>Ga0315279_10000122_pt1 | contig 165941 bp, 162 predicted proteins | sample YL17G06_20_MG_FD_203694 | JGI IMG/M metagenome (GOLD analysis project Ga0315279, IMG submission 203694) | Sediment microbial communities from Yellowstone Lake, YNP, Wyoming, USA - YL17G06_20 | ecosystem: Environmental > Aquatic > Freshwater > Lake > Sediment | place: USA: Wyoming | collected... | reverse complement strand
AGGTAGTTACTAAAACGCGCTCATTCTTTTTTGCGCGTTTTTTTACCTCTTCAATTAAATCCCCGATTTGGCCCTCGGTAGGTTTTATAATAATCTCGGGGTCTACTAAGCCGGTAGGCCGAATGATTTGTTCAATAACCCTGCCTTTGCATTTTTGGAGCTCATATTCATCGGGTGTAGCAGAAACAAATATCGCCCGCTTGGCTAAATCCTCAAATTCATCAAATTTTAACGGCCGGTTATCTAAACAAGAAGGGAGCCTGAAACCATATTCTACCAGAACCTCTTTTCTCGCCCGGTCCCCTTCATACATACTATGCAGTTGCGGTACGGTTACATGCGATTCATCAATAATAGTTAAGAAATCCTGCGGAAAATAATCAATCAAACAGTATGGCCTTGATCCTGAAGACCTTGCCGATAGATGTCGGGAATAATTTTCAATACCATGGCAATAACCAATCTCTTTTAACATCTCCATATCATAGCGTGTACGGGATTCCAGACGCTGCGCTTCTAACAACTTATTTTCTCTCTTTAGAAAATTAACCGTATCTTGCAGTTCCCATTCAATGGATTTAAGCGCGCTTTCTATTCTATCGCCTGAGACAATGAAATGTTTGGCAGGGTATATTGCTATCTTATCCAAAGTATTTAAAACCTCTCCTGATACGGGATTTATTTCAGAAATTTTTTCTATTCTATCACCAAAAAATTCAACTCGTAGGGCCTCTTGCCGATAAGAAGGAAAGACCTCTAAGACGTCTCCCCTTACCCTCAACCTCCCCCTGACAAATTCATAATCATTTCTCTCATATTGAATCTGAATAAATCTTGAAATAAGCGTATCGCGGGATACTACCTGGCCCTTTTCCATAAAAACCAATAGTTCCTGATAGTCATCAGGAGAGCCGAGATTATAAATGCAGGATACCGAGGCAACAATCAAAACATCCCGGCGCGACATAAGGCTTGAGGTGGCAGAAAGCCTTAAGCGGTCCAATCTATCATTGATGGAGGCATCTTTTTCTATATATGTATCTGTTGAGGGGATATAGGCTTCGGGTTGATAATAATCGTAGTAGCTGACAAAATACTCCACCGCGTTATGAGGAAAAAAATCTTTAAACTCTGAATATAGTTGCGCGGCGAGGGTCTTATTGTGAGAAATTACTAATGTGGGTAGATTTACATTGGCAATAACATTGGCTAAGGTAAAGGTCTTTCCGGAACCAGTAACTCCCAACAATGTCTGAAATCTCTCTTTAGATAACACAGACTCCGTTAATTCTTTGATTGCCTTTGGCTGGTCGCCGCAAGGCCGATAATCTGAAACCAGCTTAAATTTTCCCATTAATCTGGAATATTTTTGATTATACCCCGGACTGGCCCTAAGCCGGTTCCCAGATGAAATTCCAGAGGAATGCGACGGGAATCAGCCGTAAAATAGACATAGAGTTTGCTCTTTCCTAAAATATAAGAATTTAAATCCGACTCCAGAAGGCTTTTGAAGACCGCAAAACTACCTTTCTTGCGCATGTCCTTGATAAATGGCCTTTCTACTTTCATATTGATAGTCCAATTCCTCTCGTCGTAATAAATATTTATGGGATAAGAATGGTCCTGTTTGATTTGCATAAGGCGAAATTGAAAGAAGCTGGAGAATAAATCCTGAGTATCACCTAATATCTCAATGGTAGTGGGCATACCTCTTCCCAATTCTTCACGCAAAGAAGAAATATGTATTGAATCTGCCGAACCCTCTCTTCTAATTCTTGCTTCATTTTTTTTCCGGTCAAAATCGATTACAATATGAGCAATCTTATCTCTGAGGCGCCTGGTCTTTTCAAAACGAACCGTATATAAAGTATTTTTATCTATGTAAGTATGCACAGTATATTCTATGTCATATAATTTGGTTAAAAATCTATTTGGCATAGCCCGGGCAATAATATGATAGCATTCATTACTATCAATTTTCTCAATCCCGGCGACGTTTAATATAATGTTACCTACCGGTATACCTAACCATTCTACTCTATATTGTAATTTCTCCCCTACCCTGAATGATTTCTCAGGTTCGGATATGGTCAAGCTTTGTCCTTTACTTGCAAAATTCTGAGCATTTAATATTGAAATGAAAAACGGTATTACCAGTAATATGGGACTAATCTGTGTAATCTGTTTTTTAATCTGTGTAATCATTTATAAAACCTCTAAACTTATATCGGCTGATTTTACAGAATCAGTAAGTTCGCCAATTGAAATCATATCAACACCAGAGGCGGCAATCTTTTTGATATTTTCCAAAGTAATGCCACCTGAGGCCTCTAATTTAGGTATTAGGTCTTTGGTCTTAGGTCTTAGGTTATTTCTTATTTTAACCGCTTTTTTTATATCTTTCACGCTCATATTATCAAACATAATTATATCGGGATTTATTTCTAATACCTGCTTAAACTCTTTTAAATTCTTTACCTCAACCTCTATTTTAGTTTGGGGTAAGATTTTCTTTCTAATTTCTTTTAAACCTATGACCCATGACCTATGGCCTATGACCTGAATATGATTATCTTTAATCAAAATCATTTCATCCAGTTTAAGCCTATGATTATACCCACCGCCAATTCTTACTGCATATTTCTCCAATTCCCTTAATCCGGGTATAGTCTTTCTTGTATCCATTATTTTTACCTTATAAGGCTTGACTGCTTTTACATACAACCTTGTTTTTGTAGCAATACCGGAAAGTAAACTCAAAAAATTTAACGCCACCCTTTCTGCAGTTAAGATAGACCAGGTTTTACCCTGAACTTGAGCAAGAATTTTTCCCCTTTTTACAAACCGGCCATCTTTGACTAATGCCCTAAATTGTAATTTTTTATCTTTTGTTTTAAATACTGACTCGGCTACTTTCAAGCCGCAAACTACGCAACCCTCTTTTGCTAATATAATTGCTCTGGAAAATTTTTCCCGGGGGATAACTAATTCCGTAGTAATATCTCTCTTGCCTATATCCTCTTTTAACGCTTGTTTTACTAGTTCTCTTATGGTGTAGGAAAGTATAAAACACTTTCCTAACCACTGAAAATCGCACTTTAAGGTTATTGCCGAAGGCAATTTTCTTGCAATAGGGCTATTGTAATTCATGCAACATCTTCTCCAGGCGTTTTAATTCGCTGTTTAACCTGTCAATGTCCTGCTTCTCTTTTTGCACGACTTCTGGGGGCGCTTTGCTGGCGAACTCGGGGTCCTTGAAATGCGCCTCTTTAGATTTCACAATCAACTCAAGATTTTTCATTTTCTCATTTATTTTTTCCTGCTCTTTGGCAATATCTAATAGGCCGGTAAAATGTAAATATATATCGATATCCTCAACAATAGCGCTAATTGTTGCCCGAGGTCTTTTTTGAGAGCTAAGAATATCTAATTTCTCTAATTTAGCAAGATTGATAATTAAATCGCCGTTTTCTTGAATAAACTGTTTTTTGATTTTGGCGTGCGGATAAACAGAAACTTTTACTTTCTGTTCGGGTTTGAGCTCAAGATAACTCCGCAAATTCCTAATCTGGGTAATTAATTCAAATAAAGACTGGGTTTGCTTTTCTATCTTCTTATCAATCATCTGCTCCTGGATGTGCGGCCAAGGCTGCGCCATAATACTGGTGGCCTGCTGGCCTGGTGACCTGGTGGCCTCATTTAGCCTCTGCCAGATTTCCTCAGTAATAAAAGGCATAAAAGGATGTAAGGCCCTAAGAAACTTTTCCAAGACCTCATACATCACTATTTGTGTATTCCTGTACTCTGCCTCTACAGGCTTCCGCCTGTAGGTCGGGTTTAAACCCGACCTACTACTGTTAACTAGAATTGGCTTTGCCAGCTCTAAATACCAATCACAGAATTCATGCCAGAAAAACCCGTAGAGAAGATTTGCCGCTTCGTTAAATCTGTAATTGTCTAAATCTTTATTCAACTCTTTTAGGACCGAATAAAATCTACTCAATATCCAGCGATTAATCAAATTGTCAGGGGAGAGTTCCTTACAAGGGACTGTCCCCGACGACCGAAGGGAGTCCCGAGCGCAGTCGAGGGAAAGGGACTGTCCCTTGACATGTCCCTTGACATCTAAATTCATAAGGATAAACCTTGAGGCATTCCAGATTTTATTAGCAAAGTTCCTACCCATTTGGAACTTTTCCTCAGATAAAAAAACATCTTGGCCTTGGGCTGTCACAGAAATCAGGCTGAACCGTAAAGCATCAGCTCCCACGCGGTCAATTATTTCTAAGGGGTCGATAATATTACCCAGAGATTTTGACATCTTCCTTCCTTCGATATCCCGCACTGTGCCATGGATATACACATCCTTAAAAGGTATATCCTTCATAAATTCTAATCCCGCCATAATCATCCGCGCCACCCAGAAAAAGATTATCTCAGGAGCAGTCACCAGGACTGAGGTAGGATAGAAATAATTTAAATCTTCTTCAGGGACAGTCCCCTTCGGGGACAGCCCCTTCATAGACCAATAAAATGTCGCAAATGGCCACAACCAAGAAGAAAACCAAGTATCTAAAACATCATTGTCTTGGTAGATATCGCTTGAGCCGCACTTAGGACATTTATCCGGCCTGGTCTTTGAAACAATAATTCCTGAATCGGTCGCAGGTTGCAGGTCGCAGGTTGCAGGTCGCAGGTCTCCTGACTCCTGACTCCTGACTCCTGACTCCTGACAATTCTTACAATAATAAACAGGCAAGCGATGTCCCCACCAGATTTGCCGGGAAATACACCAATCCTGAATATTCTCCATCCAATTCAAGTAGACTTTCGTCCAGCGCGGGGGATAAAATTTTATTTTTCCTTTTTTTACCACTTCAATTGCCGGCTTTGCTAAAGGCTTCATCTTAACAAACCACTGTTTTGACAAGTATGGCTCAATTATAGTATGGCAACGGTAACAATGCCCTGCAGAAAAAGTATGCGGCTCGACTTTCTCTAACAACCCCTTTTCTTTTAGGGCTTCTAAAATAAACTCCCTTGCCTGGAATCTATCCATACCATTGTAATTACCTGCATTTTCATTCATCCGGCCATCCGGATGCATTACATTTACAAATTCCAGCTCATGCTTCTTACCTAAAATATAGTCGCCAGGATCATGCGCAGGAGTTACTTTAACTGCGCCAGTTCCAAACTTCATATCTACCATGCCATCGGCAATTATTTTTATTTCTCGGTTAACCAAAGGTAAAATTAAAGTTTTGCCGATAAGTTTTTTATAACGTTTATCTTTGGGATTAACCGCCACTGCTGTATCGCCCAACATCGTCTCCGGACGGGTTGTTGCCACTACCAGATAAGGGAAAGTCCCCATTTCCTTATAAGGGATTGTCCCCGTAGAAATATTTTCCTTTTCTGTAGGGGACTGTCCCTTGACAACTTTAAAAGGATATCTCAAATAATAAAGGTTCCCTTGTAGTTCGCGATGCGGTGCTTCCTCATCAGACAAAGCAGTCTGACAGCGCGGACACCAATTAATAATGTAATTACCTTGATAAATTAAACCTTTTTCATATAACCTTACAAAAACCTCAATAACCGCTTTTGAGTATTCCTCATCCATGGTAAAACGCGTCCTTGGCCAATCGCAGGATGCGCCTAATTTCTTCAGCTGTCTAATAATGGTTGAGCCGTATTGCTCCTTCCACTGCCAAACCCTTTCTAAAAACTTCTCTCTGCCTAAATCCTGGCGCTTAAGCCCCTCTTTAGCAATGGCTTTCTCAACTACATTCTGGGTGGCAATACCTGCATGGTCTGTCCCCGGCATCCAAAGGCTTTCCTCACTTTTCATACGATGGTATCTGATGAGGATATCCTGGATAGTATTGTTTAAGGCATGACCCATGTGCAATATCCCGGTTACATTAGGTGGCGGAATGACTATACAGAAAGGTCTTTTGGAGGGATTGGGTTTTGCAGCAAATAAATTATTCTCTTCCCAAAATCTATACCACTTATCTTCAGTTTCCTTAGGATTATAACGGCTGGGTATTTCATTCATCAGTAAATTCTAGCTAACTTTATCCTTCAACAACTTATATTCAACGCTATCCACTAAAGCTTGCCAGCTGGCTTCAATAATATTTTCAGAAACGCCAATTGTGCTCCAGGAATCTTTTTCATCCTGAGATTGAATAAGAACCCTTACCTTTGCAGCAGTGCCTGCTTTTTCATCCAGGACGCGTACTTTAAAATCTGAGAGATGCATTTTGGATAGGGTGGGGTAAAAATCTTTGAGCGCTTTTCTAAGCGCATTATCCAAGGCATTTACCGGGCCATCGCCTTCAGCAGCAGTATGCTCTTTAATGCCTTTTACCTTTAACTTAATAATTGCCTCTGAAGTAATCTTTTTATCAGAAAGCTTCTCTACAACTACGCGAAAACCCTCTAATTCAAAAAATTTCTTATAAATCTTGAGCGCCTTTTTCATTAATAATTCGAAGGAGCCTTCCGCTGCCTCAAAATGATAACCTTGATGTTCAAGTTGCTGAATAAGTTTTAAAATCCTTTTTGTCTTGGGATCTTCTTTACTTAAATCTAATTCCAAATCTTTGGCACGCAGTAATACCCCGGTCTTTCCTGCTAATTCGGAGACTAAAATTCTGCGCCTATTACCTACAAGGCTCGGCTCAATATGTTCGTAAGTTTTAGGGTTTTTCATTACTGCATTAATGTGGACGCCGCCCTTATGTGCAAAACTGGATGCACCCACATAGGGTTGGTCATTTCTCTGCGCCATATTACTTATCTCACTAACAAAATGTGAAACGCGGGTTAATTCTTTTAATCTAGCATTGTCAATACAATCAATGCCCATTTTTAATTTAAGATTAGCAATAATGGGAATTAAATCCGCATTACCGCAACGCTCGCCATAACCGTTGATTGTGCCCTGAACCATATCGCAGCCCGCTTGGACTGCGGCAAGAGAATTAGCTACTGCCAGATCCGCATCATTATGGCAGTGGATACCTAACCAGGCACTTATTTTTGGCCGGATTTCGCGAATAACCCTTGAAATCTCAGAAGTAATTGTTCCGCCATTTGTATCACATAAAACAATCGCCTTTGCCCCTGCCTCCTGCGCAGTTAACAGGCACTTTAAACTATATTCTCTATTTGCCTTGTAGGCATCAAAAAAATGTTCTGCATCATAGAACACGGTAAGGCCGCGAAAAACCAGAAAACTTACCGTGTCTTCAATCATATGCAAATTTTCCTCAAGCGTAGTTTTTAAGACATCTTTGATATGTAAATCCCAGGTCTTTCCAAAAATAGTAACAATCTGGCTTTTGGATTTTAAAATGGCCTTTAAGTTATGGTCCTCTGCTGTTTTAGTATGGGGCCGGCGGGTTGAACCAAAAGCTACTAATTGAGAATTCTTTAATCGCTTTTTAGCCATTTTTAAATAAAACTCCATATCTTTAGGATTAGAGCCCGGCCAACCACCTTCAATATAATTAATACCCAAAAGGTCTAATTCCTGAGCAATGCGAATCTTATCCATTACCGAATAAGAAATCCCTTCTCCTTGTGCTCCGTCACGCAAAGTCGTATCGTATAATTTTAATATTTTAGACATCTTTAACCTCACCTAAACCTTCCACACCTACGCGGTGCGTGAATTCGAAACCTTCCACACCTACGCGGTGTGATTTGGGTTGTTATTTTGAAAGGCCAAATTTCCCATGCAATGCCCTAACTGCGGCCTCAGCAAATTTCTTTTGGATAATACATGAAATACTAATATCCGAGGTAGAAATCATTTCGATATTAATTTTATTTTGAGCTAGGGCCTCGAAACACTTGGCAGCCGCTCCCGGATGCGACTTCATACCTACCCCCACGATAGATACGCGCACAATATCCTGATCTTCTAAAACCTCTCCGGCCTTTATAGTTTTAGCGACTTTCTTGGTGATTTTTAAAGTCCTATGCACATCTGCCTTATTTACTGTAAAAGATATGTCGGTCTGGCGCAAGTGGCTGACATTTTGCACAATCATATCCACATTTATTCCGTTGCTGGCTAATTCTTTAAAAATCTTTGCCGCCACACCCGGCCGATCAGGGACATTACAAATGGTTATCTTTGCCTGATTTTTATTTATGGTTACGCCGCTTACGATTACATCTTCCATTCTTTTTGCCTCCTTAATAATCATGGTGCCGGGATTATCTGAAAAAGATGAGCGCACATGTATAGGGACATTGAATTTTTTGCCTACCTCAATAGAACGCGCCTGCATCACCTGCGCCCCTAATGAAGCCATCTCCAGCATCTCATCATATGTAATCTCTTTTATTTTTTTCGCTTTTGGCTCAATACGCGGATCAGCAGTATAGATCCCTTCTACATCCGTATAAATCTCGCATTCATCAGCCGCTAACTCTTTTGCCAAAGCCACGGCAGTTAAATCCGAACCGCCCCTGCCTAAAGTAGTGATATCCTGATTTAAAGTGACGCCCTGGAATCCCGCTACAATTACAATTTTACCTTTTCTTAATTCCTCTTTTATCTTATCAGCATTTATTTTTATAATTCTTGCCCGGGTATAGCTCGCATCAGTTATAATTCCTACTTGCGCGCCAGTAAAAGATATTGCTTCATAACCTAATTTATGTATCGCCATTGCCAGGAGCGCCACAGAAATCTGCTCTCCGGTAGATAAGAGCATATCCATTTCGCGCTCTGATGGCTCGGTATTAATTTTATACGCTAACTCAATCAATCCATCGGTTGTATCGCCCAATGCAGAAACTACAACTACTAAATTATAGCCCTTCTCTCTGTAACTGGCTACTCTTTGAGCTACATTTTGAATGCACTCTGCATTAGCCACAGAAGAACCGCCAAATTTCTGCACAATCAATTTCCTATGCATGCTTGCTTCTCCTTCAATGAGCACCGACGCAACGCCGGGATGGCCTTACTTATTTCATAAACCATAAATCCTGCTAATACAATCAAGAGCAGAGATATAAAAAGAAGTATAGCGTCTTTATTCTTAATATACTTGACTGCCTGAAATACTAAAGCAGCCAAACTAGTAATGAGCATAAAAAATGCCGGCAAAAGAGCAATCTTCGCAGGTTTATTTTTAGATAAAAGCCAACAACCCACGACAAATAATGCTAATGCTGCTACTAACTGATTAGAGGCACCGAATGCCGGCCAGATTTTATTCCATTTTCCACTGAATGCTAATGTTGCGCTTACGGCCACAACTAAAATAGTGGAAAGATAGCGGTTTTTAATTTTAAAAAGCTCTTCGGTTAAATAACGCGCTATTCTTGTAGCAGTATCTAAGGTTGTAAGTATAAAAGCATTCAGAATAGCTATAGCAATAAATGCGCCGTAATTACCTAAGACGCCCTTAGTAATCAAACCATATCCTTTGGCATATATTCCAATGGGAGTTAAGCTTTTTAATGCTCCGCTGAAATCATCCCCTGCCCTGAACAAAATACTAACTGCAATTATCGCCAATACTGCCACCAAACCCTCTGCAACCATGCCACCGTAACCAATTCTCTTGGCATAACGCTCATTAGCCAATTGTTTTGAGGAAGTGCCGCTGGCAATAAGCGCATGAAATCCGGAAACCGCGCCACAGGCAACCGTAACAAACAACATCGGCCAGAGGGCGCCTTCAGTTGCAGACCACTTATTAAAATAAGGCATTGAAATTTGGGGACGGCTCAATAACAAACCTATATACCCTGCACCCACACCAAAAAATAACAAAAAACTAGAAAGATAGTCGCGTGGTTGCAAAAGTATATTTACCGGTAAAATAGAGGCAAAATAACAATAAACAAACAAAATCAAAATCCAGAATTTTATGTTGCTGCTTATGGGTAATACATTCCCCAGCATTATTACTCCTGCCAAAGCTACAAGGCCAAAGATAGTAGCCAGCACACTGTTGGCCCTGGCATGATACAGGAGATAACCTACTATCATAGCCACAGGTATCAGCCCCAAAGACGGTAAAACTATCCTGGGTTCTTTGACAAATGTGTCAGCGCAGAGATAAGCAAAAACCGCAATCACTAAAATTAAAGCCAGCCAGACGAATAAAGAGAAGAGAATTTTTGCCCGGCGAGAGATAACATGCTCTGCAATATCTGCCACTGATGAGCCGCCTTGCCTAACCGAAGTAATCAATGAGCCAAAATCATGCACCCCGCCGATAAAAATTGTGCCTAACACTACCCACAATATTGCAGGAAGCCATCCCCATAATATTACAGCGATAACCGGCCCAATAATCGGCCCGGCGCCAGCAATTGAGGCAAAGTGGTGCCCAAACAGAACCAACCAGTTTCTTGCCGGAATATAATCCACACTATCGTATTTAGAATAGGCTGGAGTTGACCTTTTGGAATCTATCTGCCAGAGGCCTTCTAATTTTTTTGCATAAAACCTATAGCCGCAAATAAACAAAACCAAAGCTATTATAACGATAATTAAAGAATTCATTTTCCTCTTTACCTATTCCCAGCTACGCGGTGCGATTGGGTTCCTTTAATAAAATACCCCAACAGCTCATAGCCCTTTTCAAAATAAAGGTCGGATTTCTCTGCTTGCCTTTCACTGTAATTTAGAAAACCTCTTCCTACAATTCCTTTCCCAAAAATGCCAAAAGGCACGATATCCGAGGTATGGGTTTTTACTGAGATAGGCGTAGCGTGGTCCGGTAAAACTAAAATTCTAAAGTTTTTCTTACGCTTAAATGCCTTTAAAATTGTGCCTACTACCAGTTGATCAAATCTCTCAATGGCAACTATCTTCTCCCTTAAATCGCCGTTATGGCCTGCCTCATCCGGTGCTTCCACATGCACAAAAACAAAATCTTTATCCTCCAAAGACCGCAAGGCCGCCTTGGCCTTACCTTGGTAATCAGTATCATAATATCCGGTTGCGCCTGGAACATTTATTACCCCAAGGCCCAATATTTTACCCAATCCTTTAATTAAATCCACTGCGGATATTACGCTTCCTGTAAGGCCGTATCTTTCAGAAAATTTTGGCAAAGCAGGTTTTCTGCCCTGTCCCCACAACCAAATCATATTTGCGGGATTTTCTTTTAAATCGATTCTTACCTGATTAATTTCATGTTTTTCTAAAATCCTGCGTGAATCCTCCATTAATTTTATAAGGATATCTGCTCCGTCTCCTTTGGGTAAATTCTTTGAAATGTTCTGTCCGCTAATATCATGCGGAGGTTTACACTGCAGTTCATGTAAATGTTCATCCGTTCTTCTTCTTACTAACATTAAATGCCGGTAACTTACACCCGGATAAAATTTTATGCGATTTGTTCCTAAATTCTGGTCAATGAATTTTATCAATATAGCTGCTTCTTTGGAGCTGATATGGCCAGCGCTGTAATCTACAAGTGTGTCACCAGAGACTGTTACTAAATTGCATCTAAAAGCCACATCATCTTCCTCTAATTCTATACCTAAATTTGCTGCCTCTAAAGGCCCCCTGCCTGTATAGTACTTCTCTGGGTCATAACCCAAAATAGAAATATTGGCTACATCTGAAGCCGGGCTCATCTTATCCGGAATGGTTTTTATGCGGCCGAGCCTGCCATGCTTGGCAATAAAATCCATATTAGGAGTGCGGGCAACCTCTAAAGGAGTACGATCCCCAAGTTCCTTTATCGGATAATCCGCCATCCCATCGCCAACTAAGACTATGTATTTCATAAATATGCCTCTGCCCCCCCTACACACCTACGCGGTGTGATAGGTTAGGTTATTATCAAAACTTTACTTCGGGAACTGCCTTTGCTTTCTCTTCTGCCTTAAAATATTCTGTGGCCGGCTTATATCCAAACATACCGGCAATAACGTTACTAGGAAATACTCTCACCGTAATATTATAATCCTTGACTGCCTCGTTATAGCGCATTCTTTCCACAGCTATACGGTTCTCAGTTCCAGATAATTCATCCATAAGTTTTAAAAATGTGTCGTTTGCTTTTAAATTAGGATAATTCTCAACTACTAAAAGTAACCTTGCCAAGGAAGCATCTATTGCTCCTGCGGCTTTTACTTTTTCTTCTACAGTTGTTGCCTTTGCCCATTGGGAGCGAGCATTAGTTACATCCTCAAAAACTGTCTTTTCATGCGCTGCATAACCTTTTACTGTATTTACTAAATTAGGAATTAAATCATTGCGTCTTTGCAGCTGATTTTCCACCTGTGCCCATTTGGCCGTGATTGTTTCATGTTTAGAAACAATGCCATTATAAATTCCCGCAAATGACATCATCACTAATAATACTATTGCTACTATAACTACCAACCCGATTAAAAATTTCTTCATTTTTCCCTCCATTATTCCCTTGCATCCCGACTCGTAAGATGCGCTAAAATTTTCTGACGCTTCGCGCCTAAAAATTTTAGCGCACTCGTCGGGATAAATTCAGCCATCAAACTTACGTTCACTTCGTTCCGTAAGTTTGGGCTTCATTTAAAATCCTCCTCCTGCTCCACCTCCGCCTCCTCCGCCGCCGCCAAAACCTCCGCCGCCGAATCCGCCGCTACTCCAACCACCGCCCCAGCCACTAAAATAACCCGGGAATTTTCTTCTTTTTCTGCCTAAATTATGCCGCTTAGAAGAGCGCAAGAGGCTGATGAATACCACAAAAACTATAAGAACCAAAAACCCTAAAGAAGAATGCCTGGCAAAAACCCTCAAGGCCCCCAGCATAATTAGCGCAAAAACCCACCAGATCCGGTAAAGCCAAGGAAAATCTTTAAATGGCCAAGGCAGGATACTAATAATAATCAGTATTATAATTATAGTAAATAAGGCTTGTTCCCGACGGCTCCTAAATAATTTTATTTGCTTTAGGTTACTTTTGCTGGCTTGCGTATTCTCTACTACCCTTGCAATTGTTATTACTCCGGCATAGAGCCCTTCAGCGTATTTGCCTTTCTTAAAATACGGCACCATATAGTTGCGCCCGATTTCTCCGCACAGGCCATCAGGAAGAATTCCCTCTACACCGTAACCGGTTTCAATGCGCCAGCGCCTTTCTTTGATGGATAAAAGCACTAAGACGCCGTTATCTTTTCCTTTTTTTCCGGGTTTCCAATTGTCAAAGAGCAGGCGCGCATACTCGATTTCGCCATAAGGCGAAATCGAATCTATAGTTACAACTGCAATTTCTGTAGTAGTCTTTTCTTCTAATTCGCTGATTAAATTATTTAATTTTTCCTTATATTCAGGACTAATAACTCCGGCAAAATCATTGACCCAACCGACAGGTTGGGGTAAATCTTGCGCATTTGCAAAGAGCGGCAAAACTAACAGAATAAGTATCAAACAAAACTTGCGCATTCAATTAGAGTCTATCCACAATATCAACTATTTTCTCTAAATCTGTTGTAAAACAAATAAATAAGTCTTCCAAATCTTTATAGCCTGATTTTATATGTTTATTTTTTCCTGCTAATATCTTCTCCCATACATTCGTATTAATCTGAAATTCCCTACCTAACTCTTTTAAAATATCTGGTTTTAAATAAGGAGGAACTTTTCCTTTTAAACGTAAGATATTTCTTAATATATGCAGTATTGAGGTAAAAGATTTAAATAATAAATTTTGTAAAGCAACTTTATCTTTGCCTATTTTTAAATATAAGTGTTTTAAGTTAATTAGTTTTGCCTTTAATTCCTGTTCGCATTGAAAGCGTAAATTTTTTGTATCTATTTGTAATTCTTTTAGAATATCCCTGCCATGTAGAACTAAATAATTTTCTTTCATATCCAAAAATTCTATAGGAAATACATCGGTAGAGGTTTCTATATAATCTTGCGTAAAAAAGAGTGTATTGAAAATACGGAACTTTGATTTATTAATTGTATTTTTAACTTTGTTCAATTTAGGGATAGTTGTATCATTTAAAACTACTAACAGATTTATATTAGAGCGCTTATCGGTAAATTCTCCGCTTGAGGCGCTTCCATAAAGAATAACTGAGATCGAGGCATCTCCATAAATATCTTTTAATCGCTCGATAAAATCTTCAAGATTTTTCTTAATTTTTCGCGGTAAGTTTAATTCTTTCATAGATTTTCTCCTAATGCCTTAATTAAGTCTCGGATTAAATAATCTCTATTCAAAAATGGACCATTTATCCTCTGTTTACCTACAATGTATGCCTTATATTTGCCTTGGCTAATGGTATTAGCAACTGCTAAATTAAGCCTTGAGCGTTGTATAAGAACTCTTGCATTGCTAATAAGTTTTTCTTTATTTGTATTGGGTTCAAATTTAAAACCGACTAAAAAAATGCTCAGGTCGATTTTTTTGAACAAATCAATTATTTTTTCTGTAGGAACCAAATCCATACGCCATTTTTTCATTCCGGATTTTACTTTCTGCTTATAAATTTTTGCTGGCTTATAGTCAGAAACCGCGGCCGAATGTATTATCACATCGTATTTTTTAGACCTCAATTCCTTGATAATTATATCCCTTAATTCGTTAAAGAATCTGAACCGCATTAAGTTTATTTTTCTATTTAAGCAACAGGCTCCTACGGGACCCAATACTAAAGTAACTTTTGCGCCTAATCGCTGTAATTTTTCTGCCAGGAAAATCCCTGTTTCTCCTGTTGCAATATTACTGATTACCCGCACATTATCTATCGGAACCCAGGTGGGTCCGGAGGTTATAAGAATTTTTTTATTTTTTACCTTGTGACTTCTCTTAGTACCCAATTTCTTTCAGCACTGCCTTTAAATTTGCTTTCACTAACTTTGGCTCTTTTATACTCTTTATTGCTCTATCCGGATCTTTTAGACCGTGGCCGGTTAAAATACAAACTATTTTCGTTGCACGTCGCACGTCGCACGTCGCACGTCTAAAATATCTACCCTTAGTAAGTTTTAATAAGCCCGCGACCGAGGCGGCAGAGGCGGGCTCAACAAATACTCCTTCTTTTGCCGCTAATAATTTGTAGGCTTCAATAATCTGTTTATCAGATACCATATCAATCAGCCCGCCGGATTCATCGCGCGCTTTTTCTGCTTGTTTCCAACTCGCAGGATTACCAATGCGTATGGCTGTAGCAATAGTCCGAGGATTTTTTATAGGATAACCTCTTACGATTGGCGCAGCACCCTCTGCCTGAAAACCTAACATCAGAGGAAGCTTATTAATCTTGCCTTTTTCTTTGTATTCCTTGTATCCTTTCCAATAAGCAGTTATATTTCCTGCGTTACCTACAGGCATAACCTGAAAATCTGGCGCTTGCCCTAAAGTATCACAAATCTCAAAACTGGCTGTCTTCTGTCCTTCAATACGATAAGGATTCAAAGAATTCACTAAAGTTATGGGATATTTGTTTGTGATTTCCCTGGCCAAGTCCAAAGCTGCATCAAAATTTCCGTCCACTGCCAAAACCACTGCACCATGAATAACTGCCTGGCTTAGTTTTCCTAAAGCGATTGCTCCGGCTGGAATCAAAACAATGCACTTAATTCCCGCCTTGGCGGCATATGCTGCTGCTGATGCAGAAGTATTACCGGTCGAGGCACACATCACTGCAGTTGCTCTTTCCTCGCAGGCCTTAGAAATTGCCATAGTCATACCCCTATCTTTAAAAGAGCCCGTAGGATTCAATCCTTCGTATTTTAGATAAACCTCAAAATTTCTGCCTATTAATTTACTCAAATAATTAGCATAAATTAGAGGAGTATTGCCCTCTTTTAAAGTAATAATAGGAGTCTTATCTGTGACGGGTAAATACTGCTTGTATCTTTCAATCACTCCGTTGTAGTTCGTAAGTTCGTAAGCCCCTCGACTACGCTCGGGATGGTTCGAGGGATGGTGAGCTTGCCGAACCATTCGTAAGTTCTTATGTTCTGTCATAGTTCTTCTATCCTTATCGCCACTGGCTTCTCTCTAACTACATCCAAACGATTTATTAATGCTAATGCCTGGCGTAAATTCTTCTCTTTTGCCTCATGTATAATCATCACAATTGGTACTACTTGGGCTTTGTGTCTTTCCTTCTGGGTGACAGAGGCAATACTTATGCCAAACTTAGCCAATATGCCGGAGATCTTAGCTAACACACCGGGTCTGTCAACAGCCATAAAGCGAATATAGTATCGACTTTCAAACTCGTCAATCTTGCGCAATTTTCTTATAGATTTGTCCTCTACAATATTTAAAGTCGGCCTAAATAGGCCGGCCTTTATATCTTGAGTCAGGTCTACAATATCAGAAACTACTGCCGAAGCAGCTGACATCTGTCCCGCGCCCGGGCCGTAAAAAAGAAGGCTACCCGCTAAATCGCTGGATACATATAGAGCATTAAACACACCGCTAACTGAAGCTAAAAGATGCTGCTTTGGAACAAGGGTAGGATGAACCCTGACTTCCAATTCATCCGTCTCCTTTTTAGCAATAGCCAAGAGCTTAATCTCAAAACCCAACTCACTTGCATAATTAACATCAGCCAATGATATACGCAAAATCCCTTCAATAAAGACATCCTTAAAATCTACAAACTTACCAAAGCAAAGATAAGTAAGTAAGATTAATTTATGCGCAGAATCTATGCCTTCGATATCTAAAGAAGGATCTTTTTCTGCAAAACCTTTTTGTTTCACCTTGGCTAATGCATCCTTAAATGTACAGTTAGCCTGTGACATCTGGGATAATATAAAATTTGAAGTGCCATTTACAATACCAAAAATACTGTAAAATTTATTTGCTACCAACCCCTCACGCAGAGATTTTATAATCGGAATACCTGCGCCAACCGAAGCCTCAAAATAAATATTCTTTCCCCGGTCAGAGGCTAAAGCAAATAATTCCTTTCCTTCTTGTGCCAGAAGCGCCTTGTTAGCAGTAACAATATTTTTGCCTTTTTTTAGCGCTTCAACGATATATTCTTTCGCAGGTTGTACTCCTCCCATTAACTCCACAACGATATCTATCTGTGGGTCATTGATAATCTGATATGCATCCTTAGTAAGAAGGTGCTTATCTACGCTGATATCTCTTTTAGATGCAATATCCTTATCGCAGATTTTTTTGACGTTAATCTCAAGCCCTATCTTCTGTGCTAAAATGCTTCTCTTTTCGCGTAAAATCCTTACTACACCTGAGCCCACATTGCCAAAACCGATAATTCCTAAATTTATTTTTTTCATCCCGCACCTTCTCCTTTATTCAACGCTATTCTTTTATATCGTATTGCCTCCCACACCTTGATAAGGTACGAATGAATATAAAGAAGGTGCGGGATTCATAATTTAACCTTTCTTCAATGAGCAGATAACTTACGGTGTAAAACGACGTAAGTTATAGCGAAGCGTCTGCGAATTGAACCCAGTACTAATTTGAATTACTCGTTAATTTAAACAAATTAGTGCTGGGTTATGGCTTCATTAACCTTTCTTCAAATAATAATCTACAGTTTCGCTAATAACTTTTCTATGTCTTTCATCAACCGCCAGAAACATAAGCCTTGTGTCATATATTAAATTCTTAGTAATCTCGCGCGATTCTAACACCTTAGCAATGAGCATAATCGGATTGGGATCAAAAGGTAGCCTTATCTCTAAGGCAAGATCGGTTCCCGGATCAAGTGCCCTATTTGTGGTAAGGAGCATTCCGCCTAAACTTATATTCTTTGTTTGAGATATGTCTGCGTTATTATACTCTTCTAGTATGCGATAAGATACAATAAAACGGCCACCTATACGTGGATGCTTTCTTCTTTCCGGTCCTGCATATGCCATTTTTGACCTCCTTCGTGGCTCCAGGTTTTAAAATCGGGGAGGTGGGACTTGAACCCACGACCTTTTGAACCCCATTCAAACGCGCTAGCCAAACTGCGCTACTCCCCGTTTTGCTCTAATCTTTTGAAGTACCTAACATCTATTCCTCTTTTCTCTCTCTTATCATTAAATCCTTAACTGCTTTAAGAGGAGATTTATTTTTATAAAGGACAAGATAAACCTCTTTAGTTATCGGCATATCTACTTTATATTTTAAACTTAAGGCGTAAGCTGATTTTGCCGTAGGCACACCCTCTGCTACCATTTGCATATGGCTTTTTATCTGATTTAAAGATTTGCCCTTTCCAATCTGCTCGCCGACGAATCTATTCCGGCTATAAGGACTAATACAGGTAGTAACTAAATCTCCTAAGCCACTTATTCCACTAAAAGTCCTCACCTTAGCACCCATCGCATGCCCTAATCGGGAAATTTCAGCTAAACCGCGTGATAAAATCGCTGCTTTTGTATTTGTGCCGAAACCTAATCCATCGGATATCCCTGCTGCAATAGCAATAATATTCTTAAGACTGCCTCCTAACTCAACCCCAATTACATCACTATTTGTATAAATTCGCAGTCGTTCAGTAGAAAAAATATTTTGCAGATATTTTCTTATTTTTTTATCCCTTGAGGCAATTACTGCTGTAGTGGGTATCTCTTTCGCAACCTCCTGGGCAATTGTCGGGCCAGATAAAACTGCAAGTTTAATATTGCCTAATTCGTCATGTATCAGCTCGGACATTCTCTTTAAAGTTTGCACTTCAATACCTTTGGCAACATTCAAATATAGCGCATCTTTGGAATAACCTATCTTTTTAATTTTTCTTAAAACACTGCGCATGTATTGCGAGGGTGTGGCTAAAATTATCAATTGCTTTCCATAAATTGCGCTCTTTAAATCATGCGTAATTTCTATATTTTTGGGAATTCTAATACCAGGCAAAAATCTTGTATTTATCCTTTTTTTATTCACATACGCAACATAATCAGCAAATGCACCCCAAAGAGTTACCTTAAAACCTTTGCGGTAAAGCAATATTGCCAGCGTTGTACCCCAGCCACCATCACCAAGAACAGCTATTTTCATAATTTACTCAATCTCTGTGCTCTCTGCCGTTTCATTTTTTTCTTCGTCTTTCTTAAGATCGCTTGGGTCTTTAAAGAAGTGAATCTTCGAATAAATATTGGTCAAATTTTTCTCCTCACGAGTAATAAACTGTAATCCTACCTTATAGCCATTTTTATCTTTTGACCCTATTCTTACCACTTTACCAATAATGCCGTTTTGATAGACAAAAACTTTTTTCTCTAAATCTTCACAGATACTTAAGGTAGCCCTATTAAAAGAAAGCCATAATAAATCGTTTTTGCGAACTTTTTCTTTTATTTTACAAAGAACGCCGGACTGGCTTATATTTGCAGTATAACCTTCGAGCAACTTGGAAACTGTTTCTCTCTTACAAACTTTACAGGCAAGAGGAGCGGTATAATCTAATCTCACAAATTGCCTACGTTCTATGCCACTGTATGCTTTTTCCATATTATGGGGTTTACCCTGCCCTTTCTTATTTAGAACTATCTTTTTCTAAGGCGAAAGCATGAGGTTTATTTGTTCTGATTTTGGCTAATTCCCAGGCATAATCGTAAAGGTGTAAGCCTTTACTTACTGCGATAATCTCTCCGTCGTCAACACCGATCTCCTCTGCCATATATTGCTTTACCAATTGTAATCCCCCTAAATTAGAAGGAAAACCGCCCCAAAGGTCCCAAGAGCGAAAATATAAAATAAAATGCAGCTTTCCATAGCGCACCCTGGTATCTATAAGTCGAAGGCAAGGCGGATCAACCAGTTTTATATCAGAAGGCATACCAATCTCCATGATTGCCTGGTTTGTACCAAAACCCTTTTCTTTGTAAATCTTTATCACCTCTTCTATCTGATTTACATTTAAAGGCATCTGGAGCATCATCTCTTTTCCATCGACACTCTGTTTTATTTTTACTTTCGGTTCCACAAGTCTCTCGCCATAAGTGTAATCTTCGGTCTCTGTCTTTGCGCCTGTTAAAAGATAACTCAAATAGCGTTGGATGTATTCCATATCTGTAGGGGCAGGAATACTCATGCCCTCTGGAATTATAGGTATAATCTGATGCGCAGGCTTTTGAACTCTTAGCGTAACAAAATCAAATTCTAAGCGCTTCTGACCTTCATAACTACCTTTGCTAATCGTATAAATGTGCCCTTTTTCTAAAATCTCAGACAAACACTGAAACCAGGCATCATCCAAATCAAAAGCATCAATAAAAACTGGCCTTAAAATCTCTTCGCTCATAAATTTAATCTGTGTAATCATGAATGGATTTTTTAGGACTATTTTTTCTCTTTTCTTGAGCGGTCTTGGTAAAAAATCTAAAACTGGTCATAATCTGCGTGATAGTCATATTCTTACCAATATACCCAGAACAACCGTATTCCTTGGATTTAGCAATCAGGGCTTCATCATAACCAAAACCAGTAATCATAATTACAATTATGTTGGGCTTTAGGTCTTTTATCTTCTTTAAGGCCTCCAAGCCACTTATGCCTGGAAGTTTTATATCCAACAACACAACGTCAAAATCTTCCTTTTGGATTATATCTAAAGCCTCTTCGCCAGTAGCAACGCAGCTTACTGTACAATTTTCCTTTTGCAATAAATCATTGAATAAATCTCTTGCTGGGGCCTCATCATCAACTACTAAAACTTTGTAAGACATCTTTCCCTCCCTCTTTTTTCTAAGCACAAGGCAGCTTTATAATAAATGTCGTGCCTTTGTTAACCTGACTTTCTATGTCGATAGAACCATTGTGGTTCTTAATAATATTATAACAGATGGATAAACCTAGACCTGTTCCTCCTTTTTTTGTTGAGAAAAAAGGCATAAATATATTTTTTAGATTTTGCAGTGCAATACCGCAGCCAGTATCACTTATCCTGACTTCTGCATATTGATTTTGTAGATTGCTTGTCTTTACGGTTAGTTTGCCTCCTTGAGGCATGGCCTGGTGCGCATTGAGAAATAAATTGATAAAAACTTCCTGCAATTGATTCAGATCTCCTTTAATAGGAGGCAAATCTTTGGCAAAATCCTTAATCATCTCAATTTTTGCATCCGGTAACTTATAATAAGACAAAAGCGGCAATACTCCCTCAATACTATCATTTATATTTATTGCCTCAAATTTTGGAGTTGTCTGACGAGAAAACTTGAGCAGGCGGTCTACTAACTTTCTGATTCTATCTGCCTGGGTATTAATAATACCTAAGTCTTCCTTTAGCTTTTCTGATATTCTCTCTTGTTCCAATAACATCTCCAGTCTTCCGGAGATAACAAATAAAGGATTATTTATCTCATGTGCCATACCTGCAGCCAGTTGGCCAATAGCTGCTAATTTCTCTGCTTGGAATATCTGGTATTCTAACTTTTTTCTTTCTGTAATATCTTTGGTAATAAATATATAACCGGTAAGTTTTCCTTCTGTATCCAGAAATTGACTTGCGCTTAATATCACTGGAAAACTTGAGCTATCTTTTTTTACTAATTCTATTTCTGTTTCATATTTACCGCTCTGCTTTACCTGTTCTAATAGTAGTGGCAATTTTGTTTTTGCATCTTCCTCTGTAAAGAGCGCGCTTATGTGCTTAAAAATGATTTCCTGCTTCTGCCAACCGAATAACATCTCTGAACCCATACCATAATAAGTGATATTCCCTTCGAGATTAATTACAAATAAGGCGTATTCTTTTATGCTGGCGAAAATATTTTTTAAAGTCTCATCGATCTTTTTGAGAGAAGCTTCTCTTTCTCTAAGCTCAGTTATATCATTACCGATTAATAATATCCCTTCTAAGTTTTTTGATTCTGTTAAAATAGGCGTGATACTCCAAGAGATAAGCCTTTCATTGTTATCTTTGTCGAGAATTAAACCTTCAAAATTGTTCGGCCTTTTGTAGGTAATGGAATCATCCATTAATGCCTTAAACATCTGCTGTTTCATAGCCTGGCCCTGGCCGTGGAATAAAAGATTAAACCAATTCTCACCTATAAGCTCTTCTCTTTTTTTTGCACTAATTTGTCCTATTCTCTTATTACATATACATACTCTGCCATCAACATCAAAATAAAGCACAAGCACATTGGCATTATCAATTAACCTATAAAACAATTTTTCTGTTTCTTGCGTAAAAGGTGTCATATTTTTGGAGCGGGTGAACGGGATCGGACCGTCATATATAGCTTGGAAGGCTATTGTTCTGCCATTGAACTACACCCGCATAACATTAATTAGTTATTTTTCAACATTAAGGTCCTTCGTCCCGCTTTTGCGGGACTCAGGATCATTTTTCCTACAAGTTAGCGACAGAAAAATGACTATTGTTCTGCCATTGAACTACACCCGCATACATCATTATCATAGGTTGGTTATTTATTTTTAGTTGATAATTTTTTTATTCCCATTACTAAAGCCCAAATCCAAACGCCAATAAGTAAAGGAAAACCGATTATAATGAATGATAAAAAGAATCCTACTAAAAATAAAACTAATTGTATTACTCCTTTATTACTGTCTCCCCAGATAATCGTTCCAACTCCAGGTATGACTAGATTAACAAGTAAACCCACTATATTTTTTGTCTCTCTATCCATACGAACCTCCAATTTTACGTAACCTCCTGTAACCTCTAAAAATGGGCAGGGTAGGATTCGAACCTACGAAGGACAAGTCCGCCAGATTTCAAGTGCCCTCAAGTTACCTTAAGGCTTGGACTATCTCATCACCTTGGCTTATTTTGCTTTAGGTGGTGGGCGCTTAGTCTCTGCACCTTCACCCCTGCTTTCTTGCGAAAGCAAGAAGGGGCGCTTGGCTCAGGATTACCCCGACGTATCGTCGGGGCTTCCCTGAATTCACCCACTTTTTCATCCTGAGTTTCTTCAGGATGCTGCGTTATCCACAGTCTGGTGCGATTGGCCACTCCGCCACCTGCCCAATAGAATATCAAATTTTTTAAAGCCGACGAGAGGAATCGAACCCCCAACCTAGGGTTTACAAAACCCTTGCTCTACCATTGAGCCACGTCGGCATCAACCACATCTCTTTATTGCCTCGGGAATCTTATCAATTATATCCGAGGCAATCAAGGAAATTTGCGTTTTTTCTTTGGCTGCTAAATCTCCTGCCAATCCGTGTAAATAAACCGCATATTTTGCTGCCTCAAAGGCATCCAAACCTTGTCCTAAAAATGCTGCAATCATGCCAGTTAATACATCACCACTCCCAGCAGTAGCCATACCGGGATTGCCGGTTTTATTTACATAACAATTCCCGCGATAATCCGCAACGACGGTATTGTGTCCTTTCAAAACTACAGTCGCCTTATAATCTCGAGCAAATCTTTGCGTAACATCTTCTCTATTTTTCTGGAGCTTATCTACGCTTATTTTTAAAAGTCGCGCCATCTCTCCCGGATGCGGCGTCAATATTCTCGTAACCCGTAACTCGTAACCCGTAACTCGTAATAAATTTAAATGACCAACCAATGCATTTAAACCATCCGCATCGATAATTGTAGGCTTATTTATTTTACTAATTATTTTTCTTATTAATGCCTGGGTTGATTTATTCTGAGTGAGACCAGGACCAACCACTAATACATCAATATCTTTTGCAAAATCTTTTATCTTTTTATAACTACTAATGCTCAAGGTGCTTTCTCTTGTTTCTGGCAAAAGCAAGGTCATCACTTCTTTGGGTTTTATTTTAATTATTGCATTATTTAAGCTTTTCGATATCCCCAATGTAACCAAACCCGCGCCAGAGCGCATAGCTGTATAAGCACATAACACTGCTGCTCCGGAAAATCTTGCTGAACCTGCTAAGACAAAGATATGCCCAAAATCACCTTTGTGGCTATCAACTTTTCTTTGTAATAATTGCGCTGGCAACCGCATAGGTCTTTACATGTGAAATTGAAATGTGCACATCTAATTTTTTGGCCTTACTATTTAAAATTACGCAATGCGGCTTTCCCTCTTTATCATTTAAAATCTGAACGTCTTTCCAGTTCAAATCCGCATCACCCAATGCTTTAAACACTGCCTCTTTAGCCGCGAATCTACCCGCCAGGTGCTGATACAAGCTCCCTCTGGTTTTGGCATTTTCTAACTCTTCTTTTGTAAATACGCGGCCTAAAAAAGAATCTCCCCATTTCTCTACTGCCTGACGCAGACGTTTTACTTCAGTTATATCCACACCTGTTCCGACAATCATATCATCCAATCAATGCCTTCATCTCCCGAACTGCCCGCTCTAAACCTACTAATGCAGCACGGCAAACTATAGAATAACCGATATTTAATTCTTCGATTTCTTTTATTTTGGCAACCCTGGCAACATTATAATAATTTAGGCCGTGTCCGGCATTGACAATTAACCCTATATTTTTAGCATATTGAGCAGCAGCCAGGAGTTCTCTAAAATATTTATCTTGCTCTTTTTGATTTTTGGCATCGGCATAGCGGCCTGTGTGTAACTCTATCATTTTTACGCCAACTTTACCAGAGGCATCAATTTGTTTTTTATCCGGGTCAATAAATAGGCTTACTGCTATCCCCTGCCTTTTTAGTTGATTGATAACTTGTTTTATTTTTTTAGAATTCGCTAATACATCCAAACCGCCTTCGGTAGTCAACTCCTGCCTTTTCTCTGGCACCAAAGTTGCCTGGTCAGGTTTTACTTTACAAGCTATCTCTACGATTTCTGAAGCTATAGACATTTCTAAATTTAATTTGGTCTTTACTACTTCTTTTAAGATATACAAATCCCTCTCTTTAATATGCCGGCGGTCTTCTCTTAAGTGCGCAACGATACTATCTGCACCAGCTGCCTGGCAGATTAAAGCAGCAAAAACAGGCTCAGGTTCAATGCCCCGACGCACCTGCCTTAAAGTTGCAATATGGTCAATATTTACACCTAATTTAGGCTTCACTTAATAATTAAACCTGCTTATCTCGCCCCGGACATAAAACCAGACCATAATTGCCAAACATAAAGCAACCAGCTTTAACCAAGGATGATAAGTAAACCAATGTTTAACCCTATAACCTAAACTAACTTTTTCTCCAGGCATGTTCTTTTTTAATTATAATTTCTCTAATCTTAGAAAACATTTCTTCTCTACCCAGGTCTTTATATAATCTACTCTGATAAACCAAAGATATATCCTGCCGTTCCTCAGAAACAATAATAATTATGGCGTCTGTTTCCTCGCTTAAACCTAATGCCGCCCTGTGCCTTGTGCCAAAAATACGGCTGAGTTCCTGATTTTGCGTAATGGGAAATAAGCATCCGGCAGCCATAACTCGGCCATGCTGTATAACTAAACCGCCATCATGCAGGGGGTTATTAGGGGTAAAGATTGATTCAATCATATCCGAAGAAACACGCGCATCAATAAGCACGCCACTTTTAACATAACTAGCTAGCGGGTCATTTTTCTCTATGGCAATAAGCGCACCGATTTTATTTCGCGATAAATTCTCTGCTGCCTTACAGATTTCCTTTAAGATATAATCCAATTCCTCTTCTCTCAAAGTCGTGCCAAACAAATGACGTTGCCCTAAGCGCGCCAGGCCTTGCCTTATTTCAGGATGAAAGATGATTAAAACAGCAATGACCGATATGCCAAATAGCTTTGTAAGTAGCCAATCTAAAACATGCAGGCCCAGCTTCTGAGCCAAAAAGAAAGCTAATAAAAGAATTACAATACCGCGCAGAACCTGTATTGCGCGCGTACCTTCAAAGAAAAGTAAAATATGATAGACGACAAACCAAAGTATGGATATTTCAACAATGGGTTTCCAAATAAATAATATATTAGCCATCTGTTGCCTCAAATATCTTAAGTGCCTGCTTTACTGCTTTGACATCGTGAACCCTGACTACCCTGGCGCCGTTTTTTGCTGCTAAAACGCAAGCAGAAACTGTGCCAAAAATTCTTTCTTTGGGCCCGGCATTTAGAATTTTACCAATGAATGATTTTCTAGAAGGCCCGATTAAAATAGGCCTACCGAGAACTTTAAATTCTGAAAGCCTTTTTAAAATTTCCAAATTATGCCCGCAGGTTTTTCCAAAACCGATACCGGGGTCAATGATAATTTTTTCTTTATCTATGCCGAATTCCCGCGCCCGATTTATGGCTTTTTGCAAAAATTCCGTAATTTCATCGAGCAAAGAAACGTATTGAGGATTTTTCTGCATGGTGCGGGGATTACCTTTCATATGCATAATTACTAATCCTGCTTTGTATCCGGCAACTAACCTGGCCATCTTGGGGTCTCTCAAAGCCGTAATATCATTCACAATCATTGCGCCGTTATCTAAGGCAAGCCTTGCCACTTCAGGTTTATGAGTGTCTATAGATATAGGAACCTTTATTCTTTTTATTAATAATTTTATTACCGGTATGGTTCTGGCTAACTCTTCTTTTATAGAAACGGGTTTTGCACCGGGCTGACTTGATTCTCCGCCTACATCAATTATATCCGCCCCATCATTAATCAACCTTTGGGCATGCTCTATTAAAAACTCTTTGTCCCATTTGCCATTTGCCATTTGCCATTTGCCAAGAAGACCGTCTCCGCTAAACGAATCAGGCGTAAGGTTCACAATCCCCATAATGTGAACCCTTGAGCCCAAATTTAGTTTATATCTGCCTAAATTTAAAACAAAATTATCTCTCTGATAATTTTTTAGAGTAAGGCAAAGGTCTTGGGCTAATTTATCCAGTCCGAATGGCTGCTTATTTAGCTTTTGATTCAGGCGATTAAATTGAGAAAGGCTCCCCATTAAAAGACAATCTGTTTTCTTTATTTTACCGGTTAAGGCTCCCCGCGCAACTGCAACCTCACCCCCTAAGGAGAGCATCTCTTGTTTAAGGATATTCGCTGCAATATTAGAAATAGAATTCATCCTCATAAGATAGTGTATTGCTTTAGGCTGCATAATCCCTATTCCGTAAGGGTCAACTCCGATATCCTGCATTATCTGTTTTATATCTCTATGATTTGGTATTTGAAGAATGCGAATCATTTAAAGAAATTAGGTGAGGTCTTTTTTCTCTATGCCGAGCAGCCGTTTTACTTCTTCTCCATCCAAGGATTCTTTTTCTAAGAGGGCATTTGATAGAATCTTTAATTTATCAAAGCTCTGCTGTAATAAAGTCTTTGCTTTTGTATATGCCTCATCAACTATTTTCTTTACCTCTTCATCAATGAGGCGTGCAGTTTCTTCGCTATAATTCTTTTCTTCCATAATATCACGGCCTAAAAATATGAGCCCTTCTCTGCGGCCTAAGGTAACGTTACCTAACTTCTCGGACATGCCAAACTGAGTTACCATACGGCGCGCCATTTGGGTAGCCATCTCTAAATCATTCTGGGCGCCTGTGGTAACCTCATTTAAGTTTATCTCCTCAGATACCCTGCCGCCTAACATAAGCGCAATCTCTGCAATTAATTCTCTCTTTGTCCAATAGTGCCTGTCTTCAAGAGGGGGAGTAAAAGTATAACCGCCTGCCAGTCCCCTTGGTATTATAGAAACTTTTTTTACCGGATTAACTTCGGCTAAAAGTAAAGACATCAATGCATGCCCTGACTCATGTAAAGCAGTGATTTCTTTTTCTTTCTTAGACATAATGTGGCTCTTTTTCTCCGGTCCCATCAGTACTCTCTCAACAGACTTCTCAAAGTCAATCATCTCTACTGCATCTTTATTATATCTTGCTGCCAATAAAGCAGCCTCATTGCAAAGATTAGCTAAATCTGCGCCTGAGAAACCAGGTGTCTGGCTAGCTATGGATTTTAAATCTACATTGGGAGAAAGCTTTATTTTACGTATATGCACTTTCAGTATTTCCTCTCTGCCCTTAATATCCGACAGATTCACAATAATAGTGCGGTCAAATCTCCCCGGCCGTAAAATCGCAGGGTCCAATGTATCAGGCCTATTAGTAGCAGCAATAAGAATTATGCCTTGCTGCGCATCAAAGCCATCCATTTCCACTAAGAGGGCATTAAGAGTTTGTTCTCTTTCATCATGACCGCCACCAATACCGGAAAAACGCAGGCGGCCTACCGCATCTATTTCATCAATAAAAATAATTGCGCCTTTTCCTGATGCCTTGGAAGCCCGCCTGCCTTGTTCAAATAAATCTCTTACTCGGCTAGCTCCCACACCTACAAACATCTCCACAAAATCTGAACCTGAGATACTAAAGAAGGGGACTTCAGCCTCACCTGCGACAGCCCTTGCAATCAAAGTTTTTCCACAGCCCGGCGGACCGACGAGCAAAACCCCCTTAGGAATCTTACCGCCTAATCTTTGAAATTTTTTGGGGTCTTTTAAAAACTCAATAACCTCTTTGAGCTCTTCCTTTGCCTCATCAACGCCTGCTACATCATTAAAGGTAACCTTTTCTGTTGGGCTGTGCACCTTAGACCGCACCTTGCCAAAGTTTAAAATTCGGCTACCTAACTGCTCGCCTCGTGCTGCCATCATCCACCAGAAAAATATCAGTAATATTATCGGCCCTAAATTAAAAAGCAGAGTTACCCAGAAGGTGCGTGGTGGCTTGACATCAAAATGCCCAAGGTTCTGGCGCATAAGATTAAGTAATTCTGGGTCATTCTCTGGGATATTTACAAAGAACCGGGAGTTATCGGTGAGTTCGCCCTGAAGAATGGTCTCAACCTTGGTCACAGATTTAATCTTTTCAGGACTATTTTTCAAAATCTGATAGAAGCCGCTATAGGGCATTTCCCTCGGCACACCGGTAATAGGAATGTTAAATGAATTAATAATAAGTATAAAAATAATCAGCGCGAAAATCCAGCCAAAAGGGAAACGTTTAAATATATTGTTTTTCTTAGACTTACGCATATTATCTGCCATTCTCAATTCCTTTCTTTTAGAATTTTAATTATATATTTAAATGTTTATAAAATCAAGTATTTTATAGGGTTATGTCTTGCGGTAAAAAGACAGGTAATTCTTCTTCTTTACCACAGATACCCTTTGAGGTAAGTCCACTATAGAATTAATCGGCCGGTTTAAAAGCAAATCTTCTATCTCTTTTATGTGCTGGAAGGTTATTCTGCGGGTATTACCTTTTAAGCTGGCAATAGCGTACCTAAAAATTATCCTCTGCAGCGCAGGATGCAATCTTGAAAGTTTTTTTAAATTAATCTTTGTGCGCATTTGCCTGCCGGCTCGATTACCTGCTTTTACCAAGTAGTCATAATCATATCCTAAACTCTCTGCCATGTTCGCTAAAACTTCTTTAATATTTTTGTTGTATTCTTTCTCTAATAAAGGAAGTAGCTTATTTCTGATCCTGTTCCTGAAATAGATATTCTCTAAGTTCGACATATCTATGCATGGCTCAATTGCCTTTCTCTTCAAAAATGCCTCTATATCTTTTCTTTTAACCTCAAGCAAAGGCCGGATAATCTCGTAACCTGCGATATTTCTTTTGGGCAATATACCAGAAAGTCCATATAAGCCTGTGCCTCTTATAATACGCATGAGCACCGTCTCAGCCTGGTCATCTAAGTTATGGCCTAAAGCAATTTTATCTGCGTTTACATCTTTTGCAACTTTAAATAAAAACGCAAGGCGCGCATTCCTGGCAATCTCCTCCAACGAACCCTTTTTAGCCAACTCTTTTACATTGACTTGCCTAATAGTAGAAGGGATATTTAATCTTTCTGCTAATCTTTTTACAAACTCAGCATCGCGATATGAATCTTTTCTTAACATATGGTCTAAGTGCGCGATATGCAAAGTTAATTTAAATTCTTTCTTCAGTTTATTTAAAAGATAAAGTAAGGCCACAGAATCCGGCCCGCCCGAAACACCAACGAGGATTTTGTCATTTTTATTAATAAGATTGTATTTTTTAATTGTGTCTTTTACCTTATTTATAATCAAGGGGCACCCTTTCAACCAATCAAGGGGCACCCTTTCAACCAATCAGAATGGTGTCCCCCTCGTAGTGGCGGCGGCTGGTCCCTCTTCGGAGGACTGCGCCGAAAATAACTAAGTGACAAGGATTCCTCACTTCGTTCGGGATCCGCCACACACTTCGCAATAGCTGGTGACGGCGAGTGGTCCTCCTTTGGAGGACTGCGCCGAACACAACTAAGTGGCGGCGGCTGGATTTAAACCAGCGACAAATCGGGTATGAGCCGACTACTCTATCAGGCTGAGTTACGCCGCCGTTAATCTTATATATTATTATCTGACAACTTTATATCCCTATAATCTCTTGAATTTTTTCAATCATTTCTCTTAGCGAAGACATTTTGGAGATGTGTCCGTGGGCGGATAACTCATTACAGCGTTCAGTTAGGCCTTTGGGGTCAAGGTCTTTACCGGTGAGAAATAATACAGGAATATCCTTTGTTTTTTTATCCTGTTTAAGCTCTTCACAAGCCTGGTAACCATCCATTTCCGGCATCGCAATATCTAACAATATAAGATCCGGCTGATGATTTTTAGCAATAATTATAGCCTCGTTGCCGCTTGAAGCAGTTAGAACCGCATATTTATTCTGGATTAATCTTTCTTTAGTCAATTCTCTAATTTCTTTTTCATCATCCACTACTAAAATTTTTTTCATTTGCGCACCCCGCTATTTAAATAATTTCCTTACGAAAAGGATGTATCCTACGGCAATCGCATTTAAGCAAGCCAGCGCTACTACCCCGGCAGCAATATCTTTGATTAGCCTTACCTTGGTGTGGTATTTTTCCGTGAATATATCCATCATCAGTTCAATGGCAGTATTAAATATCTCGGCCATAAATACGAGAGTAATGGTAATACATAAAGCCACCAGCTCTATTCCTTTTAAGTTAAAATGGAGCCCTAAAAGAAATGCGGCAATACCTAACATAAAGATGATACGCATATTGCGGTGGTAGAGAAATAAATATAAAATCCCTTTTACTGCCAGTTTCAGGCTTTCAACAAAACCACGAAATCTAAAAATATGCCGAAAAACTTTTGTACGCACCATTTTATTTCTTCCTATATGCCTCCAGATAAGAATCGCAATATATCTGTTTATTTAGAATTAACTCTGCAGTAATTACGGCATCCATTAAATCACGGTCTAGAGGGTCTAATATCGCGGCATCCAAACCATAAGCAGTTGCCATAGTCAGAAATGTGCGATTAATTAAACTGCGCACACAGGTGCCTTGCGAGACATTACTTAAGCCGACAATTGTTTTTGGGCTTGGCTGGGAAATAATCTTAAACTCACGTATAGATTCTAAAATATCTTTCATCTGGGCTTGGGCAACATTAACCGGCAAAACAATCGGGTCAAGATACAGGTCTTCAATAGGAAATTCGCGTTCAGCACAAGCTGCCACAATTGTCGCTGCTAATTCCAGACGCTGGTCTTTATTTTGAGGAATACCTTTTGTGCTTATGGTCAGCCCGATAAGCTTGGCATTATATTGTTTTGCCAGAGGCACCAGAATCTCAAGTTTCTCTGGGTCGGCAGTAGCAGAATTAATGATTACCTTATTTTTTATTACCTTAAGTCCGGATTCAATAACTTGAGGTTTACTAGAATCCAAAACCAAGGGTTTATCGGTTACCTCCTGAACGGCTTGAACTAACCACTGAATATCCAAGGCCGGCTCTCGGGAGACTGGACCGCAATTCAGATCCAAGGCATCGGCACCAGCTTTGAGCTGCTCCAAAGCGCATTTCTGGATTACTGCCTTATCCTTGGCTTTAATCGCCTTACCTATATTATTATACATGCCATTAATCAACTCACCTATGATAAACAATTCTTACCCCCTGAATAAATCGTCAATATATTTATTTACCTTCTCTATAGCAAAGGGATGACGCATTACTAATAAATCCGCTCCTGCCTGGAGTAAGGCGGTAGCAGTGATTGCCTCCCAAATTATCCCCTGCTCTGATGATACCTTGGCTTCTTTTACCCGCCAGGCCTCTTGGCCCACAAGACAAATAAACGGACTGGCTACGGTTTTATCACCCGCTAACGCTGCCAGGCGCGCCCGCTCCATAATCGAGTAGGCATATTCAAGGCCATATCCTAATGCGCCAATTGTAGGATTAATCACAATGCGCTCTAAAGGCAGGCCCATATCAGAAATCAAAATATTCAGTTGTTTGGCAATATTTATATCAATGGGCGATTCTGCAATAATATTATGCCCGTCTGCCAGAACACTAGCCACAATGGTCTTATAGTTATCCTGAACTGCGCTGCCTATAAGACACCGTTCGCCTTTGGCTGTCTCACAGCAAGCAGGTAATACCTGATTATCTTTAGCATCATCGCCACAACCCAAGATAATTAAAGGAACGCTTACCTTCTTTAGCAGCTGCTCAATGATTTTTGCCTCTTGTTCAGGGGTTTTATTGCCAAAATCTGGATGGCTGCCTTGTAATCTTACACACAAAATTTTAGCTTTATATTCTTTTACACATTTTTCTGCCCAAGCAAGAGGGTCATTTAAAGCATTACCGTAAGCCTTAACTAATTCTTGCGGCCATTCAGAAGGAGCGATATCCCAAATCTCAAAAGCAATCTGCGGTTTATAAGGCACAGCACCTTCCTGAAATAAATAGGGTAATCCCTGTTCTCCGCCAATTTTTATGGCATGCGAACGGCTTGCACCCTCTTCTTTAGCTGCGCCAATAGTTACCACGTTTATCTGTCCAGACCACTTTTCCAGCATCAATGGGGCTGCCATATCTTCTTCTCCAAAATCTCCCTGCTTAAACCTCAACGCACCTACGCGGTGGGAAAGGTTGGGTCAAATATTTTCTTTAAGGCCCTGATACTTGTGGCGCTGTCATCTAATTTCATTAGCGCAGCACCGTTTAAGCTGATTTTTTCTATCTCACTGTCCCGCGGCACGAAGCCTAAATATTCTAAATTTAAATTTCTTATTTTCTCTTTTTCTATCTCTTTATTATTGAAATTTATGATTAAGACCTCTTTTTTGGTTTTTATATCTAATTCCTTGGCTAAATCACCTATCCTCTTGGCTGCTTTTAAACCTACCGGCGTTGCGTCAGAGATAACTATTAAAACATCAGCAGCTCGCGTAGTGCGCCGGGAGAGATGCTCAAGTCCTGCCTCATTATCAATAACAATATAGCCGTAATCCTTGATGAGCTTTGCCATAATATTTCTTAAAACATTATTTACATAACAGTAACAGCCCGGGCCTTCAGGCCTGCCCATCGTCAGCAAATCAAAACCATCGCCTTCCTGGATTGCGGTCTGAATCCTATACTCAATAAATCTATCTTTAGACATTCCGGCAGGGACTTTTTCTGGATAGCTGGCAATATCATCTAAAATCCCTCCGATAGTTTCATTTAATTCTATGCCCAGCGCCTCAGAAAGATTGCTATTCGGGTCGGCATCCACAGCCAAAATTGAACCTAATTTTTTTTCTTTAATTATGCGCACAATTAATGCGGCAATGGTAGTTTTGCCTGTGCCGCCCTTTCCAGCAATTGCGATTGTGTAGCCCATTTTATACCTTTACACTCGGAAATTTTTCCAAATCCGTATGCGGAAAAAACAGGGCTGCCATATATTCATCCATATATGCTGGGTCAACTGACAATTCAAAGCAAGTGGTCTTTTTAGCAATCTCATTAGCAATCTTTGTCGCCTCATAAGATAAAAGCACCTGGCGCGCACCTGCTAAAGCACTATTACCTACAAACACAAACCTTTCCCTTTCTACATCGGCAAGTAAACCTATATTAATGGCATTGTTTACATCTACATATGTGCCAAATCCTCCGGCAATAAATATTTTCTTGATACTAGAAAAATCTAAATGCATATGCTTAACCAAAATTGCCGTGGCAGAATAAATCGCAGCTTTTGCCCGTTTTAAATTTTCAATATCTGGTTCGGTAATCACGATATCGCAACTACAATCAGACTCCTCTTTAAATGCTACCACAAATTCCTTTCCAGCTTCGCCTTCGCGGATACGTTTTGAATTTTTAGCTTTAATTTTTCCGCTTTTATCAATTATTCCTGCACGCAGCATTTCTGCAAGCAAATCAATATAACCTGAGCCGCAAATACCGCGCGGTTTCATATCGCCGATAGTATTGAAACTTACTTCGAAATCACGCAGGCCTATCTTTATTTTTTGTATTGCTCCGCGGCTTGCGCGCATACCGCAAGTTACGCCGCTACCTTCAAATGCCGGGCCTGCAGAAGCAGCGCAGGCAACTAAAAATTCTTTATTACCCAGCACAATTTCTCCGTTAGTGCCGATGTCAATTAAAATTGCTAAATCCTCTTCTTTATATAACCCGCAAGATAAAATCCCTGCCGTAGTATCTCCGCCCACATAACTAGAAACACCCGGAACGCAAGATAAAAGCCCGCGCGGATTTATTTTTATTCCCGCCTCAGCTGCCCGGACTGTGGGAATAAAATTTGCTGTGGGAACATACGGCTCTCTTCTGATATAGGTGGGGTCAACACGTAATAAAAGATGTACCATTGTAGTATTGCCGGCGCACAAAACACAATTTACATCATTAAGGTCAACCTGATGCTCCTGAATTAATTCCTGCGCCATCTGATTCATTCCATCTATAACAGCGTGATGTAATTTCTCCAAGCCATCTTCCTCTTGGGCGTAAATGATACGCGTAATAACATCGCTACCAAATGAAGCCTGTTTATTATAGGTTGCCTTTGTGCCAAGGACCTGCTCTGTATTTAAGTCTACCAATTGCCCGGAGATGGTTGTAGTTCCGATATCAAAAGCAAGGCCATAATTTTTCTTTGAGGTATCACCCGGCTCAACCAAAACAATTTCAGTTGTGCCATTTCTTTTGCCTAAAGTAACGGTAATTTTCCAATCCGCAGAACGCAATAAATCTCCCAAACGCCGGATATTGGCAAGGCCGGCCTGCATAATCGGGATATCATAAATCCTGCGGATTCCCCGATACAATCTTTCCAAATCGCTGATTTTATCTTCTAAATTTGGCCGCGGTAATTCTAAATATAATTTTGTGGCAAGCGGCGAATGGAGAAAAATCTCCTCACCCAAAATGGATTTGGCTGATTCTACTTCCTCCGACTCGGTATATAGGCCTTTTAATCTTAAATCTACTTCCTCCGACTTTAATTTCTCAAAATCTAACCTTGATTCCGGCGGAACCTCTACCTCTAAATCACTCTGAACACTAGCAAAACAAGCAAGATAAACTCCTCGCCTTCTCTCTTCCAAACTTAATCTTCCTGTAGGCTGAGTAATTACTTGGCCTTTTTTTAAAATAACCTTGCACCTTCCGCAAACACCATCTCCACCACAACTGGAATTAATATAAACTCCCGCGGAAATCGCCACCGAAAGTATGGTTTTTCCTTTATCTACTTCTATGCTTTTATTATCCGGATAAAATGTAACCTTGAACTTTTCCATACCTATTGACTAACCTAAAATAACCTTTTCTGCGCTGGTTTTATTTTTATGAAATTCTCTATTTTCTTTACCAACTCTCCTGCTTTAAGAATACTCTTTTTTACTTCTTCCCGGGACTCTAAAAATTTGGCTTCATATTGTAGTGGATGCCTTTTGCGGCGCATATGCTTGAAACTTCTAACTAAATAGCTGTATTCTTTACCCAAAACCCTGTCTACAAATTCAGTTATAGTTATATGTGTGTATTTTGTAGTTGGTCGGTATCCATAATACCTAATAAGGGCGTTGCCAGCATGGATTAAAGCATCGTAAGCGGATTTATAAGCAGTTAAAGGAAATTTAGTCAGATTGAATTTTGCCGCAGATATTTCTTCTTCAGCAAACTGCAAGAATTCAGCGATATTAACTTTGGAAGTCTGCTCTCTCTTAAGCTGTTCCTTTTTAATTAAATCACTAAAATCCACTTAACTTTCCCTTTAAAACTACCTTTGGCCGTTTCAGGATATTTGTAATGAAGCTATCTCTTTTTTTTACTTTCTCTTTGAGCTCTTTCTCAGGATAAATATTGTAATTTATTTTTCTTCCAAGCTTAGCCTCTAAATTATCAATGCACTCTAAAAGTTTATCTTCGTTGGGGCTTCCGACAATAAATAAATCTATATCGCTTAGAGCGTTTTCCTTACTTTCGGCAAACGAGCCATATATAAAAGCTATCTTTATGCCATTATCGTTCTCAACGATTTCTTTTAAGCTACCCTCAATACCAATGGTCTTAAAAATAACAGATTTGAGTTCCTTATAAAGAGGATATCTTTTATTCAGCGAAAAATATTTCTGATTACCTCTTATGCTGGATATAAAAATACCATCTTTTCCTAAATTGCTCAATTCCTTAGAAATGTTCCCTGCGTCTTCCTTTAAAATTGAGGAGACTTCCCGTACATACAGATTCGCTTGCGGATTTGTAAAAAAATAACCTAGAAGTTTCTGTCGTAACCGTGATTTTGTGAGTTGCGGAAAATTAACCATTGCTGTTCCTTTTTACAACAATTGTAGTATATTTCTACAACAATATCAAGACCTAATTTATCTGCTGGAGCCCGCCTCCATAACAACAAAACCAGCTCTTCTAACAGATTCCAAGACCCGCTCTTATATTATAAATTTTTTAAAAAAGACGGTATCCCGGCGGCTTCTTTTGGCCCCACTACCACCTGCCAGCCGGATTTTTCTTCTAAATCTCCACTCATCACTGCTACATAACCGGGTATAATCAAGCGGTTATGCGAAACCGTATCTTTAACGCCAAATTTATTTATAGACTCGGTAATTTTATCAGGCGTAAATTTCTCTGCTGCCCAGGCAGTCAGAACTGACATGCCCTCGGTATCAACGCTTACAATATACGAAGGTACCTTACTAGCTTCTACTTCACTCAACACAGTATAATAGGTAAGAGAAAAATTAGTAGTTACCAATACCGGGGATTTATTATTTACCTGGCCCACCGGATAAAGTTTAGGCTCAATCTGTAAAGGTTTCTGCGGATCCGTATAGATATTCTGCCTTAAGGTTAAAAGCGATAAAATTTGCCAAGACTCTATTCCTTTCATAAGAATAATACCGGCGTATTTAGAGATACAAGTAGCTGCCTCCATTGTTTCTTCATAAGGATCTGGTTTATCTACTATCACTAAAATCGGATATCCCAGGCTGCGATTGGATTTCTTCAAAGCCAGCCTTCTTATTTGTGTCAAATCCCAAATTTTCTCTGAAATAGGTTTTTGACCGGTATCTAAAATCAAATCACTTACCCCTTGCTTACTCAATTCCTGGGTAAGCTGGGAAATTTCATCTAAATCTTTGCCCGAAACTACTACCAGAACTTTAAAATCTTTGGCCAGTTGCGCCATCTCAGCTTTATTATCGCCGGTTGCACAATAAATTAATGGTTTTCGGGTCAAAGTAATAGTTAAGGCCTCTTTTAAGGCAGCTGCCTCATTACTCATTAACGCTAACGCCAAATTAGTATTATTAAGGATTAATTTAACTACTTCGCTGAACCTCTTTGCATCCTTATTTTGCCTGACTGCTACAAGATTCACATTCAACTGCTGGCCGACACGTTCAAATTTTAATTTATTTATTTTATCAAGCCTTTGTTTTATTTCTGAATCCGCTAAATCGTCATCAATAATAAAACCTAAGCCGCAAGGACGGTAAAACTTTTCTTCATGGCGAAACATCACTGTTTCATTGCCAATCTCTAATTTATTCTCACCTTCTCCAATGGCAACTAATTTTATCGGCGGCAAACTTGAGGCCTCTAATGTCCTTTTTGCTTCCTCAGTTAAATAAGGACACTTATCTAAGCCCACTGTCTTCTTAGCCAAAGCCATGGCAAAGGCAAGACACGTAGCAAATCCGCATTCCCGACAATTAGTCTTAGGTAACAATTTGTAAATATCCAGTCCTGAAAGCGCCATTTTTAGGTTATAGGTGTTAGGTGTTAGGTGTTAGGTTAAAAAGTTTGGAATTATCTGTTTTATATAGTTGCCTTGCTAATAATTGCGAATTTCTGTGAGTTTTTGTCTCTTTCAATCTCTGAATAAGACTATTCTTTAACTTCAAAATAATTTTTTTATTGTTTATAAGATTCTGAAATTCTATCTTTATTGTAGGCCCATTTAATTTCTGAATATTGCCCTTGCCATAGGTGGCTCCTGTTGAGAGCTGTAAACCATCAATTAAACAAGATTCTGGTTTTTTGTCAGCACCGTAGACTTTTACATCCAAATCAAAATATTTTTTACATTTGAGTTTTTTAAGGCCCACCTCTCCTGCTCGCAGGCCCAATACCAGATAAGGCCCCAGGTGACCATGGAATTCTGTTGCTTCTTTTAGGGAAATCACTTGTTTATTAGGCTGGCAAAATAACCCGCGCCAAAACCATTGTCGATATTTACTACTGCCACCCCTGGGGAGCAACTATTCAACATCGTTAGTAATGCAGATAGCCCCCCAAAATTGGCGCCATATCCGCAGCTTGTGGGCACAGCAATAACCGGGGTTTTTATCAAGCCGCTTACTAAGCTGGCCAAAGCTCCCTCCATACCGGCAACCACAATAATAATTTGTGCTTTCTTTATCAGGCCTATATTACTCATTATGCGATGAACGCCGGCAACCCCTACATCATAGAGCTTCTTTACCTGATTACCCATTACTTCTAAAGTAACTGCAGCTTCTTCAGCCACCGGTATATCTGAGGTGCCTGCAGAAATAACCACAACCAGGCCTAACTTTTTAGCCCTTCGTTTTGGTGAAAGAAAACCTATTTTTGCTAAGGGATTATATTTTAAATTAGGAAATGACTTCTTAAGATAGGCGAAATCTTTTTTCTCTAATCGGGTAAGTAAGATATCCTGTTTATTTGCGATTAACTCCTGTGAAATTTTTTTAAGCTGCCCTCTTGTCTTTCCCGGACAATAGATTACCTCAGCAAAACCTCGACGCGCCTGTCTATCTATATCAACCTTGGCAAAACCCAGATCGCAAAAACCGGTTTTCAAAGCCATTATATTATTAGTATCCTTGGAATATAATAATCAGTAGTAAAACTATAATCAATAGGGCTAAAATATAGAAATCATTAAAGTAAAAAAAATCGCTAACCTTTTCCCCAAAAGCATAATTTTCTCGTGTTTTAATTTGGGATGAAAACTTGGGAGTTTGCCTTTTAAACTCCCGAATCTGTTCTTCTTTAAATCTTAAATATACCCCGCCAACCTTATAGGCAGGCATAGCGCCGCTCTCAGCTAAATCCACTACCTCTTTCTCTGAGATGCCTAAAATTAAAGAAACATCCCTTACTGTTAAAAGTTTCTCTTCACCCATGCTTAATAGAATTAACTTTTATTTGCCGATTTTTCCAGAAGCAACCCAAGAATCAATTGCCTTTCTTTCAAATCTCCATTCGCTTCCTTCTTTATGCCCTGGCATCTTGCCAGAATTTGCCCATTCCATAATTGAATTTAAATCAACTTCCAGATAACGCGCTAATTCTTCAGTATTCAGAAAATCATGCAACATAGAGCACTGGCCTTCCAGAATCGCTCCTTCAGCAATATTTAATTTTGCCGGATAAATATGGCCCTCAACCACTGCGCTAGGCAGAAGGGTCAGGCTTTCTTTAGCAGTTATTTTTCCTTTTACTTTGCCTCCGATAACAATATTATCGCCTACTATATCAGCCAGGATCGCTGCATTCGAACCCACAGTCAGATTGCCCTTGGTTTCTAAGGTTCCTTCAAATTTACCATTGATGCGTAAATTCACCGGGTCTTTAAAAACTAAACTACCCTGCATAGCTGCGTCAACATCCAGCACCTTTTCTTCTAACTTCCTTTTAAAGGCCATGTTTCACCCCCCTCTCATTTTTTTCCATTCTCAGGAAACATCATCCATTCTATATATCTTAAAAATAAAAGAACTATCAAAGCAAGAATCGTAGCATAGACACCGGCTTTGTAAAAACCACAACCTACAGCCAAACCAATTCCTGCTACCAGCCAAAGACTCGCTGCAGTAGTAAGCCCCTTAATGCCCTCTCTGTCCCGGATGATTGTTCCTGCTCCCAAAAATCCAATACCCGTAATCACGCCGGCAGCAATACGCGTTGGGTCTAAAGGGACCCTGGCAATATATATATCAAAAACGTAAAGCGATGTCAACATTATAAGACATGACCCCAGGCACACTAAAATATGAGTGCGCAGGCCCGCTTCCCTGCGATGCGCTTGACGCTCAAGGCCAATGAGCCCGCTTAAAAAAAACGATAATACCAGCCGCGAAATTATCTGAGCATCTGTAAACATATACACCCCTCCTTTTCCCGCCCTTAAATTTAGGAACGAGGCGGGATCCCGCCACATCTTAATAGATAGGCGGGAAATGAGCCCGACGTAAGTCGGGGCGTCGGGATAACTGATAACCTAATCCGGCTACCATTGCTGCGTTATCCAGACAGAGTTCCTGAGGCGGAAAATATACCTTCAGGCCTTTTTCTTTAGCTTCATGGAAAAATATTTCTCTTAATCTATTATTCGCAGCCACCCCTCCGCCTACTACCAATCTGTTTGTATTTTTAATCTTACAAGCCAATAAAGATTTTTTTATCAGCGTATCAATAATTGTTTCTTGGAAAGAAGCGGCAATATCGTTGGTTTGTTGGTTTGTTAACGGGCGAACGGGCGAACGGGCGAACGGGCGAACATAATACAAAACCGCAGTCTTTATCCCGCTAAAACTAAAATCCAGTGGCCCCTTGGTACCTGAGCAGCGAAATTTTATTTTTCTCTCATCGCCTCCTTTAGCCAATTTTTCAATAAGTGGGCCTCCGGGATAACCCAACCCTAAAATTTTTGCCACTTTATCAAATGCCTCTCCGCAGGCATCATCGAGTGTCTGGCCTAAGGTTTCTATTTTTTTAAAATCTCTTACATAGAATAAACTTGTATGGCCCCCTGAAACAACTAAGCCAATAAAAGGTAATTTAATTTTGGCTCCGTTTAAAAAATTTGCATATATGTGACTGTAGATGTGGTCTACTTCCAACAGAGGAATTCCCAAACTTATACTTATAGCTTTGGCAAATGATATACCTACCAATAAAGAGCCTAAAAGACCCGGGCCAGAAGTAACACTAATTAAATCTATTTCTTTTAGATTAACTCGTGCTTGCCTTATGGCTGAATCTAGGACCTGAGTTATCGTCTCAAGTTGCATTCGAGAGGCTATCTCAGGGACAACTCCGCCGTATTTTTTATGAAATTTTAGGCTAGAGCTAACTACGCAAGAAAGAATTTTTCTGCCATTTTTAACTACTGCTGCCGATGTTTCATCGCAGGAGGTTTCAATGCCTAAAACATACATATTCGTTAGGTTCGTTAACGGACTAATTCAGATACATAGACGAACTTAAAACCCTCTTTTTCCAACTCCGGCATGGCTTCTTTTAGAACCTCTAAGGTAGTCTTTTGGTCATGACCGATACCAATGGCCTGACCATAAATCCTTGCGCGTGTCTTTAATTTATAGATCTGCTGCTTTATATACTCGGGCTCTTCTTTGTTATCCAGAAAAACATCCCTTTTAGCAAAGCGCAAATTCATCTTTTTAGCTAAATCATAACATACAGAGTTAGAAGACACCAAGCTATCCAAAAAATAAAGGTGCCTTTTCTTTAGTTGCTTAAATACAATTTCCATAATCTTAGGGTCCTCGGTAGCTCGTGAACCCATATGGTTGGATATCCCTTTTGCATAAATAATATTATTTAAATCCTGTTCAATAATATTTTTAATAGTTCCCTCACTCATAGAAACCATAACAGTATTCTTTTCCAATCTATACTTCTCTTTCGGCTCCATTGGTAGGTGCAGGATTATCTCAAGCCCTCTTTTTTGCAGTTCTTCTGCGGCCTTAAGGGAATAACTTAAATTAGGCAATATAGATATAGTTAAGGGGTATTTTATCTGGTCTAAAATATTTAGATTATTCAAATTATAGCCCCAATCATCAATGACAATAGCAATCCTGCCTTTTATAACTACCGGCACTTTGAGAATTCTCTTTGGCCTCGTCACTATAATAAATACCCCTTGTAGAATAATAATAAATACTAAAATCCCAATAATTATTTTATAGCTCTTTTCTCTTTCCATTAGCTCTTAGGTACCTTTGTAAAATTTTATCGCCTTTAGAACATCCACTGCCCGCGTAAGTTGATTGTCGGATTTATAATCAAACTGTTTCTCCTCTTTAGCTACCTTTTCCTCTCCCTTTTTCTCTATCTCTTCAAATATATCCTCTGCTTTTTGAGGTTTTGCTTCTTCCGCCAGCACTGGTTCAATCTTTGTTTCTTCTACAACAATATCCGGTATAACTCCTTTTCCATGTATTACTTTACCAAGAGGGGTAAAATATTTGCTGGTAGTAAGCCTTAATGCTGAACCATCGCGTAAAGGAACAACCGTCTGAACCGAGCCCTTACCAAAAGATTTTGTCCCCAGGATTATGGCGCGTTTATAATCCTGCAAGGCGCCGGCGACTATTTCACTACCCGAAGCAGAACCTTCATTGATTAATACGACCATGGGTATATTGAGAATAGGATGCGCCTCATGAGAAATAAATTCTAAATTCTGCTGAGGTTTGCGTCCTTTGGTATAGACAATTTTTTTGCCCTTCTCAATGAATTTCTCTGCCACCTTTACTGCGGTGTCCAGCAGGCCACCGGGATTATTACGCAAATCTAAAATCAGAGCATTCATTCCCTCTTTTGACAACCTTTCTAAGGCTGCAGTGATATCTTGGGGTGTATTTTCTCTAAATTCCACCAGCCTAATATAGCCGGTACCGTCTTCTAGGATTCTTGCTTCTTTTATATCCTTTATCTTAATAATGTCGCGCACAATCTTAAATTCTAAAACCTTTTTTTCCGATTCCCGCAAAATGGTGATGTTTACCGGATCACCAGGTTTACCTCTTAATTTTTTTACTGCATCTATTAGTGTCATATCGCGCGTCAACTCATCATTAATTTTAACGATTTTATCATTTGTTTTTAGTCCCGCCTTCCAGGCAGGCGTATCCTCTATAGGAGTTACCACAGTCAAAAGCCCATCCTTTATGGTAATTTCTATGCCTATGCCGCCGAATTTCCCTTCTGTATCAACCTTTAATTCGTTATAAGTATCAGGGTCCATAAATTGACTGTGCGGGTCCAAAGAAGAAAGCATACCTTTTAATGCCCCGTAGATTAAATCCTTAGGGTTTGCCTCATCAACATATTCTGTCTGAATAATTGCTAATGAATCTGAAAAAAGTTCTACTTGCTGATAAAGGTCATCTTTCTTCTTTTTGTCTATGCCTGAAATCGCTACTGAAATAAAAGCTAATACTACTAATCCTGAGATTAAAACAAAAATAATTTTTTTACGCATTACCTAACCTCCGTTTTAATATCTCCTGAACCACTTTTGGATTTGCCTTGCCTTGGCTCTTTTTCATCACCTGGCCTACCAAAAACATAAGAGCACTTATTTTTCCCTGCTTATAATCATTTACAGATTTTTGGTTTTCTTTTATGACCTCATCTATAATATTATCTAAGGCGCCTGTATCAGAAATTTGTATTAAATTTTTCTCTTTTATTATTGTTTCGGGATCCTCGTCAGCGTTAATCATCTCGGTTAAAACTGATTTTGCAGAAAGGTTGGATATCTCCTCTCTTTCCGCGAAACCGATTAATTTTACCAGATTTTTGGGAGAAACTTCTAAATCACTTATGCCGCAATTGCGTTTGTTTGCCTCAGAGAATAATGGCCCAATCAGCCAATTTACGATTATTTTTTTATCCTTATCCTGATAAGTCTTTATACAACTTTCTGCGTAATCAGCATCCTTCTTAGAAAGAACAAGAATTTTAGCATCATACTCTGACAATCCATAATCCCGGATAAAACGCAGCATTTTCTCTCGCGGTAATTCAGGGATGGCCTTCCTAATTCTTTCGATTTCATCCTCTTTTATTATAAATGGCGGTAAGTCCGGCTCAGGAAAATAGCGGTAATCCTGCGCCTGTTCTTTTGTGCGCATGGAAAATGTCTTAGATTCTTTGGCATCCCATAACCTTGTATCCTGTATAATAGATTCGCCTGCATCTAATAGTTCGCTTTGGCGTTTTATTTCAAAAACCAAGGCATCTTTGACTGCCTTAAAAGAATTCATATTTTTAAGCTCTGTTTTTACACCCAGTTCTCCAGCGCCCTTTTTTCTTATGGAAATATTAGCATCGCAGCGCAAAGAACCCTTTTCCATATCGCAATCAGAAACATCCAGATACTCTAAGATACTCTTTAACGCGGTTAAATATTCGTAAGCTTCGGCGGAAGAATTTATATCCGGTTCACTAACAATTTCTAACAGAGGGATCCCGGTGCGGTTAAAATCTACTAAACTTAAATCCTGCCGATGTATAAGTTTGCCTGCATCCTCTTCCATATGCACGCGGCGTATACTTATACGTTTGGTCTTACCTTCTAAATAAATATCAAGAAAACCATCCTTAGATAGAGGTAAGTCGTATTGCGATATCTGATAATTTTTTGGCAAGTCCGGATAAAAATAATTTTTACGGTCAAACTTAGTGTATTCCTGCACTTTACAATTTAAGGCAAGCGCAGCCTTAATGGCATAGGAAAGCGCAACTTTATTTAAAGCCGGAAGTGAGCCAGGAAACCCTAAGCATACCGGGCAGGTCTGTGAATTCGGCTCTTTTCCAAATTCTCCAGAACAACCGCAGAATACCTTGGTTTCTGTCTTTAAATGAACGTGGGCCTCAAGTCCTATAACTACCTCATACATTGGTTAATTGGTTAATTGGTTAATTGGACGGTCAATTAACTAATCTTCGGCTTTTCTAAATGCCAAGAAGTATTTTGCTCATAAGTATAAGCAACCCTAAAAAGCATCTCTTCACCAAAAGACTTGGTTAAAATCTGCATTCCTACAGGTAAACCTTTTTTTGTAAAACCGCAAGGCATAGATATTCCGGGAATTCCCGTTAAGTTAACAGATATCGTATAGATATCTGAGAGATACATTTTTAAAGGATCCTCTATCTTCTCACCAATCTTAAATGCCGGTGTAGGAGAGGTAGGCGTAATGATACAATCAAATTCTTTAAAGGCTGCATCAAAATCTTTTTTTATGAGAGTCCGGACCTTTAAGGCGCGTAAATAATACGCATCATAATAGCCATGGGACAGCGCAAAAGTGCCTAAAATAATCCTCCTCTTTGCCTCTTCTCCAAATCCCTCACCCCGGGTTTTTTTATACATATCAATTAAACTTTGCGCTTTGCCTGCTCTAGCGCTTTGCGCTCTGAATCCATACTGCACTCCGTCAAATCTGGCTAAATTGGAACTGGCTTCTGCAGTAGCAATGATGTAATAAACTGGCACTGCATATTCAGTATGCGGCAGGGAAATTTCACTACATTCACAGCCTAAGGCTTTTAGTTTATTTATCGCTTCTTCTAATGCGCTCTTTACCTCGGGGTCCATGCCTTCAATAAAATATTCCTTGGGGATGGCGATTTTTATTCCCTTGATATCCATCCCCAAGGATTTTGTATAGTCCGGAACTTCGACATTAACTGAAGTAGAATCAAAAGCATCATAACCGGAAATAATATTCATCAATATTGCACAATCTCGCACATCCTTGGTAATCGGCCCAATCTGGTCTAGACTTGAAGCAAAGGCAATTAAACCGTATCGGGAAACCCTGCCGTATGTGGGCTTTAGTCCCACTACGCCACAAAAGGAAGCTGGCTGACGTATTGAGCCACCTGTGTCAGAACCTAAAGCCCAAATTGCCTCATCTGCTGCTACTGCTGCTGCAGAGCCACCTGATGAACCTCCAGGCACACACTCTAAATCCCAAGGATTATGCGTTGGCCCAAAAAATGAATTTTCGGTTGAGGAACCAAAGGCGAATTCATCCATATTGGTTTTTAAATCTAAAATTGTAGCATCTGCCTTTTTTAACTTTCTAATTACAGTTGCGTCATATGGTGGCTTAAAACCCTCTAAAATTTTAGAGCAACATTCGGTGTTGTAACCTTCAGTGCAGATATTGTCCTTGATGGAGATGGGAAGGCCTTTTAAACTACTCGAAGGGACTGTCCCCGTCAGAGCTAAATTATTATTTTTAAAAGGGGACTGTCCCTGAAAATCAAGTCGCACATAGGCTTTAACCTTAGAATCTATCTCCTTTATTCTTTTACTAAGGCAAGATACAATTTGGCCAGAAGTAATTTCTTTATTATTTAACTTTTCAATGAGTTCATCTGCAGTTAATTTATTTAGCTTTTCCGATTTAACCATTTAACCACTCACCATTTAACCAATTACTCTATTACCTTAGGCACACTAAAGAAATTACCTTCCCGGCGAGGCGCATTCATAAGGACTTTATCAACCGGCAGCGATTCTCTGGCTATATCTTCTCTGAACACATTCTCAAGCGGCAAGATATGGCTTGTAGGATTGATATTGTTTACATCTAACTTTTTTAACTTGTCGATAAAATTTATGATATCCTGCAGTTGTCCAGAAAACTTCTCCAGCTCCTCGGGCTTTAATTCAATACGGGCCAGATGCGCAACATATTGAACTGTTTCTTTTGTTATCCCGACTTCGCTAACGTTTTCTGTCGCTCTTCGGGATCCCGAAGCCACACCTTTTCGTCCTGCTTCATTCGGGATTGCCATAAATCCTCCGTTATTTAGCTTTTTAATATAACATCCTTTATCCAAAAAGTCAAACAGCGTTTGTCTTGATACAATTGAAAACTGCCTACTGGCCAATTCTAATGACTTATCTATGCTTATGAGAAATTAAATGCGCCCACAATTGCACTTTAACATATGGCGCATTTACCCTGAGCCTGTCGAAGGGTAATCCTTCGATGCGCCGTCGCTATTCTTTACATAACGGCGCCCTCAGGATAAATAAAACCAACTTATATGTTAACATGTTTTGTTGGTTTTATTTAATTTCTTTAATAGTGTTCTTTTTCTAAACGCAGAGGATATAGGGATTTTCTTTGAAAGAATTATCTTAACTACTGAAAACTTAAAAATTAGAAGGTAGCTCCAAAGAAAAATATCATAAATAACAATAAAGGGTAGATGTAATAAAAATCCAAGAAAAGTCTCATTTTTTATAATTGTAAGGTACCTATTTTTAAATAAATCAAAGTGTAAATTGTCGCTTAGAAAATGCCGTGCGTATCTTTTATTCATTCCCTTTCCCTGCCTTACTGTTCCACCCCTTATGTGATAAGCTATTGCTCCAGGGATATAATATCCTTTCCAGCCAAATTTATGCGCCCGCCAGGCAATATCTAAATCTTCATAAAAAATTCGCAAATCCGAATCGAAATAATCCGAACCTAATTTAATATCCACCAACATCTTGCGACGATAGAAAGAAACAGCGCCATTGACTCCAAAAATGTATCTCGATTTCTCAAATTGCCCGATATCTTTCTTACCATAACCCCTCTCTTTGGCAGTTCGCCAAATACTAATAGATAGCCCTGTGCTATCTATTATTTTACCATCTGAACGCAAAATCTTTCCACTTACCATTCCGATTCGGGCATCAATATCAAAACCCTTTAATGCCTCTTCAATAAATCGTTCATCCAGAATAACATCATCGTTAAGGCAAAGGATAAAGTCCCCATTGCTCATTTCAATGCCTCTATTAAGCGCCTGGCAATAAAATAAATTTTTAGGGCTGGAAAATAGATTAATCTCAGGATAATGCCTCCTCACTTGCTGACTGAAATCTTGATTAACCGAATTGTCAATTGCGATAATTTCTAATTTCGGATGGGTCTGCGCGGTTACCGAATCCAAGCAAGATTCAATATAGTTGTTTTTTCCGGCGGTTACAATAACTATGCCCACTAATCTATTTGACATTTCATCCATAACTGGCTAAAATTATAACACAATGCTTATAATTCTACTAATATTAATCTTTATCCGGCCCTTTATCTCCTCCCTTGCCTTTCCTCATTTAAATGCTATCTATTCTGCCTTTCTTTTGCTTTTTTTAATTCTCTGGATTTTTTTAAAAAGTATTTCATTAGAACGAATCAAATCTGTAAAATATCCTCTTATTTTATTCTGTTTAGCTCTGATAATATCGGTGGTTTTCTCAATAAATCAATTCAACAGCTTAAAAGAAATCTACAAATATATAACAGGTCTATTTCTATTTATGATTGCTGCTTCCCTAACCAATGAAAATAAGATACGCATTATTCATACTATTATTTTTAGCGGTTTTATAATAAGTATATTAGCCATTTATCAATATTTTTTTGGCTTTCAGCACCTCCTGAATTACATCTCAAAGCAGGGAATATCGGATTCTTTTGCTTTAGATTATATCACTCGAAAAAGGATTTTTTTTCCTTTTGTTACCCCTAACACCCTGGGTGGTTACCTCGCTATGGTTATTCCACTTACCTTAATCAACAAAAATCAAATCTGGTTTATTCTACCTTTATCCTTTACCTTATTACTTACAAAATCCTTGGGAGCTTTCTTAAGTATCTTCTTAGCATTGGTTATCTATTTCTATTTACAAGGCAAATTGGAAAAGAAGAAAATTATTTTTCTGGTGGCCCTATTAGCAATCATCAGCTCCGTCTTTATAATAAGGTCAACCAGCCAAAAACCGCACCTAAAACCTGCTTTCTCTACTGTAATGAGATTAAACTACTGGAAGGATACTTTAAAGATAATTAAGGCAAATCCTCTAACCGGGGTAGGCCTGGGAAATTTTAACCTTCCTCATTCCCGCTACGCCCACAACTCCTACCTGCAACTCTGGGCAGAGATAGGAATATTAGGAATAGTTTCTTTTTTATGGCTCATTATCATTGTCTTCAAGTCTCTCTTACAAAAAATTAAAAGTATTACTGATAAGAAACAGGCGGCGGGATTAATTACGACAGTTATAGTCTTTTTAATTCATAACTTCTTAGATTTCAGCTTTTTTCTTCCCGAGGTAAGTCTTGTCTGGTGGGCTATTCTTGGCGGCCTATTCTCTTGCCATCCACCACCGCCGAAACAAGCTCCACTATCTCTATGAAAGTATCTTCTTTCTGGGCTTCGACATCGTATTCTGTATCTATGCAAAATTCTTTGACTTTACCTATGGCTGGCGCAAGCCAAATAGTGCAGTCGCTACTTTCATAACCACCATCTGATGTCTTCTCATTAGAAATTAAAGAAAACTTGAGACAACCAGTAAATTTCCCTGCAGGGACTTCTATATTTTCTATAGATTCTAACTTAATCTGTCCGGTTTCAACGCCCTCTTCTTTTTTCTCGCCACGCATTCCATATTTAATCCAACTTGTGGAATATTCTTTAACTTGTCCTATATCTATGTTTGGGAACAGAAATTTTGGTGGATTATAAATTTTATATTCGTCTTCATCAAAATCTTTATATTTTTTTATGCCTTCGGAATCAATAGCTATACATTTATAATCATTTTCCGCAAACATCATTTTTACTGTTTCAACTCCCCTGATTATCTCTTTTCCCTCTATCCTAACTATCTCTTTACCACTTTCTTCATTTTCTATTGCTGAATACGTCCAGCTATTACCTTGGTCTAAAGGATAATATTCTTCTAATTCATAAGCAAAAACCAAACTTGTAAATATAACTCCTATCTCTATAATCAAAATTATACTATTTACTAAAATTAACCATCTCATCCTCATTTTTCGCTTCTCCTCTAACTTTTTATTTTATCTCTTATTGAAGAATATTTCAACTTAATTAAATCTATCATTGCATCAAATATCACTCTTGGACTTGCGCCAGTCTGTTTTCCTTTTAATCTGGGAAAATGCTCTACTGGTACTTCTTTTATTTTATAACCTTTTGCTTTTAAAAAAATTTTGGTATAAAAAACTCCGCCATTGCTATTATACATATTTTCTAAATTTAATGTTTCTCTTTTAAATAGCTTAAATCCGCAATTTATATCTTTAAGTTTCAGCCCAAACAGTAAAAATACTAACCAGCTGTATATCTTGCCTAACATAACTCTATAGAAACTGTCTTTTCTATTATGCCTGTACCCTGTAATTATATCATAATCTTCAACATGAGAAATTAATTTATCGATTTCTGAAATATTAAATTGTCCATCGGCATCCATAAAAAAAAATAAAGGGTATCGAGCACTTTGTACTCCAGATATTAATGCTCTACCATAACCCAAATTTTTATGATGGGATATTGCTTTTATATTTGAATAATGGCTTCTTATTTCTTTTAGAATTTCTGAACTCCTATCTTTACTGCCATCATCAACTATAATTATTTCATAATTCTCAAATATGTCTTGACTAACAAAAAAATCGTCTATTTCTTTAATAACTTTCTTGATATTTTCTTCTTCATTATAAACAGGTAAAATAATAGAGAGGGAAAGATTTTGAATCATCTTAAAGCTTTAATCCAGCCAAAAAAGGTAAAAAATTAAAAATTACCTTTATTACTATACTGACCCCTATTAACAAACAGGGCAATTTAAGTTAGAATAGGCTTATCCGGAAAGGAGGCCTATTCTATGCAAAAACGTAAATGGTCAAGCCAGCAAAAGCTTCAAATAGTACTTGAAGGCTTAAGCGGCTCAATTGAAATCTCCAAGCTCTGCGCCAAATATCAGATTGCCCAAACTCAATATTATCAGTGGCGCGACCAGCTGCTTAAACACGGAAAATCAGCCTTTGAGACCAAAGACATCACCAAAAAAGAACAACACCTTGAGATGGAAAACCAGAAACTTCGCCGCATTATCGGCGATTTGACAATCGAGCTAAAAAAACAGAACTCGAGTTAAATTCATGAAAAGAGCAAAATCGCTATCAGTTATAGCGCGTAATACCGCACTCCTTGAAGAAATCAAATCCGTCAAGACCAACCATCCCCTTTGGGGCTACCGCAGGGTATGGTCGTACTTAAAGTACCGCCAGGGAATACCAGTAAATAAGAAGCGGGTACAGCGGCTGATGAAAGAACAAAACCTCATCGTTACTCCCAACACAAGGCTTAAGGCCATATCTCTTTGGACATAAAAAAACATATAATTATAGATATTATAAGAAAAAAATAGATATCTTTTCATTTATTTCAAAGTTATAATTCTCTTACAGAATAATTGCAGGCCCTTTAGAATAATAAATGGATTCAACTTAAACAAATAAGAAGGCCTTAAATAATATTTAATAAATGCGTTACGAATAAATTTATCTATATTATTGGACTTAAAATTTAACCCAAAGCCAGAGTGATAAATTCTAGTCTCCTTGTAAGGAACCATTTTATGAAAAGAAACAAAATTAGTATTCAATTCTTTAATAAATTTAAAAATTTCTTTCCTATCACTTTCTGTTTCGTTTGGAAGGCCAAAGAAAGAAAAAGCCAGTGTTCTTATACCAATCTGCTTACACATTCTAACCGATCTTTCAATTTTCTCTATAGTTATATTCTTATTCAAATAATCTAAAAATTTTTGAATACCACTCTCTATGCCTAAGTGGATTAGTTTGCAACCAGCTTTTTTCATCTTCTTTAAAATTTCGATATCTAAAGAATCAGGCCTAGTTTGACAACACCACACAAAATTATATTTTTTTTCTATGAGAAACTTACAGAGACCCTCTACAATTTCTCTATCATAAATAAATTCTAAATCAATAAAATATCCAGTTTTTACATTGTATCTTTCTATCGCAGTTCTTAATTCTTCAATAATTTGTTCTATAGATTTTGTTCTCAACCCTTTTCCATACATTATCTTATTACAAAATTTACACCCATAATTACATCCACGACTTGTTTCAAATAGAGCAAAATTCTTCCCTAGAATTTCATAGGAGTACTTATCCGTATTTAAAAAATGGTAAGCGGGAATAGACAAAGTTTTTAAATCAAATAGTTCTCTAGCTGGATTTGAAATAAATCGACCATTATTTCTGAATGATATACCAGTTATTTTAAACAAATCATTATTTCTGCAAAGCTCAATGACCGTATATTCGGGTTCTCCCCTTATTACCGCTTTTGCCTTGCTCAATTCTAAAATCTTCTCTGGTTCCACTGTTCCATGGTAACCCATGATATAAACTTCATCAGTTAACTGTCTTATATATCTAACGGTTTCTAAAAAAAGAGTTATATCAATATTAGGGCATTGCCATTTATCCAAGGTTGATGAAGTTATAAATACTTTATCATAACCTTTAATATAATTTGCTATTTTATCTGGTGTGATACGTTGAGCATGGGCGTCCAGAATCTTAACATTATACCCTTCCTTCTCCAACAGAGTTGCGCAATTAGCTAAACAAAGTGGAGGCCAGATACGATTATAAGTGTACTCGCCTTTACTATAGGGGTAAGGCCAATATGGCTTTATAAGTAAAATATTCATAAATTTTATGATTTGAGACCACTTACATTCCTATTAATTAAATAATCAGAACGAGCCCTATAATAACAAAGAAATTTCTATTTGAAAGTTATCTATGTAGAAATTATCTAATAAAGACCGAGGCTGTGTTCTAAATTATTTTTCAAAAAATCTTTCAACGTTCCCCAATGATTTCAAGATATATTGAGATTTAATAGTAATAAAAATAGTGGAAATTCCAAATATTAATAGTGTAGTTCCTAAGACAGTAAAAGAATGGTAGACATAATAAAACATTATTCCCCATAAAGCCATAGCGATCCCTATGAATTCTAAAATTCTAATTTTCCATAACGGAAAGAATATTAAATGTAAAATAAAAAAATCGATTGTAGCTTCAAATATCCTAAGTAAGCCATATTTTGAATAGCCAAATAGACGAGGATAATACTTAATTTCAATTTCACACATTGAAAGACCAAGTTTCTTGCCAATCAACGGAATAAATCTATGAAAGCCTTGATAAAGCTTTAGGCTAATTTTTTTAGCGGCCTCATTTTTATAAGCCTTAAAACCGCCACAAAAATCATGTAACTTAATATCGCTTATTCTTGAAATTATAAAATTTCCTACAAGAGAAGGTAGAACCTTTCTTAGGTAAGGATCTTTTCTATTTTTTCGCCAACCACACACTAAATCATAATTATTTTCTATTTTTTCGATAAATTTAGGTATATCGTTAGGGTCGTTCTGTAAATCTACATCCAAAGTAACAATAATTTTCCCATAAGAATTATCAAAACCAGCAGCTAATGCTACTGCCCGCCCAAAATTCCTGTTTAATCTAATAAGCCTCACCTTATTATCAATATTACATATATCTAATATTTTTTTATAAGTATTATCTTTACTGCCATCGTCAACAAAGATTATCTCGTATTTCAAACATTGCTTATCTAATACAACTTTTAATCTCCTATATAATTCATCTATATTATCTGCCTCATTATAAGCTGTAATTACTATACTGAGGTCCATCGGTACTTCGACATTTCCATGACTATTTTTTTTCATAATTTAAAATTGGTTATAATTAATCGGGTTTACGTCGGCCCTTTTAAATATCTGCTTCAGTTCTGGACACAATAATAAAAGTAATTGGTCTTCTCGATTTGAAAAATTAAATTTACCAAAGCCTAAGCATTGATATTCTGACTCGTTAGAAAAATACCCAGGATGACATATAATTTCAGTTACGCCTTCTTTTAAACATCTAAGTATATGTACGAAAGTCATTGTTAATAATTTACCCTTGATATTTGAAGGAATAATGTAAAAATAATCAGATGATTTAATATTATTTTGCTTAAGATATCTTCTATTAATTAATGAAAGATAATATAAAAATAAAGATTTGTCGTAGGGTTTAAATATGCTGGTAGGAAAATATGCGCTAAAAAATAAACTTTTTCTAAAATATCTTATCTTGTTTATTTTAAATTCGTTACATAATCTTATTAAGATTTTTAAGATAGGAAGAAAAATATGAATATGTTTTTCAGTATCTAAATGTGTTATATGCAATCCATAATCTAAAATCTTTTTTATCTGTGACCTAAATTCTTTCTCGACTTCTCTCAAATCAAATTGCGCTAATAATAATCTCTTTATCACTTGAGAAAAATCATAAAAATATCCTTGATTATTAGTTAAACTGCCAATCTCTTTTTCGGACAAAATAGGTTTGCCTCTTACTATATTTAAATGCGCACCTATTCCTAAATTCGGATTCTCTTTTAAGAGTTGCACTGCGTTTTCAAAACCAGGCATATTTGCCATAAGAGAAGCGCTTGTGAGTATTCCTTCTTTGTAAGCTTGAATTATTCCTCTGTTTATACCTTCGACTAATCCAAAATCATCGCCATTAATAATAAGATATTTCAAAGATTACTCCTCAAATATCTATAATAAATACCTGTATCAACATATTATCTCTTCAGCTCATTCCTGAAATATTTTTCAGGGCAAACTAATTAATATTCAAACTTCAGGAGATATAACCAATGTGTTGTTTTCACGCTTTACACTCATAGACCTACTGCGTGCTTCAGAGAGGATATTATATCTGAACTAAACCATTGCCCGGATAATGTCCCCCGTATAGACTCCATTTGGTATTGCCTCGCATTCTTCCCAACATCCCCTACAGTGGCTGACCATTTGCCTATATTCTTGCAACTTTTTGCTGTTAAACCAAAACTTTTCAAAATTTCCTCCCTCTGGATTCAACAAATTATCAATTACGGTCGCCCTATATAGACATACAGGGACATCGCCGTTGGGAAGTATTCGTAGATGACTTCTCAATTCAACACAGCAAGGGTTGGGAATTTTCTTTTTTGTAAGTAGACGGTTTCGCAGTCCTTTTAAATAATATTTTTTTACCACTTTTTCTAGAAAATCATTCACCTCAGATGCCTCATCATCAAACTTTTTCAGCATCGTAGCAATTTGTTCCCGAGAAAAATCACTGGGCATTTCTGCTCCTAAATTTTCTGCAACTTTCATCTGGTTATCAGACTGGTTAGCTTGGTAGAGTTCCGGCACGGGGTGAGCTAACGCTGAGAATAAGTGAACATTTTTTTGCCGACATATCTGCTGCAATTTTTCATAGTCTGCCAAGCACTGCGGTGATACTACTGTCTGGGCCACACCTAAGTAAAAACCGTATTTTTCCCTGACCTTAACTAGTTCTGAAAGCGTTGCCATTGCTTGGGTATAAGCGTCGTTACTGCCCCTTATACGATTGTATTCTTCTCTCAGTGCATCAATTGAAATTTTAATGTGTAAATTTGACAAATCACCGACCTTTTCGATAAAGGACAGGATTTTTTCTGTTAACGTCCCATTTGTAGTTAAATGAATTATCTTTGGCCTTACCCTTTGTTTGAGAATACTAACTATCTCTGCAAGATCCTCTCGTAGAAATGGTTCGCCGCCGCTAATCTTAATGGCATCCAGCGGTTTTAACTGACTGAATATGCGCTCAATCTCCATCACAGACATCTCGGTAGATTTCTCTTTCTTCCAAATGTCACACATGATGCAGCGCTGATTACACCGCCAAGTAACTAAAAAAGTTACAAAAGATGGGTATTGAACAACTCCCAAGCGGTTTTTCAACACTACAAGCAAATATCTTACCCAAGGGATATTCATTTACTAATCAAAAAATCCATCGCTTTTAATGTCATTACACATTACACCATACTCTCTTACTCTCTTACTCTCTTAAATAAATCCAAAATATATCTTTATTTATAAAATAACTAATATTAGGGTGATCCTTTCTGAAATAGTTTCTCCATTTCTTGAATTAAATCCAATTGCCTATTTTTATCAAATACAAACATAGAAAAAATCATATTTCTTATTCCTTTATAACAATACGAGATATAATTAGGATTGATTGATTCATCTATCGCATTAATGGTTTTTTTAATATCAAAACTAAATCTTTCAGTAAGAGCCATTCCTATGCCTTCATAATAATAAGGAACATATTCTAATTCAATATATTTTTCGATTTTATTATATTTATTTATATCATCCCAATATACTTCACCAATTCCTTTACCATATCCTATAAAACAATATTCTTTATAATGCAATGGACACTCATTTATGAGCCTAATATGTTCTTCTATAGTATTTTTACTCTTTTTGTCTCTATTTTTGGTACCAACAACAACACCTAATGCTTCATAACAATACTTTCTGAACTCCGGTTCCACTTTATCTATTATTCTTCTCCACTCAGAAGGACTATCTACAATATCAATGAGATATTCACAATCTTCTTTATTCCTTATAAATCCTTTATAACAATTATCTTTAAAATCTTTATCAAAATTTCCCAATTGATTTATCGCATTAATCCAGATATCAGGATCATCTGCAAATTTTTCACTGATATTAGCGCCTATACCCTGATAAAAAGAAAATCTCTCCTCTGAAGATTTAAAATCGCGTATTTCTTTTATACACTGCTCAACATCATTTGGTAAGTTTCTCTCAACAACTAACCATCCTCTACTTCTTCCATAATCAGAAGCTCTGTATTTCCATACTTTACCTATAATATCTTTATTAAAATTGGATACGTTTATATACTCTATATTTCCAATCCCGTTAACCAAACATAAAATTATTATTGTTATTAAAAAATATCCCTTTTTGTTTAGCTGTATCATTTTATTAAGAAATAAAGATACTATCATTATCATAATAGGAAATAAGGTTATTAAATATCTATAGGGACCGATTGCCAAACTACCACAGCCAATATTCCTATCGCTAATAGTATAGATTACAAAATATACGACAGGAAAAAGAATGAAAAAAATTTCTTTTAATGATTGTTGTGGTATATCAACTATTTTTTTTCTAAAAATATTTCTAAATATATTAAAAATATATTTCCGATTTGTCCAAAAGATTGATAAATAAGAAATAATAAATACAAAGTAATTTACGGCTGACAAAAATTCCCCTTTTAAGAAATAAAAGTCATCGTAAGAGAATGAATTAAATAAATGGATGGTTATCGCTTCTTTAAATTTGTATAACAACCTTATGATACCAACAATACCGCTATTAAAAAAAGGACTTAATACCGGATCTTCGGCAGCAATCTCAAATATCCCTTTATAAATATACCAAATAACCAGAGAAAAACCTATAATAAAAAAAAGGAAGAAAGTAAAAAATTTTCTTATAAAGAATCTTTTATCAATAATAAACCAATATAGAACACAAGAGACTAACGTTATTATAAACAGAGGCGTGAAATAAAATGAAAAACCACTTAATAATCCAAAGAGAATAATAAAATATTTTTTCTTATAGAACAACATATTGAAGAGAATGAAAATTATAATTACATTTAATAAAACAATCTCGTTATATGCTCCTGCTGTTGTAAGCGAAGCTCGGATCATTAAAGGCGGAGATAAAATAAGAAATAAACTCATTAAATACGCTGTATTTTTTCCAAAAAATTTATAACAAAACAAATACCATATAATTAGAGTGCTTAACCAGAATAGAATCTCTATTAATTTTATAGAAATAATAGACCCGCCTAAAGAAATATAAAAGGGGATGGCAAATATTGATAATATTATCCTGCCTCCTGACTCCAGATACTCTAAATAATCAAATAATGGTGCAATCTTTCCTCTTATTATATCTTCAGCTAAATATCCACATCTTGATTCAAATGGATTATAGAATCTATTAAATGATGTAAATAATTGAATAATTCTTAAAAGAAGGAATGCAGAAATAAAATATGTTAATTTTTTTCTTAAATATTTTTTAATTAGCCTATTTAACATCTATTTCTTTTCTAAATTATAAGTAATGACAAAATAATTGAATAGCTTATCAGCAATTTCTTTCATACCTGCGAAAGAGAAATGCATTGGATCTTTAAATAAATATAGTTCCTCTCTTTCTCTATAGTCCATATCTTTCCAGATATCCATAAAATCAATGACTTTGAGCCCATTTTTCTTTGCAAGATTATAAACCTTTATATGCTTTTCTTTATATTTATATAACTCTATATTTTCAAAATAAAAGGGGAAAATTAAAACAATAAGATCGAAATGTTTTTCTTTACTAAGAATAGATAATTGTTGGAAAAAATGTTCAACTTTGTCCATATCTTTTACTTTCTCAAATAGATTTATTTCGCAGAGGTATAATATGTAAGAAATTAACTTACTATGTAGTTTAGAACCTATCGAATAAGGAGATAATTCTCTTGCTAATTCATCATAGCCATCTGTATACGTATCATCATTAAGACAAAACCCAACCAATATTATATCTGGTTTAAATTTAATGACTTTTTCTTTTAAGGTTATTTCTTCCTGATATGAATTATAACCTGGGACTGAAAAATTCAATATTTCAAATTTAATAATCTTACTTTTATTATTTAGTTTTACTTCCAGCAATTTTTCAAAAGTCTGTTCTACAGTTACTAAATCATAACCAAAAGCCACCGAATCACCTAATACACATATTCTAATTACATTAGAGAGTTTAGTTAATGAATACTTATAGTCTCTCATGCCATATTTATTAGTTTGGTACATACCATCCACGGAAGAAAAATTTGGTTTTAATTCGTATATCAAATCTTTATTCCCTGAGTATCTGTATGTTATTTCGTCCTCTTTTATATTAGGATATTTAATAAACTTTAGATAAATAAATAATCTAAATATTCCTTCAGTAATAAAAATTAAAATGAGTATCCATATTATTAATAGAGTGAAATTTTGAAAATATATTTTGCAATGTAATTTACTCATTTGTTTTAGCTTATATTTTATGCTTTTCTAGTTACACTTATAAAATATTTGGAGTCACTCTTCCCGTCATAATACTAATTAATATTAAACCTAATTTAAATTTAAGAATTATTGCCTAAAATAAGCCTCAATGTTTTTTTACATAGAATCCAAAATACATCTTTGTTGTGAAAATAAAAAGGGGTATAGGTAAAAAGGTTGTTAAAAATGAAATTGGGCCTTAAAAGAAAATTTCTATAAAAATTGACCTGCATCCTTTCTAATTTTTTTAAATCTATATCGCTTACATTAATTACTGGCTGGGCATAATGATATAAATTTGAAAAGTTTCCCGTTATTTTGTCTCTGTATTGTTGATAAGCCGGTGAGCCGGGATAAAGCGTAAAAAAATGAACCTGGATTATATCGGGGTTTAATTCTTTTGCTAATTTTATACTTTCTCGGATATCCTCTTCTTTTTCTGTAGGGTTTCCGATAATAAACAATGCTACGGTGGCAATTCCTAATTCTCGACAAATCTTAAATACTATTTTTGCTTTTTCAATCCAATCTATATTGAAATCATTTTTATTTAAGATATTTATTATTCTTTTTGAGCCCGATTCTATGCCAAAAGCCAAAAGCGCACAACCGACCTCTTTCATTGTCTCCAAAAGCCCATAATCAACTTCATCGATTCTGGCCTGGGCGGTCCATTGAATACGTAAACCCCTATCCTTTATTTCATTGCAGAGCGAATACACAAACTCATTTGAGATAGTGAAATCGTCATCTGCAAAAGAAATAAAATTAGCGCCTGCACAGAGCAAATTCTGGATTTCTCCCGCTACATTAGAGACACTTCTTATCCTTACCTCCTTACTAAAACTCTCCCGCGTATTCTGAGAACAAAAAATACATTTATGAGAACATCCTCTATTGGCTAAGATATGCCCCCAAACCAATTTTTTATTTGTCTTTATAGGATAAAGAAAACGGTAAGCGAAAAGTTCATCTAATGAATACGCGGGAATGGGCAATTCGTTTATATTATACACTAAAGCCGCTTTTCTGTTATCTCTATAATCGTAAGTTTTTTGCGCGCTTTTTAAATCTTGCCTGTTCAGATTTTCAATCAACATAGGCACTTCCTTCTCGACTTCTCCGGGCAATATAAAATCAAGTTCGGAATTACAATAATTTTGATAATTTAAGGTTATCTCTGGACCTACCGCTACCGTTATAATTGAAGCGCATCTTTCTTTAATTGCCCGGGCATACTTTAATGAGAGGTTAGCATTAAGGGAAGCAAAGAATATAACTACCATATCCGGGAGACATTGCAAGCTTTCCCCAAGAAGAGAATTAAAAGGAATGGGTCTTACATAACAATCAATTAGTTGGGTTTGATAAACTGCTTTTTTATTTAGTATAGCCTGTATATATTTTAATAAAAAAGGAGGATAAAATTGATGGGGATGATTTACTTCTTCAAGTATAAGAGAATTAATTCTTAACAAAAGCACTCTTTTAATATTCATCGTAATCTAGGGGTTGTTGCTTTTTTTATCTTTAAATGAGCTGCCATTTTTAAGAAACATTAAAGAATATAGTTTTCATTGTTGCCCTTTATTTAAATTATTTATTTTTACTTTATCCTAATTTTATTATTTTATACCCGACCTCCTTCCAACTAATAATAGAAATATCCCTTTTGCTTATCATCATAATTACGGTTAAGCTTAAATAAAGGTTTGAATAAATCTGCAGCTATTTCTTCCCGTGAGGGATAACTGTAGTATTTACTATTTAGCAACACATGATTATGGAGATCTCTAGTGAAAAGATAAGTATCATCTTTGCGCGCTAATAATATTAATCCCGCATAGGAAAGATTTTGATTATCAGTAATATAATAATCATAATCTTTTTCCGGTTCAAGAGTAATATCGGCATAATAAGGTATAGTCTCTACATCGATATAATGGATAAAATGCATATTATCTATATAATTAAGGCTGCAAATATCTCTATGCCTATAGGCTTCTTCAAACGAAGAAAAAACCATACAGATTTTTTTGCCTATTTCTCGATAGGCAGTATGGACAATATATCTTTTCGGTAAAGAAATAAACGTACAAAAACATATTACTAAAAAGAGTAAAACCTTTGCGATAAAAGAAGTTACATTACGCATATATGAAGTTAAGCGTAAAAAAGAAATTAATGGCAAGAGGACAATAGGCGCAAAATAATCGAGATTGATATAACTCGACTTCAGGACCACCAATAGATAAACTAAAGTAATGAAAGAGAAAAAGCAAACTTGTCTTTCTCTATATTTAAACATAAATAAAGTCAAAACAGGCAAAATGCCAATCATAATTACAAAATACATCAAAAAGACCACTATGTACTGTAATTTATTAGGAGAAAAAAACATCTCATTCAGATATTCTATTTTCAAGGAATAATACCATGCTCCTAAATAATTCTTAATAGCACCGAAAACTATATAACTTATGCCTAAAATAAATATTAAGAAAATATATCCCAACAATATCTGCCTAAAATATTCTTTTTCTTCTTTGAAATAGATTCTATATCCAATAAGAATAATAGGCAAAAGCACAAGCCCTGACCAAAGCGTGAGGACAGACAAAGGGGCAACAGTGAGAAAAAAGAAAGTATCTTTCTTTAACAAAAAATATATACTCAAATATAAAAACACGGTAAACAATAAGACACAGGCAAATTTGGCTATATCTTCAAAATAGGCATTATGGTCTACATAGAAAAACAAAATTATCGAAAGAAATACTATAAAGCAAGATAGACATAAGGTATTAAATTTTCTTTGTATTCCTAAAAACTTGTTTGCTATAAAGTACAACATAAATAAATAAAGAAAGAAATGGAGCCTCACGGCTACTTCGCTTGCGCCAAACATTAATACATTAAATAAATTAAGAAAGGAAATTACTAAGAATGGTTCACTGATAGGCAGACCAAATCTCCCGTTTGCTTCTAAATCAGCATAAGGCAAAAGATGGTTTTTTAGCGAAAGAGCAGGATAAAATACTTCAATCCCTCCTTCGCTAAAATTCTCGATAAAAATTTTTTCCCGAAAGATAAACATAAGCAAGATTATTAATATTACCCCTAAACTTACAGTAAAAAAGATATTTTTATTTATCTTGGTTAATGATTCTTGAAAAAAGACTAAAGGCGTGTCTTTCCTCCATAGTAACCCTAAACCAATAATTATTAGCCAAAAAATTATGATAAGAAAATTTATCCTATTCAATTCCTGATGTGTAATTAGTTTAAACAAAGAAATGCTTATAACCAAAAGTAAAAAATTGACCAGGAATGATTTGAATATAATACCGAACGGACTTTCATTTAAGAAGTTTTTGTACAACGCCCCTAACCAAAGTAAACCGGGAATAAAATAAATTAATCCCCATGCCGATAATATAATAAAGGCATAGATAAAATTAAGACCGAAGGGAATCGTCTTTATTTCAGGGTTAAGGTTAAATAGAGATAATGCATTAAATGAAGAGTGCTGTAATTCCGCTAAGAATTTCATAAGAAATACGTAAACTAAAAATACAAATAATGAAATAAATATTATTATTTTTCTATCAATTTTGAACATAGTGATAGGGCATGCTTAATGTTACAAAATCATCTATCTGTTGGTCAGTTAAATTATCAATATTATTTGTTGATAATATTAGCAGCTTAAAAGGCAAACAATAGTTTGACGTTAAACAAACCTCTTTCTCTTCTCGTAAGGAATTAAAAATATTTTTTTTAGCCCATGCCTCATATCTTTTTAAATCGTCATTAAAGATGCTAAAAAATACCACTCTTTTAAAATCTTCTTTTACATAAGGTAAGAATCTGTTCTCCAAACTGCTACCTATCGTTTTTTTTCTGGAATAAGCATTAACAAAATTATCCACCGGATCCAACCCTGGCTCGGGAAAAACTAACAGTGTAGGATTAAATGGTTGCCCATAAAGGATAAACAGTTGGGCAAGATAATTCAAGTCTATCTGTATTAATTTATTATCCAGTAAAGATAATTCCTTTTGAGAATGCAGTGAATAATATTTCTCTGAATTAAGCGTAAAGAATAATGTGGAGATTAAAAAATATCCAAGTATTATTACAATAAGAAACTTATAGAACTTATTTCTCTGCCAGAATTTCTCAAACATAAAGGCAGTAGTAATTAATGCTGGTACAATTATTATAATAAACTGACGAGGAATGCCTCTAAAGAATATCGTTTCGCAGAAAAAAACTACCCAAAAAATCATCTGCATAAGCAGGATAAAATTATTTTTAAGATATCTTAAGGAATATAAAATACTCATTATACAAAAAACTCCTATCCATGGACCGATAAAATGATATCCTAAAGCAAATTCTTTATCAAAAAGAGGCTGTGGTAATCCTAAAAACAAATAAGTTATGGATAACGGTAAATTAAAAAAATTAATCCATTGTCCTCCTTCTTTAATAGCAGATTGAAAAAAATAAAACTTATGCGTAAAAAGCCAATATAAATATGGCCAGCTAATTGCTACACCAATACATATAGATATGTAGTACGCTCTTCTCTTTAGCCAAAACCTAAATTTTTTGGTAAAAACAAGAAAAAGGGAAAATACAACAACCAATAAAATAATATTCTCTTTAGTAAGTAATCCTAACCCCAGAGAAATACCTGCTAGTAGCATATAAATATTATTCTGCCTGATTAATGCCCGAATTAAAAATAACAATGACAGGCAAAAGAAAAATAAGCTATAGATATCATCAGTAGCGTATTTTGACATAAAAATAAAGGGGATATTTATTGCACTAAGATAAGCGGCAAAATTAGCTACTCGGCTATCCAGGCCTTCTTTGGTAATTAAATATATAATCATTACTAAAAGGGTACCAAAAATAATACTTAATACCCTCCAGCCAAAGGCATTTTCTCCAAATAATATGCCACTGAATTTGACCAAATAGGCAGTAAGCGGACCGTGGCCCGAGCCAAACGGTAATAAAGATAGGGATTTGCTATTAAAAGAGATAAAGTTAGCCAACAAAATCCAATCTGTATCATCGTCTATAAAAAATGGCATCGCTGCCCCATAGAAGCGCAAGAATAATGCCAAGATAATAATAATAATTATATAACTATGCCTTGAAAACATAATATAACCCTTTTAAATAATAAGAGATATTCTTAATCTTGCAAATATTGGAAAAATGCTTAATAATATATGCGGGCCTCAGATAAAAAGACCTGTATGCGTATCTAATCATCTGATCTAAATATTCTTTTTTAAACCCGAGAATATCGAAAGGTGCTTCATAAATCGGAATGAGTCTATCCCTAAAATTGGGGACGGAGCCAATTTTTTTCATCTCTGCATAGAAGCGCGAACCGGGAAAAGGTATTGATATAGTGGCGACAAAAGCATCCGGATCTAGCCTCAGCGCGTATCTAACAGTATCTTTTATGTCTTCCTTGGTCTTTGCCGGAGGGCCGATCATAAAAAAAAGACGGCTCTTCAGCTTCGTTTTCCTAAGTAGGGCTATTCCTGCTTCAATTTTTTGCTTGGTAAGCCCTTTTACCTTCCTGAGAATCTCATCTGAGCCGAATTCTACCCCCAGAGAAATCATCCTGCACCCAGCCTTTTTCATCATCATTAATGCCTGTTCATCCAACAGGTCGAAACGGCTGTAGCATTCCCATTCATATTTATATCTGTTTTCAAGAAGCCGCCGGCAGAAGCGCATAATCCATTCCCAGTTAATGCCAAAGTTATCGTCGTGAAACTGGAACCGGCGGAATTGATAATGCTCGTAGAGATAATTCATCATAGAGATAACATATTCCGGGCTGTGCGTTCCTACTTGATTTTTCCAAAAACCGACTGCCGAACAAAAATAACAATTATAGGCGCAACCCCTACTTGCCCGAATAGCCACTCCTTTAACCGGCACGGGCGTATCAGAAGCAAACCTATATTTATCCATTGGCAAGAGGTTATAACTAGGCATAGGAAGTATATCTAGATTCGCAATCATTTCTCTCGGTTTATTTATTATCTGTTCTTGACCGACTTTAAATCCGAGGCCACAGATATCCTTAAGATTTTTACCAAATTCAAGGCAATCACATAATTCTTTAATGGTTATTTCTGGTTCTCCGATAATCGCATAATCAACGCTATCCTCAGCCAAAACCTCCTGTGGCAGGATTGTCGGATGGTAGCCAATCAGGCAGGTCTTAATTGCCGGCCTGATGCTCTTTACTAGCCTTATGGCTTCCAATACCCGGGAGTATAACGAATAGATAAATGAAAATATGGGAGAGTCGGTCGTCATTCCCACCATATCCGGATCTTCTCTTTCAATAATAGCCTTGAGGTCATTAAAATTTAAACCCAGGGCATGCGCGTCAATAAGCGATACTTTGTGGCCGTACGAGGCTAAATAGGAAGCTATGTACGCCAGTTCCAGAGGAGGCAGAATTGGGGCGCTCCTTGACAAGCCCCCGTATATTTCATTCAGCAGAAAAGGAGGCAAGATTAACAAAACTTTCATTTCTTTATTAATTCCTTTTTAGGTTTTGCCATTATGAGGAATATGCCCAGTAGCGCGGTAAGGAAACTCAAAATTACGCCAAGGATAAAACTGTCTGGTAAATAAAAGAATTCAAGGTCTAATTTACCCGGGCTAACGGGTGCCGCAATGAGACCTTCAAAATTGCAGGCATTATTTATGATCTTGCCTTTCTTTACTTTCCAGCCTTTATAAAAGTTCTGATTTAGGATAAACGTATCTTCGCCTGAAGCAGTAACTTCCACGATGACTTTATTGGGAGAAAAGTATTTTATCTTGGCCATACCGCTACCCTTCCATAAATACGCCTCCCCTTTATAATCGGGGGATGAAAAGGCTAAAACATTCTTAGTCGATATGTATACATTATCTATCTCCTGGGCATTGATTGTGCCTCTGTTGCTTAAAAAACGCTGATATACATCGCTATCTTCCTTAAGATAATCTAAACTGGATAAACCTTGATGAAAAAAGGGGCTTCTTTCCCCTTCTTGTGGAGGCAGCGTAAATGCTTCTTTCAATAAAGGCCCGTTCGTGTTTACCAGGTCAAAAAGAATAAAAATTACAATAATGATAGCGCTTACTTTGGAAAAAAAATTATTCGGGAAAAAATTTTCTAACCGCGATAAACCCATACCAGCCATAATTGAAATAGTAAATATGAGACCTAAGATGAATCGCGGACGTGAATACAACGAAGACAGGATAGACGATAATACCGGCAAAGAATAGATAAAGTTATTTTTATCGGTTGGCAATATCTTGCCTGCGGCTAAGAACAAGAAAATTATGCCTGTAAAAACTAGCGGCCAATTAGTCCTAAAGTACAAGATTGCCGCGACAATAAACAAAAAAAATGACAAGGTACCGATATAGGAGCCGCAGTGATACCAATCATAAGCTAGACGCGAAAATATGCCTCCTTCTGGGTCGTAAGTAGAGACTTTTCTAAATAAAAGCGTCGGTAATTCAGTTATCCTCATTATTTCAAGATTTTCCTTAATATATGCGTGGCTTTTTAAAAATTCTAACATCGGAATGGTTTTTATCGCGGACAAGAAAAAAGCAAAAATAAATACAACAAATAAATTTTCTACCGGCTGGGGGCCTCTTTCCTGGCCCGCTTTAAATAAAGAATAAACGAAAAGAAATAAAGAGAAAATTATTACCGCCCTTAAACTTCCTCCTGCCAGCATCAGAAAGATAAATAAAGCAGAAAGCAAAAGATATTTTTTATTCTGAAAGCCCTTAAGATAAAATAAAAATATAAGCGGCATAAACGCCATAGTAAATTCACCTACTAACCCCGCGGTTACGTGCATTGGATAGATAGCGTTCAGCATATATATAAACGCGGCAAGATACGAACTGGGGAATTCTAAGCCAAGGTATCTAGCTAGTAAAAACATTCCGAACATGCCGATAATTAGATAAACAACCACCGTTATTTTTAATCCTACCACCTCCCCGAATAAAAGGATAAATATAAAAAATGGCGAAAGAAAGCCGGATGCGGGGTGGGCTAAAAAAACATTTCCTCCACAGGTATAAGGATTCCATAAAGGAAACTGCTGATAGCGTAAAATTGTTGTGCGTGCCAAGGCATTACGGAAAAAATACTCATCCCAATCTTCTACACCCCAATTAACTATATTTTTGAGTAGAGGAGCGCAAAAAACTAGCGCAATGCAGATAAATATAAATAACGCTACATAAGTTTTATTGAAGTATTCTTTACGAAAGCACATCGGTCTTTTTAAAATATCCGGCGAACAAATAATACAGACATACGGCAGCGGTTAACAAAGAAACTGCGCTCCCGATTATAAAACTTATGGGAAGAAAATAAAAAACTATTTTATATTCTCCGGGCGATACTTTTGCGGAAATTAATCCTTTATAAGGCGATACCCTTGCGCTTTTGGCTGCCTTTATTTGCCAGCCTCTGTAATAAGCCTGGTTCAGCACGAGAATATCGTCTACCTTAGTTTTAAGGTTAAGGATAATTTTATTGGGCGAAAAATACTCTATCTTAAGCTGACCCTTTACACCTGCAAAATAGGCTTCACCTTTATAGTCAGGCGAAGAAACAGCTTTCACTGTTCCTTGAGGGCTATCGATATCAAAACTAACCTTCTTTAAAATACCTTCGTTAACCAGATACGCTAAATACCTGCCTCCGCGCATTTCATTTTTATATGTAAAACTATCGAATTCTGCTTTCTGCACAAAAACAGAATTTCTCTGGATATTTTTGGGGGGCACAACTGTAAATGCCTGTTTCCATATCGGGATATTCACTATGTAAAAATCTATCAAAATAACAAATAGGAGAATAACGGTCAAAATGCTGGTCTTGCCTGTTTTATTGGCTTTTATTTTATCTAAACCTATTCCCGCAAACAACGAGAGAGAAATAATCAACCCTAGGATAAACCGGGAAGGAACCTGCAGCCATTGATAAAAAGAAAGAGAATGCAAAATATTCCAAAAACCCAAGCCCCATAATATGTCTCCTAAAGATATTAAAAGGAACATTGCTGCCGCTATAGCCCATGGCCAATAACGCTTAAAAGAAGCAAATAGCCCTACTATAGATAACAGAATCGGTGCGATGCCTGTATATGCTCCGTATTCATGCCAACCATGGCTAATCCCTAACCGCTTACCGTATTCTGTTTTCATCTTTGGGCTATACCATTTTGTTTTAGTATACAAATCCGCCTGTTGGTGGGCTAATAAAATAGTGCCCAGCGTTGATGGTTGCGTTTTGCCTGAATAATAAGTCTTGCGGGAAAACGTCGATAGATATTCTAACATCGGCAATAACTTGACCGAACAAAGTAAAAAAGTTATCCCGAAGATAAAAATGAGTCTTTTGAATATAAGGAGAGACCTCTTCTGCAGGGCCAAGAAACATGAAAGAATAATCAGGAAAAGGACAATTATGCTAAGGACGTCTACGCTGCCTGCTAATATGATTAAGGCAAAAGCAAGGGCAGCCGATAAGGTATGTATTGGTTTTTTTACGCTTTTTAATAAACCTAATATTAACCATGGCACAAATGCCATTGTCAGCCATTCAAAATGCCCTTCTGCTAAATGCAATGAAAATATGGAATTGAGCATATATACAAATGCCGCTAAATACGAAGAAATCCCGCTCAGTTTAAAATGCCTGGATAGATAATACATCCCAAGCAGGCCGATTGATAAATGGATGGGTATCAATAACTTCAAACCATACACTACTCCAAATGTTATAATCAATAAAAAAAATGGACTTAAAAAATGCGAGTTAGGATAGGCGAGGAAAACCAGGGAGCCCTCTGGTTGAGCATAAGGGTTCCAGAGCGGAATTTGGCGATACTTAAGGATAGTATCTCTTGCTACAGCACTCCAGAAAAAGACTTCATCCCAGTCCATCTTGCCCCAGTTTTTAATATTTTGAAATACCGGCCATGAAAAAACGAGACTTACCAAAATAAATATAGTAAACGGGATTAAAAAGTTTTTTTTCATCATCAAAAATTATAAATTTCTCGGTATCAGCTTTAAATTTTCTGCAATACGTTGCATATGTTTTTCGCTCAAGGGAGGCTGCAGGGGTAGATACAGGTTTGTTTTAACAAGTTGCCTGCTCATCGGGCAATCTTTTTTAAAATCAGCGAATTCCTGCATATCTGCGCAGTTATTAAGAAAGCCGTATCCGATATCAATCCCTTTTTTGCGTAATTTTTTTATAATCTCTGCTCTATTAGCCTCCGGAACAGAGATTACATAATTAAGATATATAGGATAAGTATGGGGGGGTATTTGGGTAATTTTTATTTTGTCAATGTCTTTTAACAAACCGTTTAAGATTGCCGCATTCTTTATTCTTAAAGCATTCAGCGTCTCTATTTTTTTTAATTGGCTGCAACCTATAGCGGCCTGCAAGTTAGTAAATTTTAGTTTAAATTTTGTTAAAAAATCAGGGATAATATGCGCGGGCGGCCTGCTGCCTAATATATCCGCGGTTATTTCATTGACATAATCTCCAAAGAAATAAATTAGCGGAAATAAAAAAATACTAAAAAAGATTGGATTCGTCACTAACGACAATAAATAAGCGAGAAAAAGATTCTTCATCAAGTTACTTTTCTGGGGATAAACAAAAAGCATCAATTCTTTTCTGACGGCGTCTGCTAACGATGGATTATCTGTAACAACCATCCCTCCACCTAACGTATTTAAATTTTTAAGCAGGCCGAAACTAAAGTATCCTATTTCTGCGATTGCCCCTACCTTCTTATTTTTATATTCCGCGCCTAATCCCTGCGCACAATCCTCGATTATCCTTAAATTAAATTCCTCTGCGACCTTCAAAATAGCGTCCATATCGCAAGGGATTCCATAGAGGTGTGTGGCAAGGATAAATTTGGTCTTATCTGTAACTGCATTTTTTATTAGATTTACATCTAAGTTGTAGCTATCCTTACCGATATCCACGAATACCGGCTTCATCCCCAGGGCAACAATTATTGCCGGGACATCCCAGACCGTATAAGCAGGGATAATCATCTCATCGCCTTCTTTTGCCCCCATTGCCTTAAGGGACAAATAAAGCCCCATTTTTCCGCTGGGAACGCATATGGCATATTTGCTACCGATAAATCTTTTGAATTCTTCCTCAAAACGCAGTAGGTATTCTCCATAATTGATCTTACCGCCCAATATTACCCTCAAAGATGTTATCAGGGATGATAACGGGAAAAAGACTACTATCCTGGGTATCCTAATCATGGTTTTCTTAATAAATTTTTATTAATCAGCGGCCAATTTCATCTCATGGAAGATATCGCGTATATAATAAAGCAATTGGCTATCTCTCCATGACCATAGCCTATATTGATGCAAGTCGATATTGGGAGAGTTGTTCCATCTATTGTCATAGAAAAAAGCGCCGATTATCTGTATAAAAAATGAAATGACAATTGTAATTACAAAGATAATAAACAGCCGTCTTTTTGTTTTTAAATAACCGAATGCCGGCACAATAAATAAAACAAGAAAAGGGACAGTATCATTAAGCGCCCTGCAGCCAAAAGTCCAGCCGCCCCACCAGTCATACCATTTTGCCTGTATAATTATAATAGCCAAAACCACTACGGAAAAATACTTAAAGATTAATTCTCTTTTTTGCTTCCAAACCAGAATCATCCCAAAAAATGAAAAGATAAACACCGGAGAATAAATAAACAAACCTCTACTAGGGCTTATTAATACTCCTAAAATACCTTTTAATATTGGGGTTGACCACATCTTGACTGAACCAGTCTTATAGAGAGCACCGAGTGGATTACAAATCATCTGAGAAAATAAAAACATTGAACCATGGTACCAATAGTTATACCCTAATATTAATAAAATTGGGGGGAGAGAACTTATAGCATACCAAAAAAATTGATTTCTGTGTCGGTGTATAACATATATAGTTATGATGCCCATAATCAAGAAATTAGTCGGTCTCATTATAGCTGCAGAAGCTAATGAAAACCCCGCAAAAGGGATAAATTTGTCTTTCTTAATACCTTTTACTAAAAAATATATACTTAACGCAAGAAAGAACTCACTTCCTGTTTGCTGAATTAATATTTGACTTGTAATACTCCACATTCCAGAACATAAAGCATAAATAAATGTAATAAATAATGCTATCTTTTTTGTGGATAGTAATCTTACAGCGAGATATATTAATATAGCTGATAAAGCAATAAACACGCTGGCTGTCAATTTTGAAAGAAATATAATCGTCCAAGATTCAGGATGAAGACGAAAAAAGACAATGGGAATAAATAGAAAAGGTAAGGACAATAACGATGGGCCAATTCCAGAAGAAGAAAGATAATGACCCTTGACTTTTATAAGATAGTAAGGTATTTTTTCTCCATTCGGATATTCATAAAGATCTGTTGGATATAAAGTTGTTAATTTCTCTTGAAATTCATCTAAATCGAAATCCCTTTCATATATTATACTATAAGGTAAATATCTAAAAGCAAGTGCATCGCCATGGCCAGGATTTAATTTAAAATTAGCTAAATAAATTAGAACAAGGATTAAAAAAAGTGCAATCATATTTATATTAAAATATTTTCTAAGCACTTTATCTTACCATTCTAACTTTTATATTTGGTCATGCACTGAACAGGTATTTCTTTATAACAAGATAAACTTCTTCTATTCCTATTGTCTGCATACATCTATTATCATTACACATTGACCTACGATGATTATAAGCTGATAAACAAGGACTACAGGAAAAGTTTTTATAGAATATCTTTTTATTTTCTGTAAGAGGTTCATATAATAAGGGAGTTTCTGGTCCAAAAAGGGCGATTATATGTATATCAGTTAAAGAGGCTATGTGTAACATTCCACTATCATGGGTTATCAAGAGCTGAGAAATATTAAATAAATCTATTAAATCCTTTGCTGTTGTCTTGCCTATAAGATCTATACAGCGCTCATATTTATGAAAATCATACGACCTATCGGATGAGTCGACTCCAACAAGAACTACAAAAGTATCGTCTTTTTTAAGTATCTTCTGAATCAATGTTAAGCAATATTCTACTGGCCACTTTCTGATACTCAACTTATCATTAAAACTTAAATGGATAATGATTATTCTGCTGTTCTGCTTTAGATTTCTATTTATTGCTTTTAACCTCTCCCATATCTCTATTCTCTGCTCTTGATTTATTTTTATTTTCGGTAAAGAATAACTTCTCTCTTCTTGTGGTTTCTTTAATAAAGGAATATCTTCAGAGTTTACATTTATAGAATCTACAAGCGAAATAAAATTTTTGCTTATATGTGTATATGAATTGTAAATGACCTTATGCGTATGTAAATTCCCCCGATAAAGTCCCTCTAATGTATATTTATAAAAACCAACCCTAATCCTTGCCCCGCTTAAATAGCTTAAGATGCTAGAAAATCTTGAAAATAGCTCCATATCTATTGCCACATCTATTTTTTCTTTGCGTAACCGATATACGTTCTTTGTTATATCTAGGAATAACATTAATAAATTATTACTTCTCATTGTGATTATATTATCCGTTTTGATGAGACTTAACAAGCGCACGCCATCTTCGTTTTCTTTAAAAATCCAGAAATAAAGTTCGGCTTCTGGATAAGCCTCTTTAGCTTTTTGCATAGCAGGATAGGCTAATATGGCACTACCTATCTCAGAAAATTCTAAAAAAATAATTTTCTTAACGCTTATTTCTTTACTTTCCCTAAAGGATAGTGCCTTCTTTAGATTATTTATTATAGAAAGAAAAAAGCAGATGGGTATACCTAACCAATAGTCGAGCCTTCTGGCTAAATTTACATTCATAAAATTATTTAGCCTGTCAGTTTCGTATATATCTTTTCTAATTCCTCGGTATTTTCTTCGATTGTTTTAATAGCTGGGGTGTTTTGGCTTAATTCATCTATATAAGTAGGCCTATCAATTATTAGTTTAATTTTATTATAAAGACCTTTTTCGTCATTGGCTCTAAAAAGTAACCCATTCACATTATGACTAACTAATTCTGGATTGCCTCCGATATCAGAAGCAATTACTGGTGTTTTAGCCAAAAAGGCTTCGTGAATTACCAAGGGTGAATTCTCAGGCCAAATAGAAGGTACAATAAGAACATCCGTATTCGCAAAAATATTTGCAATATTGTCGTTATCGAAACTTCTTCTAAATTTTATATTTTTGTTTTTTGCTAATTTCTTTAGATACCTAGGATAATATTCGAATCCAACATAGGGATAGAGTTTGCCATAAATGTTAAGCTCTACTCTATCGCTATTAATTCTGTTAAATGCTTTTATCAGTACATCTACGCCTTTATGGGGTAGTAGTGTTCCGATGTAAGCAAATCTGATTTTGCTATTAGAATCTGTTTTCTTTAAATTCTCAAACAGTTTCCGGTTAAATCCGTATGGAGAAAAAATAATCTTGGCTGGATTTATTATCCCTGAATTAATAAATTTCTGTCTTAAAAATTGAGAGGGAGCAATAAAAACATCTACCAAGTCACACATAGATTTAATATGACGAGACCTTGTATTTATTTTCTCTATGGCATTCTTTGATGATAAAAGAAATGAATTAGCAAAATATAAATATATTTTTTTAAAAAATCGCGTTAAATCTGGCATTATTTTATAAAGAGCGCAGTAAATTTTCTTAATTCCTTTTTTAATACTTAATTGATAAACCTGACAATCAACACAATCTAAATCCCGGTAGGTATTACATATCTTAAAATTTCTCTTTAATAACTGCCCCTGAGGACAAATAAGCCAATAGTCATGTAACGTATATATAATAGGAATGTCTCTACATTTAATTTCTTTTACAATAGTGGTGGATAAGAAAAGCAGATGTTGAATATGTACAATATCTGGTTTAATTTCATCTAAAATGTCGGCAAATTTTTTAGTTATAATATCATTGTCATAAATCATCTCAAACGAATTACAAAGTCTGAAAGTATTGTTTATAGTATATATATCTAACCCATTAAAATTATTATGAAAGGCCTCATATTCCTTTTTATACCTATCATTAATCCTATGGAAAATAGAAACCTCATGTTTTTTTGCCAACTCAGTAGAGAGGTTATATGTATAGACTTCTGAGCCAGCCGTAGTATACGGTGGAAAGCTATGGATTACTTGCAGTATTTTCATCTAACTATATAAAATTAAATGCCATCTATTGTTTGTTTGTATCGTTCTAATATTAGATTAGCTATATGTTGAAGATTTTGTTCCTTAATTCTATTAAAGCCATTGCTTCCTATTAGCTCAATTTTTTCCGGATGTAATATCAGATTCTCCATATCTTGCGCCAAAGCAGATATATCTTTAGGCCTTGATAACAACCCCGTAATCCTATCTTCCACCAGTTCAGAGATACCACCTATATTTGAAGCTAAAACTGGCATCTTTGATGCCATGGCTTCTAAAATAGATACAGGAGAATTCTCAGGCCAAATAGATGGCAATACAAGCACATCCAAATTTTCATAAATGGAATGAATCTTGCGATTATCTATTTTATTAATAAATTTTATGCGACCGTCTAACTTTAGTTCATAACAGAGACTTTTATAATAATCCAACCTTTCTCCCTCACCTACTAAATAAAGGAATGTTTTATTTTGATGTTTCACCATAGAAAAAGCCCTAATTAGATACTCTATACCTTTATGTTCTCCCATATACCCTACATAGCCAAATCTAATAGTGTTGCTAGCTCGGCCATTGTGAATATTTTTAAATCTATTAATATCAATCCCATATCTAATTATACTTATTTTCTCCTTAGCGAAGCCATTTCTTATGTAGACTTCCGCTAAATATTTTGTGGGAGATATAAATTGGTCAATCCTATCAAAAGATAATTTCATCAAATGGTTTCTTATTGCCAGCGGTGTAGTATCCTTTTGAGAGATAACTTGCTTACAGCCTGTACAATTAAAATCATCTTTCTGACACAATTGACCATTATCTTTTACCATAATATTTTTTATACAAATTGGCCAATAGTCATGTAATGTCATAACTGCGGGTATATTGAATTCTTTACACTCATCTATTAATCTCGCAGGCAAAGCATTCATATTATGAAAATGAATTATGTCTGGAGAAAAATTAACCAGACATTCTCTAAATTTTTTCTGGATAATACTATTTTCTACCTTCAAAGAATCCGCTCCTATATCTAGACTATGCAAATTGACTCGAATTATATTAAATGGCCTTTTCTCATATGTAAATTTATATCTTTCTATTAAATCATTTTTCTTGCCGCAGAATATCTGAACTTCGTGGCCTAACTTCTTAAGCATCTTGGCCTGCTCAAAAGCTACAATCTCAGCCCCACCCATAAAATATGGAGGAAAGAAAGAACTGACTATAAGAATCTTCATCTTATTTTCTCTAAGGAGATTGTAACAACTGTAAACCTTCTTGCCTACTTTGTCTTGGGTATAATTGCTTAAGACTTTATTCTTCCCATCTGCACACATCTTTTCAGCCAAACCCGGACGGTCCAATATCATCTCTATTTTCTCTCGTAAGTCATCTATATTGCCATATATATAAGTCAGTCCACTATTACCGATTATCTCGGGAATGACACCAACATCAGCACCTATAACAGCGGTGTTACAAATCCAAGCTTCCAGAAAAACAATACCAAATGCCTCGAATTTAGAGGGCAAAACAAACAAATCACAAAGGTATAAAAGATTAACTTTATCCTGGTGAGATACGGCGCCTAAGTTTATGATAGATTCTTTTTCTTTTCTGTTCAGCCTGGAATATAAACACTCAAACCAAGAAGAATCTGGTCCAACTAAAAAAAGCTTAATCTTTTTTTTCTTTATTATCTGTTTGACAGCCTCGATCAAAATATCTACTCCTTTATCTTTAATTTTCCTACATATAGTTAAAATAACTTTGGTATCTTTTTCGATATTGTACTTTTTAAATAAATTCACTTTGAATTGTTCAAAATCTTTTTTCTGATAATTCTGGGGGGCTATCCCGCTGCCAACTACAACTATTTTTCTACAGTCTAGACCCCTGTTGACGAAATATTTTTTTTCATAGTTACTCAATGCCAAAATAAGGTCACACTTCTTTAATAGCCAATAGTTAATTTTGCGCTCATGCATAGGATGGTTAGGATGGAAATAACTGGTCAAAATTATTTTCTTCCGGCATATCCTGGCTAAAATATAACCTATGAAATTATGGAAATATGGAATTGTGTGTAAGTGAACAATATCCGCTTCTTTAATCCGTATAAACATCTTAAAATACATCTCAAAAGAATGGGGTCCCAAATAATGCACCAACAAAGACCTCTTATATCTTCTTATTTTTATTCTTCCCTCATAATCTAATCTTCCGAGTCTCAATGTACAGTTATCTACTGGTGGGTCTCGCCAGAACTCTTCTTCATCATATACATTAAGTGTAAGTACTTCTATATTACAGCCTCTTTTCGACATAAACTTACAAACACCTTGACACCAGTTTTCAGAACCACCTATAGCTGGTGGATATCTTTGTATGATATTTACTATTTTCATCTCTCTAATTTTTGGAATATTTGAAGCTTATCCAATTCTCGGTGTCTAATGTCGTATAATATCGCTTGAATAGAATAGAATTGCTTAAATTCTCTTATATTTCCCTTCCATATTATATCTGCATTACAAGAGCTACCATCAATATAAAAAACTGCACTATCTGCCCAGTCATATTCAACCTTAATTTCAAGGTTTCTTTCGGAGTTTATTAAAACTCTTTTGATAAAATATGCATAATGTTTTGGCAAATGACTATTGGCCAGGTATATATCTATTACTACCTCTAATTCCACGGGATTGTCTGTATCTTTGGTAATCCGCAGAATATATTGATTTGCATTCTTTAATCTTGAAGTATTGGAAGAAGTTGAAAATAGAGCAAGGTAAATTGGTTGGTGCCTGCAAAAAAGATCTTTTCTATGAGGTTTTAATACCTCCCGTTTAAATGGGGCCGGGAAATCTACTCTTAATTTAATTCTATCTTTAAATAAATCTTTAAGTTCCAGAAAATATCTCTTTGAATCATTCAAAATGAAACTCTCTTCTATTTTTTCTTTTATAAAATATTGCGACTTCTTCTTCGCCCCACTAAAAATAGCGATTAATTTTGCTTTTTTATACCTATGGGGAACTGGCTCGCTTACAAGCACAACCGTCGAGTCAAACCTCATCGGTCTGACTTTAAAAATTAACTTTATCGTCTTTAAAAAAGTTAATTTATCTCCTTCAGGGCAATAGAATATATCCCTATCTATATATCGAGTTTTAGACAGAGCCTCGTAATCTTGCTTAAACAAATTGGCTATTAAAGTAATTTCTGCGGCAGGATAAGTAAATCTGAAATATCTCAGTGCCTTATGAGTCTCCAAAACAGATACAATTTGTGGCTTAATAATAAGGAGCTTGTATTTTTTATTTTTCATTAATATAGATTTTGCAGGAAAGATACTGATATCTGCCTGGAGAAAACAGTATTTTTTGCTTTGGCTCCAGTCTTAAAAATTGTATTACCCTAGCATTTAAATGAAAGTCGGTGTTTGTTACTCTTACGAGATCCATTTCAGTGGGTTGTGATTTCAATACGATATGAGGCAAAAAACCAGAAATACTTTGCGCAGACTTTACTCCTACTGAATTTCCTGTAATATTTCTATCTAGAATATCTATCCATTCGTTATAAATAATCTCTGGAAAAAATCCCCTTTTTCTGTCAGAAATAAACCACTCTTTATATGTATCCGATAACATAAGATTTATACGTCCCTGTTCAAGGCTTATATCTTCGCTGCTTATTATATCTATATCCCAAGTTATGACTTTGAATTCTTCAATACTTAGTTTCCATACCTGAGTAATAGGTAACAAGTTCAATCTTCCTTCAGCTATCAGCATATCATTTCCTAATTTTTTAAATCCCCATTTTGCATTGAACGAATCAAACCACTTATCGTTAGAATATAAAGATGAATAAGCATGGAATCCCTTTGTTAATTCCACTCCTCTCCAGGATATTTTTGTCTTGCCATCTTCAAAAATAAGTTTGAGAGGGCCTCTTCGCAGGGTATGTCTTTTGAGTTCACACAACTTCGTCTGTTCTTCTAAAGTTATAAAAGAATTCAGATATTTTTCTATATTTTTAATATTAATGAGGAGCTTGGTTAAAAAATTATGATTGAAATCTGTAAGCTGTAAGATCCTGGCTTTTAATTGGTAATCAGCATTATATAGCTTAAGCGATGTAGATTCGCGTGTTGATTCTAAAGCTAGATTAGGAAAAATGTCCTTTGAATCCTTAATCGCTATGGTCTTTGGGCGCCAATTACCTTTGAGAATTCCATGCCAATATTTATCTTCCTCATTTATATTGGGAAAATTACCATTTTCTTGAGGAGTAAAGTAGTTTGAATAGGCATCGCTTAAAGCAATATTAAACTGTGACTCTTGAGGCTTATTTTCCGAAAGAGAAATTGTCTTTATCTCAAAAGAAACCAGATTTCCGTCTTGTAGATTAAAACTCCATGTCTGGCTCAGAGATAATTCTTTAAATGAACCCTTGGCAATCAATTGATTTGAAGAGGGTTTCTCTACAGTCCACGTTCCATCTGTAGAGAGGTACCAGCGACTTAAGTAGTAAATTGAAGTATAAAGACCCGCACCTTTAGTAAGCTCTATATCTTTCCAGAATAGTCTCACTCTGCCATCTTCAAAAATAAGTTTGAGAGAGTCTTTCTGGAGGGTGCGTTTTTCTAGCTCTTGGCGTTTTCTTTCTTCTTCTTGGCGCTTTCTTTCCTCTTCTTGGCGCTTTCTTTCCTCTTCTTCTCGGCGCCTTGTTTCTAATTTATTCTCAATGTATCTTTTTACCAAAAAATAGTCTTCAGGCAATTCCCTCCCCCTCCAAAAAACTCTCAGCCGATTATTTTCAAATATGCAACTTAATTCCTTTTCATTGGAAATAATTTCTTTTATTTTTTGCTCATATTTTCTCTCTATATAATTCTCTAAATCTGGCAAACCAAAAGTCATTTCTACATTTAAAGTGTCGTGTCTGTCTTGGAAGCCTCTATTGGAGCACTGTAAAACCCGTGCACTAGCCTGATAATCGCTATTAAATAATTTTATAACATCTTTTGAATCTTTATCTTGTGTCTCAAAGCAAATAGAGGGCAGAGTTGGGTTTTGCACCAAATCGCCAGCTCTTACACTCACAGATTTGACAACCGGCTCTTGAAACAAAACATCCTCCCAGACTGTACTATTTATCTGAATTTGGGGAAAATTCTCTTTTCGCTTATCCACAAACCATTCCTGATATCCGTCGGAAAGCATTAAATTTATCTGCTCCTCTTCACATAGGTCTTCTTGCTCAGCTTCTGTCTTTACTTGCCAGCAGAGAGAACTGTTTTTTGAAATATCCAGCTCCCAGATTTGAATTACAGGTAATCTTAACCATTTTCCCTGAACCACTAATTTATTTTGCTCTTTACTCTTAATTTGCCACTCTGCCTGTGTAGAGTTATACCATCTTTTAGCTGAGAGTATAGAACTAAAGCCTCCTAAGCCTTTAGTAATCTTTCTACCCTGCCAATACAGAGAGAATTTACCTTGATTAAATATAACATCCAATGGGCTTTTTTTTAGTATTGCCACTCCTTTCTTACCTACTGTATCGAGATAAAACTGGACTACATCTGCTGGTTTGCCATATTGTAGGATTTCTCCGTGACTAAGAAGGAAAACTCTATCGCAGAGGTTTAAAACCATATCCAAATCGTGAGAGACAAAAATAATGGTTTTACCTGCGTCTTTGAATTCCTTAATTTTTTTTATACATTCCTTTTGGAAGGTCTCATCTCCTACACTTAAAACTTCATCGATAAGAAGAATGTCTGGGGAAACGCTCATCGCCACAGCAAAACCTAAGCGTAAATACATCCCTGAGGAGTAATTCTTTAACGGTGTATCAATAAATTCCTTCAGACCCGAAAACTCAACAATCTCTTCAAATTTCTCATCGATTCCTTTTCTTTTTAGGCCTAAAATAGAGCCGTTTAAGTAAATATTTTCTCTTCCGGTCAAATCGGGGTGAAACCCTGCACCCAGCTCCAAAAGAGAAGATACTCTACCTTTAGTCTTAATAACTCCTGTAGTAGGAATAGTTACCCCACTTAAGATTCTTAATAGCGTAGTCTTTCCTGAGCCATTCTCTCCAATTATTCCGATAGCCTCTCCATTATTTACCTCAAAGTTGATATTCTTTAATGCCCACAAATCCTTTTCTTGTCTGCCTTTGAACCAGTCAAAGAATAAAGTCTTAACAAGCAACCTTCTGCCAGAAACGATTTTGTATCTTTTACTTATATTTTTTATTTCAATAACTTTCAATGTATTTTCTCCTATCGTTCAATTTAGACCAAATCAGCAAATATGGTTTCTTTTCTCTTAAAGATAATTAAACCGATAATTAAAAGAGAAAAAGAGATTAATAGGGCATAACTCATAACTTTAGGATTGGGCATATTTCCATAAAGTAACACATCCCGATACATAACTACTATACAGGCCATAGGATTGAGCATATATATCCTTTGATATTGCTGAGGAACTAAACTTAATGGATAGAATATGGGAGTAAGATAAAACCAACTGAGTAACAATACCTCTACTATGTATTTCACATCTCTATAGGAGGTATATAATGCGCAGCTAATAAGTGAAATGCCCAATATAAAGATGAACTGTGTTAAAACTAACAAGGGTAAAAGTAAAATCATAAATGTAAATCTAACCTTAAATATTATTAAAAATATAAATAAAACTATCAGAGATAACAGGAAGTTTATCAGGTTGGCAGTTATTGAAGAAATGGGTATTATCTCTCGAGGGAAAGATACCTTCTTTATAAGATTGGCATTATCTACTATTGAGGTTGTCGAGATAGATAGAGATTGACTTAACAAATACCAGGGTAAAAGCGCGGTAAGTAAAAATATGGGATATTTTTCTATTTGGATTTTCATAAATAGCGAAAAAACAATTGAAAATATTACCATCATCAATAGCGGATTTAATAAAGCCCAAAAAAAACCTAAAGCGGCTGTTTTATATCTTACCCTTAAATCCTTGAGCGTAAGATTATATATTAGTCCTTTGTAAGAAAAAATATCTTTAAAGTAATTTTTTATCGCACTAATCAGCCGCATTGCTATAATAATATTTCCGCAGTTTGTTTACCTTGTAATATAACATCTTCCATTGACATATACTGCCAAGAACCATAGCGACCAGAGGAAAGGACATTATTTTTTAATAAAAATCCCAAAATTTTTTTTCTGCTTGAGGCATAATTTTTATCGTAAATTGGATAACCGTATTTTATGTCGTTTATATCTTCGACAGAGATAGAATCATCGTGCTTGATTATGCCGACTTTCCTTAAGTCCTTCTTAATGCGCAGAATGGTTTTATTTTTATCTATAGGTTTGTCCGGCGAATAGGCCACTTCAGCATATAAAGAACCTTTGTTTGAAGGCGCGGTGTCATAAGAAAAATTATGAGGAAAACCTATTCTAAAGAAAGAGATTTCCTTTTGCGGAAAATATATCCAATGCCGTCCGGAAGAATCTTTTTTCTCTATTCCTAAATTAAGATTAAAAATAGAATTCCATCTTAGCTTTTTAAATAAGGGCTGTATCTGCTTAGGGATGCTTTTTATAAGGTTAGGGATTTCTGGTAAAGGAAGGGTGGAAATCAAAAAATCAAACCTCTCTTTAGCTCCGGAGGTCAGCTTTATTTCTTTCTTTTTAAGATTAATTTCTGTAACTAAGCAGTTAGTGTAGATATTTTTAATCTGATTAGCCAGAGCCAAAGGAACCCGATTTATCCCACCCTTTTTTGGATACCAGAACCGCGCATTATATCCAAATTGACTCTTACTCTCTTGAATAGCGCCTTCAATTATTTGGCTTAAGGAGGGAATGGGTATAAAGCCATCAAGCCACTGGCAGGTCAATTCACGCGGAGAAAGCGTCCAGAATTTAGAATTATAAGGAACCATAAAATGTCTGGCTATTCCTTTGCCGAAAGTATAATTTATCCAATTTAGAAAATTCTGATTTTTTTTATAGGAATGACCGTTTTGGGTAACTTCAAGAAATCCCAAAAGACATTCTTTAACCACTGAAGAAGGTAATCCGTAAAGGTTGGCTTGAAATGGATAGGAGGTGAATCTAGCGAATGAGTAAATTAGGGCGTTTCTTTGATGTTCAACTAAATTATCTCCTAATAAACTTTTAATAAAATTAAAGGTATAGCGATGTTTAAAATGTAAAAGGTGTCCATCATAATCAAAGGTAAAACCGTCAATATTTTTCGAACGACATAGGCCTCCGACTTCAGATTCTTTTTCAAAAACCAGACAATCTATACCCTTTTTTTGAAGGTACCAGGCTGTACTCAGACCAGCAAGGCCTGCACCTAAAATAATAATTCTCTTTTTAGCCATTAACCACAACTGAACTTATTTTCTTACCCAAAAATAAGCTCACCAACACTACAATAGTAATAATTATTAAACCCAGGGAATTAGATGCCTGACTTACTATTACTCCGCAAAGAGAAAAAAATAAACCCAAACCAAGCATAACAAACAGGGCCTTTTTCTTAGAATAACCTAAGGCCAAAAATCTCAAAGCCAGATGATCGTTGCTCTTTTTAAAGGGTAATTTCTTTTTGCCGATGCGCACAAAGATAAGAAATGCGGTATCAAATATAGGGAGTCCTAATATAAGTAAAGGACTGATAAGGGCGACCTTTCTTTCTAAAGGCGCATAGCTTATTATAAGGGCAATACCGGCTAAAACAAAACCCAAAAAATGGCTTCCCGTATTTCCCATGTAAACCTTTGCTGGAGGAAAATTGTAAATTAAAAAACTAAAACTAGCTATTGCTAATGCCAAAGATAGAATTGTCGTTATAATATCGCCGTTTAAAAGAGAAATTACAAAGAACGCAGAACTTACGATTATCGCTGCGCCAGAAGCTAAACCATCTATTATATCTAAGTGATTAAATGCATTTGTAATAGCCAAGACCCAAATAAAAGTTACGATTAGATTTGCTAGATTTCCAATACTGACAATCTGTGTTTTTATGCCGAACAAAATTAATAAACTTGTGGCAATAATTTGAACAAAGAATTTGGCTGTTATCGATAATTCTCGAAAATCATCAATCACCCCAAAGATAAGCATTATCAGCGAAGCAGCAATAATGCCTATTACCTGCTGCGTTAAGCCTTTATAAAGGAAAAAACCTAATATGCAAATAAAAGATAAACCCATACTGATACCACCGATAAGCGGTGTCCCCTGAAATATTAAAAACTTATATTTTAAGGATAGTTTTCTAAGTAGAAATATAGAAACGAGGCCCACTATGAAACCAATGAAAATAAGGAAAAGATAATTAACCAGCATGACTTACCCCCTTTCTTCTTTAACAGCCCTTCACGAAATTCACTCGAGGGCTGTCAAGGGCGGCACTTTCGTGACGCCCTATCTTTAACTAGATTCTCATATAAATCTTGGTTAGCATTTACCATATTTTCTAAATGATAACTTCCATCCAGAAAATCTCTGGCATTCTGACCAAGCTCTTTCCGAAGATTTCCATCCTTTAATAACGTAATCAACCTATCAGACATCTTTTTTACATCGCGCACAGGAATCAGAAACCCGGTCTTACCTTCAATAATTACCTCTTCAATCCCTCCTGTATGAGTAGCAACCACAGGTTTAGCAGAAGCCATTGCTTCTAATACAGATATTGGCAGCCCTTCCCATAGAGAAGTCAACACAAAAATATCTATCGCCGACAGGATTCTCGGAATATCCCTGCGCCAACCAGTTAAAATTAAATTTTTTTGCAAATTATATCTACGGACCAATTTCTCAACGCGGTAACGCAAAACTCCATCACCGATTAAGATAAACTTCATTTGAGGTAAGATCTGATTGATCTGGAAGGCTAATCTAACAAAATCTTGGGGAGATTTTTGAGGTTTTAGACAGGAAATCATACCCACAACTAAATCTGAATCTTTTATCCCCAGCTCTTCTTTTATACTTCGATCTTTTAAGAGAAATTCATCTTTGTTTATACCATAACGGATAATAGTATAATTACTTTCTTTACCAATACCATTCTCAAGGCCTTTTCCTTTATCGTATGAGGAAACGACAATTAATCTTTTGGTAAACTGCGCGGTTAACCTTTCAAGGCAGATAAAAATATTTCGGATGAAAAATGGCTGGAAATCATTAAAACTCCAGCCATGGACAGTGTGTATTATAAATTTTTTCCCTGCGAGTTTTGCCGCAATGCGGCCCAAAATCCCAGCCTTTGAGCCATGGGTATGAACAATTTCAATCTTATTTTTCTTTATGAACCGGAAAATCTCAATAAGAGCAATTATATCTTTGGTAGGATTAATCTGACGTTTTAAATACTTTGATCTATATAGTGTTAAATCGCTAATCAAAGAGGCGTTTTGAATTAAAAATCCCTGATGAGCTGTAAACAAGAAAATTCTATATTTTGATTTATCTAAATGCGAGATTAAGCTTAATAGCTGTTTTTGCGCACCGCCTAATTCTAACTTGGTAATTACATAGAGAAGGTTAACTTTCTGCATTGCCTATATTATATCTTCAATTTCTAAAAATTCAAGTCTAAAGGTTTCGCAATAAAAAACCGGATTGACCGTTTAATCAATCCGGCCAATCCGGCTGTATTTTTGGTATTTCCCAATGAGTTAAGAAAGATCTTCTCTTATATGCTGTGGTATAGCCGTAAGGTTGATCTTTAAGGAATGCATAAAAAGTATAAGGAATAATCTGCCGTTGCTTATGGCATAGACACTCCCTTTTATTTTGCAAAAGAATTTCTCTTTTTGTTCTCTGCCATTATGTTCTTTTAAAACATATAGATATGGTAAAGGCTTTTCTGTTTTGTTCTCCTTAACTTCTTTTACCAGGCAAACAAAATGTCTGTGGATAATGCTGCGTACTCCCTGTTTGTCCACAATCTCAGAACTAGCAATTACCTTTCTTTTTTTATCATTCGAAGTTAGGTTTTTGTACAATAAATCGCGCATTTTATACTCCGCTTTTGGCGTAACTCGCTCTCGAGCCATATCTCGCTTGGTAGGGACAGTCCCCTTCGGGGACAGTCCCTACTGCAACACTAGATTGTCAATCTTATAACTTACGTCGTTTTCCCGCCAATCATCTATTTATATGGCGGGATCCCGCCTTGATTCTATTTAGATAGGCGGGTCACTCCGTAAGTTATCTGCTCATTAAAAAGCCGGGTTACCCTATTCTATAATGCCTCCTATTTCTTTCGGTAACCCGGCTATCCCCTTACCTATGTGGCTGGTGGGGACCCTTTGAGCTTTGCGCATCCACCACAATTTATGGCGGATTAGCTTTTCTCGAGAAATATAGTCTAATATTTTCCAATCTCAAATTAAGTATAGCATCTAAAATTATTGATTTTCAAGGCTAAAAGGGGGATTTAAGAAAGGGCTTTCAAATGCGCGGCTCTTTGCCTTGGAGCAATCTTTTGAGGTTGGATTTGTGACGCAGGATTATTAATATGGAGAGTATAACGCTTAGGCAGATTAATAGATTAGGCTGCTTTAAAAAACGCCTAAAGAGGACTGTATATACGGGAAAAACTATTGCGGTTACAACTGAGGAAAGGGATATAATTTTCCAAAAGCCAAATACACCAAACCAGGTTATCGCCAATAAACCCAATATTAATCCCAGGCCGCTGATTTTTATGGCTAAACCCAATAAGACTCCCAAAGTAGTAGCCACACCTTTACCGCCTTTAAATTTCAAAAATACCGTCCAGTTATGGCCGCAGATACAGCATAAACCAAATACAATGCTTAGTATTTCAGTTTGGCCTAAAATGACTACAGTCAAAAGCCCTTTAAGAATATCTAAAACTAAAACTACTATCCCTGGCCCCCTGCCTAATACGCGCAGGGCATTAGTTGCTCCCACATTACCTGAACCAAACTGACGGATATCAATACCTTTTAATAGCCGGCCAAAAATGTATGCCCAAGGTATAGAACCAACCAAATAACTAATGAGTATTCCGAGCGTTATCCGCAGCATATAAGATACCGAATCCTTTCCTTAGATAATCAATACCTGAAACTATCGTAAAAAAAACTGCTGGCCACCAGAATATAAACGAAAAGGATAATGGCACGAGCACAGCAATAACCGCTGCCATTTGGAAGGTCGTGGTAAGTTTTCCCCATTTGCTAGGAAACATATCGATCTTTTGTTTAGTCATATAAATTACTACTACACCCAGAAGAATTATTACGTCTCTACTAATCACAATCAAAGTAACCCAGAGAGGAAATCTTAAAGGAAGCTCTTTAATCATATAAAGACAGATAAACGCACTCATCAGAAGCAATTTATCGCCCAAAGGGTCAAGTATCAGGCCTGCCTTAGAATTCTGCTTTGCTTTTCTGGCAATGTATCCATCCACAGCATCTGAAATAACTCCCAAAATAAATATCCCTAAAGCTACAAATCTAAGATAAAAAGCCTGGGGAGAATAGATTAAACTGGCAATAAAAAAAGGAACGCTTAGAATTCTGAATGTGGAAATTTTATTTGCAAAGTTCATTTTATTATCCTGATGCGCTGGGGTGGCCAGTAGATAACTATTGCCTTTCCTAAAATGTTCTCTCCAGGCACAAAACCCCAATATCTACTATCCCTTGAAGAAGCAGAATTGTCTCCTAAAACAAAAAAGTCGTCTTTGGGAACAACCAGCTTTTGGCCTTCACTGGCAGAATTTCCCCGATTATAGTAATATCTTTGACTAAAGAGAGGGTCTAATAAGGGTTTCTCATCAATATAGACTGTGCCATTTTTAATCTCAACTGTTTCACCAGGAAGACCAACTAACCTTTTTATAAAATCCTTTTTGTGGTCTTCAGGATAAATAAAAACAATCACATCCCCTCTTTTTGGCTGTCTAACTGCAGGTAAGCTTAAATTTATAAAAGGAACCTTAGCTCCGTAGATAAATTTATTTACCAAAATCAGGTCTCCTTCTAAAAGTGTTGGCCGCATTGAACCTGTGGGAATCTTAAATGCCTGTATTACAAAGGTACGAATAACCATTGCTAGTAAAAATGCAACTATAATTGATTCAATCCAGTCGCGGATTACCGACTTTGTTCTTGGGCTCATATTTTTAAAACCTCCAAAAATGCCTCTTGAGGAATTTCCACTTTTCCAAATTGCTTAAGGCGTTTTTTCCCTTGCTTCTGCCCCTCCCAGAGTTTACGCTTACGCGTAATATCGCCGCCATAGCATTTGGCAGTAACATGTTTTCCTAAAGGCCTTATTTTCTCTGAGGCAATAATCTGGCTTGCCACTGCTGCCTGTATGGTTACTTCAAACAGTTGCCGGGGGATTAATTCTTTAAGCTTTGAAACTAAAGCATGCGCCTTGGATATAGACTTATCCTTATGCATTAAAGATGAGAATGCATCGCAAGCTACTCCATTAAGCATTATATCCAGCTTCACTAATCTTGTGGGTTTGTAACCGGTAAATTCATAATCCATAGAACCATATCCTTTAGTTAGAGATTTTAGACGGTCATAAAAATCTACGATAATTTCTGAAAGCGGAATATCAAAAACCACCTTGACCCTATCTTCACCCAAATAATCGCGGGATTGAAAAATTCCCCTGCGGCCTTTAGCTAATTCACACACAGGCTCTATTGTCTCAATAGGTATAATCATTAATAAAATCACACAGGGCTCTAAGGCCTCAAGAATATCTTGTTGCGCAGGTAATTTTGACGGCGTATCTATATCTACAATTTGCCCTTTTTTAGTTTTAATCCTGTAAACCACATTGGGCACAGTTAAAATCAAATTTAAATCATATTCTCTTTCTAAGCGCTCCTGAACTATCTCCATATGTAAAAGCCCCAGAAAACCACAGCGAAAGCCTGAACCAAAAGATTGGGAATTTTCTGGCTCAAACACAAAAGAGGCATCTGAAAGTTTTAATTTATCTATGGCGTCGCGTAACGCCGGAAAATCCCCCGGGTTTACGGGATAGATGCCGCAGAAAACCAAGGGTTTTAACTTACGGTATCCGGCCAAAGGCTCTAAACAAGAGTTTTTTGCGCCAGTCACAGTATCACCAATAACAATTTCTCTGGGATCGCGAATATTAGCTGTAAAATAACCTACTTCACCGCATGATAGAGAATCTACTTTAGAATATTTTAAATCCTTGAACACGCCTAATTCTTCTATTTTATAGGCCTTGGCTGAATGCACTAATTTTATCTGGCTAGCTGAATCTATCTTACCATCCACCACCCTCACAAAAACAATCACGCCTTTGAATGCATCAAAACGGCAGTCAAACACAAGGGCCTTTAAAGGATGAATAATCTCTCCCGCCGGGTGAGGCACAATCCGAACAATTCTTTCTAATATCTCTCCAATTCCAATACCTTCTTTGGCAGAAGCCAAAATTATATCTTCTTCACTAAAACCCAAGACGCTGGTAATCTGTCTTTTTACACGCGGCACATCAGCATTGCTTAAGTCAATTTTATTTATCACGGGTATAATCGCTAAGTTACTTTCTTTAGCCAAATAATAATTAGCTACTGTTTGGGCCTCTATGCCCTGCCCGGCATCAATTACCAAAACCGCACCTTCGCAAGCAGCTAAAGATTTGGAGACTTCATAGGTAAAATCTACGTGACCAGGCGTATCAATCAAATTCAAGATATACTCATTGCCATCGTAAGCACGGTAAGATAACCTTACCATTGAGGCCTTAATAGTAATCCCCCGCTCCTTTTCCAAATCCATATCATCTAAAAGTTGTTCACCTTTATGCTTTCTATCTACTGCGCCGGTTAGCTCTAGAATCCTATCAGCAAGCGTAGATTTGCCATGGTCTATATGGGCAATAATTGAAAAATTACGGATTAAAGATTTATCCATTTCACCGAATATAATTTAATAATTCATTTACAACCTGCTCAACGGTCATATCAGTCGTATCTATATAAATTGCATCTTCAGCCTTTTTAAGCGGTGCGAATTGCCGGGTAGAATCAATGGTATCGCGATTGCGCAAATCAGACTCAATATCTTTTAAGGTAACATTCTGCCCTAAGTCAGTTAATTCTTTGTAACGCCTTCTTACCCTTTCATTAAATTCCGCATCAATATAAAATTTCTTATCCGCATTAGGAAAAACCACTGTCCCGATATCGCGCCCATCTAAAACTAAATTTCCTTGTTTAGCTAAATTTCTCTGCAAAGCCAACATCATTTCTCTTACGCCTTTAATTTTAGCAATATCAGAGACAAATTGGGTTATACGCGGCTGCCTAATCTCAGCAGTGACATCTTTACCATCCACTAATACTTCCTGAGGGCCAAATTGATTATTGCGCAGTTCAACCCGCGTATTTTTTGCTAATTCGATAATACGGGCAATATCACTGATATCAATCTTGTTTTCTAAAACCTTTAGGGTTAATGCCCGGTACATTGCTCCGGTATCAATATAAAGAAAGCCCAATTCTTTAGCTATCAGTTTTGCTACTGTGCTCTTGCCTGCTCCTGCAGGGCCATCAATGGCAATAATCACCTAAGATATCTCTTTTATTTTTGGCCTCTTTTAGCATTAGGGCTAGCTGTTTCTTATCTTTCTTTTGAATTGCCGATTTTATGCGTGAAAGCGCATCCTGGAACAGCCCTATTGTCTTTAGCATATTTTTTCGATTACTCAAAAAGATATCGGTCCAGAGCTGGCTATCTGATGCAGCAATCCGTGTAGTATCCTTTAAACCGGTTGAAGCAAATTTCAAATAACTTAAAGGCATACTGTTAATTAAAGAAAAGGCGGTGGCATGTGGCAGGTGACTTGTAAAAGAGAGGATTTTATCGTGGGATTTTGGACTGAGTAAAATTGTCTTTGCGCCAAGCTGTCTCCATAATAAGTTTACCTTTTTTAAAGCTTTTTCAGCTGTATTTTTTATAGGCGTTAATATACATAAAGAATTTTTAAATATTTCGGGGTCTGCATTTATAATACCTCTTTTTTCCGAGCCGGCCAAAGGATGACTCCCTACATAATTAGGAAAGATTTTGCTAAGAGACGATACAAGCTCTTCTTTTGTGCTTGCTACGTCGGTAACTATACAGCCTCTTGTAATAATCTGAGAAATTTTAGGTGCCAAATCTATGATTGTGCTTGGCGGTGTTGCCAATATCAAAAGATCTGCGCCTTTGATAATATCAATTTCTTGCGAACCCCTATCTATTGCACCTTTCTTTTTGGCTAATAATAAGCTCTTTTTATGGCGGCTAACTCCGATTACCTCACCGGCAAGGCGTTTCTTTTTTATAGCCAAAGCAATCGAACCGCCAATCAAACCTGTGCCCACAATCACCACTCTATTAAATAATTTCATCAAATCTCTCTTCCCACAGCCTTAGCCACTAGCTTCAATTCTTGCATCAGATTAGCAAAGTTAGAAGGTAGAAGTGACTGCGCACCATCAGACATAGCCTCCTCTGGGTGATCATGTACTTCTATTATCAAACCATCGCAACCGCAAGCCACAGATGCTTTTGAAAGCGGTGCAACCAACCCCCATTTACCGGCAGCATGAGAAGGGTCAACAATTATAGGAAGATGGGAAAGTTCCTTAATCGTTGGTATCGCGCTTATATCCAAAGTATTACGCGTTGATTCTTCAAATGTCCTTATGCCGCGTTCACAAAGCATAACATTAAAATTACCGCCTGATAAAATATACTCTGCAGACATCAACATTTCTTTCACGGTGCAAGCCATGCCGCGCTTTAGGAGAACTGGTTTCTTGGTAAGGCCCACTTCTTTTAAGAGATTAAAATTCTGCATATTGCGTGCGCCGATTTGAAATACATCCGCATACTTAGCCACCAGTTCAACATCCCGGGGGTCCATTACCTCGCTAACCGTAACTAATCCTAAGTCCCTGCCTACTTTATTTAAATATTTTAGGCCTTCTTCGCCTAACCCTTGAAAGCTATATGGTGAGGTTCGCGGTTTAAATGCTCCCCCACGCAAGACCGTCGCGCCTGCTTTCTTTACTTCTGTAGCAATAGCATACAACCTGTCCATATTTTCAATTGCACAAGGCCCGGCCATAATTACTATTTTTTTTCCACCAATTTTTACTCCCTTGCCTAAATCAATGACTGAATCTTCAATTTTAAATTCCCGGGATACAAGTTTATAAGGAGCTAAAACCGGTATGACTTTTTCTACGCCGGGAAATACCTCTAGGGGCGTAACTCGCAAAATATCCTCAGGGCCGATTACGCCAATTATGGTGCGCTCAGTTCCTTTAGAAACATGAGGACTGAGCCCTAATTTTTGCACCTTTTCAATAATATGATTTATTTGTTCTTCTGTTGCATCCGGCCTTAATACAATAATCATCTTTACTCCTTCCTTATAAAATTTTCTTTAATACCTTAATAAATCTCTCATTCTCCTTTTTTATTCCAATAGTCACCCTGATAAAATTTTTCAGCCCATACTGTTTCATGTCTCTGGCGATTACTCCATATTTAAGCATTGCCTTAAATACTTCCACACCGTCACGACCCACATCAATAAGAATAAAATTAGAAACGCTGGGGACATAGGCTATGCCCAGTTTCCTAAGGGCATCATAGAGATATTGTTTGCCTTTTAATATCGTTTCTTTCGTCCTCTCCAAAAATTTCTTATCATCTAAGGCTGCCATTGCCGCCACCTGCGCAAGCGCATTAACATTAAAGGGTTGCCTGGCAATCTCCATATAAGAGGCAAACTCTGGCTTTGTTACCGCATAACCTATTCTTAAACCTGCCAGGCCATATGCCTTAGAAAATGTTTTGAGGACTATTACGTTTTTATTGCGTATATAACTTAAGCTATTCGGAAAGTCATTTACATCAATAAAGGTATCGTATGCCTCATCCAAAACTAATAATAAGTCCTGCGGCAGGCCTGCCATAAATTCTTCCAGTTCATACTTTGTCACATATGTGCCGGTAGGATTATTAGGATTAGATATAAAAATTACTTTGGTTTTTCTATCAAGCTTTTTCTTAATCGCATCCAGGTCATATTTAAAATATTTTAGGGGGACTGTAGCAATCTGACGGCCGTTAACTTTAGAAATAATCTCGTACTCAAGAAATGTTGCATCTGAAGTAATAATATTTTCGTCTTCCCCGACAAATGTTTTGATAATAATGTCAATGAGCTCATCTGAGCCGTTACCTAAGACAATATTTAGGGCTTTAACATTTAAAAATTTTGCCAGTTTTCTTTTTAAATAAAAACCCTGGCTATCAGGATAGCGGTTAATTATTTTTAAATTCTTCTTTATTGCTTGGACTGCCTTAGGAGAAGGACCTAAAGGATTTTCATTAGAGGCAAGTTTTATAACTTCTTTAAGACCGAGTTGCCTCTTGATTTCCTCAATAGGCTTACCTGCTTCATAAGGCGCTATACCAAGTATATTTTTTCTCATCAATTCTTTCATATTTATAAACCCATAAACCATTCCCACCTACGCGGTGCGAAATAGGTATTACTCGCCCATAGGATAAGAACCCAAAATTTTTAAAACAGAGCACTTACGTTCTAACCCTTGCAGCGCTTTTTTAACACAAGGGTCATTCTGGTGGCCTTCTAAATCCACAAAGAAATAATAATCCCAGGCTTTTTTCTTAGAAGGCCTGGATTCTATCTTAGTAAGGTTAATCCTATTCTTTTTGAACGGCATAAGCATATCATGTAAAGCGCCAACCCGATCTTTAATAGAAAATATAATTGATGTCTTATCGCGGCCGGTCTGCCCCACATCAGCCTTACCGATTACTAAGAACCTGGTAATATTGTGCGGAGAGTCTTCTATATCAGAAGCAATAACTTTTAATTTATAAACCTTAGCTGCTAATAAAGAAGCAATGCAAGCGCTGTATTTCTCGCCTCTTGCTATTTGTGCGGCGCGCGTAGTGCTGGATACCTCAATTTTCTCAACGCCTGCCAAATTCTCCTGTAGCCAAATCCGGCATTGGCCAAATACCTGAGGATTTGAGTAAACGTGCTTAATCTTATTTTTTGGGCAATTCGCTAATAGATTATGCACTACATCTAAAATTATCTGCGCACAAATCTTTAAATCCGAATCTACAAACATATCCAAAGTATGCGTAACTGCCCCTTCAATAGAATTTTCTATCGGCACAACGCCGTAATCCGCAGTGCCCCTTTCTACTTCTAAAAAAACATCAGCTATACTTTCCGAGGCAATATATTCAACTTGCGAACCAAACCGCTTTAATGCTGCCAAATGCGTAAAAGTCGCCTCTGGCCCTAAATAGGCAACTTTCAGAGGCTTTTCCAAAGAAAGACAACCAGACATAATCTCCCGATATATTGCTTGCAGTGCAGCGCTACTTAAAGGGCCCTTACTCCCTTGAGTTATTTTTTGTAAAACTTGGCTCTCCCGATCTGGAGAATAAATACTCTTTCCGCTTTTCTTTTTAAGTTTTGCAATAGACAAAGTAACTTTAGCGCGCAAATTCAATAACCCGGCAATTTTTGCATCTATGGCATCTATTTGCCTACGTAGATTTTTTAGGTTCACCCCGCCCTTCCTTTCTTTTATTTACCCCGCTCTCCCTTTCTCAAACTAACCCTTCCTTCGAGAAAGGGCGGGGCCTCCGTCTTTTGCTCAATTTGGCCTCCTGCAGCGATAATTTCATCTTTTACAGAGAGCGGTTTTAAGAATTTTTCTATTTTAGGTAACTCCTCCAATGATTTCAAGCCAAAATATTCTAAAAACTGCCGGGTCGTACCGAATACAAAAGGCCTGCCCGGAGCTTTTCTTCTTCCTGCAATACGAATAAGGTCTTTATCTAAGAGGTTCTCAACCACGCCATCAACATTTACATCTCTTAAGGATTCTATCTCCAGTTTTGTCACCGGTTGTTTATAAGCAATGATAGCCAATGTCTCTAATGCAGGTTTTGACAACCTTTCCACATGCCTGCCTTTAAACAACTTTTTCAAAAATACTGCGAGAGTCGGTTGAGTCACCATTTGAAATCCGCCTGCTATTTCAGTAATACGTATACCCCGGTTAGATTGTTCATATTCAGATTTTAATTCTTCAATTAATTGGCGGATTTCATGTCCCTCTAAATTATCCAAAACATTTTTTACCTGTTCAATAGTTAGGGGCTTCTCGCTGGCAAAAAGCAATGCCTCAATTACTGACTTTATGTTGTTATCCGACATTTTATTTTGTCTTTCTCTGTTTATAGACTACATTAAGCAGCTCTTCTGTAGTCTGCATATCAGGTGAAATTTCCAATGCCTTTTTTATCATAGCTGTAGCTTCTGCTTTTTTGTATTCTAACTGCGTCAATACTGATAGGGCTTCTTCAGCAATATCCTTGGTTTTTGTCTCCTGTTCTTTTATTTTACTATCCTGTATAAGGCCGAATTTACCCACTTTATTCTGCAGTTTTGCCACAATCTCCCTTGCCCTCTGTTCGCCTATTCCCGGCAGAGACTTTAAAAAATTTAAATCTGCCTCATCTATTGCTTGGGCAATCTGTGATATGGGTTTATTCAATGCCTTTAATGCTGCCCGAGGCCCGATACCGGAAACCGTAATAAAAATTTCAAAAAAATCTTTCTCTACATCATTTAAGAATCCAATTAAAACCGGAATGCTCTTTGCCGGCTCAGCCTGAAAATAATGATAGGTAACCAGGCTCACTCCTCCATCCTCGCGTACATTCTCATCTAAACGCTGCATTACAGTAAGAGGAATCAGCACTTCATAACAAATACTTCCCACATCTATAATCAAATAATTTGTGCCTCTTTCCACTATCTTTCCGGAAATTCTTGAGATCATCCTTCAGCTCCCTTTAGTCGTCCTTCGATAGACCTCAACATATAACTGTGGGCAATGGCTAATGCCAAGGCATCAGTTATGTCCATATACTTAGGCAGGCTCTTAATGTTCAGTAAACTTGCTACCATTCTTTGCACCTGAAGCTTGGATGCTAAGCCCCTGCCCACAATTGCTTTTTTTACCCGTGTTGCGGCGTATTCAAACAAAGGAATATCCTTCTGAGCACAGGTAAGGCAGATTACGCCCCGCGCCTGTCCTAAAAGATACGCGGTAGTAGGATGGCGATAATGTACATAAAGTTTCTCTAACACTAAACAATCGGGTTTCGTATCGACTATTAATTTTGATATTCCTTTGTATATTTTATCTAAACGCTCAGGCAGTTTACTCTGTGCGGAAGTGGAAATTATCCCTGCTTCTAATAAAGATAGCTTATTTTTCCTTACCTGAATAACACCGTAACCTGTAATAGATAAAGCCGGGTCAATGCCCAAGATTACCATGCTTTTATTCTGATGCCACTTGCTCTAATATCTCATCGGGAATATCAAAGTTGGCATAAACCTGCTGGACATCATCGTGCTCTTCTAAGGCATCAATCAATGCTAAGAGCTGTTTGGCATCATTACCAGTTAGTTTTATTGTTGAAGAGGGAATCATGGTAATTTCTGCATCTTGCCACTTTATTCCCTTATCCTGGATAGCCTGTTTTACCTTCTCAAAATCCTGCACAGAGGTAATAATCTCGTAATTCTTTTCATCGGACTTAAAGTCTTCAGCACCTGCATCCAGGGCAAGGGTCATCATCTCATCTTCATTAATTTGGCCTCTTTCAGCAAGTATATACCCTTTCTTGGTAAACATCCAGCTTACCGAACCGCCGCCAGCCATATTCCCGCCTTTTTTAGACATGATATTACGCAATTCTGCGGTAGTGCGGTTCTTATTATCCGTAAGCGCCTCTACGATAATGGCAACGCCACCCGGGCCATAGGCTTCATAGATTACGGTTTCATAGATAATGCCGGGTATCTCGCCTGTACCGCGCTTTATGGCCATCTTCACATTATCCGAAGGCATATTGAGCTCTTTTGCCCTGGCAATGATCGTGCGTAATCTGGGATTGGTATCCGGATTACCACCGCCTTCGCGGGCAACTATGGTAATTTCTTTGATAACCTTCGTATACGCAGCCCCCTTTTTAGCATCAGCTGCAGTTTTTCTGGATTTATTTGTTTTCCATTTAGAATGACCAGACATCTCGCTATCCTCCTGTTTAACGATAAACTCTAAATTCTAAACTCTAAACCCTAAACAAACTCGAAATTCTAAACTCAAAACTCAAAACAAATTCGTTTTGGACATTTGGATTTTGGGTTTTGGATTTGTATAGAGTTTAGGGTTTCGGATTTAGGGTTTAAGTTCATTTTTTATACTGCTAAAAATGGGGGCAGGTAGAATAAGCCGAGTTCTGTCTAGATACGAATATCCGCATCAACATGGTCATTTCTCTCGATCCCTGCGTCACCACAAGGACTCAAGCAGCTTACCCGGGATTTTTTTTCCCGCCGAAGCGGAATCCCGCAAAATGCGGGAAACGCACCGGACCAGTGCTCATCCCCTATTCTGCCTTGCTCCGCGTAGAGATTGCCGCGTTTCATATCGCAGCCGCAGGCTGCGATCTTACCTAATCACAACCTGTGACTGCTGCTCGTCTCTGTGGCTCTGATCCTTCCCCGCCGCTTTGCTTCACAAAGTGAAACAGCGGGGAGATGGTTATTACCCACTACGCTGTCCTCTGGAGCCCGGACTTTCCTCCCCCGCACCATTGGTGCGAGGGCGACCACCTTCTACCTACCCCCCTATTATCAAAGACCTTTCTTTAACTGCTCTCTGATTGCCTTGTTAGCTAATTTATCTGCGCCACGATTATTTACACGAGAAATATTATGAATGGATATTTTCTTAAAAGCTGGCATAAGGCGCGTTACTTGATTATATAACCCTAATATGTTTGGATTTTTAACTTTATAAATTTTATTTAATTGTCTATAGAGAAGCTGGCTATCGGTATTTATTTTTAAAACTTCTGCTTTTAGCATCAGGGCTTCTTCTAATCCATAAATTAAGGCAGTGTATTCAGCAATATTATTTGTAGTATTGCCGATAAAGCTTGAGATATTCTTAATCGTTTGGCCGTCACGGTAAATAACCACTCCAATGCCGCTTGGCCCAGGATTTCCTTTTGAGGCGCCATCTATATAAATCTCAATTTCTTTCATTCCTCAATATATAATATCCTATTACAAATCTCACAGGTAATTATTCGCTCATACATTTTTATCAAATTGATTACCTGCGGAGGAACAAACATGTTGCAACCACCGCAAGAGTCATCTTTTACACTGGCTATGGCTAATCCATCGCGATTATGCAGTATCCTCTCATATTGAGAAAGTATTTTGGGTTCAATATCAGTTATAGCTTGTTTCCTCTGTGTTTCTAACTGAGTGAGGCGGTCATCTATTTCTTTTATTCTATCTTCTATTTTTTTCTTTCTTTCATTAAAAACCCTCTCTTCCTCTTTTAGTTTTTGCTTTTCCTGTTCTATTTCACTTTTAATTTTATCAAACTTGTCAAATAGTTCCAGAACCATATCTTCTATCACCGAGGTATCAGCTTTTACATCCTGTATCTGCTGCAACATTACCTGATATTCTTTGTTAGTTTTAAGTGAATAAAGTTGAGTTTGCAACTTCTTAGCATTCTCTTCTTTGCCGGCCAATTCTAATTCTTTTTCTTTTCTCTGTTTCTGCAAATCTAAGGAATTCTTCTCAAGGCCTGCCAGGTGCTGTTTCTTGGCCTCGAAATCAGCTTCTAGGGTTTTGATTTCTTGAGGCTTTCCTTCTTTTTCGTATTTTAAAGCATAAATCTCGCTATCTATTGTTTGCAATCTTACTAAATTGCTAATCTGTGCCTTTAAATCAATTACTGGCAACTCTCATTTCCTTTCTTAGCGGTGGGCGATAGAGGATTCTCCCGCATCTACCTATTTAATCATACGATGCGGGATCCCGCCTCGTTTCTAAAAACATATTGGCGGGAGGACCTTAAACCTCTTTCGCTACCAAAATGGGCGATACAGGATTCTCCCGACCTTCGCCTTTGTCTCGGTCGGGATCCCGCTAAATTTTTTTAATTTTTGTGCGGGAGAACCTACGATCTCTATTAATTTTCAAATGGGCATTAGAGGATTTGAACCTCTGACCTCGTGCATGTGAGGCACGCGCTCTAACCGGACTAAGCTAAATGCCCCTCTCCTGTTAATCTTAACTCTTATATCTTAGCTCTTATTTCTGCATCGCTGGGCCCAGAAGGATTCGGACCTCCGACCAAGTGATTATGAGTCACCTGCTCTGCCACTGAGCTATGGGCCCTACTGATTTATAACTGCTTTATTTTCAAGTAATTGAGAGAAGTCAAAAACTTCTTCGGTTTCTTTAGTTCGCTCTGGTGTCCAAAAAGTGTCCATTTGCCTGCTCAAATTAGCCACTGCACGCTGCTTATGGTCTGGTGATAAATGGGAATACCTGAGCGTCATTTCAAGCGATTTATGCCCCAATAATTCCCTTACAGTGTTCAAATCCACTCCACCCATAACTAAATGGCTGGCAAAGGTATGCCTTAAATCGTGAAAACGAAACTTTAATATACCAGATTTTTTACACGTTGTAAAGAAAGATTTTCGCACATTGGCGTAATTTTCTCCGCTAGCGTTACAGAATACATAAGGGCTATCTGGATGTTTACGCACGGCGATAAGAGTCCTTCTTACCAGCATATTCATTGGCACTTCCCGCCTCTCTCCGCTCTTTGATTCTCTTATATAAATTATATTGTTTTTAAAATCTAAATCTGTCCATTTAAGATTAAGTATTTCGCCTTTACGTAAGCCGGTGTTTAAGGCAACAATCAGTATCGGCTTAAGATGTGCACTTGCATTATCTATTAATCTTTTGATTTCTTCTTTCTCCAGATACCTTACACGGACATTGTTTTCTTTAAATAGCTTAACTTTCTTAACAGGATTAATCTCGGCCTTACCCCACTCAATCGCTTTGTTGAACATACATTTTAAACAAGCAAGTGCCCTGTTTACTGTTGCCGGAGACACTTCCTTTGCTCTCTCTGCCTTAAACTGCTCAACCGCCATCGGTGTAATTTCGTATAAATACTTGCCTGCGAAAAATCTGCTAAGAGTTTTAATCAAGTCTTCGTCGGAGTGACAGGATTTCTTATTGGGCCTAGCGTGAATATCAAGATACATCTGGGATAATTCTTCAAACTTTACCTTCTGCTCTTTCCGTATATCAAGGTATTTGCCCTCCGCAATCTCAACCTTACGTTTCTTTAATACGGTCTCCGCAAGAGTTTTGTTTGGGCCTATTTTCTCTCGCTTACGCCTGCCGTTTACCCTGTAATCTATAAACCAATTACCGTTTTTAAGATATACTCCCATTTTATCTATTCCTCCTCTGGCGATTATTACCTCTCCACTGCTTCCAGCACCACAAAAGAAGATTGCTAACGCTCCGTGCTTCTCTTCGGGCGTCTTCTTCAAGTTGCTTCTTCTCTTGCTCGCTAATTCTGAGGTTTATCTGTTTTTCTTTCGCCATAGGTCTATTATATAACTTGTATATACATTGTCAAGATAATTCTTTTATCCTCTTATCTTTAAGCCATTTCTCTATTTCTATTATATCAAATTTTAGTAGTTTTCCAATCTTTAAATAAGGAATCCTACGCTGGCAAACCCAGACATAGAGCGTGCCTTTGGTAAGGCCTAAATATTCTGCCAAGTCGCCTATTCCTAAGTAACGTCTCTCCATTATAATTTACTTAATCCTAACATTTCTCAACATTTTAGATAGGATATACTATCTTTTACTAACTTTTAAAGCCCAAGATGTCATATTTTGTCATCATTTTAAGCCAAATAGCTCAACTTTTCTCTACTAAAATTACCCTTAAATGTCAATAAAAGTCTATATTTTTACTTATTTTTGTGCCTTTTTCTGCCTTTTTGTGCTTGTCTATATATGTCTTTATACGGTTTTGCGTAGATTTTCGTAAAGGTTTATCTTATCTTTTCTTACCTTTTTGTGTTTAAAAACACACCCTTTTACTACCCTTATTAATCTTAAAACACATACTTTTACAATACTTACTAAGCTTAAAATACCAAGTTTTAACAAGTTTTCTTATAGGGTTTTTTGCTTTTCTCCCGCCAGAACGTCTATATACCTTACCTTCAAAATAAAGTGCCTTATTTAATACATAAGATATGCTTAAAGCCCTGCTAAACTGGTAGTGGTTTCTGTTTTCCCATTTCTTTATACTTCCCCCAGAAAAAATCCACTAAATCCTCTTCAAAGAAATACCTTCGCTCTGATACCTCTACATACCTAAGCCCTTGCCTTGTCCAGCTTGAAATGATTCTACTTCTTCCAAGCTTTGGCTGCTCTAAACCTAAGAAATCTCGGATTAGCATTGCTTCTGATAGGATATTTTGTATACTTTTTGGTTTCTCCGCCATTTTCAAGCACCTCCTCGTTTATAAAGCGTTTGATTAAATGTTCTTTTTCTTTATCCCCCGCGAATCGCCCTAAAAACCTGATTTTCTGCTTATCTGAGGCACTACATAGATAACGTAAACACTTATCACACATAAACAGATTTGCCTTGTTGATATTCCCGACAAAATCTAACCCGCAGAAATCGCAAGTAGTGTGTTTATTGCTTAAGAAGCTCGGTCTCCCCATGACACCTCCTCCTGTTACACATAATTATGTAACAATATCTGTTACACATATAAGTTATTATGGGTTGTATCTGTGTTGTTCTGTGGAGACTGCCACCTCAGGAATCTGTAACCGTTAGCGGGCTTACCAAAGTTACCCTTTTCTCCCTTAGAAACAACCTCCAACATTCCCTCACTTATTAAATCTTGGATTCTTCTAAAGATAGTCATTGGCTCTACAATATGCCCGTATTGGTCTCTTATAAGGCTTGCCACTGTCCTGTAGCCAATAAACATCACCTCTCCTGTGCCTTTCTCAAGCTGGTATCTCCGCAGAACATTGAGGATTAAAGTCAGAAGGTAGCCATCCGCCTTATAGCGTGTTTCAAGGAAATGCCTTGCCTCATCAAAATCAAATGGCGGAGTTTCAACTTCTTTTCTGTTAAAATTAATTTTCTTTTTATAAAATGAGCATTTGTTTTGTCCTATGCAAAAATCTTCCAGACCTTTGCACCCTATCTTGCAGTCTCTTTTATCTGCCCAATCAACATAGTCTAAAAGCTGCCTTTTTTGTTCATTAGGAAGCAGCACTTTTTCACACTTCTGATTCCATTCAAGCAACTTGTCTTTAACATCGGAGGATAAGTAGCCAAGTCTTTTAAGCTCAGCGATTATTGCAAAACGCATCGTTTTAAATTCATAACCCCGTTGAGAGCCTTTTTCTAAAGCCTCTCTTACGCAATCACGAAGATTGCTTAAATTCTTCTTGTTTTCCATTCGTCTTCCTTACTTTTTCAATCAAATTTATAAATGCCTTGATTATTTGCTCTTCAATAGCCTGAGCTGATTTGTGATTTATGGGATAAAAACAGTTTATCTTTGCCCCATTTGGGAGGACTTTTATCGGATAGACAAGACGATACCCACCAGTAAGGCGAGAGTAGATAGCTACATCTCCAACATAGAAGGAATCGCTGATTATAAACGTGCAGAAGGCAATAAGTCCGTTGCGTGGCTTAACTGGAATGATTTGTATTTCCGAAAGATTGATTTCCATTGTCTTGCTTTGTCCTTTCGTCTTCAAATAAAAACTCAAATATTCGCTCTAACCTTAAGTCGGAGTCTTCGGTTAGTTTGTATTCCCAGATTGGATTCAGTTTATCGTTAGCCATAGCTAATAAAAAAGCCATGAGATTTATTTAATCATCATGGCTAAAACATACACTATAAATTTAGTTTTGAAAAGCTACCAAAACGCCTATTTCAAAATGAAATTTCAGTGCACATCTAAACTATAAAGACCTGTTCTCTTTTTCGGTATCCCCCTTTTTTAAGCTCTTAAAGTATCGTCTTTTATCTATATAATTTCCCTCTTTTCTTGATAGTTCCATATATTTCTTCGCTTTTCGTCTTATCTTATCACCATATTTGAGGTAGTATCTTCTTCTTTGTGCTTTTCTACGACATTGAGATAAACAATATTTTTTATTCTCCTTATAGGCAAAAACTTGCCCGCAGTGTCCACAAGTAGAGATTATTTTTTCTGCTTTTAATTTATTTTCTATAGAAATATAACTATTTAATATAAATTCGGAAAAGGCATTCATTCCTTCTTTTGGAAGAAAAGTTTTAAAATTATTTAATATTTCTAAGGCACTCTTAAACCAATCCTTGTCTCCTTCAATAAGAAATTTAACAAATACAAGTTCGCATAACCTAACATTTGGCAACTTAATGGATGGTTGTATCCCGAATATTTTCCTAATGAAATGCTCAAACATGTTTTCTGCAACGTGATAATCCATACTGTCCCACTCATCATAGTCAGAGAAATAAAATTTATATAGATCATCTTTATTTAATATGTATTTTATAACATCAATGTAATAGAAATCTCTATTTTCTGCCTCAAACTGTGTTAACCCTTCTTCTATTACAATATTTCTTGGAATATTAGAAATCTGGATATCAATAATGCTTTCATCTAAAGAGGGGTTAAAATATTTTTCTATTTGTTCTTTATATTTATCTAACTCTTTAATGTTCTCTCCGTAAAAATGAATATCTTTTGCTATTGAAATAACTGTGAGTATAGGGAGTTCTTTCAGTCTTTTAGGGTGTTCATCCCAAATCTCTTTAAATAGGTCATAACAACATATCTTTAAGTGATATTTTTCGGTGTCTATTATGTTAGCTACGCTCTTATTTTTCTTCCCCACTTCTTCCTCACATCTTCTTTATAATCTCAAAGACAACTTAATCAGTAGATACTCTTATATAGATTGCACAGGTCATTTATTCTTTATTTGCTTTCTTTGTCTAATACAACATTTACGCTTGCAGGATTGAGGTTATATGCCGAGCCAGTGCATAAGTCCACTATAACACCAACAAGTAGCCAAGGGAGATTCCCGAATATTGCCAAAAGACCAAAGTTTTTATTAATTTGGATTTGCTCTGTTTCGTATCCCTCTTTAGAGATAGTAACCACATATTCTTTATTTCTGGACAATTTGGCCGTATAGGGTGTTTTTCCCTTGAGTCCATCAAGTATTACCTTTGCGTCTCCCGGCTCGGAGTTGATTGTTACCATTTGATTATTCCCCTTAATAATCGTTGCACATCCAGATAACATAAAAATAAAAGGTATTAAAACCAAAATACAAATATACCTTAACATATCTTACCCCCCTTCCTTTATCTTCCTCGTTACCTCTACAATCTCCTTACATCTATCGCAAGTCTGTATGTGTTTCTCCACCTGCTCTATCTCTTCTTTAGATAGCAGGCCATCTATGTAACAGACCATAGTTTCTTCGTTGGGGCAGAGTTCATTTCTTTCTTTTTCTAATAAATTTAATAATGGCAGAATAGATATTTGTTAAAATAACAGCGATAATAATTATAGGAATTAATGCCAAAACACCCCATTTACCCATAAAGTTTATAAACCAAACCATTAAAATATAAAGAGGATAGGCAATCCAAGCAATAAATAATACTATTGGATTTACGACTTGACCATTTTGAATCTTTAATGCCAAATCCTCATAACCAATATAAATAAGAAATATTATAGTTATAACAATTATACCAATAATCCAAAATTTTCCAGTTCCTTTACCGAAAGGTATTAATATTAATGGCATATATCTACTCCCATCCCCTAAGCAACTATTAATTGTTTTTTACTTTTTAACCCTTTCCCGTCAATCATTCTATCTTTCCTGTTTCTTTTAACAAATCTCTTAGGAATCTTATCATTGGCATATCAAGGTTAGAGGATTCTGCCTTAAGATAACTAACGCCCTGATTTAATGCTCCCAGTATCGTCCAGCCTTCATTATAGACATCCACGGCAACTTTCCCTTTTTCATTTCGTTTAATCTCTTCCACTGCCTCTGAAACAAACATAGTTTTTTGAAAATCGGTTAACTTCTCCCAATCTCCGATGGTAACCTTATACCCACCCCATCTTGCTTTGTCTACAGGAAAGAAACAGACATCTGGCGGGTCATCATATTCATAGATAGAGCCTTTATTTTGAGGGAATGGTTCAAATTCTTTAATAAACTTTTCTGCATCGCCATTTAACGAATACTCCTTTTTTTTATACTCAGGATTATCCGCTGAAACTAACCTACTATTCTTATCAAGCCATCTAATTAAATTGCCATTATGGAAGTAATAACGATTTTCTTCAGTTTTCCCGACCTTCCCGATTTCTTCTTCAGGAGCAACATTTATCGGAAGGTCATAGTATAGTTTCTTATTAAAAACGAAGATTAGGCTATCTTTCCAGAAATAATACTCATCTATATTTTTCCCTGACTCAAAATATAGTGTTTCAACAATCTTTCGTATTATCCCATCTTGAAGATAATAAACAAGGGCACCGCCTTCTGTTGATTTACCATCTATGTCTCTCTCAATCTTCCTATATGATTTAATGGCGTCTATTGAGGCACATTTCTTCTGTATGTCTTGTATTATTCTTTCATCAAACTTATCAACGGGATGTTTGTCTTGAGCAAAAAGAGGTAAAACAGAGAAAAATAATATTGCCCAAGCAACTATTAATTGGTTTTTATTCATCGCCTTCATACCGATAAGTATTGCCATACGAATCTCTTATAATAGCCGAACCATCAGATTGAGGAGTAACTTGATAAGCCTGCCCGTTTGAGTATATTGTCTGTGTTTGTCCTGTATAACTACTTGGTTGATTATTTTGATTATATTGATAGTTTGGTTGACTATAAGTTTGCGGTCTTTGATTATATTGATAATTGCTATTTGTGTCGTAATTGTATGACCTTTGCTGAGGTTGATAGCTAGGTTGGTAGTATTCGCTTGTTGGGTTACTACGATAATAATTATGTCCTTCTTCGCCCGTATAAGGGTTAGTATTTCCCTTATAGTCATAATTATTTTTTACCGTATTATCAGGACTTGAGCGGTGGTAAGGAGCAACGTAAGTTCCGTCTTTACGATAATAGCCCTTAACCGATACATCCCCCGCATAACACAGGCTAACAAACAAAAGGAGCATTGTGATTATTGTAAATATCTTTTTCATAGCACACCTCCTAAGCAATTATTAATTGTTTTTTATTCATTTTGTTTTTTGTAGTAATCTTTATATAGCTTATCAATTTTTTCTGTATCCATAACGTAAGAAAATGCTGCAAAAATGTTATCTTTAAATTGCTTTATATCCTTTGAAGGGATATCTTTTATTTCAATATTTTGAACTTGATTATAAAAATCTTTGGAATCGGAAGAACTATATGCTAAGCCTTCAACAGTAAGTCCTATAAAACGATTTTCGTTAATATTAAGCTTCCACACTTTTCCAGTTTTTGTATCAACTAATAGTGGTATTGAAAGACTACCGCCTCCCGCCCCTAATTCCATAGAATAAAGTTGATACCGACCCTTGTCACAAAATGTGTATTTCCTAGATTGAGTAGGTTCACGATTATTACAACCAACCAGTAATACAATTAAGATTAACGATAAATAAATAAAATTTTTAATATTTTTCTCCTTTCAATTAAAATAAAAAAGCAACCCCCTATTTAGAGAGTTACCTTTAAATTTAACCTATTTAATCCATTCTTTTATTATACTGGAAGATTGGATAATACCCAGTTATAAAATCTTTCTGTGAGTTTTAATATATCTATTGCCTCTGACTGGTGAAATTCTCTATTCTCGTAAGCTATAAGATTTTTCTTAGCAATGATTCTTTTGAGTGTAGTAATCTCGCTCCTTACTCCTTCTTGTGGCAGACGTGTAAGCAAATCAGCTACCTGTATATGGTCTTCACCTATTGAGCGTATACCTAAATGAAAGACTAACATTGCGTCGCAACAAGAAATAGCACAATGCACAGCATTCAGGCCAACCGCAGTCCATTTCTCAGCATCTCTTGCTTCCAGCATAGTATCATAGAAATCTTTAGCCTTCTTAAGATAAATCTTATAATCGCTCTTCTCTGCCGTCTTAGTCTTTAACTTCTTGGGTGTCATACTATCCTCTCTGGCAATTTACCATAGATAAGCTTATTAGACTTTATTATATTCTTTATTACAGCGAGGCCCTTTTTGTATTTAGATTTGAATTCTAATACTGTATTTATATAGGCTGAAATGGTATTCCCAAATTCTTCAGAAATCCTTTTGTCTATATCCTCAAAAAGAAGTTCTGTTGCCTGCTTAGTTTTTAAATCCTTCACAATAACTGCGATGTCTATATCACTTGTTGAGCGTTCTTTGTGTAGGTTCACACTTCCAAATAAAACAACGCTAACGATGCCTTTTTTTATACTTGAGGCAGATATTTTTCTCCGAATTATACTAAAAATACTATCCAATATCTTCTCTTCTTTAGCAAATAGGGGTTTCAACATATTAGAAACAGTAAAATTATTGCGTTTTAAAGTATAGACGTGCGTCTTACCGATATTACGCAATAAAAGCACCCCTTCTTTGTTTAAACTCTGGAGTGCCTTATGAGTGGTAGCGGGTGTTACTCCCAACTCTCTTGCTATCTGACGGCCATTCCATTCGGCCTTAGTCTTAAATAGAAACCGCAGAATTTTAACCTTCGTCTCATTATTTAAAATTTTATCTAAGGGATTGGTTAGCTTCATACAATACTCCTATTTTATTGTTTAGTTCCTTGAACAGGTGTTCAAAAAACTAAACACAGTTTAGCATTGCAAATTATTTTTGTCAAGGTGTATCTTTCTAAGTTTCAAAATAGTAAGTAATTTAGTGAATGGGTTTATAGATAGATTAAGGGCTGGCTGGGGGGGGTATGGCTTGGTGTCCAAAAAGTGTCCACTTGATATTAAAAATCGTTAAAAAATCTTAAAACACCTTAAAACAAAAAATCTCCGTAAGTTATTGACGGAGATTGTAGTTACAGTAATTTCAATGAGTTACCTTTTTCTTCTTGGTCGGTTTATGAGTCACCTGCTCTGCCACTGAGCTATGGGCCCGAAGTATTAACTAACTCTTTATGCTCTAATGAGTTATCAAAATCAGATTTTACGACTGATTCTGCAAAATTGTCTGATGTAACACCGGCGTAGCATTTATTAGTGGCCTGCATCATCTTTTGAGTGACCTGCCTTACTTCTGTGGCCATATAATCTGGCGCAAGGTGAGCATACTTTTCTGTTATACTCAAGCTGCTATGTCTAAGGATTTTTTGCAAAGTGTATATGCTACCGCCATTCATTACCCAATGAGCTGCGTAGGTATGCCTTAAATCGTGAAAACGAAATTTTATTATACCCGCTTTCTCTAAAGCGGTCAAGAATGATTTTCACGATAACTATCTTATATCCGCTTTTTTAAAAACGCTCTTTACAAAATCTAAATATTCTCGGCTATCCTTCTCTCCCACAAAAAATCTTCCGTCATAAAGATTAAAATTGCGCTCCTGCCTCATCTTATTGCCAAGCACAAGGATATTTTCTTCTTTAAGTATCTGACTCAGTTTCTCTAGTATTTTGACATGATGGCCGGTCGTGCTTCTTATTTTATACCCTTTTTTGGCGATTAAGGCGATACCTAATTTTACGAGAGCATCATAACTGAATTTAAAAATAACATCCGGAATATCCGATGCTTCAGCAATTTTAAGATCATGCAAGGCGGACTTTAAGAATTGTTCAATTTGCTCTTCTTTAAATGCCAGCTTTTGAAAATATTGACTTTCAAAATTAATCATACGAGCTTTATAGTCTTGGTTTTAAAGACGCCGCTTATAAAAGGGTCTTTATCTTTTTTCTTTGCCTCGAATTCCTTCAGACTTAAATTCGTTACATTGAATTCTCTACCAATGTCCTTCTGCAATTTAACGATGAGCCTCTGCAACTCCAAAACCGAGTGCGAGCCGATAGCCAAGATATCAATATCGCTTGAGGAATCCATCTTATTGCTTGCGTATGAGCCGAATATATACGCCTCCTTAAGCCCCTTGATATTGGGCAACATATCTTTAAGCCTCTTTTCTATGCCGTATGTCGTCAGGAAAATCTGGCGGTAATGCTCTAAAACGGGATTATCCTTAGCAAGAAAGAAATATCTTTCCTTTCCGCGGAATTCGCTTTTAAAAAGGCCTTCTTTCTCAAATTCCTTAAGCTTGGTCTCGGTATTTTTAGGATCGAGCTCTAAAATCCTCGCCAGCTCATTAATGTAATGCTGGGAATCCGGGTTAAGGAAATAATAATCAAGTAATTTTATCGCTACCTTTGAACGTAAGGATATCATCTTTTCACCATAATTATGGTAATAAATTACCATAACTGATTATTTTGTCAAGGAAATTCATTTTACCTTAAGATTGGTACTATTGAGCTATGGGCCCGAAAGTAATATTATATAATACTATTTTAAAGAGTTTTTGGCAAGATAAAATTTAAGCAAATGTGAAGAGTTTATAGACACGGGTAACACTATTATTTAGCGGGTGGCTTGGGTGTTTTCGAGCCGCGTGATGCGGCGAGAAAATACCCAAGACAGGACCCGCTAAACCGTTACCGATGTGATAAAAATGCAGAATTATTGTTTTCTTTCAAACAGCTAAAAATTATTCTGGAAGATTATACCGTAATATTGCTTTAAAGACCTCAAGGAATTAATAAGCATTAATCCTAAATAATAACTCAAAATAATAATTATTATAGTTAGGATTAACTTGGTTTTCTGGCTAAAACGAGGATTTAACCAAACTAATGGCAAAGCTAGTGGGCCTACGGATAAGAAAGCAATGACTATCCAATAAGTTTTAAAATACCACTTAGTCTCTTGGGGTTTTCCTTCTAATATCTCCCCGCAATACTTACACTTTATCGCTTCATCCTCTATTTCTTCTGTACAATAAAGGCATTTCTTCATAATTAATCCTCCTCTATCTCAAAACGACAGCCACACACGTTGCACTCATAGACCGACATCTCATAATGGGGTTCTACAAAGCGTGTATCTGTGCTGCCACATTTAGGGCATTCAACAGGTGGACGCCAGTCAGTCATATTTTCTTACCCCAAGCAACTATTAATTGTTTTTTATTCATCTCTCCCTTAATGTCCTTAGTCGTTCTTTCGTAAAAAAGCAACCCCCTATTTTAGAGAGTTGCTCCGCCTTCGTCCGCCAATGAAGCAATGGTGGACTTCGGCGGACAGGCTTTAAATTTGACCTTAATCTCTCTCTATAACTCAGTTCCTTAGAGAAATTTATTTTGTCTTAAGTGAAAAGTTAAAATTCGGATAGTCAACAGTTAAGATGAAATTGCTCAGGAAACTTTTTGTTCCCAATAAAGGAACATAAAGATTAGGCATGAAGTCAATTAAAACGTCTTTGATCGTAAAATCTTGTATCGTTAAACATACTGTATGGGAATAAGCCAATGTTTTTCCGTTGCCAGTATTTATCTCTTTAGGATAACCTGCTTGCAAATCATGCCCTAAAATTGGGGCAAATTGAGCTGGCAGCGCGCATTCGTCTGCACCGGTATCTATTAAACCGTAAATTTTTATTTCTTTATTCGTATGGGGATTTGTAACGATAACCGGCAGCCACGGCCTTGGAATATCATCCGGGCTAAACTTTGTAAAAGGAAAATTTAGAATATCCATCAATAAATTTGTACCATATCCTTAATCGGAATAAAAGTTATTACCGGGTGCGTAAATCCTTTTTGAAAAGCCTTGTCGTAAGCTTCCTGAGGAGTTGTGCCTTCGCTAATAACTGTAGAGTCATTAAAATCCTTTATGGCTACATACTTCCCATTATATCTAGTATCTTTTATTAGCGTCTGAATCATCTCAATCACCTCCACTTAATTATACAACAAAATTTCCTATCTGCACAGAAAAAAATCAATATCTTTGGTGTCCAAAAACTGTCCATCAATCGAATCGAGAATCAAATCGCAAATCGCAGACGCTTTATCTAACCCGAGTTTCAAAGAAAGATTTATTTTGCAATCCGTTAAGTTATATACGGTTACGTACAGCGTCTATGGTTCTATGGTTTACAGCGTCTATGGTTTCTACCGAGTTTCAAAGAAAGATTTATTTTGCAATCCGTTAAGTTATATACGGTTACGTACAACGTCTATGGTTCTATGGTTTTATGGTTCCTATGGTTCTATGGTTATGGTTTCAATACTTATAATAATTTGCAGGTATGGTCTGTGAGATATAACGCACTGCCTCAATAATACAGACACGTATCGCCTTTTCCATCGGAGTATTCGCGTAAGCGGACAATCCGCCACCGAGGGCCCAGCCGCCAAAAAAGCCTGCCATAAATCCCCCTGCCACATCCGAGGCCTGACCCTGCACACGCGTAGCAGCCAGGACTTCAGAGGTAGAAGTATCCACAATACGAATATCCAAGGCCATATGCGCTTTGTTTAAGGCGGCGCCTAATATTCCGCCCAAGATGCCGCTGCCTACTCCACCGCCAGCGCCAATACCTGCTCCACCGCCCGAGGCCCGCGGTTCAAATTCAGTGACTGCCGCAGTAACGATTATATCTGCAGTTTTAATTTTGCCTCTTTGCGGACCGCCTGCTCCTTGCTGGGCAGCGCCTGATGCGGATAATTCCTGCTCCTGCATTACTGCATTTAAAACCTGGCGCTCAACTACAGAGAAACGGCTGCTGTTGATTAACGCAGTAACCAACATCTCTCGCAGGCCCGAGCCAATCTCACCGGTTGCCTTGGCTGCCTTTACATCAAAATCTGCCACTGCCACGCGCGCTTTCGGACCGGAATAGGGTGGTAATGGCGCAGCTCCGGCAGTGTTATCCACCTGTGCGGTTGGCTGCATCAGAGAAGCGCAGCCTGTCGTGTTGATGATCAATACCAAAGAAAATATAAGAAATAAAAACTTCTTCATCTTATTTACCTCCTTTTATCACTGAGACACTGAACGAGCCGATTTTAAAACAGGTTTTTCTGAATCACTGAAATTTTTTCAGTGCCTCAGATATATTCAGTGCTTCAGTGTCACTTCTTTGTTCAAGGCGCCTATAACCTTAGCAGCTAAATCTTCTCCGGCATTGCTCAACGCCTCTCTTCCGCCGGTAACCACATCCATATGCGCAGAATTTCCTCCGGCATCCAAATAGGCAATCACCTTGCCATCCTTTACCCGGATAAGTTTGGCAGTGACATTGGCGAAACAGGAACGCATGCTGGACTGTGGTACATTCGTTCCTGCTGAAGCTATTGCCTTTCCTAAGACCACATAGTCTGCTTTAGCGAGATTTCCCAGTCTTACCGACTTGCCTTCAGATAGATTTATCATACGAAAGGCACGGTCCTGTTTAATAACCCGGTTAAGGGACGAAGGCTCCAGGACCTCATAACCCTGACTGATAAGCTGCCCAGCAACCTTTGCCTCGGTGGTGGAAAGGTCAATCTCGCTTGCCCACCAGGCACGCTGCGGGCCTTCAATATTCTGCTCAGCGATGAGAAGAATTATCTTTGTTTTTGTATCTTTGGCATAACTCGATGAGAAAACAAACCCCATAGATAATATCAGGCTAATAAGAACAATCCTTTTCATACCCCCCCCCTTCATATCAAGTTTAAACTATTCAAGGTTAAAATCAAGAAATTTATGCCTTTTGTAGACCTGAATTCGTTATCTCCATCTAAAATGTATAAAAATCCTACCCCAGCCATCTTTGGATTTTACTAGTCTGTCGTAGAGGTCGCGGCATTCTTTTTTCATCAGGAAATTGAGGATTCGCTTTTTTGTTTCTCCTGCCTGCGTGCCGTAAGATATCTCAATGAGGCTTGCCCGATGTTTCTTAGCTCTCTCTAAGGCCTCACCTATCCTTTCTTCCATATCCGCAACTCCGGCGGATAAATTCAATTTTATCTTCATAATAAATCTTCAACAAATTCAATCAAATGATTATCCGGGTCATAGCCAAAACAGATTTTTGTCTTTCCGTCGGGTGACTTTATCGGCCGGGAAAGGAATTTTACGCCTGATTTATCAAGCCTCCTGTATTCAGAATCTAAATCTTTTACTGTAAAAGAAATATGATTGTATCCTGATTTTGTCGGCATCCTGGGCTTATGCCAATAATGCAACTCAAAAATAGGAAGGGTATTTTTAGGCTGATTTGGGCAACGTAATTTCACGTAAGTTAATTTTATGCCTTTTTTATTCAAAGCAGTTTCTGGGTATTTTCCTTTTACAGTAAGAACCTTTGATAATTTCAGCCCTAAAATATCTTTATAAAATCTTAAAGATTTATTTAAATCCTTAACTACTATACAGGCATGTCTAAAATTTTTAATCAATTTTACCTCTTAGCTAAGAATTATTTAGGCGTAGAAACAATTGATAGTCAGATTTTGCTTTTGCCATTATAGCTATCCCTTAAGACCTTTCTTGACCTAAGTCCTTCTGAATATAGATATTTAATCCTTCTTTGAGTTTTCGTATGCGAGTTTCTTGGAGAGCTTCTTTTACCTCTTGGAGTCTATCTGTCTTTGCTTTATATTCCGGATTGTGTTCATATTTATAATCAGATATAGCGATAAAAGGGAGGCGAAAAACTCCACCTACCAGTTTTAAAAACATAACGCAAGGGTCCCAGAAGGCCATTTTAAAATGATTTTCAATATAGCCCATCTTTTTATAATAATGCTCGACAATTCTCCTGCGTCTATTAAATCGCTCTTTAGCTAAACTAATATCTGGCACGTTGTTATCTTTTCCTATGGTGTACTCTAAAATTGAGTAATCATCCCGGGAGGCCACATATCCTTTATCATACGGCGCCTTTCCATAATGGAAATTATAGGTTGCACAACCGGATAGAAAAACAATTAAGATTAATAAAAATATCTTTTTCATTTTTGCCTCCTGGTATAATCATCAGGTATAAATCTTAAGGATTATACCTGATTTACTTTAGATTAATTAAAGATTACAGCGATTGTTTCGTCGAGATTTAATCGCCGTAATCTGTTTTTTTAATCTCCGTAATCAAGGGCGGCACTTTCCTGCCTGCCGGCAGGCAGGTGTGACGCCCTAATTAAGTATCTAAATTATACCATTAATGAGAAGTTAAACAAAAACAATTTTTATAGTGGGTTTAGAGTTGAAAGGACGAATGGATAATTATCTTTCTTTCTTTAAAATCTCCAAAAATGCATTAACAACTTGAGGATCGAATTGGGTGCCTGAGCCCTTTTTAATTATCTTCACAGCGTCTTTCTTAGAATAAGCTTTACGATAAGGCCGCTCGCTTATTAAAGCCTGGTATACATCTGCAATTGCAATGATGCGTGCGCCAATAGGGATATCCTCTCCTTTTATGCCGCTGGGATAACCTTTTCCATCCCATCTCTCATGATGATAAAAAATCAAAGGTATTACATCATGTAAAGCATGTATAGGCCTTAAAATATCCGCAGCGATATGCGGGTGGTTCTTAATTCTTTCGAATTCCTTTTTAGTAAGTTTGGATTTCTTGAGTAAAATTTTCTCGCTTATTCCAATCTTACCCAAATCATGCAGCACAGCTGCCTGCTTAACAAATTCTATTTGTCCTTTAGATAAACCTAATTCCTTTGCAACCTCTGTGGCATAAAATACTGTTTTCTCCACATGTTCTCCGGTATAGCGGTCTTTTAATTCAATTGTTTTGGCAAAGGCAAAAATAGCTTCGACTAAACCCTGATTTGCTTTTTTGGTCAATTTATCAATTTTCGATTTCAAAATACCAACACTGGTCTTTTCCTTAGCTCTTTTTGAAATAGCTCGTTCTTTTGCTTCAGTATCTTCTGTGGAGTAAACTCGATTACCACCGCGTTCTTTGACCTTGCTTATTATTTCCTCAGCCAAATCAATCAAATTTATCTCTTTAGAAACTCTATCCTCAGGATAAGAAACAATAGCTATGCTTAACTTCAGTTTCACGGTATTTTTCTTATCTCCAAAATTATATAAATTAAGGGCATTTAAAAGTCTCTGTGCTAAACTTAAAGCTTCCTCTCTATCTATTCCAGGAGAAACAATAATGAACTCCTCTCCGCCAAAACGGAAAATAATATCATATCTGCGTACCATTCTCTTTAGCTGTTGGGCAAACTGTCTCAATACCAAATCACCAAATTCATGGCCGTAAACATCATTTATGGATTTGAAATAATCAATATCCAGCATTATGACTGAAAGGGGATAGGCATTTCTTTTGGCGCGATGGAATTCTCCTTCAAGAACTCCTTTTAGATGACGATGATTGTAAAGTCCAGTAGAAGGGTCAATCAAGGATAACTGCTTTAATTTTTTATTCGTTTCTAAAAGTTCTTTATTCAGCCTTTCCTGTTCCTGCTCAGCTTTTTTGCGCTCAGTAATATCCGTATCTACACCTCTATAACCGAGAAGCTCTCCTTTATCATCTAAAATCGGCAATCCACGTGTCTCTAAAAATACAATTTCCCTATTTTTATGCACATTGGGATTAAAGAAATTTCTGAAAGTTCCCTTTTTGATAAGAATTTCAAAAGCTTCTCTTTTTAATCTTTCTCTTTCTGCTGGAACAAATAAATCATAAAAATATTTCTTTCCTACAATCTCTTCTGGTTTGTAACCTAAAATTTTTTCTACACTGGGACTTGCATAAGTATATAAACCCTTGGCATCTGTCTCCCAGATGAATTCACCAGTTGTCTCTGCAATCCGTCTAAAACGTTCCTCACTCTTGCGTAACGTTTCTTCTGCAGGCCTATTTCTGGACTCTGACTCCTCAAGCTCAATTATCCGAGCTTGAAGAATTTTTATTTCCTCCTTAAGTTGCTCTTCTGTCTTAACAGTCACAACTACTCCTTGAATTTTAAAATTCCCTTTGGTGTGCTAGTGTCATATCCAGAAAAGTGCGAAGCCTTCTTGCGCGTGTGGGGTGTCTGAGTTTCTTTAAAGCCTTAGCCTCAATCTGCCTAACCCTCTCACGCGTAACTTTAAAAACATTGCCTACCTCCTCCAATGTATGTGGACAACCGTCAATTATCCCAAAACGTAAAATCAATATCTTCTTTTCTCTCTCTGTCAGTGTAGATAAAGCAGAATTCATCTCCTCCTTTAACATAGCACGCACAGTTTCATTGGCAGGAGAAACCGCCTTTTTATCCTGTATAAAATCTCCAAAGTGCGTATCTCCTTCATCTCCAATAGGCATCTGCAAAGATATTGGCTCTTGCGCTATTTTTAATATTCCTTTTACTTTTCCCTGCGGTAAGCGCATCTTTTGAGCAATCTCTTCAGGCGTAGGCTCTCTACCATTATCCTGGATAAAGACTCGTGAAAACCGTATGATTTTATTTATGGTCTCTGTCATATGCACAGGGATTCTAATAGTGCGTGCCTGGTCAGCGATAGATCGCGTTATTGCCTGCCTTATCCACCAAGTAGCATAGGTAGAAAATTTATATCCTCTTTTATATTCAAATTTTTCAACTGCACGCATAAGCCCAATATTTCCTTCTTGTATTAAATCCAAGAAAGAAAGGCCCCTGTTGGTATATTTTTTGGCAATACTAACCACAAGCCTTAAGTTTGCTTCCACCAATTTTTTTTTGGTGCGATTGAATTTCAAATGTGCAGATTTAATCAATTTCATCTGCTCCCTTACCCCAGAATATGGCTCACCTAATTGTTTTAATATGGTGCGCTTCTTTAGCCTGCTATATTTGTTTTTGCGGTTTATATGGTTCCATTCCCTAAGCAAGCCATTGAGTTTACGCACCGCGACCTCTATTACGGAAGTAGTAAAATTTAACTGTAACAGGAGATTAATTATACTTGTATCGCTGCGTGTCTGCTTTAGGCGTTCAAGTATTCTCTTGATTCTGTTCAAAACAATTCTCTTACTAACCTTTATATCCTCTTTTACCACCTCTTCTAAATTTACTTTTTCCTCTAAAATATCTTTAGCAACAGACAATATTACCTTACGTACAAATTTGGTAACCAGTACTGCGCGCTTAAATTTATCCTCTGCTTCTTCTATTTTCTTAGCCAACCCTATCTCGTTTTCTCGTGAAAGTAGTGGGATTGAGCCCATCTGTTTAAGATACATTTTAACCGGGTCATCTAATGGCAGGAATCTTTCCTCTGTCTTTAATTGTTCCTGTAAAATATCTTCTTTTGTGACAGTGGGTTGTTTCTCTATGCCTTTTTCCTCTTGGCTCTCTACAACCTGTATATCTTCGTCCCCTAATAATTCAAAAAGCCTATCAATCTGTTCTGAAGAAGATAAATTTTCAGGCAAAAGATCATTTACTTCATCATAAGTAAGGTATCCCTTTTGCCTGCCTAAGTCTACAATCTTTTGCAACCCTTTATTTGCATATTCTTTTTTCTTCATTTCGCTTTTACTCCTGCTTAATTAAATGATGAAATTCCTCTACAAGCCTATTCAGCCTTTCTTCATCTCCCAGATGTTGAGCTGTCTTTATCTGCTCGTGTAACCGCTGTTTCTTTATTTTTAATTTTTCATTTTTAAGGCGCTGTATACAATCATTTACTATCTTCTCTTTATTCTGCGCGGATAATTCCTCAGGTAGAAAAACTGATTCGCAAATAACTTGCGAAATATCCTCCTCATTAAGATAATTCATTAGAATTCTTGGCTCTACATTTTTTCCCTGCTCCATCAGGTCAAACATTATAGAGACAATTCTACAAGTCCTTTCGTCTTGGAAATCTGCTGGTTCAAGGGTATCCTTTACGCGGTGGATAAATTCTGTTTCTTCCAGCATCAACTTAATTAACAATTTCTCAGTAGGATTTATACTTAATACATTCTTTTGCACCGGCTGTTCATAATCTATAAAAGTCTTTACTTTTTTTATTTTTTTCATTTCTTGTAATAGCGCTTCCTCTTTAATATCTAAATCTTGGGCTAGTTTTTTAATATACTCTGACTTTAAAACCAAATTTCTAAATTTGCTTATAGTCTCAAGCATAAGCTCGGAAATCTTTGCTTTTCCTTCTATATCTCTGTAATTATAACGTGATTTTAAAATTTCTAGCTTATAGTCAAAAAGGCCTTTGGCCTGTGTAATCTTTTCTTTAAAACTATCTATTCCGTTCTTGCGCAGGAATAAATCAGGATCAAATCCTTTTGGCAAAGAGACAACCTTTACATTCGTTTCCTCTTCTACAAATATATCTAATGTCCTTAAAGCAGCTAATTCGCCCGCATCATCAGCATCATAAACCATGACTATATTGTGCGTATATCTTTTTAAGAGCCTGGCCTGCTCCAAGGTAAGCGCTGTACCCTGGGAAGCAACGATATTCTTAAAACCTGCTTGATAGGGTGTAATAAAATCCAAATAACCTTCCACAATTACTGCAAAGTCATTTTCTCTTATGCTATCTTTAGCGAAATTTAACCCATAAAGATTCCTTCCTTTAGAGTATATGGGCGTTTCCGGAGAATTAATATATTTAGGCAAGGTATCATCCCCCTCGACTCCGCTCGGGGCAGGCAGCACCCTTGCTCCAAAGCCAACTACCCTGGATTTAATATCAAGTATGGGAAAAATAATGCGATTACGAAATCTATCATAATAACCGCCGCCTTCTTTACTAAGGATAAGCCCTGCTTTCTCGAGCAAGGAAAGGCTGATATTTTTGCTCCTCAGATAATTCATTAAACCATCCCATTTATCCGGCGCCAGTCCCAATTTAAACAATTTGATTGCCTCTTTACTAACACCTCGTTTTAGTAGATAATTCTCTGCCTGCGCGCCCTCGGGAGAATCTAGATAATTTACATAGAATAAAGCGGCGAGCTCATTTACCTTATAAAGTTGCGTAATTATACCTGCGGTTTTTTGGTCTTCCTCTTTAACTTTTGGTAAAGCCACACCTGTCTTTTTTGCCAAAGTTTCTACAGCCTCGAGGAATTCCATTCTTTCAAAACGCATAAGGAACTTAAATGCATTGCCTGATTCGCTACAGCCAAAACAGTGATAAATCTGCCGATCAGGCGAAACTATAAAAGAAGGGGTCTTTTCATGATGAAACGGACATAAGGCTTTAAAATTCCTTCCTGCGCGCTTAAGCGGTATGTAACTGGAGATTAACTCCACAATATCCACGCGGCTTAAGATATCCTCTAATATATTCTCGGGAATGCGTCCTGCCATTTTAAATGAGCAGATAACTTATGGAGTCCAAAGGACGACATAAGTTATAGCTGCCTATATTGTTAATGTTTCCAGCGTCTGCGAATTTATCTCTTAATTCTGTTAAATCCCGAACAACTAATTATCTGTAATCTTTCTTTTGCCTGCTTTTCAATCCTATCTAAAAGCAAATTAAGCCCTAAAGTATCAGAAGATATATGGCCGGCAATAACTACGTTCAGATTTGCATCTTTTACTTTTTTAAAATGCTCCTCGCTTAAATGCATACAGATCAAGGTCCTCACCCCTGCTTTATAAAGTTTATCAAAGACATTGCGGGGGCCCTCAGTGCCGCCGGTCATCTCTACCGAAATCCTGCCCACGCACCTTTTAGGATTACCTAAAGTAATGCGCGGTCCTGCATAATTTTTTGTGGCCAATTTATACTCTGGTATCTGCATCAAAATATCCACGATATCCTGGACTTTCTTGGGTTTTTCCTTTTCCATTGAATTCTGCACGAACCCAAAGGCATGGTTGTCTGCAGGCGTATGCACACACATAAATGGCATATCAAGAAGCCTGGCTGCATCCACCGCGCGAGTATGGTTCTGCGGCAGAATTTTTCTTTCTACCTCCTGTTTTCTTTCCTCTAAAAGCCTTTGGGCAACGCTTTCTGCAATCCCAAGCTTTTTCAACATGTCCACCTGCAGCTGCATTACCTCAAAGAGCGCTGCGTAGGCTTTTCCTTCAGGATGATGAGAGATAGCCAGGTCCAGACCTTCTCTTTGCCGAATTCTATCTGCCAATAATAACTCGCCCACTTCTATATCTATGCCTACCAGAATTTTCTTTATTTGCGCCTCAGGGTTTCCATAAAGTATAGCGGTATCAGCATAAGATTTTATCTTTTTTTTATTAATCCTGGGGTCGCATTCAATTCCAAATTTTAAAACTCGGTTATAAAAATAGGATAATTTCACCCCGCTCTTCCTTTCTCCTCCCCGCTCTTCTTTTAGGAAGGGCAGGGTTCATTTTTTTGCAAAACCCCGTTGTATCTCAGTGACCTTGTTATTGAATTTTTCTGCAGTCATAAACTTAGAAGCTACGGCATTCCAGAGCCAACTATATGTAGTCGGAGCAATATCAAAAAGCCGTCTTCCTAAAAAGGAATGTTTTGCGCTCACCCTAAAGTAATTTATACCGGAGAAAACCAGTATAAAAATTATTAAGCCTATAAGCAAAACGCCTCTTATTAAGCCTAAAACCAAACCTCCCCATCTATTTAAATAAGACACTGCTTCCATTTTTATAAAACGGTAGAATATGCTGCGTAATAATATAAAGATAAAATAACCTAAAATTACTAAAGCTAAAAAGACAAAGAACTCCAGAATTACCCAAGGCTCTTTCTTGTTAAAAAGGCGTGGCTGAAAAAAAAGCGAAATTAAAGAGTAATAATGTAGAGATAAATAGGTAGCTGCTAGCGTGCCTAAAAGTTTGAATATCTCAACAGGCAGGCCTCTTTTTAAAGAAACGTAACCTATTCTAAATAAAAGAATTAGAACAAAAATATCTACCCAGTTAAACTGTTGGAATATATTCAATAACATTTCTTTAATTAGATTGTAAAATCAATTAAGTATAACATATGACTAGGGTTATGTCAAGGAAAGCGCTTTCTCTAGCAGGAGAACCATTCAATGGTCTTACATAAGCCGTCTAGTAATTCTACCTTGGGTTGCCACTTAAGTAATTTCTTAGCTTTACTAATATCTGGCTTACGATGGCGAGGGTCATCTTGTGGTAAAGGCCTAAAAACAACCCTACTTTTTGTGCCTGTTAGTTTAATGATTAATTTAGCTAACTGTAAAATTGTAAATTCGCAAGGATTACCTAAGTTTATAGGGTCATTTACCTTGGAATGCATCAGCTTAAATATCCCTTGCACTAAATCATCAATATAACAAAAACTTCTGGTTTGCTGACCTTTACCATATACGGTCAAAGGTTTATTATTTAATGCCTGATAGATGAAATTAGGCACTACCCTTCCATCGTGCATTCTCATTCTGGGCCCATAGCTATTAAAAATCCTGGCAATCCTTGTATCTATCCTATGAACTCTACGGTATGCCATGGTAATTGCCTCAGCAAAACGTTTGGCTTCATCGTAACAGCCGCGCACTCCAATAGGATTAACATGGCCCCAATAGCTTTCTGCCTGGGGATGCACTAAAGGATCACCGTAAACCTCAGAAGTTGAGGCAAGCATAAATTTTGCTTTTTTTGTTTTAGCCAGTCCCAATGCATTATGCGTGCCTAAAGAGCCTACCTTTAATGTCTGAATGGGAAATTTTAAATAATCTTCTGGCGAGGCAGGCGAAGCAAAATGTAAAACATAGTCAACTTTCTCTTTGATATCAATATATTTTGTAACATTGTGTTTAATTAATCTAAAATTTTTATCTTTAAGCAGGTGTTTTATATTTTCTAAATTACCCGTAATAAAGTTATCAAGACATACAACCTTAAAACCCTCTTTTATTAATCTATCGCAAAGATGCGAACCAATAAATCCTGCGCCGCCTGTAACGACAACTAATTTTTTAGGCATTTTTAATGAGCGCATAACTTACGAAGCACGAAGTGCGACGTAAGTTATTTGCGCGAATTAATAGTCAATTCCAGGCCTTTAATAAAATCTATCTTGGGCAAAAAAGCTAAAATACTTTTTGACCTGGATAAATCAGCAAGTGTCCTAAACACATCACCGGCTCGGGGATTTAAAAAGACTGGCTTTATATCCTTATTCATTAGTTTATTTAATATTCTTACTAACTCTAAAATAGTATAGTCCTTTCCAGAGGCAATATTAAAAACTCCGCCTTTTCCCGCAAAAGGCGGGATCCCGCTACGGCGGGAGAAATTCGCTTTTTTGGTGGCCAAAATATTTGCTTGTACAACATTGGACACATAAGTAAAATCGCGTGATTGTTTGCCGGTTCCATATATAGGCGGATGTTCGCCTCTTAGCATACAAGTAATGAATTTAGGGACAACAACGGCGTATTCGTCGTCCAAAGACTGGCGCGGGCCGAAAACGTTAAAGTACCGCAAACATACGGTACTTAAACCATAGTGGTGAGTGAAAATTTTACAATAATGCTCTCCGGTTAGCTTGGTTAAGGCATAAGGTGAAATGGGCTGTGGCAGGAAATTTTCTTTTTCGGGAAATTTATTTATGTCACCGTATACTGAACTAGAGGATGCGAACACAAAACACTTAACTTTGTTTTTTAAAGAAGCTTGTAGCATATTTAAAGTGCCATTTATATTTACCTCGTTATATTCTTTAGGATTAAGCATAGATTTAGGCACGCTTCTTAATGCCGCTTGATGTAAAACAAAATCAATACCCTTAGTTACCTTAAGGCAGGAATCTTGCGAACGGATATCCCCCTTGATTAGGTCATAGGTATTAGGTGATAGGTCTTTGGTAAAATCTAAGTTCTCTATCTTGCCAGAGGAAAAATTATCTAAAACGCGGACAAAATGGCCGTCTTTGAGTAAACGTTCAACTATATGGCTCCCGATAAAACCCGCACCGCCGGTAACCAGGAATTTGCTCATAGTATAACCACCTTTCTATTTTTATTACCCCTATAGACATTTCGGGTATCAAAGATTAACTTGGAGTGCCTTAATATAAAATCGTAATCCACTTTTGAATGGTCTGTAGCAATAACCACGCAGTCAAACTTTCTAAGCACGTCTTTTTTAAATTCTATAGACTTAAGATTTATATGATTTAATCTCAGATATGGAATCAGAGGATCAAAATAGGAAACTTTTATATTCCTTTTCTGTAAAATATCAATTATGTCAATACTAGGAGATTTGCGTAGATCTTTTATATCTTTTTTATAGGTAACTCCTACAATCAGAATCTTTGCTTTTTTTAATCCTATATTTTTTTCTTTTAAGGCCTCCTCCACTCTCTCTACAACATATCCAGGCATATAGTTTATAATATCTGAGGCAAGCTTAATAAAGCGCGAATGAAATCCGAAATGTTTGGCTTTCCAGTATAGATAAAGTGGGTCCTTCCCGATGCAATGGCCGCCAACTCCCGGCCCCGGGTAGAAAGGCATAAAACCAAATGGCTTTGTTTTAGCAGCCTCAATTACCTCCCATATATCGATCTTCATTTTATGCGCCATCATGGCTAATTCATCTATTAAGCCGATATTAATCAGACGGAAGGTATTCTCTAATAATTTTGCTGCTTCTGCGGTTCTCGCAGAAGATACAGAAACCACTTCATCAATTATATTTTTATAAACCGCAGCTCCTAAATCCGTGGCTTCCTTAGTTATGCCACCCACTATCTTCGGAATTTTATGCACAGGATAATTCTTATTTCCGGGGTCAATTCTTTCCGGAGAAAAACAGAGGTAAAAATCTCGATTATGTTTTAAATTATTTTTTTCTAATAAAGGCAAGATCACATCCTCGGTTGTTCCCGGATAAGTAGTGCTTTCCAAAATAATCAAAGTTCCTTTTTTTATGTTCTTGGATATAGATTTTACTGCCTGAACAATGTAAGAAATATTTGGATGGTATTTTCTTTTTAATGGCGTGGGCACGCAGATAATAATAACCTTGACTGTCTTTAAATTATCAAAGTCAGCGCTAGCCGAAAACCTGCCCGATGCTAAAACTTTTCGCAATTCCTTATTCGGCACGTCAGTAATATAAGATTCTTTTCTTCTAATGTAACTTAGTCTGTCCTTATCTATCTCTATCCCTAAAACCACAAAGCCTCCTTTAGCAAACTCTATTGCCAGGGGCAGGCCCACATACCCTAAACCCACAACCGCAATTTTAACCTGCTTTTTATAAATTCTTTTTTGAAATTCTTTAACAAAATTATTCATAGCCTTTTCTCCCTATACCAATATATGTAAAGCCCTGCTTTTTTAATTTTTGGGGTTCGTAAATATTGCGGCCATCGACGATAAAAGGTCTTTTTAGTAATTTTTTAACTTTAGCGAAATCCAACTCTTTGAACTCATCCCATTCTGTGACAATCAACAAACAATCAGAACCCCTACATACTTCATAGGGATCTTGGCAAAATCTTACTTGCCTTAATATGCCTTTGGCCTTTTCCATAGCTTGTGGGTCATATACCTTTATCTTTGCCCCCTCTGTTTGTAAGGCATTAATTAAATCTAAAGAAGGGGCATTACGTATATCATCAGTATTAGGTTTAAATGATAAACCCAGCACTCCAATGGTTTTGTCTTTAACTATCCATAGGATATCCTTTAACTTTTTTAAAATAAAATCTTTTTGCTCTTCATTTATATTCTTTACTGCCTTAAGTAATGCAAAATCATAACCTAACTTTTCAGAAATCTTTATAAAAGCATCTACATCCTTAGGAAAACACGAACCACCATAACCTACGCCTGCATTTAAAAAGCTTGCACCAATTCTTTTATCTAGCCCCATACCATCGGCAACCTCTTTTACGTCTGCACCTACCTTATCACAGATACGGGATATAGCATTAATAAAAGAAATCTTGTTTGCCAGAAATGCATTACAGGCATGCTTAATTAATTCCGCAGACTTAATGTTGGTTGTGACTATAGGTGCGTTCAAGGGTTTATATAAATTCGTCAAAACCTCCTTGGCTCTCTTTGATTCAACGCCTATGACAATTCTATCTGGATGCATAAAATCATTTATCGCCTGGCCTTCTCTTAAGAACTCCGGATTTGAGGCAACATCGAACTCAATTTTTCGTTTGATATAGGTTGAAATTGTGCGCTTGAGCCACTCGCCTGTCTCAACAGGGACGGTCGATTTCTCTACAATAAGACGATAACTAGTCATATTCATAGCAATATTACGCGCCACATTTTCTATACCGGTCAAATCTGCTTCGCCATTTTCCAAAGCAGGGGTGCCTACAGCAATAAAAATAATTTCAGAATTTTTTACTGCATCTTTGATACTTGAGCTAAAGCGCAGCCTTTTTTTCTTAACATTATGCGCCACCAGTTCTTCCAGACCAGGTTCATAAATAGGGATAATACCTTTTTTAAGATGAGCTATTTTTTTAATATCGTTATCAGCGCAAATAACCCTATTTCCTAATTCTGCAAAGCAAGCGCCTGTAACTAAACCTACATAACCTGAACCAATTATTGAGATATTCATCTTTTTATTCACGGATACACACAGATTATTTTATCCGTGTAAATCCGTTTTTTATCCGTGCAAATCCGTGCTTAGGGATTGGATTGTGAACCTGGCTTAGGTACATGATAAGTCTGATTATACTCGAATTCTAACTCCGGAAAGGCCTTTAGCCTAAAGATAAACCACAGGGTTTCTCCATGGCCCCTACTTACATTATAAGTGGTATCTATAGTCCAACAATGTAAATCTCTTGAGATGGAATATTCCTGTTCCCTTAAACCGCGTTTTAAAGTGGGGTCATGCCCCCGGTTACGCTTCTGATAAAAACCAAATTTCCATTTGGGAGTCAACCGCCAGTCTAAATCAAAGATAATCTCATTTCCACCTTTTCTTTGATAGCGCTGTCCTAAACCAATAGTGCGCTCCTGCCCGAAATCAAAATTAAAATCATAATTAGCATTAGTAAAACGATGGTAACCCTCAACAGAGCGATTCCCTGAGTGTTTATAAGTAGCGTCACCCTCTATTCTCAACCATGAATAAGGCAGAAGTTTTATTATAAAAAGAAAATCCGATAAATTGCTTCCCCGTTTATCCCCGGTTTTAGGTTTGAATGTATAGGTATTACTTACATTAAAATCTAATAGGTCCACACTTTGGCCTTTTCGTTTTGTCTGTAATTTATTGGATAATCCTAAAGCGGCGGCGTTGCTACGGCTAATAGAATCTATGCCGTCAATCTGCTTTAATTTACTATTTGCCACTGTTGGTTCATGATTATAAGAATAATTAATTGTAGGGGTAATTATATGCCTTATGCCATTTATATCCAGCCCTAAGAAATTTGATTTAGCATTAAAGAGACGATAAAATTTTGTGCTTGCATCTACTCCGCTATAAAAAATAGTCCTTAATACCGTGGATGAGCCGTAAATATTCTTATCATAATAGGTATTATTCGCTTTTACAAAAGGCGTAAAGTTTACAAAGGCAATTCTTTTAGACAAAGATAACTTATTAACCGTATCCAGCCGGTTTACATTAATATCATTGGTAGAGGAGGAAGGGACAGCATATTTGTAATTGTAACTTGCCGCCTGTGAACTGTCTTCAAAATAAAACTGAGTTTCACCGATTTGTAGACTCGGCGAGCTATATTTTACTTCGGGCAATTTCTCAAGTTGTGTATACCAGCGGTTGGTGCGTTTCTGGATGATGACATCTATGCTGGAGTAGTTAAAGGCATGATGCATAAGGAGATAAGATAGAGGCTGGGAATCCTTTTCGTATTCGCGGAAGAAGTAATCCTTCAGAAAATTATATTCACTGCCCAAAACTGCTCTTTTAGAATCAACAATTTTATAATATTGTGAGGTTAAATTTGTCTGTTCGTCTATATCCCACTTATGGCGCATACGGATAAAATACCTTTGGAACTCTGCCGGCGTCCCTTCTTCAAGGTCTTTGGTTCTCTCCTGAGTATAATAATATTTAAAATCTCCTTTGCCAAAATCTTTAGTCTTATAATTTGTGCCAAAGCCCTCAGCCACGCCCCATTTTTCTCTGTAATCCAAATAAATCCTTCCGCTGACATTATCGGTAAGGTTATACCTCCAGCCGGTGAGCAGAAAAACCCCGTAATCTTTACTTTTTCCCGGCATTAATTGCACATGCACAAGCGGGTCTTTAAGGCTATGGTTGTATTGAGGAATATAGAATAAAGGGGTCTTGCCCACATAAAAGATATCTTCCTTGGTCTGAATTTTATCCTCAGGAAAAATATTCATCTTTTTTGATACTATCCGGTAGTGCGGATGATCGAGACTGCAGGTGGTGAAATAACCACGGCGGGCAATAAATTCTGCATCGCTTACCTTATCTACCTTACGCGCCTTGCCAAAATAAGGATTGGCTCTGAATTCTGCCTCCATAATAGTGCCGGTCTTAGTTTCAAAATTGTAGCTTATCTTTGGACCCTCTATAACTCCTTTTTGGTCGTCAAGCCTGGCATTACCTTCTGCTAAACCGTTCTTAGTTTGTGTATTGAGGGTGAGTTTTTGACAAGTAAGCTTTGCGCCTTTGTAAAGCACCTCTACATTGCCGGTAGCGATAACTTCTTTTTTATCGGTAGAGAATTCAACCTGGTCTCCGTTGACAATAATGGACCCTTTTCGGTCTTCCTGGGCAAAACCATTGAGAGAGAACAGAGAACAGAGAACAGAGAACAGAACAAAAAATTTTATCTGTAATCTGTAATCTGTAATCTGTAATCTTACCATTTTACCTATTGCTTAGGGATTTTCTTCCAATCATCTAAGAACCTTTGAATGCCTATATCCGTAAGCGGATGTTTTATCAGTTGTTCAATTACGGCAAAAGGCACCGTAGCAATATCCGCACCTAAAAGCGCAGCGTCAACTACATGTAAGGGATTACGAATCGAGGCAACAATAATCTGGGTTTTAAAATTGTAGTTAGTGTAGATTTGTCTTATATCGCCAATCAAATCCATTCCTACCTGGCTAATGTCATCGAGCCTGCCAATAAATGGTGAAACATAATCTGCGCCTGTCTTGGCGACTAATAAGGCTTGGGAAGGAGAAAAACAAAGGGTTACATTTGTCTTAATACCTTCTTGTGATAAAATTTTTACTGCCTTAAGCCCTTCCTTAATTAAAGGTATCTTAATCACAATATTTTTTGCAATCTTAGAAAGCCCGCGCGCCTCTTTTACCATGCCATTAGTATCAAGACTGATAACCTCAGCGCTTACCGGCCCGGATACCAAAGAGCAAATCTCGCTCAATAATCCTTCAGCTCGCCGATTTTCTTTGGCAATCAAAGTAGGATTGGTAGTCACTCCGTCAATAATCCCAATTTCAGCGGCCTCTTTTATCTCTCTAATATTTGCCGTATCAATAAAAATCTTCACCCCGCTCTTCCTTTCTTCTGTTACTTGAATCCCCGTTATTTCTTCCTAAAATAAATTAGGAAGAGCGGGGCATCCCTTCCTTCACCAGAACTGCAGCGCCAATTAAACCTGCATCATCACCAAGTTTGACCTTAAATACTTTAACGTGTTTTGCCTGCACACTCATCGCCCGTTTTCTTATGGTTTCTCTTACTTTGTCAAATAGTATCTTACCAACATTAGCAATGCCGCCACCCATAACGATAGCATCTAAATTAAGTAAATTCACAATACCAGAGAGTGCGGTTCCTAAACGTCCACCCATCTTAAGCCAAATATTTAGGGCCTGCTTATCGTGTTTTGCTGACAATATACTTAACTCCTCTAAAGTAATATTGCGTTTAAATATTTTTCTTGCCTCTCTTAAAATTCTATTATTACCGATATATGCTTCAAGGCAGGCGATGCCCCCGCAATTACAAAGAGGGCCTTTTTCATTAATAGGGATGTGACCAATCTCACCAGCTGCATTATTTACTCCCCGATAAAGTCTTCCTTCCAAGATAATGGCGCCTCCTACTCCTGTGCCCAATGTAAGGCAGATGACATTTTTAAAGCCCTTGGCCTTTCCCAACTTGTACTCTGCCAAACTCATTAGCTTTGCGTCATTATCCAGAAATACAGCTAATCCCAGTTCTCTCTGCAAAACCCCTTTAAGATTTACTTCTCGCCAACCAGGTATATTGGGGAAAAAATGAATGATGCCTCTTTTAGCATCCACGGGCCCTGGCACCCCTAAACCTATACCTAAGATATCTCTTTTTTTTAACCCATTATCTTCAATAATTTTATTTATAGAGTAAACAATAATCGAAACCAGATTTTCTTTCTTTATAAAATTTTGGGTGCTTAAAACCTCTCTGTCTTTAATCTTAAATTTTAAATCAAGGAGCGCAATCTTTAAATTTGTGCCACCCAAATCAATACCAATAATAAATTTCTTTGTCATTTCGCTGTATTAAATGAGCACATAACTTACGAATCCCGAAACTTCGGGATGAGTAAGTTATTGTGCGAATTTACTAAAAATATTTTAATGGTATAGGAAAGTATAAAACACTTTCCTCTACCACTCGAAAATCGCATTGAAGTTATCGCGAAGCGATTTTCTTGTTGCAAGTCGCGTTACAAATATTTATATAATCTACCATAAAATTTGTAACGGGGCAAGCGCTAATCTCATGCATGCGCTTGGTATACGCAAATCCTATTCCTGCCTTCTTCTTTTGCCCGATACAGAGCCTGATCTGCCTTCTCTATAATTATTAAAGGTTCTTTTGTATCATCCGGAAATGTAGATATGCCAATACTTATCGTAACTTTTAAATCCTCATCATAAATCCTAAATTGGCGTTGCTCTATAATCTGTCTGATACGCTCTGCCACAAAACGCGCCTGCAAGCTACCAGTCTCAGTTAAGACAATAGATAACTCTTCGCCACCATACCTACCCATAAAATCTATCTGTCTTATGTTTTCTTTGATTGTCTTGGTTACCTCCCTTAAGATTGCGTCTCCCACTAAATGGCCATAACGGTCATTGAAGTCTTTGAAATGGTCTATATCTACCATAAGAAAAGAAAGGCTATGTTTGAATTTCTTTGAACGCTCAAATTCATCTTTAAACCTCTCAAGAAAGTATCTGCGGTTAAATATTTGGGTCAGGCTATCCGTGGTAGTTATTTCTTGGAGCCTTTTAAATAAAAGAGCTCCTTTAAGCCCGGCAATAAATTGCTGAGCCAAAATATAAAATTTATCCTTGTCTTTACCTTCTATATCACTTACTGCCAGATGCCCTACAGTCTCCTTTTCTATTACCAAGGGGAATACTGTGTAATCCTTATAGTGCTTGAGGTCTTCATCCGGCTTAAGAAATAGGCAATCTCCTCCTACATGCATGTATTTTTTAATACGCTCTCTAAAGAGATTAAATATCTGCTCCTCATCAATGAGCTTACGTATATCACGAGTCAGGTCATAAAGCGCGATAGTTTCATCAAGTAAGCTCTTTAAATCAGCATTATCTGTTTTAAGTCTTATATTCTCCCGGCCTGCCTTATCATATTCATCTTTTAAGTGCTCACAACTATTTTCTTTCTCTATCAAGTTTCTAGATAACAGCTTTTTTTCTAAAATATATAAAAATATTGTTGATAAAATTAATATCCCTAAATTTAAATACAGCATACTCGGTTTCTTCCCTTTTGTTTTGCCTCATACATAGCCCTATCCGCCTTTTTAATAAGTTCGTCTTCTTCGGTTGCGTCACCCGGAGAGGTTACCACGCCAATAGATACAGTGACACCTGTATCTTGTCTGCGCAGGTTTATCTTTTCTTTTTCTATTTTTCTGCATAACTCATCGGCAATTGTACAGGCTTTTTTCTTATCTATTCTCAAAAGGATTATGCAAAATTCCTCTCCCCCCACACGGCCAATTATGGGCTTAGACCCCTTTAAAGACTCTGTCATTGTCTGGCTTAATTTTTTTAATACAATATCTCCGGCTGTATGACCAAATTTATCATTATAATTCTTGAAAAAATCAATATCCAGCATTAACAAAGAAAACATCTTGCCATAACGCATACCTCTTTTACATTCTTCTTTTAAACGCTGCAGAAAATAACCTTTTGTATAGAGAGAAGTTAGGCTATCGTGTATCGCTAAATCCTGAATCCTTTGAAAAAGCTCGCTATTCTCTAAAGCTGCCGCGCCTAAATCGCAGATTGAAACCAAGAATCTTAAATCATCTTGAGAATAAAAATTTGCCTGGGAATTATCAAGTCTTAAAGTACCTAAAAACCTATGCTCGCTTAAAAGAGGCGTGCTTATTACAGATAGGACAGCTCGGCCATCCTTATTTTTTAATTTCTCTAAATCAAAACGGAAATCTTTTCTGGCGTCTTCGATTAATAAAGGACTGGCGTGTCTTAATACCCAAAAATCAAATATATCGCCTTCCTTGGCTTTGATGACTAAATTTTTGTCCTCTTTTCTTGTTTTAAAAATCTGTAGGTTTAGTTGTTTGTCTATCAAATAAAGAATACAAACTCCTTTACTATTCGCAATGGTTGAAAAAGCTATGGAAGTAAGACTCTCTGCCACGGAATCAATATTAAGACTCCTGTTTAATTCTTCAATAATATCTTTAAGGTTATTATAACGCATTATCTTTACTTTCAGACCGGCATTATTTTTGGATTCCTGAGAAGTTTGTGCATTTAAAACATTTATTTTCTCTTGAAAATCCTGAATCCGAGTGTCGAGATTATATTTTTGTTGAGAATATTTCTTAAGTAGATAAAATACATTGATGATGTTGGTAAGATAAAAAAGGAACAGAATTCTGTGTTGGTACTGCCTAAGGCCGCCTGCAGTGTAAATAGGAAAGAGAATATATAATAATAGAAATAGAAAGATATAACCAATGGTTTCCAAGAGAGGGGGATTTCGAGTGAGATGCGACATAAAATTTGGAAGGGTTAAAGTTTACACAATAGTCACTTCAGTATCTTTGTCAAAAAAGTGCACTTTACTCATATCAAAGACCACATCCATATCCTGGTTAACTTTAGGCCTATTGTGTGCACCTACGCGGGCAATAAAGGTGTGTCTTCCTGTATTTAGATACAGATATACTTCTGAACCCATGGGTTCATATACTTCGCAGTTTGCACGAACCACATTTTCAGGGGGAGCCTCAGAAACAAATAATTTATCATAGATATCTTCTGAACGAATACCGCAGGTTACTTCTCCTTGAGTGTAGGGCGTCAACTTATCATACATATCCTCAACAAGTTTGACTTGAATTTTTCCTTCATCAAAATATAATTTACCGTTCTTTTTAAGAATCCTACCGTCCATAAAATTCATGGGCGGTGAACCAATAAAACCAGCAACAAATTTATTTTTCGGATGGTCATAAATAGTTATGGGGTCTGCCACTTGCTGCAAAACTCCATCCTTCATTACAGCAATCCTATCACCCATAGTCATTGCCTCTACTTGATCATGTGTAACATATATAATCGTGGTCTGTAGCCTTATATGCAGCTTATGTATCTCTGTGCGCATCTGCACCCTCATCTTTGCATCGAGATTACTGAGAGGTTCATCGAACAGGAAAACCAGCGGTTTTCTCACAATCGCCCTTCCTACAGCAACGCGTTGCCTTTCACCACCAGAAAGCTCCTTGGGCCTACGATTAAGAAGGTTTTTAATTCCTAATATATCTGCGGCTTCATTTACGCGCTGAATAATTTCTTGCTTAGGCATATGTCTAAGCCTTAAACCAAAGGCCATATTCTCAAATGCAGTCATATGTGGATAAAGGGCATAATTCTGAAATACCATAGCGATGTCTCGATCTTTTGCCGGCACATCATTGACTAGCTTATCACCAATGTATATATCGCCTTCGGTTATATCCTCTAATCCTGCGATCATCCTTAAGGTTGTCGACTTTCCGCAACCAGAAGGACCAACTAAAACCATAAATTCTTTATTCTCAACTCCCAGCCTGACTTTATCCACTGCCTTTATATTTCCCGGAAAGATTTTTGAAACATTCTTAAGACTTACTTGCGCCATTCCTTCGTTCTCCCGTTTGCCCGTTGCCCGTTAAACAGGATAACGGGTTAACAGGCAACGAAAATAGTAATTTTTAATTATATCTTATTTAACTAAGATAGTCAAGTAACTGGCTTAATGTTTGCTTTAAGTTCTTTCGATGCACAATCATATCTATCAGACCATGTTCCAGGAGAAACTCAGAACGCTGAAATCCCGGCGGTAACTTTTGCCTAATCGTCTGTTCAATAACACGTGGCCCGGTAAAACCAATTAATGCCTTTGGCTCAGCAATAATTACATCTCCTACCCCGGCAAATGAAGCCATCACGCCTGCCATAGTAGGATCAGTAAGTACTGAAATATAGGCAAGCTTTTCCTTGTGATGGTAAGCTAACGCAGCACACGTCTTAGACATTTGCATAAGACTATACATGCCTTCATACATCCTGGCTCCACCGCCTGAACCTGAAACAATTATAAGGGAAAGTTTCCTTTCTGTGGCTGCCTCGATGGCGCGTGTTATTTTTTCTCCTACAACCGAACCCATGGAACCCATAATAAAACGTGAATCTGTGACGGCAATAATTATTTTTTTATTATCTAATGAGCCTTCGCCAGAAACCACCGCATCTTTTAAACCTGTCAGGCCCTGATCAGTAGCTAATTTTTCTTTATAGGTCTTTGGCCCTTTAAAATCCAAAGGGTCAGGGGATATCATATCTTTATCATATTCCCGGAAGGTGTCTTTATCCAAAAGCACATTTATTCTTTCATACGCACCTAAGGAAAAGTGATAATTGCACTTTGGGCAAACCCTAAGATTCTCTTCTAAGGTTTTATTGTATAGGGTCTCGGAGCACTCCTGGCACTTTGTCCAAAGTCCATCCGGAATTTCTTTCTTCCTTAATCTTACAATTGTATATTTGGGTTTGCCAAAAAGTGCCATACGCTTTTACCTTTCGAATTTATTTATCACCAGCCCCGATAACACCTTGGGGTAAAAATACGTTGATTTAGGGGGCATCCTTTCACCTTTTAAGGCAACTGAAATTATCTGCTCGACCCTTACCGGATTTAAAAAGAAGGCAATGCATAAAGGATCGTTATCCACTCTCTCAACAAATTCCTCTGCGCAAGGACCGAAAACAATATTCTGCTCATCCTGCGGCTTAGAACCTAAAATCTCTTTTAGAATTAAATAATTTAGAATGACAACGTCCAGTGACCTATATTCTTTAGGCTTATCGGTAATTACTTTGTCCAAAATCTTGATGTTTTTTATTCGCAGGAGATAGAATTTTTTATCTTTATACATTCCTAATACATGCTCTGTGCGGCCGCCTTTCTCCATTAAAAAGAAAAAGCGGTTTTTCTCTTTAATTTCTTCTATGTCGAAATAATTCCCGATGAATGTTAATAATTTTTTAGTATCCATCGGGAAATCAAGCTTAAGGAGCCGATGAACAGGCAGTATTGAAAGGCCTCGAGAATCTGTGTTAGTAAAATAAGTGAGGATATAATTAAAGTCTTCTTCCCCGGTTATCGAATCAAGCTTTTTCTTCATCAAATCTCTATAGGCACAGGCAACCTCATAGCGATGATGTCCATCAGCAATAAAAATATTTTCGCCGGCCATACTGTTCTGTATAGCAACAATTATCTCCGGCGAATCTATCCTCCATAATTTGTGGATAATCTTTTCATCATCTACCACATCGATAAACGGCCTTTTATCCTGGATGTGGTATTGATAGGTGCGCTGAATAATGCGCTTCTTATCTAAAAAAATAACAAAAATAGGGCTTAAGTTTGCCTTCACCTGTTTTAGGAGCCTGAGCCTATCTCCTTTTGGCTCTAAACGCGTATGCTCATGGCCGAATATTGAGGAATCCTTATTTTCTAAATGTAAAAGCGAAATAAAACCCAAACGTAATCTTTTTTCTCCCCTAATTTTATATTCCTGGCTATAGAAATATATGGCTGGCCTTTCGTCCTGGATAAGTATTCTATTCTTTAACCAATCCCTAAAATAGCTCGCTCCGCGCTGATATTTATCCTCACCAGCTACGTCCTTACCTAAAAGTATATGAATAAGATTATAATTGCTGAGTTCATGATAATAAGCTTGCTTTTCCGGAGAGATTATATCGTACGGTGGACAAACTACGCAAGAATAGTCTTTAATTTTTTCCTGATTGTAAGTAATGGCCCTAAAAGGCCCTATCTTAGTCATCGATAAACCCCGTTAGAAAGTCTTCCCCCCGCAAGAAAATTTCTTTCTAACGGGGTAAATCAAGCTTCCTGCAAAACTTCCTATGCCATCAATTAAGACATCAAATCCCGAAGCATTTCTGTAAGGCACGAATGTCTGATGTATTTCATCTGTCACGCCATATAAAACTCCAAATATGAGCGTAAGAAGAATAATCTTTGATGAGGTCAACCCGGTATAAGTATTTTTCAATGCGCGTGCAAAAAATAAACTAAGAATAGAATAGGCGAATAAATGAAAAATTATATCCTGAAATGGAAAAACCGGCGGTATCTTACTTGCCGGAATTGAGGAAACGTAAAATATAAATCCCATACACATTATTACGGGTAACCAAAACTTTATAAATTTAGCCATCCTGTTATTATGCCTGCGGGCAGGCGCGACATCCTTCTTTGGCTCTAGGACAAGCGGTGCCTTCTGTTTGAGCTTTTTTGCCCTTATCTTTCTTGCGATAATCTGTAGCGTAAAAACCCGAACCTTTAAAGATTATCCCTGCGCCGCTTCCAATAAGTCTTTTTACTCTTTTATTGCACTTGGGACACGCCTCTAATGGTTTATCAGTCATCTTTTGTAATACTTCAAAACGATGACCACAATGTGTACATTCGTATTCATAGGTTGGCATATTTTACTCCTTTATTTGAATGCTTTCTTAATTTTATCAGTAAAGCTCTCTTTGTCTATATTTTCACCTGAAAGTTTAGCAAATTCTTCAATGAGCTTACGTTGTTCAGGAGTCAAGCGCGTCGGTATCTCAACATTAACCCGCACCAATTCATCTCCCAGGCCCCTGCCATGCAAATCCGCTATCCCCTTTTCTTTTAAGCGAAAAATCTTTCCGCTTTGCGTGCCAGGGGGTATTTTCATACTTACTTTGCCATCAAGTGTGGGAACCTCGACCCCTCCTCCTAAGATTGCCTTACTTAAACCGATATTTATCTCAGTTAATATATCATTATCATGCCTTGCAAAAACCGGATGTTGCCTTACCTCGATAATTACGTATAAATCGCCTCTTCCTGCCGTGCCTGCTTCGCCTTCACCTTTTATTCTTAAATGCGAACCTATATCTACGCCAGCAGGTATTTTTACTTTAATCTTACGGGTTACCTTAGTTCTTCCTTCTCCGTGACAGTCAGGGCAAGGTGCCTGGACGACGGAACCTTCACCACCGCAACGCGAACAAGGTTGTTCTATATAAAACCCACCGCCACCCCTTACAGAACGACCTGATCCTTTACACTGCGAACAAGTAATTTTCTTAGTACCTGGCTTTACTCCGCTTCCCTCGCAAGTCGAACATGACTCATACCGAGGCACTGTAATCGTCTTTTCTATTCCATTGGCTGCTTCTTCTAGTGTTATATCAACGGATATCTGCAAATCTCTTCCTTTTCTACGGGGGCTTCTTCTGCCCCCTTCCGAAGCGAAAAAGAAATTATCAAAAATGTCGTCGGTATCAAAACTAGAACTGCCGCCAGTAAACATGCTCTGAAAATGCTTTAATAAATCGCCTAATCCTATATCTTCAAAACCACCCCATTGCCCACCACGCATAATATCTTCATAAGTATACCTCTGATCTACTCCGGAATGCCCATATTCGTCATAAGTAGCGCGTTTCTGAGAATCAGACAAAACTGCGTAGGCCTCGGAGATTTCCTTAAATTTCTCCTCTGCTTCTTTCTTCTGCTCGGGAGGCACTCTATCCGGATGATAACGTAAGGCCAGCTCCCGATACGCCTTTTTTATCTCATCCAACGTGGCGTTCTTTTTTACTCCTAATATTTCGTAATAGTCGCGTTTGGTAGCCATCATTATTTTTTGTCGTCCTCTTCCTTAAACTCCGCATCAATAATATCTTCTTCTTTTCCGCCAGAGGCGGATCCGCCTTCGGCGGACTTTTCTTTACTTGGTTCTTCCGGCTTTTCTTCTTTAGTTTCTGTCTTCTGTTGCGATTGCTGCTGTTTTGCCGCAGCCTGCTTATAAATCTCCTCAGCCAATTTATGCGAGGCCTTGGTTAAATCCTCCATACCCTTTTTGATTCTCTCGACGTTTTTATCCTTTATCGCTTGCTTAAGGTCGTTGAGCTGGACTTCAATATCTGCGCGCTCAGCTTGACTTACTTTATCGCCGTAATCCTTAAGCGATTTTTCAGTAGCGTAAACCAGGTTATCTGCTTGATTAATAGTTTCAATTTCTTCTTTTTTCTTGGAATCTTGCGCGGCAAATTTCTCTGCATCCTTAACCATCTTCTCAATCTCTTCTTTAGAAAGTTTCTTCGGCGCAGTAATGCGGATTGATTGTTCTTTGCCTGTTCCCAGGTCCTTGGCGGAAACATGCACAATGCCATCACGGTCAATATCAAACTTTACTTCAATCTGCGGCACGCCGCGCGGTGCAGGCGGAATACCCACCAAATCAAACCTGCCTAACTCTACATTATCATCCGCCATAGAACGCTCTCCCTGCAAAACGCGGATAGTTACCGCAGTCTGACTATCGGCGGCGGTGGAGAAAATCTGGCTCTTTTGCGTAGGAATAGATGCGTTTCTCTCAATTAATTTTGTATTCACTCCACCCAGGGTTTCAATGCCCAATGAAAGTGGCGTTACATCAAGCAATAAAACATCCTTTACCTCGCCTTTAATAATCGCTGCCTGAATCGCTGCACCCATAGCCACGCATTCCATCGGATCTACGCCACGCTCAATCTTTTTACCCACGTAATCCTCCACAAACTTCTGCACAATGGGCATACGCGTAGGACCGCCAACCATAATAATGCGGTCAATATCCTTAGGCGACAACTTTGCGTCGGAAATTGCCTGCTCCATAGGGTGACGGCACCTATCAATTATAGGAGTAACCAGGTCTTCAAGCTTGGCCCTGGTTATTGTCATGGTAAGGTGCTTTGGCCCGGTCGCATCAGCTGTTATAAAGGGAAGGTTTATGTCAGTAGACACCGTGGAAGAAAGTTCAACCTTGGCCTTCTCAGCAGCTTCACGCAGCCTCTGCACAGCCATCTTGTCATTTAACAGGTCTATACCGGTCTCGCGCTTAAACTGGCCGGCAATATGTTCAAGAAGAATCTTATCCATATCTGTTCCGCCAAGTTGTGTATCACCAGATGTTGATTGTACATGGAATACGCCCTGAGCCATCTCCATAATGGTTACATCCAAGGTCCCGCCGCCTAAGTCAAAAACCATAATCTTCTGCTCCTTTTGCGCCTTCTCCAGACCATAGGCAAGACAGGCAGCTGTTGGTTCATTGATTATACGTAACACCTTAAGCCCGGCTATCTCGCCTGCATCCTTGGTGGCAGTGCGCTGGTTATCATCAAAATAAGCAGGGCAGGTTATAACTACTTCCTCTACTTTATCGCCCAGATACGCCTCGGCATCGGCTTTTATTTTTTGCAATATAAAAGCCGATATCTGCTGCGGCGTATATTCTTTGCCAAAAACCTTGAATTTATGGTCAGTCCCCATTTTGCGTTTGGCTGCCTGAATTGTGCCTTCGGCATTAATTGCTGCCTGGCGCCTTGCCGGCTCGCCGACCAAACGCTGTCCGTCTTTTGTAAAGGCAACGTAAGATGGAAATGCTTTACCGGAAGCAACGCCCGCGCCTTCAGCTGACGGAATAATTACCGGCCTCCCCGCCTCCATGACTGCTGCTGCAGAGTTTGAGGTCCCTAAATCGATCCCGATAATTTTAGCCATATTAATCCTCCTTTTTTATTTCTTGGAAACTTTTACCTTCGACGTCCTAATCACCCGGTCATTTAGCATGTAGCCCTTTTGCATCTCTTCTGTGACTGTATGCTCCGGAATCTCTTTGTTTTCTACCTGCATCATTGCCTCATGCAAATGCGGGTCAAAAATTTTTCCTTCTGCCTCAATGTGCTTTACGCCATATTCTTTAAGCATTTCGTAAAAATGCGCTAAAATCATTTCCACGCCTTTTAAGAAGCCCGACAAATCCTGATGTTGCGACTCTGCTAACCCCACTGTCCGTTCAAGGTCATCCAGAACATTTAACAGTTCCAAGATTATCCCTTCGTTGGCAAACTTGACAAAATCCTGTTTTTCTTTTTCCAGTCGTTTACGCGAATTATCAAAATCTGCCTGAAGTCTGAGTATCTTGTCCCAATATTCTTTAGCCTCCTGCGCCCCTTCCTTTAACTTCAAATATTCAGATTCTTTTAAAGTAATAATTTTCTCTTCCTGCTTTTCTTTTTGGTTCTCTGCTTGTTTCTTTTCTTCTTTTTGATTTGCTTTCTCTTCTGCCATAGTTAAATCCTATCTAATACCTCTGTTAATACATCTGAAATATATTCTAATGTTGGGATAATATGGTTATACTCCATGCGCGCCGGACCTAAAACTGCCAGCCTTCCTGATGGTTTATTCTTTAAACGATAACTTGAAACCACCAAAGAGCAATTTCCCATTTCCGGACATTCAAGCTCACGGCCAATATACACTTTTACTTTTTCTTTAAATTCGCGATTAACGATATTTAATAGTCGTTCTTTATCCTCAATGAATTTAATTAATAAGCGGATTTTAGTAGAATCCTGGAATTCTGGATGCTCTAAAATGCGGCCGATCCCTCTATAAAAGAACCTATCTTGCCATTCTAAAAAAGATACAATTCCAGCATAATGCGTAATGGCTGAAATTATTTCTGATGTTTCTTCTAATGCATCCTCAAGCCGCTTTAATTCTCTTTTGTATTCCTTTACTATATGCTCTTTTTCTCCATCTAAAAGCTCTATCTTAGAAAGGAGTAAATCCACATAATAGCGGTAGCCTTTGTCCGTAGGAATTCTTCCTCCGGAAGTGTAAAGATGCATTAACAAACCTGCTTCTTCTAATTCTGCAAAGATGTTTCGTATCGTGGCAGAGCTTAAGTCGAATTCCGGTGCGATATCTTCGGAAGCAATTGGTATTGCATCATGAATATACTTATTTATGGTTGCGGCTAAGATTTGCCTTCTTCTAGATTCATAATCTACGCCTCTGGTCATATTATCTCCTTTAATGAGTCCCGACGTTACGTCGGGGCGAATTAATCCTCGACATTTTGCTCGTGAATTTAACTTACAGCAAAATGTCAAGGACAAATTCAGCCAGAGACTTACGAGCGCTTCGCTCCGTAAGTCTCGGCTTCATTTGATTAGCACTCTTGCCTTAAGAATGCTAAAAAGTAATTTTAACATAAATTATGGCTTTGTCAACCCCGCTTAATAAAATTTATGTGACGGAGAATCATTGTATCTCTATCTCTTTGTTATTTAATAGCTTCTGTAAAAGGATTTTTGGCAGGATTACCTTGATTTTTATGCCTCTTTGTTGGTATTGAATCTTTTCCACTTTGCCTTCCCGGTAAAATAAATCTACTAAATCCATACGTTTATGCGGCAATAAAATCTCCATTTTTTCCATTCTGGAGACAAAATTCTCCTGGATTTTTTCCAATAGGAGATTAAGGCCTAACTTCAGTTTTGCCGAAATGGCAACCGGATTAATAAAATCATTTTTTAATTTTTCTAGCCACATCTTATCATTTATCAAATCAATTTTGTTTAAGGCAGTAATCATCGGCCTTTGGTCCGCGTTAAGTTCCTTTAAGACTGCCAGGACCGCCTGATTGTGTTCATATACGCGCGAATGAGCCACATCTAAGACATGAATTAATAAATCCGCCTCCATTACTTCTTCTAAGGTTGCCTTAAATGCCTCTATGAGATGGTGCGGAAGATTATGCAAAAAGCCTACCGTGTCGGAAATAACCGCATTCTCTCCATTTAATAGACGGAGGCTCTTGTATAACGTATCAAGGGTAGTAAAAAGCCCATCAGAAACTATCTGGTTTGTATCTGTCAGCGCGTTTAACAATGTAGACTTTCCGGCATTGGTATAACCCACTAATGCTACAGTTGGCAGCGCATTCTCTTTCCTCTTCTTTCTCATAGTCAAGCGATGCTGCGAAAGATACCTTAAGTCTTCCCTTAATTTATCTATCCTGCCCCTGATCCGCCTTCTGTCAACTTCCAGTTTTTTCTCTCCCGGGCCGCTGGTGCCGATACCTCCGCCTAATCGGGACAATATTATCCCCTTACCTATAAGCCTGGGCATAAGATATTGCAACTGGGCTAACTCTACCTGCATCTTTCCTTCCGGGCTCCTGGCATGGCGGGCAAATATATCTAAAATTAACTCCGTGCGGTCTATAATCTTTTTTCCGATTATCTCCTCTAAATTCCTTTGCTGTGTCCCGGATAAATCGTGGCTAAAAATCAGCACATCGATATTATTTTCCTGAGCTAATATGGCAAGTTCTTCAGTTTTACCTTTACCAATGAAAAAATTTGGAGTAGGTTTTTCGCAAAGGCAGCTAATATTATCTACAACTTCAACTCCACTGGTAGCGCTTAATTCCTCCAACTCCTCAGCAATATCTTCTAAGTGCCAGCTATCTTTAGATTTTAATCTTATGGTAACAAGCAGAGCTCTTTCCATAAATTTTTTGCTATATCTTTTGGTTTTTCTTCTTCCTTTATATTAATCCAGTTTATACGTTTATCTTTTCTGAACCAGGTCAACTGCCTCTTTGCGTATTGGCGTGTATTGCGTTTCATTAAGCGCTTTGCTTCTTCTAAACCATACAAGCCATCAAAACACCCTTTTAGTTCTTTTAAGCCGATAGCGAAAGCCGCGGTCTTACTCAACCGTTTCTTAAAAAGTTCTTTGACCTCTTGCTCTAATCCTTTAGAAAACATCTTTTCTACACGTTCATTAATTCTTTTGTAGAGCTTATCGCGCTTTATATCAAGACAGAAAACCGTTACTTGGTATTTTTCAGTTAAACCGGTTCTTTGTTTCTGTAAATAAGAAATGGGCTTGCCCGTGCTTTCAAAAACCTCTAACGCCCTGATAATACGCTTTGTATCATGAGGATGAATTTTTACTGCTGCCCTGGGATCGGCTTTTTTTAACTTTATATATAAGTATTCATTGCCTTTCTGCTTTGCCTCTTTATAAAGCCGTTCTCTTATATTTTTGTCTTCTGCTTTGGCCTTAAATATCCCGTCAATAAGTATAGACATATAAAGCCCGGTACCGCCGACAAAAAGCGGTATCCTGCTTCTCTTTGAAACTTCCTTGATCTTCCTGGTGGCCTCTTGGCAATATCTGGAAACATTATATTCTTTCGTCGGCGGAATAATATTAATTAAATGGTGCGGTATCTTTCTTCTTATGAGCAGGCTAGGCTTTGAAGTAATAATATCCATACCTTGATAAATCTGCATCGAATCACAGGAAATAATTTCTGCATTTATTTTTTGGGCTAACTTTACGGATACTTCGGTTTTACCTATGGCGGTAGGACCAATCAAGAATATTACTCTTGGCTTCATAAAGTTAAGGACAGATTCTTGTAGGATACCCCTCTTGCGATAATTTATTTTGTAACTGGACGGCCTCAGTGCGCGATTTTAGCTTGCCAACTTTTACCCGATAAGTCTTAGTGTCCCTTAAATCTGTTTCCTCTATATAGGCATCGTAACCGGTTTGGATTAATTTATCGGTTAAGTTATGGGCATTCTTGGCCTGAGTAAAAGAACCTACCTGCACGGTATAAAAAAAATCGGAAGAATAATTAGGCAAGGTGCCTAATTCTCTATTCAGTAGCAATTCTGTGCTCGCGGGAAATTCTTTTTTTAGTCTGTCCAGGTACTCCTTACCTTCTTGCGTGTCTCCTTTTTTAAATCCAATAAGGCTTAAGCGGTAATAAACCTGTGCCTTAAGCTTAGTGGCCGGATTATTATTGATTAACTCTCTAAAATAGCCTCCTGCCTTATCATAGTCGCCTCTTAAAAAGTAGGTATCACCTAAGCCTAATTTTGTTTCCTCCTTAAAGGTGCTGTTTTTAAACTCTTTTAAAATTATCTCAAATATATCCGAGGCGCGCAGGTAATTACCATCCTTCAGGTAACTTAACCCCAGAATATAATAAAGCTCATCTGAACGGCTAGATTGCGCCTCGCTCGCCAAAAGTCTCTCTCCCTCCAATATAGCTGATTTATAATCGCCTGCTAAAAAATAAACCTTAATCTTATCGAGATTTAAAGCATAAACATTTGTCAAAAATCCAAATAACAAAGCGCAAATGACAAAATAAATCCAAATAACAAAGCGCAAATGACAAAACTTTTTTATTTTGACATTTGACATTTGACATTTAAATTTATTTTGAATTTTGGCACTTCGACTACGCTCAGTGCCAATGGTGAGTGTAGTCGAACCATTGGATTTTGTCATTTATCATTAACTGCTTTAGACCTTGATATTTCTTTTTGTAAATCTAATGTCAACTTGTGCCTTTTTTCTTTTTCTTCTCTTGTTACATCATCCGCATATTTTAGGGCTTCAGTATTAGGCCGTGGCGAATACTTAAAGATATATGCGGCATCAAACTGTATCTCTTTTATTAAATTATAGGTATCCTGAAAATCCGCTTCGCTTTCTGTAGGGAACCCCACGATTATATCAGTAGTCAAAACGCCGTTCCTTACAATTTTACGATAATTCTCTAATAAATCCAAATAAAATTTTCTAATATATCCGCGGTTCATCAGTTTTAAGATTTTGTCTGAACCCGACTGGACCGGCAAATGTAGATATTTTTTTAGCTTTTCGCAATCCCCCATTGCTCTAAATAAATCTAAAGAGGTATCTTTAGGATGGGAAGTTATAAAGCTAAATTCCTTCAGGCCTTTTGTGCCATTAACTAGTTTTAGCAACTCAACAAACCTTACTGGTGACCTGGTGACCTGGTGACCTGGTGACTCATATGAATTCACATTTTGTCCTAAAAGCGTAATCTTAGTAATACCTTTATCAATTGCCTCTTCTATTTCCTTTAGGATATCTTTACAACTACGATTTCTTAAAGCGCCTCTTACATAAGGCACCACGCAATAAGAACAAAAATTTGAGCAGCCCTCAGAAATTACCACAAACGCATGTTCTTTATCTTGGTAATATCCGGTATGGTAAATCTCCTCTGGACGAAATCCGCCATCCGTTTCCCATATTTTAGTTTCAAAAAGATCCTGAGCGGATAGCGTATAGCGTCTAGCGGATACTGATTTTATAATCTCGGGAATCTTATGGATGTCGCTTGGTCCAACCACAAAATCCACCTGCGGCGCGCGCCTGAAAATTTCATCCTTATAATTCTGCGCCATACAACCAATCACGCCGATTATTTTCTTTCTGGCGTGATTGGTCCTGAGCGACAGCGAAGGACCTCTCGCTTTATATCTTCCTATCTCCGACCACACCTTTTCCTCCGCATGCTGCCGCACGGAGCAGGTGTTAAAAATCACAACATCGGCATTTTCAGGCTCATTGATTAAAACAAAATCCTCTTTCTTGAGCAGCCCGCAAATGACTTCAGAGTCTCTAACATTCATCTGACATCCCCAGCTTTTTAGATATACTTTTTTATTCATAACTCGATATCCTTTCTGCACCCTTATCTCTGATAGATTTATTCTTATTATACCAAATATTATGCCCAATAGGGAGTAATTTGAGCAGTTAGAAAAAAAAGAAAAGGGACACCTTGGATGAACTCGAGATGCCCCTTATGCGCGAGGATTTTTTATTTAAGTTCTGCGGCTTTCAGATACATATTTAATGAGGGGGTTCTTTTTGCTAAGGTCAAAATCCCTTTCCATGCCATAATTATCCCCACAGTAATTACTACCCCTAAACTTAAATCTTTCACCCAATTTTCGGAAACCAGAAACAGTTCTCCGTTCCACAGATGATCAATTACCCCAAACAGGCTTCCACCGTAAAACATAAGCATAAGCCAAAAGAGCCTTAATGTCTTTTTGCTTTTCCACATAAAAGTAGTAACAATAGCTGCCGTAGTCGGTCCAAGATAACACATTTACCTTCGCCCCCTTTCACTCTCTCTTGCTTTTCAAATAATGTTACGTTAATATTAACCCCGCACCTTCAAGATGAAAGTGCGGGGTTAACTTTAATACTTCAAAAATATATTACTTCTTCTTTAGCTTGTCAATTAAATCGTTCACAAATCTTCCGGCAGCATCTTTGCAACCCATGCCAAAAGCCAAGGCTGCGCCTAAACCGATGGCGGCTAAAACAATACTCATAGCATTAATTAAAATCGCCCCTATCCTTAACTGTTCCAAAGCAATCAGGATGCTAAAGGCGATAATAGCTACCTGCGCAACTTTGCCTAATAGTCCTGCCTGGGCAATACCGATATTTGCTGTGGTAGTGCGAACAATGGCAGATACAAAAGCTGCTAAATACATACCGAGAACAAGAATAATCACCGCGCCGATAACATTAGGCATATAACCAAGCACCCTGTCCAGAAGGCCAGTTACACCGGTTAACTGCAATAGATTTAGGGCAGAAATAAGCACACCTAACAGAATTACCCAGTAAATAACTACCCCGATAAGCTCGGAAAGGGTGTATTTGATTCCACCTTTAAATAGAAACTGCTCAATCTTGACCTGTTCTGAGATGGAATCAAGGCGCAACGCTCTCAGCAGCCTAACTATTATCTCCTTGATTATCCTTGCCACTATCCAACCAATAACAAAAATAACTATAGCAGCAAGAAAATTCTGTAAAAACCCCCAACCCTTCAAAAGTAAATCTTTTACTGGAGAAATCATCTCCATACTTCACCTCCTTATTTTCCTATAACTTTATCATATCTAAGGAGTTGTGTCAAGCGAAACTTTCATTAATGATTTCGCTTGATTCCGAGGCAATGCCTGCCTGCCGGCAGGCAGGTGCCGAGGAATCTCAAGACAAATTTATGGTCTGACCATCGTATGCGGCTATAGTCTCAATACCTAATTTCTGGGTTAATTTTTCAGCTTGAACGTGTGGTTTTGCCGCAAGCAACGTCATGCCAAAATGCGTAAGTATTGCTTTCTTAGGCCTGGCCTCATCTATAATACTCTCGGCGTCAGATAGACTTAGATGGTCTATGCCCGCTCGAGGCTCAAAGAAAACCACGCAGATTATCAAAATATCTGTCTTGTAAAAATCTGCTAATTCTTTAAAATATTTTGTATCGGTAAGTAATGAGACGCTTATTTTATTCATATTAAACCTAATACCGTAAGTTTCAACGGGATGGATGTGCTTCATAGAAGTTGTAAACTCAAATTCGCCTACCCGATAATTCCTATTTGCCTTTAAAGTCTCTATTTTCTCTGGAAAATTTATGGTATGTTTCAATATCACAGGATCTTCATTAATTGCATCTTGCGGACAGAATACCAATCCTCTTTTTTTGAACCCACCTTCAGTCATCGCTTCAATCATTACATTTATATCGCCCGAATGGTCCAGGTGCCGATGAGTCAGAATTATGCCATCTAATTTTGCAGGGTCTAATTTAGGCCTGCTTGCAGCGCAACGCACAATACTTCCCGGGCCGGGGTCAATCAATATGTTTGTTCCTTTGTAAGAAATCCAGATGCCGCCTGAAGCGCGTAATTGCCTAATCATCACAAACCGCGCGCCTGCTGTGCCTAAGAACTTTATAAAATCTTTTTGTTTATTTTCCTTTACTATTTCAACCATATTTTTCTTAATTCCTGATTTATCTTATGCATCTGACTATAGGTAAGTTCGGACTCTAATCCATCTTTCTTATCTTCCGGAACTTTTTCTTGACGGCCAATAAATTCCTTTACCCCTATCACATTTGCCCTAAGAGACTTCGCAAAAAATCTTATTTCCTTGTCATCAGAAACAACAACGGCATTCTTAGGATTTGGTAAATCTTCAAGGATTTTCTTTATCCTATTATCAGCTACTTCTTTTCTGGAAAATATCACATTGACTGTATCGGCATAATCATCAAGGGTTCCGGTTTCTTGTAAATTCGGGTAACCGTCAAATACCAGTGTGACTTTATTTTTAACACTACCCGTTAACCGGTTTCTCTTAATAAGCTCAAGGAGTGCAAATCTCGGGTTTTGGGTTTTTTTATTGGCCTGTTGAGTGAATGTGGCGTGGTGGATGACGTTGTATCCGTCGATGATGTATTGTAAGGACATAAATTAAGCCTCCTAAAGCTCCGAATGACAAGATAAAGAAAAAATTTAGCAGCGACATAGCAAAGGCTATATTACGGCTTACGCCTACCTTAGCAAAAAAATAGATAGTGGTAGCATCTCTTAGGCCCAGGCCGCCTATTGAGATAGGAAGTAAAGTAATGGCGCCTATAATGGGTAAGAATATAAAGAAATAGATAATATTTATCTTAAGGCCTAAAGATAGGGCAATAACATAAAAACTTAAAGGGGACATTGCCTGGATAAGAAGAGAAAAAATCAGGTTATTCACTATTACTTTCTTATGATGTTTAAAATAATGCAGCTCATCATGAAGGTCCTCTAATAACTGCCTGACCTTTCCTGCATTAGGGGAATGTATAAGCTTATTTATTTTAGAATATATAAATCTATTGAACAATACCAATAAAACAGCAATCAATACAGCGGTAATTATTCCCACTGATATCAAAACAGTTTTATCATTTATGTATCTAAAGCCTAATAACACCGCCAATAATGCCAAAAGCGCAAGGCCCACATACCCGCTAACCCTATCCAGAACTACTGTGGCAATAACCTCATGGGGCCTTTTGGTATGCGTGGCTAGATCAATACTACGCATAATATCTCCACCGATGGTAGAGGGCATAAATAAACTAAAAAAAATGCCACCGGCAAATGAAATAATTATCCTTTTCAAAGGTAAATGAATCCTGAGCGCCTTAAGCAACATCTCCCAACGAAATAGGCATAAAACATAAACAAGAAAAAAGATAAAAGCAGCTAAAAGCAAAAGTAGCGGATTTGCATTTTTTATAACCTCAAACAGGCTCTTCCTATCTACCTGCTTAAATAAAAAAATCAACAGGATAATACTTACGCTGATTCTTAACAAAATAGAGGCTATTTTTTTAAAGACCTTCATTTATTTTTTAAGCTCTCCTCCCACCAACCTCCTATATGCCTCTAAATATTTTTGGCTCGTTTTTTCAATAATATCATCGGGTAGCATCGGTGCAGGCGGAGTCTTATCCCAATTTAAAGTTTCCAGATAATCTCTGGCAAATTGTTTATCAAAACTCGGTTGGGCTTTTCCGGGCGAGTATTTATCTTTTGGCCAGAAGCGCGATGAATCCGGAGTGAGCAATTCATCAATTAAAATAATTTGATTATTTTGAATTCCAAATTCAAATTTTGTATCTGCAATAATGATTCCGCACTTTAAAGCATATTCGCTTGCCTTTTTATAAATATCAATACTTACTTTTTCTAATTTATCTGCGATTTCTTTGCCCACTAACATCTCTACATATTTCTGGTCAACATTAACATCATGGCCTTTATCTTGTTTAGTAGAGGGCGTAAAGAGGGCCTCAGGCAATTTTTCTGATTCGCAAAGGCCGCTGGGTAATTTGATTCCGCAAACTGACTGTTTTTCTTTATATTCTTTCCATCCTGAGCCAGAAAGATAACCCCTTACCACACACTCCACTGGTAGCGGCTTTGTCTTTAAAGCCAACATAGAACGGCCTGACAGTTTCATTTTAAATTTTTGTAAGTTATGAGGGAACTTATCGACGTCAGCGGTTATAAGATGATGCGGAATAATATCCTGGATAAAATTAAACCAAAAAATAGAGAGGGCCGTAAGAACCTTGCCTTTATACGGTATGCCGCAGGCCAAAACCACATCAAAGCAGGATATCCGGTCAGTTGAGACAATCAGAAGTTTGTCATCAAGATCATAAACATCCCTGACTTTACCACGTTTATAAAGTTTTAAATCTTTAAAATCTGTTGATAATAAAATGTCTTTACTCACTGGCTTTTAGAGGTCTCTGAAAAACTCCTAGTTTTAGGTCAGAGACCTCTGATTACGGAGATTTTAGAAAGATTACAGAGATTTTTGCGACGAGCTTCTAATCTATGTAATCTGCTTTTTAATCGCTGTAATCAGAGAGCTCTGTATATTTTTAGACTTTTTTTACCCAGAGCTCTCTTTTAAGCGGTTAGTAAGAGCCTCATATTCCTGCCATAATTCTGGAGGTAAATCTTTTTTAAATAGTTTGAAAAATTTCTTTATGCCTTTTAGTTCCTCAAGCCAATCTTTTTTATGTATTAAAAAGAGCCTTTCTAAAGTGCCGGGCGGTAATTCTAAGCCAGTCGTATCTATATCAGATGCATACGGAACATAGCCAAGAGGAGTCTTAACTGCTTCCACTTTATTATTACAGCGATCCAAGAGCCATTCTAAAACCCTTAAATTCTCCCCAAAACCCGGCCATAAAAATTTCCCCCCTTCATCAGTCCTAAACCAATTTACATGAAAAATCTTAGGCGACTTAATCATACGTTTGCCTATCTCAAGCCAATGCCTGAAATAATCTGCCATATTATATCCACAAAAAGGAAGCATAGCCATAGGGTCCCTGCGCACCTGGCCTATTTGGCCTACTTGGGCTGCAGTCAACTCAGAAGCCATAGTTGCACCCACAAAAATACCATGTTGCCAGTTAAATGCCTCATAAACCAGCGGCGCTAAATGCTCCCTGCGTCCACCAAAGATAATCGCAGAAATCGGAACGCCATGATGCTGTTCTAATCTAAAAGAAACAGAAGAGCAATTTTTTATCGGGGCAGTAAAACGGCTATTAGGATGCGCACCTAAAATAGTTTTGCCATGGCTATCTGTTAACCCTGGCCTCCAGGGCCTTGCCTGCCAATCAATACCTTCAGAGGGAACTTTGCCATCTGCTCCTTCCCACCAAACTGTGCCATCTGGTTCTAATAAGACGTTGGTGTAGATACTATTTTTTTTAATCGTCTCTACCATATTGGGATTAGTTTTAGAATTTGTGCCAGGCACAACACCGAAGAAACCGGTCTCAGGATTAATTGCCCAGAGTGAACCATCAGAATCAACGCGCATCCAAGCAATATCATCACCTACTGTCCAAATGCGATATCCTTTTACTTTTAAGCCTTCAGGCGGAACTAGCATTGCCAAATTTGTTTTACCGCAGGCACTAGGAAAGGCAGCTGCAATATACTCAATATGCCCATTGGGTTCTTCAATTCCCATAATCAACATATGTTCTGCCAACCAATGCTCTTTTCTGGCTATAAAACTGGCAATGCGTAGGGATAAACATTTTTTCCCCAAAAGCACATTACCACCATAACCTGAGCCAACGCTCCAAATGGTATTGTCTTCTGGAAAATGTAAAATAAGCCTTTTATTAATATCCAAATCTGCCTTAGAATGCAAACATTTAGTAAATACATCATCTTTTTCTAACTGCTGCAATACCGTCTTTCCTGCCCGCGTCATAATCAACATATTCAGGACCACATACCGAGAATCCGTCAATTCTACGCCAATCTTGCTAAAGGGAGAGCCAACAGGCCCCATGGAAAAAGGAATAACATACATAGTTCGACCGGCCATCGCGCCTTTAAAAAACGCCCTCGCTTTTCTATAGGCAGTTTGCGGGCGCATCCAGTTATTTGTAGGACCGGCGTCGCGCTTTCTTTTTGTGCAAATAAAGGTAAGGTGCTCTGTGCGGGCAACATCATCAGGAGCAGTGCGGTGCAAGAAACAACCCGGCAGCTTTTCCTGATTTAACTGAATTATCTCAGCCATTGCCAGCGCCTCTTTTTCAATTTGTTCTCTCTGTGCATCAGAACCATCTATCCAGACAATCTCATCTGGCTGGCACATCCGCGCCATTTTATTTACCCAATCTCTTAATTTCTTGTTGGTTGTGGGAAATTTTTTCATTTTAAATGAGCACTTGACTTATGGAGTCCGAATTTCAGACGACATAAGTCAATCTTCCTTGTTTTGCTACTTTGGAGGTACGAATTTAATCCTTGACATCGTAGATGTCAAGGATAAGTTCGGACAGATAAGTTATGTTCGCTTCGCTCCATAACTTATGTCCTTACTTATAAATTTGTAAGCTGATTCTGCAGCAATTGCGCCATCACCGCAAGCGGTGATTACCTGATATAGACTTTTTTTTCGGCAATCTCCGCAGGCAAAGATACCATCCCCTGAAGTTGCCATGGCTTCGTCAGTAATTATAAATCCTGCTCCATCAAGCTTCAATTTATTTTTCACTAAGGCGGTGTCTGGGTCATAGCCAATGTAAATGAACACGCCATCGCAAATAATAATCTGTTCTTGATTCGTATTAACATCTTTTATCTTTAGGGATTCTACCTTAGTAGAACCCATTAGCTCTGTAACCACATTACTTAAAATAAAATTTATCTTTTTGTTTTTCTTAAGCTCTTCCTGTAGTATAGCACAGGTGCGTAAGTCATTTCTCCTGTGTATAATACTCACTGTCTTAGCAAAACGGCTTAAATAAAGCGCCTCTTCTGCTACCGCATTTCCTCCGCCTACAACAACCACGTTTTTGTCTTTAAATAGAGGCCCATCGCAGGTAGCGCAATAAGAGACTCCTCTGCCGGTTAATCTATCTTCTCCGGGAACTCCCAGTTTACGCGGTAGTGCACCTGTTGCAATTATTATAGCTTTGGCTGGATAGGTTTTTTCACCTGTCTTTACAGATCTTAATTTACAATCCAACTCCAATACTTCTTCTGATTTAATTTCTATACCCAGGCTTTTTACCTGCTCCTGCATCCTTTGGATTAATTCTTGTGTAGATATGCCTCCGGGAAAACCAGGAAAATTCTCAATGGTCTCAGTTAATAAAATCCTGCCACCCACAACCATTTTCTCTAACAGCAGTGTTTTTAGGCGAGACCTGCCTGCATAAAGGCAAGCAGTTAAACCTGCAGGGCCTGCTCCAATAATAATCAAATCATACATATTATTTAACCTTTAACCCTTTCACACCCCTGCCTGTCGGCAGGCAGGTACGCGGTGTGGTTGGTACGTCATGATAAGAACTTCTCACCAACGGTCCAGATAATACTGACTTAAAACCTAAACCTAATCCGATATCCCGGTATCTTTCGAATTGTTCAATACTAATAAATTCCTTTATTGGATAATGCTCAGGCGAAGGAGCCAAATATTGGCCCAAGGTTAAAATATCACAACGATTGCTCCTTAAATCCCTCATCGCAACGATAACCTCTTTTTCTGTTTCGCCCAAACCTAGCATCAAAGATGATTTTGCAAGAATCTGGGGCTTTAATTCTTTTATCTTCTGTAAGATGCCCAAAGAAAGCTCGTAATCTGCCTGGGGCCTTAAATCCGGATACAGCCGCTTAACCGTCTCAATGTTGTGCGCTACTACAAAAGGAGCGGCATTTAAAACAGACTCTATACTTTGTATTTTACCACGAAAATCCGGGATTAATACTTCTACTTTTACCCCGTTAGAAATTCTGCTTTCAACCTCACTATATTCGGTATTTCTAACGGGGTTTATTTTGTGAATTAACTCTATGGTCTTTGCAAATATAGCGGCGCCACCATCAACAAGATCATCTCTAGTAACAGAAGTAATAACCACGTAATCTAAATCTAAACTCTTTGCCAGCTGACTAATTCTATAAGGCTCATCTTCATCGAGCGCTAAATTCTTATTTGCTGATTTTGTTACTGCACAGAACCGGCAATTCCTTGTGCAGGTATCACCCAAAATTATAAAGGTAAATCTCTTGTTTTTAAAACAATGATTAATATTAGGACACCTTGCCTCTTGACAAACAGTATGCACACAAGACTCGGTAAGTAATTGTGCTAACTCTTGAGTTGTCTCATCTGGGATCTCTTGCCTAAACCAAGCAGGAAGTTTGGTCATCTTTTTACCTTTAGACCCTTCCTTAGACCCCTCCTTAAAGGGTAGGAGGGTCTACCCTGCTGGGTTAAAGGAGAGGAAGGTCTATCCTTTAGGATTAGAAAATTCTCTATGGAGCGGTCATATGTTCTTTCTATCTCGGGAGGAAAAAGACAGGCAGGAAGTTGCTCATTCTTACGGTGATAAAGCAGGCATTCGCAACATATGCCCTTTCTAGAACAAGGCTCGTAACTACAATTGCAATTGGCAAGATTTTGTTTCTGATTCTGGCAGCTTTTCACTTTTCGACCTCTTTTTTAATTCTTTTAATTTCCTTCTTATTTTTAACCTCTGAAAAAACGACGCGTAATCAACAATAAGCCTGCCCTTAAGATGATCTATTTCATGCTGAAAAACACAAGCAAGGAGACCCTCAGCCTCTATAGTAACAGGCTTTGCAAACTCATCCTGAGCCTGAACTAAAATTTTTTTCGCACGTTTTATTTTTATGCATACACCAGGAACACTAAGACAGCCTTCCTCTTGAACCTGCGAACCCTCTCTTTTTATTATCCTTGGATTTATCAGTTTATAAAGACCTGTGCCTATGTCTACCACAATCATAGATGCATTAATACCAATCTGAGGTGCAGCGAGGCCTATTCCGGAATTTTCATACATTAATTGCGTCATCTTACCTAAAATATCCTGCTGCTCAGAGGTTATCTCTTTAACTAAATATGTCTTTTTTCTTAATACAGGATCTGGGTATAACTTAATCTTTAATACGGTTTTTTCCATCCACTTTTACAATGTTTGGCTTAATCGTCTTTGCCTCTTTTTCATCAACCAGCACATATGATATGATAATCACTTCATCGCCTACGCAAGAGCCGCGTGCTGCCGGCCCATTTAGACAGATTACTCCTGAGCCGGGTTTTCCTTTAATTGCGTATGTCTCAATACGCTGCCCATTATTGAGATTTAAGACCTCTACTTTCTCACCTGCTAAAATATCTGCTGCTTTCATAAGATTTTCGTCAACGGTTATACTGCCTTCATAATAAAGATTCGCCTCTGTAACATGTGCCCGATGAATTTTGGATTTTAAAAAAGTTCTTAACATATTTATCTCCTATCTACTCAACAACGCCTTGGAAATTTCCTCGCCAAATTCTCTGGCAGCAGCTGGGCCGGAAGCAGTAATAATATTTCCGTCTTTCTCAACTGCCTCGCCAGTATAGTTTGCGCCCGCAGCCTTGAGCTGTCCTGCTTCTTGAGACCAGACTGTAGCGCGTTTTCCTTTTAGAATACCTGCTTTAGCCAAAGTTACCGGCGCAATGCAAATTGCCGCCACTACTCGATTCAAATTAAAGGCATCCTCTGCTAACTGATGGGCTAGGGGATCATCCCAGTACTGACTTGCACCTATTCCGCCCACAAATATAATTGCATCGAAATCTTTTACGCTTATATCACTAACTAAGATATCGGGTTTGACTTTTGCGCCCAGCATTCCTTTGGCCTCTTTCAGGCTTGTAGAGGCAACCTTTACCTGAATACCATTTCGCTCTAATACTTCTTTGGGTTGTGCTAACTCTTCATCGCGAAAACTATCTGGAGCAATAATCATCACTACTTTTTTCATATTACCAACCTCCTCTTGGGCAAAAGCTGTAAGTTGTAAGTTGTAAGCTGCAAAGAATAAAATCAAAATTAGCAAGATCTTCCTCATTTGATTCTCCTCTTTATTAATTCAAACGTTTGGCGGGCAATCATTAATTCTTCATTAGTAGGTATAACCAAAATTTTTGGTTTTTTCTTAAGGTGTAAAAATAAGTCTTGGCAGATCCTCTGCCTGATTCTCTTTTGGTTCTCGCCTATACCAGCAGTAAAAACCAATGCATCGCAGCCTTTCATAATTGCCGTATACGCACCAATATATTTTTTTATGCGGTAAACAAAAATATCAATGGCTAATTTTGCCCGCGTATCACCCGACTTGGTTTTAGCTTCTAATACCCTCATATCATTACTTATACCAGAAATACCTTTTAAGCCGCTGGCTTTATTTAATACTTCTTCTATTGCATTAGTATCAAATCGTCTCTTACGCATAATATAGGTAACTAAAGCGGGGTCAATATCTCCGCAGCGCGTGCCCATAATCAAGCCTTCTAAGGGAGTAAAACCCATGCTTGTGTCAATAGATTTTCCTTTTTCAACTGCCGTGATGCTACAGCCATTGCCCAAGTGGCAGGTGATTATTTTTAATTTATTTAGCGGCTTTCTTAAAATGCGGGCTGCTTCTCCTGCAACATATTCGTGGCTGGTACCGTGAAAACCGTATTTTCTTATCCCGAATCTTTTATAATACTCGTAAGGGAGGCCATAGATATAGGCATGAGCAGGCAAGGTCTGATGAAAGGCAGTATCAAACACTGCCACCTGTTTTAGGCCTGGCAGTAATTTCTTACAAGCCAAAATTCCTGCTAAATTTGCCGGATTATGTAATGGTGCGATAGAACAACATTGTTTTATTTTTTGAATCACTGCTTTATCAATTAATACCGGCCTTTTAAACATTTCTTGCCCATGCACTACTCGGTGCCCTATTGCTGAAACAGAAGAAACTTTCTCTAAAATTAACTTTAAACCAGTATAATGGTCTTTTATTTTTGAACCTTTTTCACTGATATGCTCAATCAAGCCCTTTGAGATTAAGGACTCCTTGGGCATCCGCCTTCGCCGAACAGCTTTCGCGTTCGGCTTCGGCGGATAGTCCCCCGAAGCCTTGGCGAAGGGGGACATATCAAAAAGTTTATATTTAATTGAAGAGCTTCCGCAATTTATAATAAGAATTCTCATAATCTACTGCGCTCTAATCGCTGTTACTGCCACGCAATCCACCACATCTTCTACTGAGCATCCCCGAGAAAGGTCACTTGCTGGCTTCTTCAGGCCTAAAAGCAAAGGGCCTAAGGCGCGGGCTTTGGCTAAACGTTGCACAAGTTTATAACCAATATTACCCGCCTCTAAGTTAGGAAATATTAATACATTTGCTTTCCCGCTTACCGGACTATCCGGATATTTTATTTTAGCTACCTCAGGCACAATTGCCGCATCTACTTGGAACTCTCCGTCTGCAAGAAGGTCCGGTGCCATCTCTTTAAGCAATGCTAAAGCCTCAGCTATCTTTTCAATAGATTTACCTTTGGCTGAACCTTTTGTGGAGTAACTAAGTAAGGCAATGCGCGGCGTAAAGTCTAAAACTTTTTTAGCTAATTCTGAAGCAGATAAAGCAATATAAGCCAGCTGACGCGGATTTGGCTCTGGTATTATACCGCAATCAGCAAAAATAAATGTTCCCTCTTCACCAAAAGGGCAATTTGGCACAGACATAATAAAACAGCTTGAGGTAATAGTGAAACATTCATCTACGCCCAGACAGCGTATGCAAGCCCTGGCTACATCAGGCGTGGTGTGACTGGCGCCTGCTACCAATCCGTCAACCTTACCTTCTCTCGTCATCATAGCTGCATAATAAAGTGCGCTATTAAACAATTCCTTAACCGCATTAATATCTAATCCTTTGGCTTTGTACATCTGGTAATATTCCTCAATATACATGGCTTTCTCTTGGGGGTTAATTTTGTCAGGGGTAAGAAGCAGCGGCTTGGCAATGCCTTCTTGTTCAATGATTCTAGCTGCTTCAACCACACGACTATCCCCGAATTCAGGAAGCACAATTGTTTTTAATTGAGTTCTTGCCCTCTGACGAATTTTCCTAATTACATCCATATCATATCCCTTTAAATATCTTATCCAAATCTACATTATCCTTAATCAATTTTATAGCAGTATTGATCTTGTTGGTATCTTGAGGCCTTATCTTAATCGTTAAATCGTGGATGCAGGATGCCACAGTATAGGTATCAGCTCTGGCTAACAGAACTGGTATTTGTGCCTTATTTAATAAATCCATAACTGGTCGATGAGGAACAATGCCGCCTGATAAAACTATTCCGGAAATCTTAAGTCTTTTTTCATCCGCATCCCTAAAACATCCTAAGGCAGTCATAATCATATCTTCTCTATCACCCGGAGTAATCAAGAGACTATCGTCAACTATATATTTTATGGCACCACGCGGCTCCATTGCACCCACAATAATCCGCGAGATATATTTTTCTAAATAATCTTTCCCGCACAAAAGCTCAAAATCCGTTTCCCCTAAGACCTGCTCTACCGTAGGATAAGAAAGCATAGGATTATAAGGAATAACTCCCAAGACATCTACCCCCTTTCTCTCTAATCCTTTTCTTACCAGACGATTTATCTTATCAAATTTCTCCGACAGAACTTTATTAATAATTACACCTAAAACTTTCACCCCAATTTTTTCAAAAAGCGCCTGATTTAATATTATCTCATCTATGGGCCTGCCGATACCGCCGGAAGAAATGAGGATTACCTTTGCGCCAAGTAGTTTGGCCACTGTAGCATTAGAATGGTCAAAAACAGAGCCCACGCCTGCGTGGCCAGTGCCCTCAATAATCACCAAATCCTGGGCCTTAGAGACCCTGTGAAAGGATTCTTTGATCTGTTTAGTAATTAATTTTCTATCCGGATTAACAATATATCTTTCCGTAAAGCCCTTTTCTACTGCAATCGGGCTCATATCTTTTAAACCACATTTTATGCCGCAGACCTCCTCAATAAGCAAAGAATCTTCATCAACCTTCAGGCCCTCCTCTTCCAGATAACGCTGGCCAATAGGCTTAATAAAAGCGACTTTTTTGAATCTATCTTGGAAATTACATATAAGGCCCAATGAAACAGTGGTCTTACCGTCATTCTGCTTGGTAGCAGCAATAAAGATTTTTTTCATTAAAGATTCTCTTCTATTCTTCGCTTCAATTCTTGCTTGTTTATGGTACTTACAAGCTGGTCAGTAACCTTACCCTGTTTAAAGAATATCAAAGTAGGGACAGACATAATCCCATAATGGGTGGCACTTTTAGGGTTGCCGTCTACATCGAGTTTGCCAATTTTTATTTTATCCTTATACTCCCTGGCTAACTCCTCAAGCATAGGTGCAATAATCTTACAAGGCCCGCACCAATTCGTCCAAAAATCCACTAAAACCGGAAGATTCGATTCTAAAACTTCTTTTTTAAAATTAGTATCAGTAAAATGCGATAAGCTCATATTATTCCTTAAGTTTCCCGCTAATTAATTAACTTAAAGCGGGATCCCGTCGCCTATCTTGATAGCTGGACGGGAATAAGGGTAAAAAAATGGCAGGTGAATTTATAAATTATCACAAATGGGGATTAAATGCAAGTGATTTTAGACGCCGAGTTAAACTACCTCACCGTTACACACCTACGCGGTGCGATAAGGTAAGATAGGGGTAGGGAAGGGATTTTCGATAAGGAGGTTTTTTATTTTTGCCAGTTCTCTTTGATAAGAAATTCTATCTTCCACGAAATCCTTATAAGAAATTTGGTCGATATTTAAAATTTCATCATATTTACAAATTTTGTCCATCTCATTAACTTTTAATAAATATTCTCGATAAGAAGAAGCCGGCCATTTTTCTGGTTTATCAACCAAATAAGCAGTAACAGGATTCAAATGAACGTATCTTGTTATATGAATTAATTGTTCATCAGTAGTAACTAATATATTTTTAAATCTTCCTTCCCATAAAGGTCCTTTTCTTTTATGTCTAATATTAAAATAACGTGTATAGCTATTAAGAATGTGGTTCATAAAAATAGAAATACTGCTTTCTTTTAATTGTTTAAGAATTAAATGTATATGTGTGGGCATAAGGCAATAGGCAATTATTTCTACAAGTTTTTCCTTATTGGACCTATCGGGAAAAGAAATATTTACATCGCCTAATTGGACCCTTGATGATCTAAGAAAATCAGAAAATTTAATCAACGGTTTTTCCATTTGGTAATAACGAATTACATTAAGCATTCTTAAAAACTCAGAGGTATTATTGAATATATTAAATTCTGCAATGCTTTTATTAAAAATGTGGTATATTTCTCCAACTACTAGCGCGTCTTTTCTCATAATTAACCTCTACGCACCTACGCGGTGGGATAAGGTTTAGGGGGTTACTTTGATTTGCTGAGAGAAATAGCCGCCGGTAAACGCATCCAAAGAAGCGGTAAGTTCTTGTAATTTCAATTCTTTCTCAAACCTCTTTTTCCTATCTTCAATAGATAAATTATCCAGCTCCATTTTTACGCGCAGGCGTTCAAAGTATATTTTGGTCACTTCATCTAAAATATCATCGCGTAGTTGCACCATAAGCCGCACCTGGGAATCAATTAGCCGTTGTTGCTCGCTCCAGATAAGGTCGCTAAGGCTCCACTTGAGCGAAACACCCCATTCCGCAGGACCAACAGCAAAACGGGTAGTATTGGTATTGCTATAACTGGTGACGGTCTTATCGTAATCCAGACTAAAATCTGGCAATACCGCCTTTAACCGCGCCTGTCTTCTTAAATTTTCAATCCTTTCGGGGTCAATTACCTGCGCATATTTAATAGCTGCCTGCTGAACCTCCTGAATCCTTGGTTCGTCTTTGCAATATTCAACAATGATGTCCTTCTCGTTATTATTGCCAAAATGGGCTATACTTGTTTTAAATAAACCCTTATCACCAGCAGCGTATAAATTACCGAGTTTATCTTGAGTGAGAAATCTAATCTTATCGGCAATAAGGCCTAAGGACAATTCTTGCCAATGGCTATTCTCGTAAACAAAAATCCCTGACTCGCTAACTGCATAAATTTCAGAATTATCAGATACCAGCAGGAATTTTATATCCCGGCTCAGCAAACCATAATCGGTCAACAACTCCCAATTATCCCCTTTATTCTGGCTCTTATATATGCCTCTTGAGGTAGTTAGATAAAGATAATTTGCATTATTCGGGTCAATGCTTATATACCTTATATTTGAAGTTTTTATCTCCTCATTAATATCTTCATCTGATTCTTCTATCCCGCTATTATTTTCCGTTGCCAAAGACACAAAAATTCTCTCCCAGGACTCTCCGGCATCTCTTGTTCTAAATACCCCATCCACGCAGGCAATATAAATATAATTTGGCTCCTTAGGATTATAAGCAATCGCTAATACCTCGCTGTTGCCTAATTTACCTGTCTCCTTAGACCAAGAGCGCCCCTTATCTTTACTGACAAAGAGTCCTCCTTTAGTACCTAAATAAATAGCCGAAGGCAAAACTACCAAAGTAGCACATTCATTCTCAAAATAATTCTTGCCTTTAAAAATCCTCCTCCAGTTTTTGCCTTGATCCGAACTAAAAAATAACCCGTTTCCTGTGGCAGCATAAAGGAAATTTTTGCTCTGGGGGTCAAATAACAAATAATTTACAGCTCTATTTTCTCCTCTCACTGATAAAATATTTCTCCAGTTTTTGCCCCCATCTTCCGATTTAAAAACTCCTCTACTTGAGCCGATGTAGATAATGCGCGGCTCATTAAAATCAACCGAGACTGCCCTTAAATCCGAATTTTCTCCGCCAATGTTTTCCCAAACTAATTCCTCTGCTAAAACTGTAAACATAAACCCCAAAGTCAAAAAAACTGCCACAACCAAAAATACTATCTTCTTCATTTTAACCACCTCCTACTCTAATAGACGTAAGAGGTGGCAAAATCTAACAGGAATTTTTTTAAGACCGGGTCTTGGGATAGGGGCGGGATTTAATTCAGCTCTAAAAGCAGTTGCTTAATTTCCTGATAGCGGGATTCATCTATAGTGCGGTAAATCTCCTGGGCCAACCTTAAAAACTCTCGGGCTTTATTCTTCTTATTAGCTTTTTTATACAAAATACCTAAGTCATAATAAGCCGAGACTAATTCCGGCTGGGCAGATATCTTCTGGCTCGCAGAAACCGCCTCCAGAAAATATTTCTCGGCATTCTCTAAATCTCCCATTTCTATATACAACTCGCCGATCATATTATAATCACCGGCAAGGTTTAATTTATTACCTTGCATCTGGTCTAATTTTAAACCCTGTAGATAATAATCCAATGCCCGCTGATATTGCTTTTCATATAAACATATCTCCCCCAGATTAAAATAGCAATCACTCAACTCATTTTTTAAATTGAGCTTCTCAAATAAAAGATAACTCTTAGTATAAAATTCTCTGGCCGGCACAAAATCATCTTTATTGGTAAATACCAGGCCTATATCAAAATAATCGCACGCTAAATTATATCTATGTTGATATATATGCTGTCTTTCCCGATCGATCTCAGAACTTTTCGTCAATAACTCCAATGCCTTATCGTATTCCTTTTTGTCTGTATGCCACTCTGCTAATCTTCTTAATGCCGTCGCCTCGCTTAATTTATCCTTATTTTGTTTACCTAAATCCAGTGCCTTATTGTAAAAATCGAATGCCTTAGGATATTCTCCATTTAGTTGATAAATCCAACCGATTCCTAGATATGCAGAAGTTAAATGTTTCTTCTGTTTTTTCTTTTCACTATAACGCGCATATTCAAAATAATATTTTAAGGCGAGGTCTCTCTTACCCAATTTATGGTAACTCTCAGCAAGTAACGGATAGGCTGCTAAAAATCCAGGGTGTTCTTGAATAATTTGACTTGAGGTTAATACAACTTCATAATTTCTACCTTGCCCGAATAGTTTACGAGACTTAAGAAATAGAGCGTATGTGCTGGGATTAAGCGTGGGCAGCCACATATATAGGTATATACATATAGATATAATAGCTACTGCCAAAGAGAACAAGGCTACTGGCTTTCTATACCGGATAATATTTCTTTTTAATTTAATTCTGGGCTCTTTTACTTTTGCTCTAAATAATACAAAAATCGGGTCTCCGTAAAGAAGATAACTTGCCCAATGAATGGTTGTAATACCGTATTCCTTAATTAGCTTAAGCCGGCTTAAACGTAAAGACTCACCCACAGATTTTCCGGCAATTAATTGCGCATAAAATTCTTTGGCAAAAGCTAAGCTGATAGGGTCTTCTATCTTGCGTATTGCTCCAATATAATGCCGCACACCAGAAAATAAAAATGCCGAAGCTAGGCTATAGGTCATCTCCTGCGATAAAGCAGAGTAGCAGGCATTAGAAAATACTAATGAGGGCAAAGAAACAGTGGTCGCCATAGCTAAAATATCCTGAACACTAAAAACCCCGTCACTTAAAGTCCAACCGCTTTCTTTGGGATTATCTGGTATATATTCACAATGGCCGGCAAAATGCACTAAATCATAATCGCGCAGGTTCTTCTTTACATAGAGCGTATCGATAGAAGTGGATTTAAAATCAATGTGCACAGAATTTCTTTTGCGGTCAAATTGATCTTTGATATTTAGACCTTCACGATATGCGGATTTTAAATCATTGGTAGGATTAGCCAGTATTAACATCTTAGGGGTACTTGAAAAACTGCGATATTGAACCTGAGCTATTTCTTTTTTTGTCCTTACTAATCTACCTAAATTAAAGCTAAGGCATAAAAAATTACTCCCGTCATAAAGTAGCTCCCAGGGAATACTTACCAATTCTTCATCTATAGAAAGGATTAAATCCGAAATTTGCCTGGCTCTTAATTTATCTTTAACTGGCCTGGTAAGCAAATGGTCCCAAAGGAGCTGGCCGGTTTTCATCAGGCTTTTGAATAAATTCGGCTCTAAGGCGCCTTTTGCATCTGCCTTATTCAATATGGATATTATTTCTCGGCACAAACTGTCAATTTCTGTAAATGAAACTTGGCATTGACTATAATGCCGCAATGTAGAGACGAGTTCTTTCTGCTCAAAAATACCCATTTTGAGGGCATCAGTTTGTTTAAATATCTCTAAAACCAAGGCATTAGAATATTGCATGTCTAAATCTGCTTAAACTTTTATATCTATTAATATTGAGGCAAGCTTATTATAAATGGTGGATATTTCTACTTTGTACTTACCTAATAAGACATGTTCAAAAATAACTGAACCGTAATCAGTAAGGTAGGATTCTAATTCTAACTCATCTTTAAGCAGGCTGACTCTTAAATCTTTAATTATCTTTTGTGTCTGCTTTTGTTTTACGGTAATAGTGAGATTAAAACTCTTTCCATCTTTATTTTCTATTTTTACTTGCACTCTTATATCTTGAAAATCCTTAAGGATAATAATCTCGTCTTTAAAATCTTTTATGGAACGGTTGCGTGAAACCGCTACATGCATCAACTCTTGGCCCACCAGAATATCTCCTGTGGTATTAATTAATTCTAATAATTTCTCTTTAAATCTCAAAACTATCTCTAAAAGAGAGGATTTTTCTTCAGCAATGAGCAAATTTTTCACGCGCGCAAGCAACTCAGCAGGCACCTCTTTTTCTTCTAACCCATCTTTGAGGCTAAGGGCAAAGGCCTCGGCACAGCTATCACAAATTAATAAATGCTCTCTTATGGATTCATTTTCTTTCTCTGATAATCGACTTTCTAGAAAACAAACCAAAGTCTCCTCATCAGGATGCGCTTCGTCTATCTTAGCTTGCGCGGCCTTAGACTTTCTATAAACCAATTTAATTAACTTTTCTAATTTATCCTGCATTTTTACATTCTCCCCCCTAATATAATAGACGTAAATAGGTCAGAAATCTAACACAAAACCTTTGCCCCTGAAACAATCTCTCAGCCGCTCGATAATCCTGCTTTTACGCACATCCATCAATCCGCGCGATACTTTAAAATAATTCTTTAGCTCTTCCAGCTTCAGGCCTTGGTTAATATGTAATTTTAGAAGAAATTTATCCTCTTTATTAAGCCCATCAATACACTCTTTTAAACTCTTCAGTTTCTCTTTCTGGCTTAATGTATCGGGGGCATCCGGTGAATCATCAGCGAGTATTTCTTTAAGGCTTAAGTCCTCATCTATTTCTTCATCAATAGAAATAGTAGGCTTAATTTTACGTAGATAATCAATTGTAAAGTTAATCGTCACCTGTCTTAACCAGCTCGCCAGGCTACATCCATTTCTGGCGCTAAAACTCTTTAATTTTCTATAATTATCTTCGATTAGGGAACAGAATATTTCCTGAAATATATCATTAACTTGCTCTTTGGCAAAGGAGAAACCTTTAGCATTTAAAACATGAAAGATGTAGTTATATATTAGGCGGGAATATTTATCTAGAAATTCGTCCCAGGCAAGTCTATCTCCTTTGGCACACCTCTGGACAAACTCCAGATCATTCATAAAGATATTATACTACCTAACTATCTCTAAAACAAACAAAATTAATAGGGCGTCTTTGCACCCAAAGCAAAGTCGTTCCCGTTGCCAAAGAGAAGAGTGTCCCCAAACAAAGAAACCTTATTTGTTTTGGGGGACACCTTTACGATTGGCACCAAAGACGTCCCCCGATTGGCACCAAAGACGTCCCTGATTATTTGAAGAGGGAATTGGAGATGACAAAAGAGGCAAAAACGATGGAGACCATAGACATCAATTTAATGAGGATATTTAGACTAGGACCTGAGGTGTCTTTAAAAGGGTCTCCTACGGTATCGCCGACCACCGCTGCCTTATGCGCAGGAGAACCTTTTCCGCCGTGATGGCCTTCTTCAATGTATTTTTTGGCATTATCCCAGGCGCCGCCGGAATTAGCCATCATTACCGCTAAGACAAATCCCGAGACGGTGGCGCCGGTCAGGAGACCTGCTTGGGCTTCCACACCTACTAAAAGCCCTACAGCAATTGGTGCAATTATGGCCATAAGTGAAGGCAAAACCATTTCTTTTTGTGCTGCGGCAGTGGCAATGTTGACGCAACGCACATAATCCGGCTTGGCACGGCCTTCCATAAGCCCCACTATTTCTTTGAATTGGCGGCGGACCTCTAAAACAATCTTTCCTGCTGCCCGGCCCACTGCGCGCATAGTCATAGAGCAGAACAGAAACGGCAACATTCCACCCATAAATAAACCTACCAGAACATTTGGGTTCATTAAGCTCAAATTTAATTCTTTACCATAGAGGGCAACCTGGACTTTAAAAGCCGCAATTAAAGCTAAAGCAGTTAAAGCAGCTGAACCGATAGCGAATCCTTTACCAGTAGCAGCAGTAGTGTTACCCAAAGCATCCAAAGCATCAGTTCTTTTTCTTACCTCAGGGTCTAAATTTGACATCTGGGCATTTCCGCCGGCATTATCGGCAACCGGGCCATAAGCATCTGTTGCTAAGGTTATACCCAAAGTTGAGAGCATGCCCACTGCAGAAATTCCTACGCCATAAAGACCGGCATTAAAGTTAGTTGCGCCACCGGATAAAAAATAGCTCGCTAATATGGCAGCACCTACTACAATCACCGGTATTGCCGTAGACATCATACCGACGGATATTCCGGCAATAATAACCGTGGCAGGACCTGTCAAAGTCGCATCGGCAATGGAGCGTGTGGGTTTAAAACTACTGGAGGTATAATACTCGGTGCATAACCCGATTAATACGCCGGCAACCAAACCTGCCAAAACCGACCAATAAACCCCTAAATGTTCTTGGCCAAGAGAGGCCTTTACTAAAAAATAAGATATTATTGCCACTAATATGGAACTGGCAAATACACCTTTTCTTAATGCTGCTAACAAAACTTTTTGACTTGCCTCTTCCCCACTTCTGACAAAAAATGTTCCAATAATGGATGCAACCACGCCCACTGCAGCCATAACCATCGGCACAGTTACACCCGCTACACCCAAACCCGCAGCCACACCTAAAGCAGAAGTAGCCACAATTGAACCTACATAAGATTCATATAAATCAGCGCCCATTCCCGCTACATCACCCACATTATCACCGACATTATCTGCAATCACTGCCGGATTACGCGGGTCATCTTCGGGAATTCCTGCCTCAACTTTTCCTACTAAATCCGCACCCACATCCGCGGCCTTAGTAAAAATTCCACCCCCCACGCGTGCAAAGAGCGCTTGGGAACTTGCGCCCATCCCAAAACAAAGCATGGTGGAAGTAATGGCGGTAATCTTATCAGCTCCAATATATATAGGATGCGTAGAATAATACCAATTAAGAAAATAATACCAGATACTTAAATCCAATAAGCCCAAACCCACAACCACCAGGCCCATCACTGCGCCACTGGAAAAAGCCACGCGTAAGCCTGAATTCAAACTTTTCATTG
>Ga0315279_10000121_pt1 | contig 167371 bp, 155 predicted proteins | sample YL17G06_20_MG_FD_203694 | JGI IMG/M metagenome (GOLD analysis project Ga0315279, IMG submission 203694) | Sediment microbial communities from Yellowstone Lake, YNP, Wyoming, USA - YL17G06_20 | ecosystem: Environmental > Aquatic > Freshwater > Lake > Sediment | place: USA: Wyoming | collected... | reverse complement strand
CGAATGCTATAATACTATCCATGACGCGTGTCTCCTTTCTGCCCGTTCTATCGGGCCAATTTTTTGCAACGCGGTATCATCTTACCGCATCACGAGGCACGCGCTTTCATATAATCATTGCGAGGCCACCTAAGGTGGCCGTGGCAATCTCTATTATAAATAGTAAACTTGTGGTGAGCGAACTTGTCTTGAGCGTAGTCGAAAGAGTCGAACCATTGAAAACTTGTGCCCGCGCAGGGCAATTCCGCGGTGAACGAGTATCGAGAATCAAGAATCGAGTATCTAGTTTCGACTTACCTCTCAAGGGCTACGAGGTATTCGTAAGATTCGCGTTTTCGGATGATGGAGAATTTATCGCCATCAACAAGGACCTCGGCGGCGCGGGGACGGGCGTTGTAGTTGCTGCTCATAGAAAAGCCATAAGCACCGGCGGTAAAGATAGAAATTAAATCGCCGCGTTTTACGGGAGGCAATGCTCTATCTTTCGCGAAAAAATCTGAGCTTTCGCAAATCGGCCCGACCACATCAACGACTTCGACTCCGGCCAATTGCAAATCCCTGCTGCGTCTCGGCGGGATAAACTTTTGCTCCACCTTCGCCGGCCAGATAAAATGGAAGGCATCATACAAAGCCGGGCGAATCAAATCGTTCATTCCAGCATCGACAATGACAAATTTTTTGCTGCCGCCCTGCTTGGTATAGAGGACGCGAGTGAGTAATATCGCGGCGTTGGCAGCGATGCTTTTGCCGGGCTCGAGGATGAGCTTGAGATTCCTATTTTTTAGAAGCGGAAGGACGCCTGCTGCATAATCGGCTGCCGAAGGCACAGTATCGGACTCGTAATCGGCGCCGTAGCCGCCGCCCAAGTCAATGGCCTCGATAGTGTGGCCGCGGCGACGGAGCTGGTCGATGAGGGGCAGAATTTTTCTGACGGCTTCGACGTAGGGGTCAATCTTTTTGCCGCCGGTGCCGAGGTGGACGTGAATTGCGCAGAGATTCACTACTCCGTTTTTGCCGAAATCGGCGAAGACTTTGAGCGCTCGCTCGATATCGACGCCGAATTTCGTTTCTTTTTTTCCTGTGGTTAGATATGCGTGAGTTTTGTATTCAATATCGGGATTGACGCGGAGAGCGGCGCGCGGATTTTCGATTTCGGATTTCGGATTTCGGATTTTTCCTTTTTCTTGTTTTACCAGGCGGATTAAGTTTTCAAGCTCATCTTCAGATTCGACATTGAAGTAGGCGATGCCGGTGTTAAGCGCATCGATGATTTCAGCGTCGGTTTTGCCGACCCCGGCATAGACAATTTTCGATGGGTCGGTGCCGGCCTGCAGAACGCGATACAGCTCCCCGCCGCTGACGATATCGAAGCCGCTGCCCGCTTCGGCCAGGAACTTGAGGATATTTACATTGCCGCAGGCCTTGACAGAATAGCAAATCGTGGTGTCAAGTGTGCTGTAGGCCTGCCGAATCCTTCGCAGATGCTCCAGGAAGGTGGCTTTGCTGTAGATATAAACGGGCGTGCCGACCTCGGCTGCGATTTTCTCGACAGCGACTTCTTCAGCAAGCAGGTTGCCATCTTTGTAGCTGAAATAATCCATAGGCATATACTTTTACTGCGGTTTTGGCATTTGTTGCTGCTGAGGTTTTTGCGTAAGCATTTCAAAAGCAGACTTTATTTCAAGAATGTGCTGCTTAGGCACTGCAACGCTTATCGTAATATCGCCATCGCCGATGTTTCCGGCAAAAGCGATGTTACTTTTGGTTTGTAATTGGTTAAACATATTAGCAGGAAACGGCATAGGGGTAAACGCCGTGACCATTTTTAGCAGACGCAGGTAATTGTATGTGCCGACAAACTCGGCCTGATTGCTGTCAGGAATCAAGGCCATTGCGTTTTTGATTTCGGCGTTTATTTCCTTTGGTCCGCCTCCCTTTGCGTTATCTATCATAATCCTGAGACGCTTATCAGCATCATTACCGCTTACGCCGACCGCAAGCCCATTGACAATAGCCATTTTTTGTATCAGGCCGTCGCCGTAAAGTTTTTCTATCATTTTCGCAGAAGGCGTATTCGAGTCGGTCGCTCCCAAAACGGTCTTTATAACATCGATAGAGGTTCCGTTATATGTCTCGACGGCGCGTTTGATTTCGTAAGTAACTTTCATCCCTGAAGCTTTAAGGAAGTCCTGCCAGTAGGGGGCATTCATCATTTCGGTGCCGCTTTCCATACTCTTTTTGAAGGCGTTGGGGTCTTCAACCGCTATGGCATACGTGAAGCCAAAGGGGGGCGTGTGATTAGGGTCGGCGCTCATTGAAAATACTACAGAATCACCAAGCGAATTGACGGCTGTCTTTACCAGGTTTTGCACTTTGATTTTCTCCTCAGCGGTGAATGTTTTGCCCAGCATTGGCGCAAAAACATCGAGAAGCTCATCATACATTTTTATTGTAAAGGGTTTGTCAACTCTGGCAGCCATGCTCATCACTACGTTGTCGGGCAGGTAGCCAAGCAGTTTGTTGGGGCCTTTGGCGGCGGGACTCTGCACGAGCATTTCAGCCATTTCCGTACCGGGAATGGCCGTAAGTGTCCCTGTGACACTGAGCACATCAGGCTGCGGACTACCTATGAGCGTGACATCTTTTATTTCGGTCATCAGTTTCCTGGCGGTGTCAATGTATATAGACATAACCTGGGCGGCCTGTGCCATATTCGGGTCTTTGGCGGTAAAGAGTTTTTTAGCTTCATCCATTTTGGAAAAGAGCGTGGCGCCATAGAGTTTTATTGCCTGCTGAACGTTGCCATAGCCCCAGATTTGGGCTTTGCCCGCCGCTTTACGCTGGGCTGCGCTCAAACTTAAGCTCAGATTTTTTGCTTTGGTCGTCTTTATGGCGGCGCTGTGGGCAGCGTATTCATTAGATAAGGCAAGGAGGGCATAATCGCCTACCTGTGCAACGAGCATTTTCATCTGCCCGATAGTGCTGACGCCATTGGAATCGGGTTTTGTTGCCGAGGGGTTTGAACTGATGAACTTTTTATAGTCGGTTACGGGAATAAGTGCGGAAATAAACATCCGAGGCACTGTGTTTGGCTCTTTTTGGATTGCTGTGCCGAATATCGCCACCTGGCCGCGCAGGTTTACATTAGACAGGTTCGGGTCGCCAAGTACATTTGCCAACTGCATCCGCCCCATCATTGAGGTAGTATTAGGAGTCGGCGCAATGCCGGCGAGGAACTGGTCGAGCTGGCCGAGAGTGTATTCAAAATTATCCAAGCGAATTGCAAACAGCGCATCCGCCGGCACAGATTCAAGAACATCTTGTCCAACTGCCGCCATACTAATGAAAAGACTAATTACAAAAGCGCTCAAACAAGTCCGTACAGTTTTTTTCGTGATAGACATAGTGGGTTCTCCTGAAATTTTTTGGGGAATTAGTATAAACTGGAATTTTCCATATACGCGCCTTAATAACACTGCTACGATTTCCAATTTCATTAAGCTATCAAATCCACCGTAAAATTGCAACCGTTTCGCATCTTTATCGTGCAGTTTAGATGCGTTCCAGTGTCAGCAGATATTATAAGGAATTAAGCGCCGGTTGCAAGGGGGATTATCGCCGCTATTTGACAGTGGGATTTATGCTGCATACAAATAAAATGGAAGGTTCAATCAGCAGAAAGGAACCTTCCATTTTCACATAACTTGCCGCGGGCTTTGTTCTCTTGGTCGCGGCTAACATTCACCGGCATCAGCCGGCAACCCGCTAAAATACGTGACACATAAAAACGGGTTCTCAACTAAATTGCTGCACTAACGTTTCTTCTTTTTCGCTTTCTTCTTGGTTGCTTTTTTCTTGGTGGTTTTTTTCTTCTTCGCCATTATTTTATCACCTCCTTTTGGCTGATTAAATCCTTTCGGTCAAATCAACATCACAATGCTACTCTTCACCAAAAAACTCTGTCAAACAAATTATACAAAAAACTAATACTCTCTTACGTATTTTTTATCGTCCAAATGTTTACAAATACTTCATAAAATTTTTTCCGCTCAATGTTTTACACGACTTCACATATTGTTTATGATACTCGTTGACGAGGTGGTTCAGCTTGCATTGCAGTTGAAATTTTTTCCTCAGGCTGAGAAATTTTCTGTTGTTGTTAGCTGTGTTGGAGGCAATTTATTTAACTTATAGACCTGTTCCGCTGATTTTGGTTCTGGAAAGTTCGGTCCTTTGTCACTATATATGCATCCAAGATGTTATGATACATCACAGTCACTTAAACTTCAGATGAAGCTGAACAAGTTTTACCTACTCGCTGCTTTTTTTGACGGCTGAAGTTTTTAACTACTCCTGCGATACTTTTTCCAGTAACACACAGTTTGGTTGTTAATTTTTTATGGCGAAAAGAAAATTAGCATTATTCGGCGGCACATTTGACCCGATTCATCTCGGCCATACTACCGTTGCCGCTGCAGCGGCTGAACATATTGGCGCTGAGAAGGTTGTTTTCCTTCCCGCAAAACGATCTCCACTCAAAGGTGCCTTGCCGAAGGCGAGTGATGATGACCGGCTCAAAATGATAGCTCTTGCAATTGCAGGGGATAAGAACTTCCAGGCAAGTGATTACGAGCTAAAAAAACCGGAGCCGAGTTATACTTTGGAAACCGTAAGGGGATTCCAGGCCGACTATGGCAGCAAAGTTTCAATTTATTGGCTGGTCGGCGCCGATGGCGTCGATGATTTACCATACTGGTATGGAATTGTCGAGCTGATTGATGAGTGCAACATAAGCACTATGTATCGGGCCGGCTGCAAGGTGCCGGATTTTATCAAATTTAATGCTATATGGGGACCCAAGCGTGTTGAAAAACTCCAGCGAAACGTTATCCAGACACCCCTGGTTAATATAAGCAGCACGGAGATACGAAATAGGTTAGCCACAGGCTGTGACGTAACCGATATGTTACACCCATCCGTTGCTGACTACATCCACAAGCGTGGTCTATACCAATTTCTTGACCGACTTTATTAACCACTCGCACCACTCACCTATTCCATTACCGGTCCTGGCTGACACCGGGAAAATTTCGATACTTTTATTTAGTTTGCGGGCATCAGCATTCACCCGTTCGATGTCAAAATCAACCTGCCCGGGCGCCGTGAGCAGGTCGATTTTGTTTATAAGCAGCACCTTTGATTTCGCAAAAATGGCAGGATATTTAGCCGGCTTGTCATCACCCTCAGGGACAGAAAGCACAACTATCTTATAATCTTCACCCAGCTCAAAGGCCGAGGGACATACTAAATTGCCTACGTTCTCTATAAAAATCAAATTCAATTCCTTAACAGGCAGCTTCGACAGTGCATCGCTTACCTGGGCCGCCGACAAATGGCATGCGCCATTTGTGTTTATCTGAACAGCCGGTGCCCCGGCAGCTTTGATTCTCTGAGCGTCTATATCGGTCTGAATGTCACCTTCAATCACGCCGACTTTGATTTTACTTTTTAGCTCGCTTATGGTCCTGGTCAGAATTGTTGTTTTGCCTGAGCCTGGGGACGATATCATATTCAGGCACAATATCTTGTGCTCGGCTAAAAACTGCCTGTTTCTTCGGGCAAATTCTTCGTTTGCACTGAGGATTTTCTTACCAACATCAATTTTGGCCATCGCGTTACTCCGTTTGAAATTCTATCTCTTCCAGCATCAAAGGCGCATCCGGCAGTAACTGGAAGTCTTCGCCGCCGCACTTCGGACATCGCGGGGATGAAAGCTCAACGTCAAAACGCCGATTACAATTCTTACACTGTCCCTGTATCGGCTTATGCTCTATTTCCAATTTCATACCTTCGCACAACGTCCCTTTAGCAACGGCCTCGAAGGTAAAACAAAGCGCTTCATCGTTTATGACATATAGTTTCCCGTAGCTAATTTTCGCCGCCTTCGGCTTGGCATTGTGTTTTGCGGCTTCCTCTGATATTGCTGCCAGCAGATTCTGTGCTACCATTACCTCGTGCATCAGCATATCCTCGGCAGTTCTCGGCCATACGGCATCTGCACGATTCGCCTTCCGCTGATTCTGGTTATCAATTCCACCACGGGCACATCACGGGTCTCAACGACCTGACCTATTATGTTCGCATCTTTACCCAACGGATGATTTTTGCAAATCTCCAGGCACCGTTCGACTGATTCCGGTGAGACAATCGCAATGAACTTGCCTTCATTCGCGATTGTCAGCACATCGAATCCGAGCATATCGGCTGCCGCCTGCACAACGGGCCTGACCGGTATGTCGGCCTCATTAATTTCGATGCTCAGTGCACTTGCCCGCGAGATTTCATTAAGCGTTGCAGCTAATCCGCCGCGGGTGAGGTCACGCATAAACTTTACCCCGTTAGAAATCCCTGTCAAACACGAGGCAGAAATCCCTGGTGTCTTATTTCTAACGGGGTTTATGCCGCCTACTTTCTCCAGCAGCCCACAGGTCAGCCCTGCCAGACCGACACAGTCGCTTTTGAGCTTCGATTGAAACTTGATGCCTTCCCGCTGCGAGATAATGGTCAGGCCGTGGTCGCCTATTGTTCCATTGATAATAATTTTATCCCCTACAGCAATCTTCTCAACCCCTAAATCCGCGCCGGCCAATTTTACTCCAATTCCTGCGGTGTTTATAAAGATTTTCTCGGCGGCCCCGGCTTCAACAGTCTTGGTGTCGCCCGTAACAATGTTAACATCGTTTTCTTTAGCTGACCGGCTGATGCTGTCCAAAATCTTTTCGAGCAATTCAAACTCAAACCCTTCTTCGATTATCAACGATAATGCCAGAGCAACAGGTCTTGAGCCGGCCACAGCCAAATCGTTTACCGTTCCGCAGACTGCAAGTTTTCCTATGTCCCCGCCGTTAAAAAATAACGGCTTCACAACGTAACTATCCGTTGTAAAACACACAGACTTAGAATCGAGATTTAGTTCCGCTGAATCGCCCAGCTTTGCAAGGGCATCATTTTTGAATCTGGGCAGAATGTGCCGGCGGATAAATTCGGACGTCAATTGCCCGCCTCCGCCGTGTGCAAGTAAAATCCTATCGCTTTTAGTCGCTCTCATTAGTCGCGTTTTCTTCCTTGCCCATACTTAAAATATGCTGCGCAGGCCCCTTCGGAACTGACCATACATGGGCCAACCGGCGTCTGAGGGGTGCAGTTTTTTCCAAAGAGGCCACATTCCGGCGGCTCTATCAAGCCACATAATACTTGGCCACATCGACAGCCACTTATCTCTCCACCCGGCCTTTCGGTTATGCCAAATCTCTTAAATGCGTCGAACTGACTATATTCACTTTTTAGTTTCAGGGTGCTTTTTTTAATCATTCCCAGGCCCCGCCAGTATCCATCCGCCGGCTCGAAACACTCGGCGATGATTTTTTGCGCAGCGATGTTGCCTCGCTCGGTTACCACCGCATTGTATATTGATTTTACTTGTGCTTTGCCAACTGCAAGCTGCCGACAGATTTCGGCAAGTCCTTCGATTATCTGGATTGGCTCAAAGCCGGCCACAACGCACGGCCTACCAAAATCTTTAACAATCTCGGCAAAAGCACGGTAGCCGATTATCACGCTCACGTGGCCGGGGCACAGAAAAGCATCTATGTTATGATTTTTTCCGGATAGTAGCGCCCGCATCGCAGGCACAACCAGCTTGTGGCCGCTCAGAACGCAGAAGTTGTTGATGGCTGCCTGTGCAGATTCTTTCACTACAACAGCGGTAGCCGGTGCGGTGGTCTCGAATCCCACTGCAACAAAGATAACTATTTTTTCGGGATTATCCTTCGCTAATTGCAGTGCATCTTCACTGCTTATAACTACTTTGGTGTTGGCTTTTGTCAGTTTTGTTTCGAGTGAACCGCTTCTGCCGGGAACTCGAACCATATCGCCGTAAGTGGCAATTAAACAATCGTTGCGGTCCGCCAACTGCAGGACGGTATCGATATAGCTCTGGTCGGTAACACAGACAGGACAGCCCGGCCCGGACAAAAGTTTTAGCCCCTTGGGAAGAATTGACTTTATGCCGTTGCGGAAAATAGAAACCGTGTGCGTCCCGCAAACCTCCATTATGTTGACCTGCCGCCCAATAACCTTGCAGGCGGCATCCATAACGGTCTGAGCTTTTTGAATTCTCTCAAGCATTGAATCTGAACTATCCCGAAACTTTATTGGGCGTCTTTTGGAAATTGTCGATTTCTGCAAGAAGCTGCCAGGTCTCTTTTGCTTCTTCTTCATCAACAAGCGAAATGGCAAAACCGGCGTGTATCAGCACCAAATCCCCGGGTTTCGCTTCCGGCAAAAGCGTGGTCTTGGCCCGCCAGCGGTTGCCCATCGCATCAACAACCGCCTTATCGCCTTCCAACTCTACTATCCTTGCAGGTATTGCCAAACACATAGTTCGTCGCCCGTTGCTCGTGAACCGTCTTTTTGCTTACTTCAACCAAAATTCGTTGCAGGTTATTGTTATCCTCATTATATTGCTTGGCGGGCTGGTGGGCAATGCGTTTGCTTTTCTCGAACAGAACGGTGTAAAAAACGATTGACAGAAGGACACCTCGAATTTATCCTTTCAGTTAATAATCGGTCGTTTCAATCAATGATATGGCAACCCAAATAATATAGGAGTTAATCGTGGACATAAAGCGACTTCTCAGCGAAAAACGTGACGACATCCGCAGCATTGCCGCTATGCACGGGGCATACAATATTCGCATTTTCGGTTCAGTTGTACGCGGCGAGGCCAGCCCGGACAGTGATATTGATTTTCTCATCGACGCCGGCCCGACAACAAGCTCCTGGTTTCCTGCCGGTCTTATTCTGGACCTCGAAGAAATTCTCGGTCGGCGTGTTGAGGTTGTAACAGAAAAGGCACTCAATCCTTATATTCGCGATAGCGTCCTCCGCGAGGCCATCCCGTTATGAAAGACGATACTGTTTATCTCCATCACATCGAGGATTGTATTCGGCGCATTGAAGATGATGTTGCTAAAGGGAAAAAGCGTTTCCTCGAATCTCACACCCTTCAGGATGCCGTCCTTAGAAATCTCCAGACTCTGTCTGAATCGACACAGCATCTCTCGGACAAATTAAAGTCCGCGTATCCTGAGATTGAGTGGCTTCGTATCGGGGCGTTTCGTAACGTGCTCGTTCACGATTATCTGGGCATTGACCTTGAGAGAATCTGGGAGATTACGCAGCGTGATGTGCCCCGGCTAAAAAAGGCTATATTAGATATGTTGCAAAAAGGGCATAATCCGCCTGATTAGATAAGATGTTGTGCAGAGCACAACCTATGGGAATGTGCAACGATTCACGAGTCACGAGTTTCGCGGCAATTGTGGCTTGGCCTAATGATAGGCCGCCATCGTTAGATGGAACGCCACGGTTAGGCTTCTTTATGTCTTTCCTTGTGGCGGCTTGAGCAAAACGTGGGTCGGTCTATCACGGTCGCAGGTAAGCCAGCTATCCTTGTACTCAAGCTCTACAACTTGTATGGAGCTTCGCCGCTGCTCATAACCTTCGATTTTGGGGCGAGGTTCTGTGCGACCGGGATGCGTAAAATAAAAAAGGAATGCCCGACCATCGCTCACCACGACATCGGCATGCCCGCCCTTGGCCTGGTCATCCGTTCCCTTGCCGGGAGTCTGTAGCAGGTTCGTGGCCTGCGTCGTCCAGCTGAGCGCATCATCAGAGCGATAGACGCCAAGGCCATTCCATACATCGACCACCATCCAATAGTAATTCCTCCAGCGAAAGACCTTCGGTCCCTCTCCCGGACGTTCGCCTACGCCTGCCACCTTTCCGCGGTCCTGCCAGGTTTGTAAATCGTTGCTGTCGGCATAATAAATCGATTTTTTGTCGGTTTCATTATTATACCACAAGCGCCAGGTTCCATCCGGTAAATGAAAAACACAGGCATCAATAACCCGGTCGGAAGAAAGCTTTAGCGTGGATACGTAATTCCATTTGAGCAAATCGGTGCTTATTAGATGGACAATTTCTCGCGGGTGCTGCCAGTTGGAAAAGATGCCGGGGACTACTGTCAGAAACATGTGATAGATGTTGTTATGCTCAACCACCTCCGGAGCCCAATGCGTAAAATCTTCCTTTCCGTAATGGATTTCAGCGACGCCGCGATAGTTCCAGGCAGCACCGCCGTCCAGAGATTGTGCAATGCCAATCCGGGCGCCATGCACCCAACTGACGCCGTCAATATCCTTCGATGGCAAATTCGCGCGTCTATTGGTGTAGAACATAAACCACTTTTTCTCTTTACCATTCCAAATAACCACTGGGTCGGCTGCGCCATCATACACAGGGTCACGAAACAAAGGTTTGGGTGCAACCTCGCCAGGCGTTATAGAGTTATTTACAGGCTCGGACGCCGAAAGGGCAGCTCCTGCAAATAAGACAACAAGTATCACATGTAATTTTTTCATATTGGCTTTGTTAAATAGCCGACCGCAGGCGGTCGGCTCAAATTATGTATTATATGGTTCCCCTGTTAAGAATTCCTGGGTCGAGCTACTTGCCTTCACGCTTCACGATATGGACAGCAATCGCGGCTTGACCAACAGAGATTCCACCATCGTTCGACGGAAATTCTCGATTAAATAATACACTAAAACCATCCTTGTTCAATAGCTTTATCAATCGGTTTGTCAAATACCGATTGCAGAACACCCCGCCGCTTAGTGCAACGGTGTCGAGCTTCGTACTTTCTCTGGCCTGTTTAGCCATCGCCAACAGGGCGATGGCAAGCGTGTTGTGAAACTTCGCGGAGATAACGCCGCCGGACAATTCCTCTTGAATGTCGTTAATTATCCCTTCTATCGTCTTACACAAATCAAGCTGCAGGGGTTTATCGGTTTCGCGGATAAGTTCAAAACCATAGCAATCCTCAACGCCATTCTCGGTAATTGTCTCGAGAGCCATCGGCAATTGCGCCTCAAAATGATTGTAGCTGCCCAAGCCGAGCATAGCAGCAACGGCATCAAAAACCCTGCCGAGACTGGATGTGTCCACGGTGTTAATGTGTTTTTCGAGCTGCTCCATTATAATTTTCGATTTGTTATCTGCATCGGGTCCGATTCTTTCGAGCAGCCAGCTAAAATCATTCAGCTCAAAATCATCACCGTAAGTTTTTTTCAATAGTCCGAGGACCGGCCTAATAGCTTCTTTACTTGCTTTATCCGCTCCGGGCAGCGGGTAGTATGCCAGATGGCCGAATCGCTCAAAACTCTCCATCGCTGCAATCAAACATTCACAGCCCCATATCGCTCCATCCGTCCCGTAGCCGGTCCCGTCACAGGCAAGGCCAATGACCGGGCCGCTGATGCCGTGTTCAGCCAGAACAGATGCGATGTGTGCCCAGTGGTGCTGAACCTGAATGATTTTGATATGTAGCACGGCCATCCTGGCCGTGCCTGCACGGGCTGGAAGCCCGTGCCACTTTTGAGCATATTGTGTGGATAGATACCCCGGGTGAAGGTCACAGGCGACAACCTTCGGCTCGACCTCAAATAGTTTCTGTAGATGCTCGATTGAGTTGATATAGTGGTGATAGACCTCTGCGTCTTCGAGGTCTCCTATATGCTCGCTGCAAATAAGCTGATTCTGTTTTGCGAAGCAGAAGGTATTTTTCAAATCAGCTCCAGCCGCGAATATATCCTGCCGGCAATTTTCCTTCATAAAAATTGGGGTAGGCACATATCCTCTCGCTCTTCGTAGAAGAACCGGCTGCTCATCAACGAAATGCACAATCGAATCATCGACCTGCCGATAGATATCTCTATTGTGCATTAGAAAAGCATCTGCGATGCTTCCGAGTTGTTCCAGTGCGATTTCGTTTTTGTAAATCAACGGCTCATCGGCGATATTGCCGCTGGTCATCACCAGGACTTTTATGCTGTGAGCGAACAATAGATAATGCAGCGGTGCATAACATAGCATAAAACCGAATGTGTTGACGCCGTTTGCAACCGATGGAGCTATCGCTGCATTTTCCTTTTTGGGCAATAGGACAATCGGGCCTTGAGAATTTTTTAAGACCTGCTCGGCTAATTCACTGACGACCGCATATTCTCTTATCTTCTCGATTGTATCGCTCATCATAGCAAAGGGTTTATGGTCCCGCCTTTTGCGTTTTCGCAGGCGCTCTACCGCACTGTTATTTAGCGCATCGACGGCGAGATGAAATCCGCCGACACCTTTTATTGCCACAATCTTCCCAGCCAAAAGTAATCTCGCGGTTTCGGCAATTGCCTCATCGGTTTGTGTCCTAATTGTCTTACCCTTGTTATCCGTCAGCCAGACCTTCGGCCCGCAGGTGGGGCAGGCAACCGGCTGGGCGTGAAAACGCCGGTCGTTTACGTCTGCGTACTGGGCCGCGCATTTGTCACACATCGCAAAGACCGACATTGTGGTATTGGGCCGGTCATAAGGAATGGTCTTGACTATTGAATATCGCGGGCCGCAATTGGTGCAGTTTATAAACGGATACCTGTAGCGAAAATCTTTTTTATCAGCCATCTCCGTAAGACAATCTTGACAGATAGCCACATCTGCCGTTACCTCTGATAAAGCTGCCCCCTCCGAATCGCTTATCTCGATGGCAAATTCTTTTTCCTCCCCAATTACAGGTATATCGACCACATTGCAGGACCTTATCTGCGCCAGCGGAGGCTTATCAGGGCTGAACTGCAGGTGGGCTAAAAAACGGTTTATTTTCTCCTCCTCGCCCTGTAGTTCGATTGTAACGCCCTTTGTGTCGTTATAGACAAGGCCGGATAGGCCCAGCGAGCGAGCGAGCCGATACACCGCCGGGCGAAACCCCACCCCCTGAACACGCCCTGTTATGAATATTCTTCTTCTCTTAATGGAGACCCCTTCTCTATCCTTGTTATTGGTTTTTCATACGGCAATCTGCGTATTGCGGTTCAAGATATTATATTTCGGCGGGCCAAAAAAGGCAATCGACCGCTTCCTGACAACAAACCCCTCCCAGACCCAGAACCCGGAAAATTTGTTTGCAAGCGGCGGTTATCTATGTTAATATAATTGTGTTTGCGGGTGGTGGTTAACGGTTTAAACCCCGACTAAATCCCGATAAACGACACCGGGACGAGTTTCAGGGGCTAAATGCTAACGACTATACCTTAAACGCTATACGCTAAACTTTCGGGGCCATAGCTCAGATGGGAGAGCGCTTGCATGGCATGCAAGAGGTCGTGGGTTCGAATCCCATTGGCTCCACTCGTTCACCTGTGGCGTGATTTATCCACCGTAGCGTTAGCGAAGGCGGATTGATTTTTTCCTCCCTTTCTGCTATCCTGTATCCTGAAAATTAAGGCAGGGCCGGGCGGAGTTTCGTATGATGACAGGAGAAGTTTTTGTAGAATTGGAAAACAAGAAAAAAGCACCTGTCTATTTTTCTTTAACTTGAACTCAAAAGGAGATTCATGTATTATGTACTAGACCTCTTAAACTGAAGAGGAAAAGGACGTTTACTTCACCGAAAAGGATACAGTCTGATGGATTGCTTATCCAGAAGAAGGAGATACAATGCCATTCCCAGAAGCAGGAAGAGTGATCTACAAGAAAAATCCTCTCGACCGCGTTATATGCCAGCTTAGATTTCCGCCGATTCTGAAAATTGAAACGGCAGTACCTGCCGAGTTTCAGGAGCGTATACGACAAGACTTTCCGGAGTTCCGCGAGAAAGAAGAAACAACGTTATCGATACCGCAGGGAATTCAACCAGGACTAACCATAGAAATACCCCGAAATATAATGCCCTCTTCAACTAAGAATTACGAGTTCATGTCCGAAGACGGGCTCTGGATTATTAATCTAACGCGTACCTTCTTGGCACTAACTTCGATGCAATACGAAAGGCGTGAGCAGTTCAGGGGTAAGTTAAATGGCCCGGTTACGGCACTCGTCAACATCTATAAACCCGCATACTTTTCACGGATTGGGTTGCGTTACATAGATATAATAAAGAGGTCAGTATTGGCACTGGATAAACACGATTGGAGGGAATTACTTCAGCCGTATGTACTTGGCTTACTATGCTCATCTGACATAAGCAGCGATGTCCAGTCACTCGAGGCCAAGTATGAGATTCGTCTGGAGGATGGGAGTAGTATTGCACGAATTGTTACAGGACTTGTAGAATGGGGGGAAAGACATGAGCAATGTTTCATGATTGATACCGATTTCTTCAACATGGGCAAAACAAACACTTCAGAAGTAATGAGTAAACTGGACTTCTTCCACGTACAGGCATCGAAATTAATACGTTGGTTAATAACTGATCGTCTTCATGAAGCCATGGAACCTGAAGAGGTATGACAAATTTTACCCAAGATAATAATACTCATAAGGGGCAGTCTTCGTCTTCCGACCTGCCCAGGAATATCAAATCGGAGGATATAACAACAGGAACGTCAGGAGAAGCACGAGTTTTTTCATTTTGTGGGGAATCAAATCCGGTCAGGGAAGCAAAAGCGATTATTCCACAAATACAAAACAAGATAGTAGCTGAACAGCTAGATAAACTTCTATTGACTATTAGCAAGATGATTGAATTTGCCCAGCGCAAGCGACCAGAACTTGGGAATATTCCAGCTCTCATTGCACATATAGACGAAGATGGAGCGGTGACGGTAGAATGGGTATTTCCTGATTTCAGGGTCGGTTTCAATCTTGAGGTAAATCCCGCTGACTCTGGTTGGTATTTAGTATCAAATAAAAAACTCAACGAGTCGACTATGTCGGGGCAGATGAAGAATATGGACACTATAATCCCCACTTTACTCAATTTCATTGTTGGAAATATATAGGACAAAACATGGAATTTCCAGATAGCTGTATTAGAGGGATCACAAATTCTATATGCCTAACTGAAGTAAGTACTGTGGCAAGCGCAAGTCTGTATGAATTTTCGAGAATGTGCAGAACCGATGGATGGATCGAAGAATCTATCAACTGGAATGATGATACCGACGCAATTGACTTCACGTGGAAACAAAAGAACGAAAACGGTGAATACAAATTTAAGATAGGCATTGCCATTCTTCCTCGAATTAAGCTGGATACACTGATAAGGCGACATGGGATTGCCGACCGTTTCAAATATGAAAGAACACCTATACAAGAGCCTCCAAACAAATACCATGGTAATCTCCTAATGCGAAACGATGTTGGAAAGCCGCTGAAGAACATCTTACGTTCTCAATTAGCTTGGGCCTCTAAGGTCCGTTTGCGTCAGGAATGATATACACAGCAGAGACAAGGGCTAACCGATAAGGAAATTGGGACATGCCGGATAAAGATGTCAAAACGATCCGCGATTTAATTTACTACCAATATGCCAAAATTATTGCGCGGCGGGCGTTTGGGGCAGCAGACGGGAAAGAGGCAAAGGCGCAATCATACGGGTTAATCAAAAACAAGTTTCGCGAACTAAAGAGCGGTGCAATATCGTGGTCGGAGATAACGCGAGAAGATAAACAATTTGTTGAAGCAGAGAAGCGGTGCATATATTGCGGGGCGGAAAGTAATTTGCACTGGGAACATATCGTGCCGAAGTCGCTGAGGATTCGGCAGGATTGCACCAGTTGTGATACGATTCAGGGAATTCACAACCAGATATGGGCCTGCGGCAGGTGTAACTCAATGAAGGGGAGAAAGGAACTTTACCAGTTCTTCAAAGCCAAATTCCCGACAGATCGTAAATTCTATGACCTTATCCCGCCATTGTTAGAGAAGAAATATCTTAAGACGATTTACAATGGCGTAAGCCATCCTGCCGTAAGGCATCCCTTACGGGACTGACGGGACTGCCATATATGTGCGGGGACCCTCCGTTTGCTGTTACAAGAAAGCTCACCTCGAGGGCAGGCTGGGGCAACACGGAAGCGGAGGGAATCCCCGACAGTGAACCAAGTGAGCAGCATTCGATGGCGATGGGGAACTGACGGTTTTAGATATCGACCATATTATTGCATAAAGATTGCCCCGGCCACCTTAGGTGGCCTCGCAATGATCGGGTCGTATTGCGTCGCCGTGCTTATCTCGAGAACCTCGGCTATGAAGTCGCCTTTGGTCCTGATGTTGCGCCGGTGAGTTTTTATCCGCCGCTCCGTGTGGCGGACTTGTCCGCCGTAGGCGGATTTAGTTTTGGGCCAGAAGGCAGATTTATCCGCCACTCCGTCTGGCGGGTTTATCCGACGGAGGCGGAATCGAGCCAACCTGTTTCTGTGGTTATTTTTTGAATTTTGCATTTCGGTTATTCGAATTTGTTTCGGATTTAGAAATTAGTGCTTCGGATTTTTCCTCAACCTGTGAGATTCTCTCGCCCTTCGTCCTTCGCTCTTCGCCCCTCGTCTTTCGCCCTTCGTCCTTCGCTCTTCGTCCCTACTCCCAAAGTCAAGAAGTGCAAAAAAATGGTTCAAAAACGGTACATTTTGGTACATTTTTGCTCAAAACACGTTAATTTTTGCAAAAAAAACACAAAAAAGCGCAAAAAAACACTCATTTTTACCCCCATTTTTCACCTAAAAACGTAATAGTCCTATAAAATCATACTTTTTACTACCGCCAGCCACCCCATTTTTCAAAATTTCTCTCAAAAACACTCTATTTCTTGATTTTTTATCTTTTTTTTACCTTCTTATCGTTCTTTTTTCAGCGTAATTTATAGGAACACAGCATTTTGCCAGGTGGCTCGGCATGTAAGAGGTCGCGGTCCGCCTCCGGCGGATAAAGCAAGCCCAAGCGGGCTTGTTCGCCTGTGGCGAATTCGAATCCGCCTACGGTGGATAAATCTGCCTTCGGCGGACAAGTCCCATTGGCTCCACTTTGCATTCCCATGAGCCCTTTTTGCAAGGAATCTGTGCATAAAATGCAAAAGAATTGTTGATTTCTGTCACAAACCCTTCAAGAATATTCCTGCGACAAAGAACATCAGTAAAAAACTTGCCGTATTGAAAAAAAGCGTGTATTTCGAGGACATTTGCAATTTACGTAGAAAATGTTAGTAGATAAAAGGCATTTTTGGCAAAAGTGCTAACTATATCGCATAAAAGGAGGTATTAAATGAATCTCAAAGGAACACAAACCGAAAGAAACCTGCTTACCGCGTTCGCCGGTGAATCCCAGGCGAGGAACCGTTACACGTATTTTGCCAGCCAGGCGAAAAAAGAGGGCTACGAGCAGATAGCCGCCATATTTACTGAAACAGCGGAGCAGGAAAAAGAGCACGCAAAGCGCGAGTTCAAATTCCTGCAAGGCGGCGAGGTGGAAATTACCGCGGCATTCCCAGCCGGCGTCATCGGTAGCACGCTTGAGAATCTCAAAGCAGCAGCGGCAGGCGAGCATTATGAATATACCGAGATGTATCCGGGCTTCGCCAAAACAGCGGATAAAGAAGGATTCGCCGAAATTGCGACGGTTTTTCGCAATATCGCCATCGCTGAGAAACGTCATGAACAGCGTTATCTCACGTTGGTAAAGAACATAACTGACGGCCTTGTTTTCAAACGTAAAAAACCGGTAAGATGGGTCTGTAGAAACTGCGGCTACGTTCACGAAGGCCCCGAAGCACCGGAAACTTGCCCGGCCTGCGCACATCCACAGAGCTACTACGAACTGGAGGCCACTAACTATTAAACAGACAATCGGTCCGGGGACAGAAGTTCGGGTAACCAATGTGGTTACCCTACCGAATTATGAAAGGAGAAAGTTATGGCTGAGAAACTTCAAATCTATAAATGCGAAATCTGCGGCAACATTGTCGAGGTGCTTCACGGCGGCGCCGGTGAGCTGGTTTGCTGCGGGCAGCCGATGAAAAACCTTGCCGCAAAGACAGCCGATGTGGGCAAGGAAAAACACGTGCCTGTGATTGAAAAGATTGCCGGCGGCATAAAGGTAAAGGTCGGCAGCGTTCCTCATCCAATGGAGGAAAAGCACTATATCGAGTGGATTGAAATCATTGCCGACGGCAAGGCATACAGACAGTTCCTCAAACCCGGCGAGGCACCTGAGGCAACATTCAAAATCGAGGCTAAAACGATAGTAGCACGAGAATATTGTAACGTTCACGGATTGTGGGAGGGAAGGTAAAATGTTCAGCAAAAAAGGGTCTGAAGGAGAATGATAATGGGTATGCCTTTTAACGCGGATGAAATCTTCGAAATGGCCGAACACATCGAAAGAAACGGGGCGAAGTTTTACCGTGCCGCGGCAAAGAAACTACCCGCAGCCAAGCAGGAGCTGCTTGACCTCGCCTCTATGGAAGACGAGCACCTCAAGACCTTTGCAGATATGCGGGCACAGCTTTTCGCAAGCGAGCAGGAAGTGCTTGTTTTCGACCCTGATGGCCAGGCACAGATGTATCTGCGGGTGATGGCCGATGAGCATGTTTTTGATGTCAAAACCGACCCCACAGAACAACTAACAGGCCGGGAAACTGCCCAGGACATTTTTAGAACAGCCATCGGCTTCGAAAAGGACTCCATCGTTTTCTATACCGGCCTTAAAGAATGCGTCTCACGCAAAGCAGGCAAAGAGAAGGTTGAGGCAATTATTGCCGAAGAGATGGGCCACATCGGCAAGATTACCAAGATGCTGGCGGTCTTGAAATAGCCAAACGCCTGCAACACAGCATACGCAACAAAAATAGAAACAGAAAAGGAGCATAGAATATGCAGCAATACAAATGCCTAAGGTGCGGATACATCTATGACCCGGCTGCGGGCGACCCCGATAACGGCGTGGACCCCGGGACTGCTTTCGAGGATTTGCCGGATGATTGGGTCTGTCCGGAGTGTGGTGCCGGTAAGGATGAATTTGAACCAATCGAAGACTAAAATCCCGCTACGGGAAAATATGCTCACCGTGCGTGCTTAAGCAACTGGGGGCCAAGACACAGGGCTTCGGTCTTTTGCAGATTATTGCTTGACCTCAATCACACTTTCCTGTGTTTGGGAACTTTTGGCTGCTTGTTCATATTGCTCGAATATCTCCCCTATTTTTGCGGCCATTGCGTCACTGCTATGGACGACCACGCGATAGCGCAAAGTAAGCCTCTCGCCCTTGGCCAGTTCCAGCTTGTCACCTTCCAGCCAGAACATCGGGGTCGGTGAGAAGAAGCCGTAGTCGCGTGTGAACCATTTGGCCGGGAACCAGCGGTTGCCCGGATGCTGCAAAATGGCAATACCTTCGGTGACGCCGCCGCGTGTGCCGCTGTAGTCACACCACGGCGAGGCAACGCCGAATGTGCCTTTTTCGCCGGTCTTACCCTCGGCGTTAATCAGCGTGCCGCCTGCGCTGACGCTCAATTCAGGCACCACGCGAGCAGAAAACAGTGAATGATTCGTTTTCAGGATACAAACATCTGTCAGCGGTTCGAGGGTAATTTCAAAATCAATAAATCGGAGGCCTTCGCCCGGTGCACTGACGACGATGCGCCGCCAGTCGAGAATGATTGGCTTTTTGCCCGCCCGCCGAAGGCGGGTTTGATCCGGTGCAGGGCTTCGCCCTGCCCGCCAGAGGCATTTGTCGGTGAAGACGACGCGGTCGCCTGAAGGCTCGATGATTTTCGGCCCCTGCGAGACGATTTGTCCGCGTTCATTGTCCTCCTGCCAGTAGTTGCCGTCATTGACGCAGTCGCAGCCGAAAAACAGGGAATGATGATGCGGGTAAGGCTGCGAAGTCTCCGTTGTGACAGATTTCTCTGACGCCGGGCCATTCACCGGCCAGAAGTATGGATACTTCTGCGATGCGTCGAACTTATAGCAGGTAAACAGCTTTCCCCCAATGGTAACCGTAACCTTATCCTTTTCGAGCTTTGCCGCCACCTGCTGCGGACCCGCCGAAGGCAGGTTTGACTCCGTCCAGCCCGCTGGAAGCGGGTCCGGTCCCACCGGCCTTTGGCCGGTCGCCCTGGTTTGAGCGATACTACACCCAGCAACAATTAGGTAAACTGCAATGAAACTTGGCCACCGCTTCATAATCATTTTTTCAATAATCAATTCTACAGATTCCATGGGCTGCGCATAGGCCTGGAAATCATCCGATTCGCCTGGTCATCATTGATGAACCGTTCGTGCTCTGGGTCCCATTTTAACTTGCGGCCAAGCCGCATAGCAATCTCGCCCAGCAGACAGACCGTGCAGGATCGATGGCCGACCTCAACTGGGGCAATAGTTTCCGCCCGCGACTTGATACATTCGAGGAAATTGGCCTTGTGGTTGTTACTTTCGTAGAGATGAATTTCATCGGGCTTGATAGTCGAGGTTAATAGTGACTTCGGCTGCGCATCAATGAGCCCGCGGTCAACATACACCCAGCCATCAGCTCCTTCGAAAAGGACGCCGGGTTTATTCTTTCTGGTGTCGGCACATAAGAGCTTGATGCCGTTGGCGTAAGTGTACTCGATGCGGAACGCACCGTGCACATCCCATAGTCCATCCTTCGGGTATTCGGCCTGACCTTCAATCTCGACGGGCCCGGTGTATTCGGCGCCCATCCCCCACTGAGCGATGTCGTTATGATGACTGCCCCATCCTGTAATCATACCCGAGCCGTAGTCCGAGATACACAGCCATCCCGGCCGGTCATAGCCCTTTTCAGGGTGGACACGCTCCTCGGTATAAGTAGCCCAGGGCGCCGGCCCCAGCCACATATCGTAATCGAGCCATTCCGGGACCGGCATAGTGGGCTGCGGGGTCATGGGCGGGTCTGTCCCAAAGCCGACCTTAACGGTGTGCAATTTGCCAATCCGCCCGTTGCGGACCAGCTCACAGGCAAGGCGGAACCTCGAATCGGAGCGCTGCTGGCTCCCGACCTGAAAGATACGCCCATAGCGGCGAACAGTATCACTCAACACCCGCCCCTCCTGTATGGTCAAAGTAAGCGGTTTCTGTAAAAAGATGTCTTTGCCGGCTTTAGCGGCAGCAATGGCAGGAAGGGTATGCCAGTGGTCAGGTGTGGCGATTGCAACCGCATCAATATCATCTCTCGCAACCAGGTCTCGAAAGTCCTTGTGGCCGGCACAACCCTTATAGCTGCCGCTTGCACTCTGGGCGCTATAGTGCGTTTCAACAAGCTGTTTTGCGTGCGCCAACCTCTTTGAATCGACATCGCATACGGCAACGACCTGGGCCTGCTTAAACCCCAGAATCTCCTTCATATCGCCCAGCCCCATACGCCCGACGCCGATACAGCCTACCACGATGCGATTGCTCGGCGCCCCTGCAAAGCCGGGACTGATCAGACCCGCCTTCAGCGGATCCGGCAAAGCTGCCACCGCCGCGGCAGCTACAGAGCTTTTAAGAAACCCTCTGCGGGTCAGTCTATTCGCATTTTTAGTTTTTCCACCTTCCATTACCTTTACTACCCTTCCGCCGAAGGCGGGTTTAATCCCGTCCAAGGCTTGGCCCTGGCCGCCAAAAGCGGGCTTAAGACCTTATTTTTTGGTTTTTCTGCGTGGCATAATCATATCAAACACACCTGGTATTTGCAAAGCGAATTCTCTTGCCTCAAAACAGTTTTTGCTTTATCATAAAGTCAAGCTAAAGAAGACCTGGTGCTATTTATTACACAAGCCCTGTTAGAAAAACAGTTTTTTCTTCTAACGGGGCAAGGAGAAAACGGATATGAGAGAAAAACAGACCAGAAGAAATTTTATCCAGATGACAGGGGTGGTGGCGGCTTCGCTTGCGGGAGCGACTGGCTCTTTTGGTACATCAGCTCTACTGGCAGCCCCGAAAGAGTCGGCTCAAAGCACACAGGTCCGGCAGTCCGGCAAAGACGTCCATGCCGGGTTTGAGCTGGGCCTGGCCTCATATACTCTCAGGAATTTCAAGCTGGACCAGATGCTGGCGATGACCCGGCGAGTCGGCTTGAAATACATTGCTCTCAAGAGCGTTCATCTGCCGCTGGAGAGTACCCAGGCCGAAATCGAGGCGGTAGCAGCAAAGGTGAAAGAGGCCGGACTGGAGCTTTACGGCGGCGGAGTAATCTATATGAAAAATGAAGCCGAGGTAAACCTCGCTTTTGATTATGCTAAAGCCGCCGGAATGAGGGTCATTATCGGAGCACCACAGCCCGAATTGCTGGCGCTCGTTAATAAAAAGGTTCAGCAATACGATATCAAGCTGGCTATCCACAATCATGGGCCGGGCGATAAAACTTATCCCACACCGGCCAGTGCCTACGAAAAAATAAAGGATTTAGATAAGAGAATCGGGCTTTGTGATGATATCGGGCACACGCAGAGGTCAGGGATTAATCCATCGGAGTCAGCCGAGAGGTTCGCGGATAGACTGCTGGATATTCACATAAAAGATGTTTCGCAGGCGACAGCGAAGGGGCAAGGGGTAGAAGTTGGGCGAGGAGTGATAGATATTCCGAGATACTTGCGGACGCTGATAAAGGTCGGATACAAAGGCGTAGTGGCGTTCGAGTATGAAAAGGACGCCGATGACCCACTGGCGGGGCTGGCCGAATCGGTCGGCTACGTAAAAGGAGTGCTGGCAGCCACTTCCAAAGAAATTAAAAACTAAAAACGAAAAACTAAATCCGGCAAAGACGTCCTGCCGGACCACAGTTTTTAGTTTTGCATTTTACACTTTAAGCTTCTGTGGTGGAAAGCCCTTGACCTCCGTTACCGAACATTGTAAACTGTTCTACGTAAAAGGAGTGCTGGCAGCCATTGCAAATATTGAATATCATCCTGCGTAGCTCGGCTTTAGCCGAGCGAAGCAGGATAGAAAGTCGGATTTGCCATGCCGTATAACATACGAATTGTGAGCACCTATCCCCCACGAAGGTGCGGAATTGGCACGTTTTCACGTGACTTGGCAAACGCGCTGGAACACTTCACAGGCGAGGTCGGCCACATAAGGATAGCCGCGATTGATAAAGGCAACGGGCCTTATGCCATTCCTGTGGACCTTGTTATCGACCAGTACAACTCTGAGTCGTGGGGTTTCGCAATCGCCGACATCCTGACCCGCGCAAATGAAAGCACCTACCCTACCGTTATCCTGCTGCAGCACGAATATGGGCTTGACCCCGACAAGGAAGGCAGAGACGGCCAAGGCACAAATTTTGTTGAAATGGCAAAAGCATTTCACCAGCGCGGGCTGACAACTTTAGTGTATCTGCATACTGTGCTCGATGACCCCGACCCTCATCAGAAACTCACCCTCCAGGAGTTAGCAAAAAATAGCGACGGGCTGATTGTCACTACAGAAAGCGCAATCAGCATCCTCGAATCAGGAACTTATGGAATCGACCATTCAAAAATCAAACACATCGACCACGGAATCAGGATGCAGCACCCTTCTCAGTATGACCGATTAGCGATGAAAAAAGAATATGGATTGGAAAACCGCTTTCTGATTACCACACTTGGACTCCTTTCTCCGGACAAAGGGATACAATACGGGATTCGAGCTTATGGAAGGTTTTTGGATGAGTCCTGTACACAAAGCCAGAGAAGAAACCTTGTTTACCTGATTGCGGGCCAGTTTCATCCTGAGTTTGTAAAAGGCGACGGCGGAGAGCCATACCGACAATACCAGGCGATACTTGCTCAAGCTCTCGAAGACGCTAAACTAAAATGGTGCAAAGTGAAAGATCTCGGCGGAACGGATTTTGAACGGTATGACGTTGTCTTTCTCGATACTTTTCTGGACGAGAGCATGCTGCTGAATCTTTACGGTGCGACAAATATTATGGTATTGCCTTATCTTAATATGCACCAAATATCGAGCGGCGTGCTGGCAGATACACTGGGTTCAGGCAGAGTCTCAATAGCAGCTAAGTTCAGGTACGCAGTGGAACTGATTCATTCAAATAAGCGATGTCCGAGCGGCGTTGTCATCGGTCGCCACGCCCGCGGCATTTTAGTTGACCCTGCCGAGCCATCGGTCGAGCAAATAGCTGATGCCCTCGATTATCTGGTTTTCAACCAGGATAAGCGCCTCAGGATGGAAAAACAGGCGCACCAGAGAGGTTACCAGATGAGGTGGGACAATAGCGCCTGGGCGATATTGCAGTACATCGACTTCGTTAGAGAAGAAAAAGAAATCGTTACCGGCAGGGGGATAAAATTCACCAGGGAAAAGCCGTCGATTTTCCAGAAAAGGAAACAAATTACTTCGGGAAATCCGAAGTTCGAAATCCAAAATTCGAAATCCAAAGATCAAAGCACAAGTCACGAAATAGTGTCAAAGTTCAAATGACCAAAACACTTCAGGTTTTGAAGCTTTGCTGGACTGGCCTGCGAACGAGTATTATCGAGTTAGCTTGATGGGCTTCTGCTCTCTGGCGGATTTGTATATTGCCAAGATAACCTCCACCGCTTTGCGGGCTTCTCGTCCGCTTATCCAGCCCCCCTTCTTGCCCCGACAAGTCGTGGGCAGGGGGGTACCGCTTTCCAGAGAGTCGATAAAGGCCTTGAAATTACGCCTGTGATTTTCATGCGTGATAGCAGCCGGGTCAGCTACTCCGCCCCCGCCCGCGATTTTGCCGAATCTCTTTCGGATATTCTCGTCCTCTGGTCTTTCGTCGGCAAACTGCCAGACAGTAAAACTGTTTTCTACCTGTATCACTGTGCCTTTTGTGCCGGTAATTTCAAACCGCCTGAACTGGCCGGGATATGAAGCGGTGGTGCCGTAGATAATTCCCAGTGCCCCATTGGCATAACGCAGGATAGCCACGGCCGTGTCCTCCGCCTCAATCTGCGGATGACCTAATGTCCCCACAAAGGCTTGCACCGACTCAATCGGCGGCATTACATCACAGAGCATATCCACCATATGAATGGACTGATTCATTAAAGCGCCGCCACCATCTAATTTCCAGGTGCCGTGCCATGAGTCTTTGTAGTATTCATCGGTTCGCCACCAGGGAACATACACTCCGGCATAGGTGATTGTGCCAAAACGCCCGGAATTTATCGCTTCTCGAAGAGGCACCATCGCATCGTTAAATCTGTATGGGAATATGCCACCCAGATGGGTGCCGCTCTTTTCGTGGGCCTTTATCATATCATCAATCCGCTTTAGGGTAATATCCAGGGGTTTTTCGCATATTACGTGCTTGCCCGCCTTAGCTGCGGCAACAGTCGGCTCCTTATGGAGACCGCTCGGCGTGGCGATGGTGACAATATCTATTTGCTTGAGCTTTAGCATCTCGTGGTAGCTATCGAAGGCCTTGACGCCAAATTTGTCCGCCAACTTCCGGGCCTTGGCCGGAATCGTGTCACAGACAGCAAGCAAGTTCGCATTCGGAATTTCCGCTATTGCCCTTGCGTGAAAATCAGCGATTAACCCGGCACCAATTATTCCGAAATTCCAGGTTTTCATAATCTATCCCTTCACGTTCATTGTTCGCCTTTTCAGGAGGGTCGATGAACGATGAACTATCAGCTCATAACAACTCCAGACCAACCTCGGCAGCAATCTCTCTGACTGCTGCAATCGCCTTCGAGAAAAGTCGAGGCCCCGTCGAGCCGCCAAACTGGCCGCCGGCTTGCAGGTGCGGCTCCATCGTAAGACAGCCCTCGTAGTTTATCGCTGCAAGCTCGGCAAGCAGCTCCTTTATCCGGCCGTCACCTTCGCCCGGCATACTGCCGACATCCTTCTCGCCGAGCTTCCAGTCCTTGATATGCACGTGGACAACATAAGGCTTCATCAAGGGCCAACAAGTCTTGACGTTATCGGTGATTTTTTCGCTCCAGACAAAGTTGGCGGGGTCGTATGCCAACCGGAGTTTCGGTGAGTCGATAGTCTTTACAAGGTCAACGCAGTGCTCGGCGGTGTGGCCATAAATGTTGGCCTCATTTTCATGAACCATCGTGACATCAACATCCTCCAACACCCCAACCTTGGCAGCCATTCTCTCACAAACAAGTTCGCGGTAGTCATCGATATTGCAGCCCTGCGGGGCGTAGTAACTAAATATCCGTATGTATGGCGACTCAAACAACAATGCTATATCTACCGCGTGCTTGAACTTGTCCAGATGCGGCCCAAAAGGCTCATCAAGTCGAACCTTGCCTATGGGCGAGCCGATGGCACTTGTCTTCAACCCATAATCCTGTATCATCTTTCTTGCGTCATTGAGCTCGTCTTTGGTCAGGTCCATAATATTCTTTTTGTCGATAAAGCGAGGCTCAATGTAACCAACACGTTCTTTGGCAAGGTATTTAACCTGCCCTGAAAAATCATCTGTTACCTCATCTGCAAATGCACTTAACTTCGCCATTTTAGTTTACTCCATACCCAGACTCAAGACCCCAGACTCAGGTCTATAGTCTCGGGTTTTGTGTCCTCGGTTTATTTTACTTCTTAAAACTTGCAGCTAAATCCGGCAAGTCTCTTTTAATTTCGCTCAATCTGTAACCAAAACCTGCTCCCCTCAATGTCGATAGGTCAACCTGCCCGTTACGCCTTCGATAAAGCCCCGGGTGCACGGCCTCTTCCGGGGCCGAAGCTGCCGGGTAAAACTGCATCGCATTGGTCTCAACACCCATAATTGTTCCTGCGTGTGCCGCCAATCGAACGTGGGGAACTTGTGCCAGCATCGGATTAGTCAAATCCTGCACCATCAATGTCATTCCGTGTGCTTTGGCCCAGCACAGACTCAGTATCGCCCCCGTCTGGGTTTTGCAGGTTTTCAGTGCTACCCCGGTCCAGCCCAAACTGCGACCGAGCCTTATCAATTTCCAGTCGTGGGCGCTTTCATCCATAAAGAGCGGCTTACGGGCTGAGACGCTGTGAACATCAATCTGATTTTCCTCAAGGTCATAAGGAAATGGCTGCTCCACGTATAGAATCATCTGGTAAATCTGCGGGTGCTCTGTCATCAGCCGGTCCAGAATGTCATTAACATAAGCAGGATCGGTAACCGTGCAGTTAAAATCGCTGGTCAGCCAGAAAACGTCGTTTTCGAGCGCGATTTTGCCGACCCTGACCAAACGGTCATAATCCCACGAAGCATCATCGCCGCGCAATTTCACCTTCAGGCATTTCAGGCCGTCGCGTCTAATCCAGTCCGGCAATAATACCGGATAGCCGTCATCCGGTTCTGTTCCGGTCAGCTCAGATGCATCGAGTAAATCCTTCCCGCCCACCAGGTGCCAGGCAGATAGGGTCCGGCTTGGTGGAAATTTCAGAAAATCAGCAGGGTATTTGTCGACAAATGAGAACTTAAATCCCTCGGCAGGCTCAAAGAAATTAGACAAATCCCTGTTCATAAATTTTTTATTGTATGTGGAATACACATCCAGACCTGTCAGATTACCATACGCATCATGCAGAGCAATATCAAACGCCGAGCAGCAAACCAGAGCTGCCAGGTATGGCATCGGCTCCTTATGCTTGCCTCGTTGACCGTTGAGCTTACCCAAAAGTTCGGGCAGGACCAGTTCAATAAAATTGCTGCCTAATTCAATCGGGTGACCTGCCTGTGGCGGCCAGGGCGAAGCCCTGGGCGGGATCAAGCCCGCCTGCGGCGGGTCGAATTTAGCCCAGGTCTCGGCAAGCATACGGCAAAAAAGCTGCATTGCCTCGCATCTTTCCTGATATTGTAGGCTGCTGGGCCAGGCCCACTGGACGCTTAAGGGAGTTTCGCCCCAGCCCTGCGCCTCCTGTCCATGACCATTAGCAACCGTTACACAAGCTCGCGCGCATATAACAGAGGTTAGTGTCTCATTTCCAAACTTGAGCGGAACCCGTGTTTGGACAGGGATAAAATATAAATCAACGGATATTGGCCTTATATCGGTATCCATTTCCTTTTCTGCCACCATCTCTTTATAACCTTCGTGCAACTGTTGTCAATCCAAACTTCCTCGTGTTCGTCATTTGCGCCTGTGGCGTATTTGTCAGAAACTGCGAACTATGAACCCCGTTAGAAATGCAATCTCTAACGTGGCTTTCTTTTCTAACGGGGTGAACTACAAACCCACTATCAGCAACAAAACGACTATGACCTAAAAAAGACGGTTTTTGGGATTGATTTGTTGAATTGTATCTTTATAATTTTAAGATACTTTGTGAGTAGCGGTATTTTGGAGCAAAGTAAATTTGTGAATGGCTGAAACAATATCCTTAAAAAATCGTGAATGTTTTATTGAAAGGAGTGTAGGTATGAAACTCGACCGAAAGTTGAAAATGGGAATGGTCGGCGGCGGACCAGGTGCCTTTATTGGCGAAGTCCATCGCAAGGCATCTCGCATGGACGGGCAAATTGAGCTGGCAGCCGGGGCATTTGATATCAACCCGGATAAGTCCAGACAGATGGGCAAGCAGCTTTACCTCGACCCCAAACGCGTTTATGGCACCTACAAGGAAATGATTAAAGGTGAGCTTAAATTGCCGGAGGGCGAAAGGATTGATTTCGTCTCAGTCACCACGCCGAACAACTGGCATTTTCCAATTGCCAGTGATTTCCTCAAGGCCGGCTTCAATGTAATGTGCGAAAAGCCGATGACATTCAACGTCAAAGAAGCAAAGTCGCTACAAAAACTCGTCAAGTCCTCCGGCAAGGTATTCGGACTGATGCATAATTACACCGGCTACCCAATGGTTAAGCTGGCAAGAGACCTGGCCAGAGGAGGCGAACTCGGTGAAATCCGCAAGATTGTAGTGCAGTACCCGCAGGGGTGGCTCGCCACGCCGCTGGAGAGAACAGGCCACATGCAGGCTGCATGGCGAACCGACCCCAAACAAAGCGGCGGCGCCGGTTGTATGGGTGACATCGGCACACACGCCGAGAACCTCTCGGAATACATCACAGGGCTCAAGATTACCCATATCTGCGCTGACCTGACAATTTTCGTCAAGGGTAGGCCACTGGATGATGACGGCAGCGTTCTGCTGCGGTTCGACAACGGCGCAAGGGGAATTCTTCACGCCAGTCAGATTTCCATCGGCGAAGAGAACAATCTCGCTATATGGGTTTATGGCGAGAAGAAAGGTCTGGAATGGCATCAGGAGCATCCGAATTACCTGTATGTCAAGGAGCCGGACGGACCGCTGCAGGTTTGGCAGCGAGGAAATGGCTACGTGGGAGCCAAGAGTGCTGCTGCGGCGCGTGCCACTCGTCTGCCGTCCGGCCACCCCGAGGCCTTCCTTGAGGCGTTTGCGAACATCTACTGTAACTTTGCCGATACCCTGCGTGCACATCTGGAAGGTAGAAAACCAGACCCCATCATGACGGACTTCCCGAATGTTGACGATGGCCTGCGTGGAATGCTGTTCATAGAGACCGTTCTGGCCAGCACCAAGAGCAAGCAAAAGTGGACGCCGTTCAAAAAATAAGATAAGATCTACTATGGTGTAGAAATATCACAGACCATCAAAGTACTGAGTAGGATTGAATGTGTAGAAGTTTACTCGAGAACGCTGAATTAGGTATTCAGACTAAGACGAAAAGGCGTGAGGTTGCAGGAAAACTTGACCTGCAATTGACGTAAGTGGAGAGATAACGATGGCGAGCGAAAAAGAAAACGAAAATAATGAGGAAAAACATAATAGAAAAATAGGAACCTTGATTGTCAAAATACAAGTCGCTATTCTTATTTGCGTTCTAGCAGCGGTGCTCATCCTACTGTATTTAATCCTTCCGAGGTTCCGAACTGAACTTTCTTTCGTAACGGCGGTCATTGGTGCTTCTGCGGTTGTCTGTTCCGCATATTATGCTGCCCTAGCAGTTCGAATGGCTGTAAAACAGTTGGAAACTACGATTACAATTGCATCAAAGGAAATGGCTGGTGCGGCAGAATTGACAAAAAAACAAAAATCCTGTGATTTGCTTCGAGATTTACACACTGAACATATGGTCAAGCTACGTCGCTTCATAGAAAGGGAACTTGATGTCGAACATAAAGGGAACGAAGAACTATATAATGATATCCGCGCTGATGAGAATATGGATTTGCTCATCGCCTTAGGTACGTGTTTCGGTTTTTGGGAAGATATTTCTATTGGGATACAGAATGAAGCTATGGATGAGAAAATTTTGTATGATTCCCTCTCTTTCATTTTGCCGAATCACTTTCAAAAACTGAGGTTCTTTATTAACGGGGAACGTAGTTTCTATAAGGACGGTACAATTTACATAGAAATGCAAAAGCTCGCCCTCGCTTGGAGTCAGCAAAAGTCTTTGCTTACCGGTAAACCCTGGCAGGGAAAATCACAATAATACTATCGCCTTGTTGCAAGGGACAAACAACATGCGTTTACAATTAACACAATTTCAGTTGGGTGCTAAAAGAGACGGGGGCCCTAATTACATTGGCCTTCTTTCACACATTTCAGTTCCCCACAAACTAAAGGTAGTCTTCCAGAAACGAACTGTTTCTTATTATCTCGGAAAACATCGCGGGGAAAATCAATGAAAAAATTTCGGGCTGTTGCAAATTTTACATAAGTTGAACCTTGACAAACACTTAAAAATTATCTTGTTGCGATTGAAAACTCACAGTTTTCCTGTTGTGAATGGCCTCTGGCGGAAACGCTAAGTGCTATCCACTATACGCTACCTTGTGGTGAGCGAAGTCGAACCCACTGTTTAAGGAGTGCCTGATGTTACAAGAAAATCTCAGCCGGCGTCGGTTTCTGAAAAAATCAATGGGGACCGCCACCGGTGCAGTGGCTTTCCCGTATATTGTTGCCTCGTCAGCTTTAGGAAAAGATGGTAATGTTGCCGCAAGCAACCGCATCGTAATGGGCAGTATCGGCGTGGGCGGCCAGGGCACTGCCAACATGCGGGCCTTTATGGGGCACGAGGATGCGCAGGTCGTCGCCGTCTGTGATGTGGTCGAAGAGCGGCGCCAAAAAGCCAAGGATATTGTTGACCAGCGCTACGGCAACAAGGGATGTGCCAGCTACAATGACTTTCGCGACGTGCTCGCCCGCAAGGACATCGATGCGGTCTCCATCGTTACACAGGACCACTGGCACGCGATAATCGCCGTAGCAGCCGCACGCGTCGGCAAGGATATGTATTGCGAAAAGCCGTTGGGCGTTGCCGTGGTCGAAGGCAAAGCAATCCGCGATGCGGTGCGAAGGTATGGCCGAGTTTTCCAGACAGGCACCCAGCAGCGGTCAGACCAGAAGTTTCGTTTCGCCTGTGAACTGGCAAGGAACGAATATGTCGGCAAAATCCGCACAGTCAAGGTTGGTGCGCCGGGGCCAGAATATAAGCGGACATATCTTAAACCTCCTACCGAAGAACCGATTCCGCCGGGGCTCGATTACAATATGTATATCGGTCCAGCCCCTATGAAACCCTACAATGGCGGCCGACTGGCCTGGCCTGATTGGTACCTGATATGGGACTACTCCGCAGGATTTATTGTCAACTGGGGCGTCCACCACCTTGACATCGCCAACTGGGGCTGCCCGGCTATCACCAGCGAACCGGTTGAGTTTGAATGCAAAGGCAGCTATCGCAACGACGGCCTGACCGACAATATCAACGATTGGCGGGGTGAGTTCAACTACGCCAGCGGCCTGCGGATGACTTACACAGACTCCGGCAACCCCAATAAAATAGGGTGCACATTCGAGGGCGAGAAAGGCTGGGTATATGTTGACCGCGCAGGAATCTGGGCGGAGCCGGCATCGCTATTGCGGGTAAAAATCAAGCCGAATGAGACCCGCCTTCACGAATCCGCTGACCACCACGGTGATTTTTTGCAATGCGTCCGAACCCGCCGTGACCCTGTATCGCCGGTCGAAGCCGGCCACAATGCCTCCTATCTTGGCCTGATTGCAGAAATCGCGGTCCGGCTGAAACGCAAGCTCAAATGGGACCCTGCTACCGAACAATTTGTCAATGATGATGAAGCTAATCGTATGCTGGCCCGGCCGATGCGCACTCCCTGGCATCTGTGAGGCTTGGCGTTTCCACCTGCCCGAAAGGCCAATTTGTAAATGGGGGCATCTCTGAAAGAGCGGGCAAGTCATTTTCCGGACCCTTTTGAGTCATTAGTCTTCGTCCAGTTGGCGGGCGCGGGCATAAGTCTGCCGCCAGACATCCCCGCCCGGCGCCGTGAAATGTATTGCATTACAGGGTGAATCAGGATAAAATATCAAGCACACCTCTCGGGGGCAGCCTTAACCCGGTCGTGGGTCAGGGGCTTCGGCAGAGTTTCAGGTGGATGAAGACTTTGAGGATAGCAGTGTATGTACGCTGATACAATACGTAATGTGGCGATAATCGCCCATGTGGATCATGGCAAGACGACCCTGGTGGACCAGCTTCTGTATCAGTCGGGGATGTTCCGAAATGAGGAACTGGACAAGCTGGCTGGGGGCGAGCACGGCCTGATTATGGATTCCAACCCGCTCGAGCGTGAGCGGGGGATTACCATACTGAGCAAGAACTGCTCGATACGATATGTCGATGCGGTCGGGCGCGTGTTCAAGATAAACATTGTGGACACGCCCGGCCATGCCGATTTTGGCGGCGAGGTCGAGCGCGTCCTGAAGATGACCGACGGCGTGCTGCTGGTGGTCGATGCGTTCGATGGGCCGATGCCACAAACCCGGTTTGTGCTCAGCAAGGCCCTGCATCATAAGCTCAAGCCCATTGTCGTCGTCAACAAGGTGGACCGTGCGGACGCCCGGCCGGATGACGTGGTCAGTGAGGTGTTCGACCTGTTTGTCGAGCTTGGAGCCGACAACGATATACTGGACTTTCCGATTCTTTATGCCTCGGCCAAACAAGGGTGGGCCACGACAGACCTGTCGCGGCCCAGCGATGACCTTAAGCCGCTCTACGACGCTATCATCCGATGTGTCCCGGCGCCGAAGGTTGACCCTGACCGACCCCTGCAAATGCTGGTCACGACTCTGGAGTATTCCGACTATGTCGGGCGGATTGCCATCGGCAAGGTCTTTGCGGGCACCATCGTGCAGGCCCAGCCGGTAACGGTGATTGACAAACAGGGGCATTACACTCAACAGAAGGTGGTCCAGCTGTATGAGTTCGAAGGTCTCGGTAAGAAGCGGGCATCGGAAGTTCAGGCCGGCGACATTTGTGCGGTGGCCGGTCTGGACCCGGTGGATATCGGCGACACAATCGCCTGCACGGATGCGCCGAGCGCCTTGCCGATAGTCGATATCGGCGAGCCGACGATGAGCATGACCTTTCAGGTCAACAACGGCCCGTTCGCGGGCAGGGAAGGCAAATACGTCACTTCACTGCAAATCTGGGACCGTCTGCAAAAGGAGCTTCAAACGAATGTGGCGTTGCAAGTGGAGGCAGGGCAGAGTGCAGACGAGTTCACGGTTTCCGGCAGAGGATTGATGCACCTTGGGATACTCCTGGAGAATATGCGGCGTGAGGGTTATGAGGTCTGCGTGGGCAAGCCACAGGTCATCATCAAGATGAAGAATGGCGTCGAACAGGAACCCATCGAACATCTGGTTATCGAATGTCCGACCGACTGCCAAAGCGCAGTGATTAGTCTGGTAGGCAACCGTCGCAGCGAGATGGTCAAAATGGACATGAAGAGCGGCGTCAGGGACTATGTTCACATGGAGTTTACGATTCCATCACGGGGCCTTTTCGGCCTCAACGCACGCATCCTGACAGCGACCCAGGGCAGAGCGGTGATGCATCATGCGTTCGAGCAGTATGGGCCTATGTGCGGCTCGATACCCGAGCGACAGGCGGGCGTGATGATTGCCACCGATACCGGCGCCGTCACTGCCTACGCGCTCGATGCTCTGTATAATCGTGGCGTCTTCTTTGTTCAACCAGGCGACGAGGTCTATTATGGACAGGTGGTGGGCGAGCACTGCAAGGACAAAGACATCCCCGTTAATGTCACCAGGGCCAAGCAGATGACGAACATACGCGCTGCCGGAAAAGATGATGCGGCACGGGTGCGCCCGGCCCGCATCATGAGCCTGGAGGTCTGCCTGGAGTATATTCAGCAGGACGAACTGGTCGAGATTTGTCCCAAGTCCATCCGCATTCGCAAACGCCTGCTTAAGGATGGCGACCGGCGTCGAGCCGCACGACGACAACCTTAAGACAGGCGAGCGGACGGGTGGCGGCCGAAGACCCCAATCATCCCAATCGCCACCTGTTCACAGGCGGCCGATTTTGCAGAGAAACCGGCCTTTACTGCTACCGCGCCCGGTAGAAAATAGAGCGACCAAGCAGATATGGCCTGCCGGCTGGTTCCTTATACACCGATATTTTTGCAGAAAATTTCAATTGATTATCGGGGCTGGCCCATTACAATAACACCATTGTGGCAGCAGCAGAGAAAAACAGCTATCGGGCTGTGATTGTAGGTGCTTATACCAACAAACACTATTATCCAAGGTTGAGGAGAATAGCCCACAACTGATTCTGTGATTTTATTAGGAGTACTAAAATGGAAGACCAACAAAAAAAATTCCCTAATCAGCCCGGCAGGATTTTCCCGCACGCTCTTACGGACAGACGCACCTTTATCAAATCCGCAGTGGGCGCAGCAGCAGTTGTCGGTACGTACAGAGCCGGTATTTCCGCCTGGGCCGAGGAACCTGCCCCAAAGCATAAACAGGCAGTGCTGAAACTGGGCAGCCAGGATGGCCGCATACCAGGCAACAGCCTGGAAGAAAAGGTTGCCAAGCTGGAGAAATGGGGCGGGGTGGGTCTCGAAATAGGAGGCGGCGGACTACCTGGTCGAGTAACAAGCATCAAAAATGCAATTAAGGGCACAAATATTAAGGTCAGCGCGATATGTGCCGGTTATGCAGGCGCCCCCATTTCCCATGACCTCGGCGAACGCGAAAAGGCGGTTAAGACCATTAAAGAGATTCTTGCGGCAGCGGGAGAGCTCGAATCGACGGGCCTGATAGTTGTCCCTGCGTTCAACAATCAGACGACTCTGGGCAACAAGGAAGGACGTAAAGTTCTGGTAGATATGCTGCCGGACTTAGGTGAGCACGCGGTAAAATGCGGCACGCGGATTCTGCTGGAGCCGCTCAATCGGGGCGAAGCCTTCTTCCTGCGACAGTTAGCGGATGCGGCGGCAATCTGCCGTGATGTGAATCATCCCGGCGTTTGTTTGATGGGCGATTTCTATCACATGAATATTGAAGAAACAAGCGACTGCGGTGCGTTTCTGTCGGCGGGCAAATATCTGCATCACGTCCATCTGGCCAGCGCTAAACGAAATCTGCCCGGCCAGGATGAAAAGAGCTTCGTGGATGGTTTTCGCGGCCTGAAGATGAGCGGCTATCAGGATTATTGCAGCCTCGAATGCGGGTGTAAGGGTGACCCGGAGATTGAGATACCGAAGTCGTTCCGCTTCCTGGAAAAGCAGTGGGAGCAGGCAACCATTTAACTGGAAATCTTATGTTACTCGCCCAAAAGGGAACTCAATTAAAGTGATGTCGTAAGACGTTATTTAGCAGAATACTTGCGTATTTTGCAGAAGGCTTTAGTGACATAGTAGAAAGGAGTTATTCATGAACAAGCCAAACAAGAAAACTGATGATGTTTCTCGCAGAGACTTCATTAAGGCATCAGCAGCTCTGGCGGCTATGGGGGTAGCGACTAACCGTATCTTTGCCGCCGGCCCGGAAAAAATTCGCGTGGCGCTGGTGGGCTGCGGCGGCCGCGGCAACGGGGCCCTGAACGACTGCCTGGCTGCAGCAAAACACATCAACCTCAACATTGAAGTCGTTGCGACAGCCGACTGGTTCAAGGGCAAGGCCGAGGGCACCGGCAAGGAGAAGGGGGTCCCGCCGGAGAAATGCTTTGGCGGAGGAGACGGCTATAAAAAGCTCCTCGAAACCAACCCTGATGTTGTGTTGATAGCCACGCCGCCGAATTTCCGCCCAGTGCATTTTGAAGCAGCCATTAAAGCGGGCAAACACGTCTTTATGGAAAAGCCAGTTGCCGTTGACCCGCCCGGCGGGCGAAAGATTATCGAGGCCGGCGAACTGGCGAAACAAAAAAAACTGTCGGTTGTTGCCGGCACTCAGCGCCGCCACCAGGCGAGCTATCGCAGAACCCAATATGCAGTGGAGCGCGGCGCAATAGGTAAAATCGTCGGCGGCTGCGTATGGTGGTGCGGTGGTGCACTCTGGTACCAGAAGCGAAAAGAGAACGAGAGCGACGCAGACTATATGGTGCGCAACTGGGTCAGCTTCGCCGAGATGTCCGGCGACCACATCGTTGAGCAGCACGTCCACAACCTCGACGTCGCCAACTGGTATATCGGCCATCCGCCAGTCCTTGCTATCGGTTACGGCGGACGCGCGCGTCGCAAGACCGGCGACCAATTTGACTTCTTCAGCATTGAATACGATTACGAAGACGATGTTCATATCCACAGTATGTGCCGGCAGGTCAATGGCACATACGGCAGAGTCAGTGAACACTTCATCGGCACGGAAGGCTCGACCTGGGGCGACGGCAACATGAAATCGAAGAAGAAAATCGATGTCCCTGACTTCCCCGAGCAAGGCGGACCGTATGTGCAGGAGCATATCGACCTGCTCAACAGCATCCTCAAGGGTGAGCCGATTAATGAGGCCAGGAACGTTGCTGAATCCACTCTTACTGCGATTTTAGGCCGCATCTCTACTTACACCGGTCAGGCGGTCAGGTGGTCAGACCTTACTGAGAAGCAGGACTCTCAATGGTATAACTTTACCCTCAAGCCGACCGCTGAAGACTTCGAGAAGGGAACAGTAAAAGCTCCGCCGGACGATGTCGTTGCGGTACCCGGTAAGGAGTAATGCAGAAGAAGCTTAAAGCGTAAAATGCAAAGCTAAATCCACCGCACGTCCGGCGGATAAAAACTGTGGGCCGGCAGGATGCCTTTGCCAGATTTAGCTTTTTGCTTTTAGTTTTTAGTTTTGGGGCGCCACCCGCTTATTGCAGGCTAAAATTTGTATCCAAGAAAAAAGTCGCGCCCTCACAGGCGCGACTTTTTTTACTTGTTAGCTTTGTTTTCCCGGCAGTTGACTATTTTAGCTCAACTACTTCGGTAAATTTCACCAAGGCCTTTCCCGTTTGCGGATGGGCTTCGAGCGTTCCGACCAGACCGACCTTATGGTCTATAAGTTTGCCTAAATCCATCGTCGCAGCCTGCCCGCTCGGTAAGGCATAGCAAATGATTTTGCCCGATTCATCGGTTATCAGGTAGTGTTTTAATTGTGGCTCGGAGCCAAAAATACTGGATGTTCTAAGCTGCCCCATGACTGCAAATCTGCCCAGCTCTTCAAGTTTCGCCAACCTTGTAACACGGGCCTTATCAATCTTGTCCCGAGTCTGCTGCAACTGGGTGCTCTGAAGCCCAATCTCCTTGGCCACCACGAGCGCAAATTCACAATGCTCTACCTGCTTAATCGCATACTCCGCATACCGCGCGGCCTTGCCCGCCTCTTTGTTGCCGGCGATGTCGGCAAGGGCCTTCCTTAAACTCACATAGCTCTGCTGGTCTATCGGTTTAGCTCGCTCCGCTTGAAACTGCTTTTCCAAAGCGTAATAAACCTTGAGCTTTTCATCCTCAATAGAAATTTTCCTCGGAATAGCCCCGGCAATGTCGTTGGGTTCGACCTTAAACCGGACAACTTCCGGGATTTTCCCAACAGGAGCGAGCGGCTTTGTGTATTCGGTGCTTACCCACAGATAGGCTCCAACCGGAGGGGTTATTTTATAATAATTGTCCTTTTCTTCGCCCAGCAGCTTGACTTTATCGCCCTTGTTTAGCTTTAACTGCAGCGTCGTAGAATGAATCGGCCTGACATAGTCCGAGCCGGCATAGACCCTGACACTATCGCCGGTGACAATCCCCACAGCCGGATTATTCGGGTCGATGCCAACATACTGGGTTGAAATCCAGGAAAAACTGCCTGCCGGTGGAACAATACGAGACCAGCTAAACTGGACGCTGACCACCTCTACTTTGTCGCCTCTTCTGAGCTTGCCGCAGTTATAATAATTTGTCCCGGGACCGGAGCGAACATAGACATCGTCGCCAGCTATCTCGGCAACATAAGGAAAGGCCAGCTTGCTTGCCACATTGACATCGTTTGGCGAAGCAGGTTTTACCGGCGGCGTATTGGCATCCTGTGCAAGACTGGACGCTGCCAAACCCGCCACAATAGCAACAATGAGTAAATTAACACGAGAGCGCATTTTTTTGCCTCCTAAAAAGGGGTTCTTATCCTGAAAATCCAAAGGTCCGCCTTCGGCGGACTAAACAACTTTTCGCGTTTTGAGATTATCCGCCAGATAAATAATTGTCAACTTTTTTATTGTGTCAGAACCGGCTTGCCGCCACCACCGCTATTTGCCTTATTTTTGCAGCCGAGCAAGCTCATCGCGGCACATTTTTAACTGGCTGGGGTCGGAAAGTTTTTCAGCCGCAGCCTGCAAATGCTTTACCGCCAGCTGGGGCTTGTCCAGATAGCGCGAATACAATATCCCCAACATCAGTTCCACCTGCTCGGCGTATTCGTAGTTACTGTAATGAGTTAAAAACTGCTCGTAGGCACGAGCCGCTTCAGCAGACCTGTTATCGCTGGCAAGCTGATTGGCAATATCCAACAGGTGTTGGCGGGGCAAAATCTGCTCACTATCAAGCTGCATAAGGTCCAGATAAACTTGTGCCGCAGAGGCCAAACTGCGCTGCGCAATCCTGCTACTAATCTCATTTCGCAGCTCTTTTATTTTTTCTTCATCCTGTTGTTGGGAGGCGCTTTTAACTTCCCTGACCGTTATCTTCTTGGTCCTCACCTCGCCGGCAAATGGGTCATAACCGTTCGACACCACATCGCTATAGAGACGCCGCCGGTTCCATCGTTTTATCATTGCCCACAGGTCGAAACTGCTGCCGCTAATCAAGCCAGCCGTAAGCAGACCTAATATAGACGCGATGCCAAAGGCATATCCTGCCAGATGCGCATCATAAGCAACGCCGGGGGTGTATGCGACGATTAAATTGTCGATCAAAATCATTTTGAGGACAATAAAGTATAATGCCGGCACCTCCGTGGTTCCAATGATGTAGAACCAATACATTACAGTTATCAAAGTCTGCGGAAAGAGCACCAGATACGCCCCTGTTACCGCTGCGATAGCGCCGCTGGCTCCCAGAGTGGGTGCAGTCGAGGAGGAATTAAAAACAGTATGACCTATACCGCTGAATACCGCCCCGGCAAGATAAAAGCACAGATAGCCGATGTGGCCTATCCTGTCGTTGACATTATTGCCAAACAGATACAAAAAAAACATATTGCCGATAATGTGCCAAAGCCCACCGTGCAGAAAGGCATAACTTACAAACTGCCACAGAACTGGTCTGACAGGAGTAAGCATAAACTGGTCCGCCCAGGGCCGAAGCACCTCATCAGAGCCGCTGTATAGGTCCCTGTGAGGCCAGTATGTAACAAGAAAGATAAGCACGTTGACCGCTATGAGCGCGTAATTCATGTATGGCGTTCGTCTTGGCCTGACATTTGTCCGAATGGGCAATAACATACCTTACCTACCAGCAAAGGATTTGAAATCAAAGACGGGTTCATTGTAACGGCAAAAAACCGCCGTGACAAGATATAAAAAAAGGACGGCAACCGCCGTCCTATCCTGTGAAAATAGGCGTTACAGGTAGTTTTAACCCCTCGCGGAAACATCGAAGGCTGGCACAACGGGAGAACTTCTATTTATCCCAGCCGGCCTTCCCCCAGCAGGTCCTCATCTAACGAAAATATAAAAATAAATCAGGGACGAGCCAACCACTTCGAGGAAAAATACTTCATTTTTTGTCAGATTGGAGTTAGTTTATTTGTTGTAGCCCATTGGATTGTCAGAATATCTATGCAGGGATAGGATATATAAGACAATGTTTGCGAAAATCCGGAATGGCGAAAAATTGAGATGGGTGGTAGGCGGGTTGATTTTTGGACTCGCTACGGCGATGACATCGGGTGCGGCAAGCGAAGGTGGGGCCCATGCCAGGATTCCCTGGAATCAATGCCTTATCCAGAAACCCGATTTCTATGCCAGTGACGAGGCCGTTCGTATTGCCGATAACGTTCTTTTATACCAGAGGGATATGGGCGGCTGGCCTAAGGGAATTGATATGGCCGTTTTGCTGAGCGAGGCGGACAAAGCCAGCGCACGCAAAACCACTGATAAAAAGGATTCCACGATAGATAACGGTGCCACTCACACGCAGATACGGTATCTGGCGGAAGTATATTATGCGACAAAGCTCAAACGATTCAGAGAGGGTCTAATCAAAGGGGTGGATTACCTGCTCGAGGCTCAATATCCCAACGGCGGCTGGCCGCAGTTCTACCCGCTTGAGGGACACCAGGATTATTCCAGGTCCATCACGTTTAACGATGGCGCTATGATTGGTGCGATGAGCGTTCTGCATGATATTGCCCAGCGGAAACGCCCGTATGCTTTTATTGACCCCGACCACTGCGAAAAAGCCCGGAAAGCCGTTGAAAAAGGCATCGAGTGCATTCTTAAGTGCCAGATTATTGTTGATGGTCAACTCACCGGCTGGTGTCAACAATACGATGAAAAGACATTAGAACCTCGTCCGGCCCGTAGTTATGAAAAGGTATCTATCTGCGGCAGTGATAGTGCTGATATAGTAAGATTTCTGATGGGTATCGACCGTCCTTCCCAGCGGATTATCAAGAGCATTGAAGGTGCTATTGTGTGGTTTAATCAGGTGAAACTGACCGGCATCCGACTGATTGGCAAGCCGATGCCGTTCGTAGAAAGAAGGGTTGACAAAGTAGTCATTGAAGATGCAAATGCCCCGCCGATATGGGCGCGCTTTTATCAGATAGGGACCAATCGACCAATTTTCTGTGGCCGGGACGGTATTATAAAGTTCCGCATGGCTGAGATTGAACAGGAACGAAGGATGGGATATGCCTGGTATGGCTACTGGCCGGCAGACCTGCTCGCTAATGACTATCCTGCCTGGCGGAAAAAGTGGACGCCACAGAGGAATGTCATCAAAAACTAAACAGCTAAAGTAAAAACAGAGCGGAGAACGGTAACAATGGATAGAGAGACGTTGAGAAGACGCACGATAGTAATTCGCCACGAGCTGAATAAAAAGAAAATAGATTGCCTCATCCTGACAAAGCCGGTCAATGTAACATACACCACTGGCTTTTTGGGCGATGATAGCTGGGCGGTGATTGCTAAAGGCCGGGTCTATCTCCTAACCGACTCCAGGTACACCGAGCAGGCACAAGGCGAGTGCCCGCACTGCACAATAATCCAGCGCACCGCTCCCTTGCCGCAAGCCCTCGCCAGGCTGGTAAAAAAACTAAAATCCATTCGCACGGTAACTGTTGAAAAATCCGCCTCCATCGAGGATTTCGAGCAGATAAAAAAAGCTGTCAAGTCCCGTCTCAAATCAGTCGCCGGTATTATCGAAACTTTTCGCAGCACTAAGGACAGCACCGAAATTGCTACAATCAAAGCTGCCGCCTCAATAGCAGCAAAGGCCCTCAAACAGACACTTCCGCACATAAGGCCGGGCATAACCGAAAACGAGCTGGCCGGTATGCTCGATTTTCAGGTCCGTAAGATGGGGGCAACAAGCGGCTTCGATACAATAGTTGCCTTCGGCCCGAATGCCTCGCGTCCCCATCATCGGCCGACCACAAGGAAGCTCAAGCAGAAAGATACTGTGCTGATAGACTTCGGGGCTAAATACAAAGGCTACTGCTGTGACATTACCAGATGTTTTGCGCTCGGCCCGTCATCGGAGGCGACCGCCTTCTATAAAAAGGTCTATGATATTGTGGAGCAGGCCCAGGCTGCCGCAATAAAAATGATAAAAGCAGGAGTCAATATGGTTCAGGTTGATGCCGCCGCCAGAGAGGTCATTTGCAAAAACGATTTGCCCGTTTACGGCCACGGCACAGGACACGGCTTCGGCCTGGAAATTCACGAACTACCCTTCCTCAAACCCGAAGCCAAAGGCAGGCTCAAGGCAGGCCAGATTATCACTATTGAGCCGGGCGTATATATCCCCGGCAAACTGGGCGTGCGAATAGAAGATGATATCCTCGTAACCGAGGGCGGATGCGAGATTCTAACCCGCAATTGCCCACACTCACCTTCGCTGCTTCGCTAAAAATAGGTTAATATTCGTTTGCCCACCAAAAACAACACGCTATAATAAAAGCGGTTTGTAACCTATTGGTTTGTCACACGTATTTCGATGGGTTGTCATGTTGAGCCGAAGGCGAAATATCTGGCCTTCGCAAGAGAGATTCTTCGCTTCGCTCAGAATGACATCCATCATCTAATCTGTGACGAACCACTACATTCAAAACAGGAGGCTATTATGAATACAAAATGGATATTTTCAGTGCTCGTATCAGGACTACTGGTCGGCACGCCGGTCCTGGCCAGAGAGGTGCGCTTCCAAAAAACCGTCCTCGACAAAACCTTCCGCTCCGAAGGCGTTGCGGTCGGTGATGTCAACCACGACGGCAAGCCGGATGTCCTCGCCGGCGACGTCTGGTATGCAGCACCCGATTGGAAGATGCACGAACTCCGCCCCGTCGGCCAATATGATGGCGCAAAAGGTTACAGCCAATGTTTCGCTAACTTTGCGCAGGACATCAATGGGGATGGCTGGGTCGATTCGATTATCATCGGGATGCCGGGCGAGCCCTGCCGATGGTATGAAAACCCAAAAAATAAACCCGGCCACTGGAAAGAACGCATAGTTGTCAACAGTGCCTGCAACGAAACGCCGATGATGGCTGATTTGCTCGGAGACGGCCGCCCCGTGTTACTCTTTGCCGTTCGTCCTGAGGGGTTGATGGCCTGGTTCAGCGTGCCGAAGAATCTTGAGGGCCTGTGGGATATGCACGTAATCGCCGGCCCCAACGCACCCGGCACAGAAAGGTACAGCCACGGCCTGGGTGCCGGTGACATCAACGGCGACGGGCGAAATGATGTGCTCTTTACCAAAGGCTGGTGGGAATCTCCTCAAGACCGCACAAAAACAAACTGGACATTCCACCCTGCTAACCTCGGCCCGGATTGTGCCAACATGCTCGTCTATGATGTTGATGGTGACGGTAACAACGACGTCATTACCAGCTCAGCACACGGCTACGGCATCTGGTGGTTCCAGCAGGTCAAGACCGACAAGGTCGTCGAGTGGAAACGGCACGAGATCGCCCCCAAGCTGTTCTCCCAGAGTCACGCTATGGTACTGGTTGACATCAATGGTGATGGGGTGAAAGACTTCGTCGTCGGCAAGCGTTTCTGGGCCCACGGTCCCACGGGTGACGCCGACCCGAGCAAGCCGGCAGTGCTATACTGGTTTGAACTGCGCCGCCCACAAAAAGGAGCCGTTGAGTTTGTTCCGCATCAGATTGATGATGATTCCGGTGTCGGGACCCAGTTTGAGATTACTGACCTCAACGCTGACGGCAAACCCGACATCGTTACCTCAAATAAGAAAGGCGTCTATATCTTCCTACAGATGTGATTGTCAGGAGGATTGTAGAAGATTTTGCCCTGCTTTTGACGGCGCGAAGGGAGTAACCGGGGGACAGCGAAAAATGAAAAGACGCTGTGCGCAAAAATGCCCGGGCGATTGTGATTTACGCACGCCGCGCCTGCGGCCCTTATGCCAGGTCAAAAATTAAGCAGACCATCCCTGCAAAGATAGCTGCTACGTCGCGGTTACTGGCCGAAGAACCTGCTTTGTAAATTAGCTCCTGCCGAGGGACTTAAGATACCTCTTAGATTTACAAAGTCCCATTCTGGATGCCTTTTTTTTGACCGCATCGGTTGGCCGGCCAAGCTTGGCAGCAATTTTCGCAGTGGGAGTGAGAGGGAAAAGTTTTGTGAGCAGATTCAGCTCTCTTTTTGTCCATAAACCCTTAAGGAGTTTCTTCTTTGCCATTATACGACTCCTTTCATTTATATGAAGGCATTATCTGCGACCCACGTTAAGGATTTTAACCAGTGATGCAGGAATAGTCAAGCACATTTTGCCTTTCCAGATGCCACAAAGAGAGAACGAGCCAATGCCACAATGCTCTGCGCAAGCGGACCTTACTCGACTATCCACATCGCCACCGAATCCTGGTCTTTGACAAACACGCGGTTGCCGGAGATTACCGGATGGGCATATATCGGCGTGTCGGCCACCTTGTATTGTGCGATTTGAGCGTACTCCTTTCCGTCGGGCTTAAAGACTATCAATCCGGACTTCTCGGGTAAGACCAGAAGACAAGAGCCGGCATCGAGAATTGCTCCAAAACCACCGTGACTGTTTGTGTCGGTCCAGGCCGTCTGGCCAGTCTGGGCGTTCAGGCAGAACAAGTTGCCGCGGTTGGAGAGGCCGAAGAGCAGGCCATTTTTAAGCACGGGCGTGTTGAACTGCGGGGCGAGCTCCGGGTTGCTCCAGAGCTCTTTGGCGGCAAAGCCGTCCGTCTGCTTTTCAATTTTCACGGCCTTGGCGCCCCGGCCCGCACCCGTGTAGATTACCGTTTGCCCATCGACAATTGGTGTGGCGGCGTTGTAGGCCATCCTCTGGGGCACGAATGGCAATTGCCACAGGAGCTTTCCATCGGCTGCGCCTACCGCCACGATGCTCTTCTCCGTCAGTGTCACGATCTGCTTGGTCCCTCCCACCGTCATCAGGACGGGCGAGGCATACTCCGGGCCTTCGACAGCCCATTTCCACTTCTGGTTGCCGGTGGCCAGGTCGAACGCCATAATTGCCCCGTTGCCCTGTCCGCCGAGTTGCGCGATGGCCATGCCGTCAACGATAATCGGCGACGTCGCCGTGAAGAACTGCGGAACGACCTTGGGGAACTCGTCCTTACGCCATACGACCTTGCCGGTCGCGGCGTCGAGACAGGAGAGAACCCCGCCAACGCCCAGCGTGACGACCTTTCCATCCGCTACTGCAGGCGAGCTTCTGGGCCCCGGGTGTCGGGCGGGCGCTCCGGTCACGGCCTGCGCCTCATACTTGTCCCGCCACACTTCCTTTCCATCACCCGCATTCAGACACAGGGTGACCTCATTCGCATCCTGCCGCACAAAGACATAGAGCTTGTCGCCCACCAGGGCGGGCGTTGCATCGCCCAGGCCCACCGTAGTTTTCCACTTTTGCGTCAGCGTCCCCGGCCATTTCTGGGGCGCGGTGAACCCGCTCACCTTCCCATCCCGATTGGGTCCCCGCCACTGAGGCCAATCCTGCGCGAAGATATGGCCTGCGCTGAGCAGAATCACACAGACCACAATCGCGGCGAACAATCGATTCGCGTTTTTCATAGTAACCTCCATTTCAATTCTATCCGAGAGGCCCGCATCGAGCTGCCTCACGGCAACCGAATACCACTGCGGGCTTATCTGTTACACTCTACTCCGCTCCGGGTGGTGAGTCAATATCATTTTTGACCTTAAATCGCAATTTTTGATAAGCAGAATCCCGCTACGGATGGAGGCGGGGGGATTTCGGGATTCGTACTTGAACCCAAATTTGCAGAGCAACTTTCACCAGAAATGCCACTTGGCGAAGGCAAGGCCGGAGCCAGATTTTTTGTATATTCAGCAAGAAGATTTTGCAATTTTCTTTTTGGATAAGATTTGTAGCGCCTCAGTATTACCGCCTATTAAAGCTTCTTTCTTAGCTCGAGACCAGCGTTTTATCTGTTGTTCACGCAGAATCGCCTGTTCCTCGCTTTCATACGATTCACTACAGACCAATTTGACTGGCAGCCTGCAAGTAGTCCATTTTGCCGCTCGCGCAGAATTGTGCCTTAGAACACGCTCTGCAAGATTATCTGCGTGGCCGACATAGTAGCTACCATCCGAGCATTTTAGGATGTACACATGCCACATGCCTGTATATTCTCTGCTTTCCCAGAAGGATGAAATGCCCCTCGACACGCTCGGGGCACTCGATGCGGCCAAGAGTTTTTTCCTCTACCAGATGGCCTGCCACGAGTAAGGCCTTCAAAAACTATTTTGTTTTGAAGGCCGCATCGAGTGGAGGCGGGGGGATTCGAACCCCCGTCCCGAGATGCTTCAAGACAAGCTTCTACATGCGTAGTCGCTTTATTATTTTTTTTCGCCTTACCAAGCGCCAAGCGACAGGCTCTTGGCTTAGCTATTTCGGATTGGTCTTACCGAGCCGGCCCGAACAACCGGCTCAGCCAGCCTGCTATTTGACGCCCTTACCCAACCCGCAGACAAGGTCAGGCAGGACGGGCTACCGGATTAGGCAGCCAGACGCAACTGATAGTTGCCAATTAAGTTTATTGCCGGATGATTAGCCAGGCCAACCGGCGTCCTGGGCACGCAACCTGTCAATCCACTATCCGGTCGAAGCCATTCGCCCCCGTATTTAGTTTTCTAATCTCGCAGAACAGACCCAATAAACTACCCGATATCATAATACCATATTATATCGTCAACTACGTCAAACTGCAACAAAAGTTTGCTCTTGCCGCCTTCAAAACCGGTATCCACAGTTCCAGAAATGGGATACCCTGGCTCTTTTTATAGCCCGCCATCAAAAAAGGTGTCTTTTCCGGCGACAGTTTTGACATTTAACTGCCAGACAGAGCCTTTATCTCTTGCTCCGAAAGCGCTCGGTCGTAGAAACGCAGTTCATCAATGATGCCTTTTGCCGCCACTCCGCCGGGTCTGGCGCCAATCCATAAAGGTTCCTGATTCGTGGGCAGTTTGCCAGACGGTTCTGCCTGGGCGTCGAGAGCACCATCGATATAGAGTTTTATTGATTTGCCATCATAAACTTCGGCAATATGGTGCCATTTACCATCAGCAATCACTTTTCGTCCGTCAAGCCTGTCCTGGTAGTTCCACATCACGGTTACCGGCCCTGTCATTTCCACCCATATATCGATTCGCCTGCCAGGGCCTTCTTCCGGCCACTGAATGCCATCTTTCCAGATGATGTAATGATAATTGTAAGTCTGCTCGAGCTTTACCCATAGGGAGACGGTAAAATTCGGGGCATTGAAGAAATCCTCGTGCGGGATGACAACGTAGTTCTCGCCGTCATACTGAATTGCCTTTCCCCGTTTACCATCAACCCACTTCAGGTCCGGCTGAACAATCGCGGGATTTTCTCCGACCGCATTCTTTGCGATTGCACCTTTTCCCTCATCAAAGCTCCAGTAACCTTTCAGGCCCTCGCTTTTGCCGGACCCGTGTTCAACCACCGTGCAGCCCGTGACAAATACTGCCAAAATGAGTGCCTCAACAAAAATACGATTCGTCTTTCTCGTAACCATTTTCGCCCCTTTCACAAGATGTTTGTGAGGTTTCCTTTTAGACAGCTATGATACCGCCGAACGTCTGCAATACCAGCGAAAAATTACAACCTGCAGACGTGCTCCTGGAACGAAACTATGTCTTCAAATTTTCTGCCGCCGTGAATACGGGAATACCCTGTGCGGGAGTTTAGTTTGACAGAAGCAGACGGTTCAATTATTGTTTGACGTCGAAACAATAAGGTGACGCCTATAATTCCATTTGACCGTGCGATATACCGGTCAATGTCAAGGAAAGGAAATTATATGCCGGCGAACATAGCACACATGCTTATAGCCCATAAGGCGCTGCAAAAGTTAAAAGCAAAAGGGGTTGCAGAGTTTACGGAATTTGCCGAAATGCTCGATGACACCTCTAATGCCAGAAACTACAAGGCATACGTTAACCTCGGAAGTATGGGGCCGGACCTGTATTACTACAGAAGCTTGGCCCGCTCCATCAAAGACATGCTTGTAGAAGGTTTCGTCCAGGCAATAGGAGTAACACCGTGGTCATACCATTTACACTCGAACAGGCCGAACGAATTTCCGCTGAAGCTGGCTGAAATTATGTTCAGCGACGTAACAAGAAAAAAGGGAAGAATTGAGATTTATGATGACGATATCAGGAAACTGGCCTACATTGCAGGACATCTGACCCATATCGCCGCCGACCAGATTATCCACCCTGTAGTCAACAGCATTGCAGGGCCTTACTACCGCGAAGGGGCCAATCGTATGAAACACCGCGAGTGTGAGGTTTTTCAGGACTACTTCCTCTACGAGGAGGTCTATCGTCTGGAGGAAAAGAGGGGGTCAAAATACGACTTTTTTGAGCAGGACTTTCGGGGGTGGGCTGACTGCGTAAGTGGACTGTCGATAAGAAACACGGAGTTATGGTTTCGGTATTTTCTACAGAGGGGGTTTGTGGAAACATACGGGACGGGGCCATCGGAAGATGATGTCGAGGATTCTGTTGATAACCTGCTGCTTACGCTGCGAGTCTGCCGGAAATTCGGTCCTTATAAGAAGGCGGCAAAGGACTACGAAAAGAACAAAGAAAATTCGGCAATGTATCAGCAATACATCAAGGACGTTGATTATATCAAATACTACCGGCTGGCGGTGGAACTGGCGGTGATTTATCTTATCGCTCTGTATGAGGTGTATTTTATGCTCAGAGAGGGAAAGGATTTCACCAAGCGGCACAAGCAGCGATTCCTGCGGATTGTCAGCGGCGCGGATTTGTCGTGCCCCCTTGAGCAAGATATTTTTAAGAAGGCATCTGCTGCACTGAATAACAAAACAAGTATGACAGCAGCCATCAAATCGCATTCCTCGAAACTCCTGACAAGAACAAAACTGCTGACCGCAAGCAAAATTCTCGAGGCCGCAAGCGACCGTGACATCGTAAATGCATAACAGGCACATTTCACGAGCCGACTTTGCGTTTTGGTCCTTATGATTCAGCAGCTTTGGGAACAAAAATATTCCACAGATAACTTTGGAAGGATAGCATCCATCGGATATAATTGAAGGATGGATTTATCAATCGTCATACCGGCATTTGAGGAGAGTAAGAAGATATCGCGGGACGTCGAATCGGCGGCAAAATTCCTGGAGAGTAACCACCTCGCAGGAGAGATTATAATCGTCGATGACGGCAGCAAAGACAATACTTGCGAGATTGCCGGAAGTGTTAAAATCCCTCCCCAGGTAACACGGAAGGTCATTCGCTGCCAGCAACATCGCGGCAAAGGTCACGCCGTCCGCAAGGGCATAATGGAGTCGAAGGGCAGATATGTAATGTTTGCCGACAGCGGCTGCTGTGTGCCATACGAAAATGTCCTTCGCGGGCTGGAGTTACTGAAAAGCGACCAGTGTGACATAGCCCACGGGTCAAGGAAAATGCAGGGATGCCACATTGAGAAGGCCCAGAGCCCGTATCGGCGAATTTGTTCCCGGCTCTTCCACTGGTATGTGGTTCACAGGATGAAACTCCCCCCTGAATTAACCGACACGCAATGTGGCTTCAAGATATACCGAGGCGATGTCGCGCGGCGCCTGTATGGTGAAAGCGTAACTAACGGCTTTGCGTTTGATATAGAAATCATAATGCGGGCCCAAAAAGAAGGCTACCGCATAAAGGAATTTCCCCTCCACTGGAGCTGTGACCGTGACAGCCGGCTGTCACCGACCCGCAGTTTACGGCGAGTCCTCTCGGAACTTCTAACCATTAAGCGGGTTCTATCCGGCAAATGAACGCTATTTATTAACCCGCGGGTCTTTATATAAGCAGCTCATCCTTTTTCCAGGGACCGAACAGTCGGATTTTGTCTTTCTGTATGTCTTCATCCCCGTCTGGTAATATGACCATACCCAGGACATCCGGATGGCGCAAACAATACTGTCTAATCTCGTCCAGAGCCATAACCATAAAGGCGGTTGAAAGGGCATCCGCGGTTGCGGCATCGCAGGCGGAGACCCACGCGGCGAGTTTAGCTTCAACCGGCTGGGCCGTGCGGGGGTCAATGATATGCCGGCCCTTCCGCAGACCTGATGCGCTCAGAGATTTACCCTGGAAATAAAGGCGGGCTAATGTCTGTCTGCGATTGGCGGGATTGCTTAGCGTAATAGGCCAGCCCTTCGTCCCGGGCGGCGCATCAAGTGCCAGGACCGAACTGTATCCGCCACTAATCAGGGCGGCATTAATACCCCATTCGTGCAGCAGCTCGGCCATCCGGTCAACGGCGTAACCTTTACCGATGCCGCCGAGGTCAATTTGCACGGAACTGGTCAGCAACTGGACGGTATGCTCCGCCTCATCAAGTTTCAGAAGGCGCATACCGGTATGTTCGCGAGCGAAACTCAACTCTCCTTTAGAAGGCGTGCGGGGCGTCCCGTCCTTGGCACGCCAGCAGTTTAGTAAAGACCCGATAGTAACATCAAAAGCCCCGTTGGTTTCGGCACAAATCCTGGCGCTAATCTGCAAACATTCGAAGGCAGGCAAGCCCAGCCGCAAAGGTTGATTGGCAGGAAGATTGTTAATCCGTGAAATGTCACTATTTTCGATGAATCGGCTAAGTTCAGCTTCGAGCCGGTCAACTTCATCGAAAGCAGTGCGAGCGGCCTGCCCGGCATAGCTGGCATCATCATCCACGATGATGACTTCAAAGGTGGTTGCCATAGCTTCATGGTAAAAACGCTGCAAGCTGGGGATTGACCGCCAATCACCGTTGACAAAAGAAGATTCTGTTTGCCGCTCAGTCATTCATTGGCTCCGGTTCCGTAAAGGTTGAGCATATTCCTGCTGTTTGAAGCAGTCCCACAGGTCTTTGGTTACGTATCCTCGTAACTCAATCCGGGGACGCAATTCGGTGTAGGTATCAAAGAGAGGCACATATAGATTCTTTTCCCCCGGCGGAGGCAACTGGTACAATTTTGTCAGAAGCTCCTGCTCCACATTCGGGGATGCAATAATCAGGGACGCAGAAACTACGTCGTCAGCTACGGCATCTGTCCAAACCACCTTCGGAAAGGACCGCAGATACCAGGGCAGGGGCCAATAGTCGTGCTGGGGACATATAACCTGAATACTTATGTTACGGCCATCTTCGTGAACCTGCGCTATCGCCTCAACTCTCTGAACAACCACAAAGACATCCGTGGTCGGATGAGCATAGACGTAAGGATTGCGACTATCCGCGTAGAACTCATAGCTGCCGAGGTAGGCCTGCCGGCCCAGGTGCGCTATGCCGACAACCAACAGCAATCCGACAAGGGCCCGGGCTAAAGCATTGGGCGCTAACTTCAATAATGCCGCAGCCCCCACACCTGCCAACAGAATCATCCCATGCAGGAACCCTAACATACACCACGGAGTTTTGTACGGGAGTATGGAATACGCTACGGTCATAATGGCCGTGTAGAAAGCAATAAATCTAAGCAAATGGCATCTGCCGGCAGGTGCGCCTTTGGCCCTGGCTGCAACTACGAAACCAATCGCAGCCAATAGGACAATAACTGCTTCGCTCCAGATAGGGCCGTCACCATATTTGGAATAGATGAGCATTTCGAGGTAGTAATACCACGGGTGGACGTGGAGGGCGTTATTGTGCGCACGGCCAAAATAAGTCGTATAAGTCCGAAAGGAATCCAGGAGTCCGCCTGGGTTGGATAAAAATGATGAGTAGAATAGGCCTGAAACTATTACAGCAGCCGCAAAACCCGCAGCGAAATGCGGGATACTGGATACTCGATACTGGATACTCGATACTCGACGAGAATCGAGAATCGAGAATCGAGCAACGAGCAGCGTAAGCAAAAGCGATAGCAGCATAGAGCCAAAAGCAATGATACACGTCTCCTTAGTAGCGTGCACCAGGCCCAAAAACAGCCCTGTCAGCAAAATCCACTTGACGCTTTTGCTCTGACTATAGCGATAGCCGCAAATGATTGCACCGAAAGTAAAACAGACGAGCAGCATTTCGTGGATGTAGTAGCGGCTGTAAAAAACCATAGCAGGTGAGATAGCAGTCAATACGGCGGCAAAGATAGTTGCACCAGGCCCCAGCCCATCGGCCACCAATAATAGCAGAAGCACCAGCAGCACGCCGAAAAAGACGGGGACAATCCGCAACGTGAATTCGCTCACCTCCGTCAGCCTCGTCGCTGAGCCGATGTAGGCAGGGATTAAAGTCAGGTAATTAAGCGTGGGGCCATGATATTCGTAAGGGTCGTAAGCATAGATACCCTTTTCCAGGAGGTCGCCGAACTTGATGGCGTGAACCGCCTCGTCACCATGCATTGGACGCTGCCGGAGAAACGGCAAGCGTATCGCAAGTGCGGCAATTGTCACGGCCAAGACAGTCACACAACACCTTCTCGGCCATTTCGCAGACGAAGCGGAATATTGAGGCTTCATTCTACCGGCTTGCCATAAACCTCTACTTCGATATAGTGATTCAAATCGTTGCCGGTATTGCCATTGCTGTATAAACGGACATAGCGGGCCCGGACACCCTTGGCATCGATGAGCTTACCATCATTTGTCTCGGTATAGTGCATAGCCTTGCCGACACCCAGACCCGAAGAGTTGTCGATGTCGTTGTTGAAAAGGGTCCGGACATTGGTGATAAAGTCAGCATCATCAGCAACCTGTGCCACAACGTCATAATAGACCCGGGCCTGTTTATGATAATGCCATATCACGATGGCGTATATCTCATACACCGCCTGAAGGTCGATAGTAACATGCTGCAGAAGCGGCCCTAACTCAACATAACTACCATCGGCTGCTTCCTTGTCTCCATCGGTAATCATTTTTATCTCGCCGATGATAGGCTCTTCATCGCTGCTTGATACCGGCTTGTCTAAAGCGACATTTTTCGTTCCAGCCGGAGCGTAAAACGGCGCACGGGGTTTACCCGTCGGCTTTTCAAGATTGGGCACACGCGTATCCTGCGGCGTCCCTACGAACATCGGCTTTGGCAGCTTGATTTCGAGCGGGACCCAGCCGGCAGGGTGATTCACATCAGGGGTCTTTGCATCAGGGACCGGCTTAACCGGAGTCTGCGAGGGGGTCTTCCCCGTGCTATTAGCATCGCTTTTACCACCAGTCACCTGAGTAGAGGGTTTAGGAGGCTGTTTGACACCTTCCTTATTGACATCGGGGGTCTGCTTGCCGGAACCCTCCGTGTGGGCCTGCGGGGAAGACTTCTTGCAGGAGACAACAAAAAACAACGAAACTGCAAACACTACCAGAACACAAATCTTCACACTTGAACCAAGACCTTTTCTCATTGCTTTTTTACCTCAAAAATCCAGAATTTCACAGCTTACCAAACCGTCAATCTCAATAAAATTATCGCCAACAATATCAATCGGTTTGATAATCCTACCGTATTTGCACGTAATTGTCAAGCCTCCCACGAAGTTTTCCTTATGCGGCATCCGGTCCGCCATAGGCGGGTTGGCATCGGGCACGCCAGCCGTCATTTTCCCTCAAAACGGCCTAAACAAAAGCAGGGATTCGGCTTTTGTCGAATCCCTGCTTGATAAGACAATTCATCGAGCTTCAAGCCTGCTTAAAACAGCATCAGATTCTCTGTGTCTTCTCGCCCGATGTCATCGGAACAACTGGCGGCTGCAAACCGGCTTTCGCAAGAACATAGTATAGCACTGCACCGACAATAAATGCCATCAGTGGAGCAGCCGGCACATTAGCCAGTTTGACCAGCGGTGCTATTCCGACGATAAACCCAGCCGCCCAGGATATCCAGCCGGCTAAGTTAAACCCTGCCCGTGGACCAGCCCATTTCTTGCCCGACAGTAAGTAATCCACCATCATTGCACCGCAGATAGGCCCAAAGGATGCACCGATGACTGTGAAGACGCGCCCTGCGTCACCAGCCCATCCAGTTACCGCAAGGAGGACACTAACAGCAGTACCAATTCCAACAGAGACAAACGGGTTGACTTTAGGCAGTGTTGTTTTGAAGCTGTTGGCAGCGATGAAGGATGAAAAGCATGCCGGAGGGAACGCAGCAAGCGCAAGCAGCAGTCCCATAGTTTTTCCTGCGCCTTGCGAACCCATAACTGTGCTCATAAAACCTGTGTCAGCAGTGTTGAGTCCATACTTACCGCCTGCTCCGAATGCACCCGCCGCAATCAACAAGGAGGCGCCTCCTGCCACAATAATCGCCAGAGCAATGCCGACCAGGCCACCCATCTGCACGTCCTTCTCGTCTCTATTGTTCATTCCAAAGTCCACGCCCGCAGCGCCGGCGGTTGCAAAGAATCCAACGACATAGGTTATACAAAGAGCCAGAACACCCCACGAACTCAGGGCAGTGCCTTGACCTGCCGCAGCCACAGTGCCGGCAGCAACAAGCTTATCCGGGTCAAAGCTGCCTATTCCGCCCAACGTTTTAGCTGTCATTACGACAAGAATGACCACCGGGATTAAAGGCAGAAAAGTTGCGACCTTTGCGACATACTGAATCCCTTTGAGTCCGACAAAGGCAGCAAGGACCGCCCAGATGACCGCGATTACCTTCTGCGCTGCCGGGTTGCCGCCAAACAGAGGTGATAACGCCAGCGAGGCAAAATAAGCATTCACACCGAGCCAGCCAAACTGCAGGATACCCATCAAAAACCCGGGCATCAGGAAGCCGCCCTGGGTCCCGTATGTTGAGCTTCCTACAACATAAAGCGGCAACCCCGTCTTCATACCAAATAGGCCAGGCACATAGTAGAAAAGAAAGTGACACAATAAGGCAGAGGCAATCAAACCAAGGAATGCAACTCCGAGGCCTTTTGAGAGCACCCCGCCTGGCAAATTTGTCCCACCGCTGGCAACCTGGCTCCAGAACACAAACCACAGGAATATACCGGCGTATGTCTGGGCCGTGTTCTTATACCAGGGCGCACGGTTCTGTGGCGGATTGGGCTTAGCCATACTTAAATAACTTGGCAGCATTCCGTTACTCATAATCTATTCTCCTAACTAAAATACTCTGATAAACATTCCCTGGCGACTTGCCAGGTATTTACTAATATATAACAATCCGGCTTCTACTTCACCAGATATTCGACTCGCATCCGCTCAAAACTAATCTGTCTGTGGAATCAGGATTCTCTTGCCGCCCTTCATTGCCGACTCGTGGGCACAGATACCCGTCATCGTCCAATTTGCCGCTGGTTTAGCATCCACTGCAGACCGGCGGTTTTGGACAATCGCCCGAATAAACTCATGAACCAGATGCGGATGGGAGCCGCCGTGTCCGCTTCCCTGAATAAAGGATGTATGTTCGTGCTCTTTGTCATAGACGCCGTGCCCGGTGAAGGGAGCTATCTGTCTTGGCAGCAAGCGGCCATAATCAGGAACCTCTACTCTCTTAGCATCTTCGTAGCCGGAATAGATCACAGGTCTCTCGCCGGCAGTCTGCTCCCACTCAAATGAAAGTTTCGTGCCATATACATCGAAACTTTCTCTATACTGGCGGATTGTATCGAAAAGCGACCTGGTAACTTCGCAGGCAATGTCCGAATTCTTCAGTTTCACAAGAGCGGTTTCAACTGCAAAAGGAGCATTGTATCGCTTGCTGTAATCCTTGCGTATCCGCCCTGAGCCGTGACAGACAACCGACTCGGCTCTTTTTTTCGCCAGGCACAGCAAGGGACTAACCGCGTGGGTTGCATAGTGCATAGGAGGGAAACCATACCAGTAATCCGGCCAACCCGGCAACCCCATATTCTGCTGGTGCGAACCCCTCAAAAATTGAATCTTACCCAGCTTACCCGAATCGACAAGCTCCTTCGCACAAAGGAACTCTCGTGTATAAACAGCAGTCTCCATCATCATATATACTTTGCCGGCTTTTTCCCTCGCCTTCACAATCGCAAGACAGTCCTTCTTGGTGGTCGCCATCGGAACAGTGCAGGCAGTGTGTTTACCCGCTTTCAGAGAAGCTAATGCCATCCAGGCATGGTCGGCTATTGGCGAAACAATATGAATAGCATCCAGCTCGTCAATGCCCAGGAGGTCTTCAAATCTGGTAAATCGCCTTTTAATTCCAAACTGGTCGCCTATCTGGTTGAGGTGCTTTTCAGTCCTCTGACAGATAGCATAGCACTCGGCATTGGGATGTCTTTGATAAATAGGGATGAACTCAGCACCAAAGCCAAGCCCCACCACTGCCACCTTCACCTTTCGCATAGGCATTCTCTCCTTTCCAATCCTTTTTGGGAGTGCAACATTTTGCAAAAACCGATAGGTAGCACTCCGAACCCTTTAATTACGGATAAGGCAGCAATCCGCGTCAAGCTCCCAAAAAGGAACCGCTCAAACGCAACACTATTGCGTTTGCGGACCCTATCAAATATACAAGAACAGCCCATTCGGCTGTTATTGCTTCAGTTGAGTTTGGATTACCAGGTAAATATGCACAATTGCGACCACTGCGAATACCAATGCGGTCCAGCGGTGTGCGGCTAAAAGAAAATCCTGCCAGTTCGTTCCGAAAAGCGGAAACATGCTCAAAACAATCGACAGGATTAAGGGCAAGGCCAGGAAGATAATCGCCCAGAATGTTATTTTCTGCGCAAGACAAACGCTTTTGCAAACACTTTCTTCAGGTGAGGTTTTCCGCAAAGTAACCCGCTCAATGATGTGCTCTAACAGGGGCCAATCGCTCCGTTCAAAGCGATGACCGCGAGCCCACAGCACAGCTAAAACCGCCAGGCAGATTGCGAAAACCGGCGCAAAAGTTGCATGCACCATTACAAAATAACCGGAAATGGGAACATTGAAGACCAGTCGCTGATAAAAGCCGGTAACTGCCAGAACCACAAAGCAAAGTAACGCCAGGAGGTAAACCAGTTTCTTCAAGACACCCAACGGACTTAGCTTTTGTGCTATGAAAAGTAGTGTGAAAAGACCAACAAACCGCCTCAAAATGCACACGGGACCCCAGCGGCGCTCCCCGCTGACGGGAAAAACTACACAATGCACGCTGATACCGGCAAAAGTAACTACAAAAGCAATTATCGCAACCGTGCTAAACATACTATTCACATATTCTCATCAGAGCTACTAATCCTGCCCGGCCAGCACCTTTACAACGCTGCCCAAGGCCTTAAGTGCATACAACAATAAAACCACGGCTATAATCGCAGCAGAACCGAGGGCAATAACCTTCAGCCACGGCCGAAATACAAACGAGACAGCGAACGCCCAGGCGTAACGCGGGTTTATGTCCTGAAATTCGAACATTTCTTTGAAGGACCCTTGTTGAGAGGCAACAGGAGAGTCAATTGCGACAGCACCAAAGAAGAAGGGGGCATCTGCAGCGTGGCAATCGGTGCAGTAGCGAACGCCCAGCGCCTGAGCGGCCGGCCTGACTTCATGGGCAATGGGCCATAAATATGGCTGGGCCGCCGGATGATTTTCCTCCTGGCAGAGCTTTCCCACATCATCGAGATAGTAAAGTTTGCCGCCGGCAATATAAACGGCCTTACCCTCAACCGATTTCTCCGACGACAGCTTCTTCAGAGCTTCAGTGATATGCTCGGCACGAAGTTCCAGCCAACCTGCGGAAATCGACAGCTTTTCCTTAGCAAAGATTTTGCCGGCAGTTTGCCTGACAACCTCGATGTCAATCGGCGCCACATTTTGGTCTTTTAGAACTCCCCAGAAGGCAGGCCATAGAAGCTTATGAGGCGCAATTTTGCCATTCGCCTGTTTAGCAAAAACGGGGGAGACTATATGAGGTAGCGCATCCGGCGACTTATTGACATTGAGTGTCCCTAAGCGATGAGCCCGCGAGGTCTTAACCAGAGTAGTTTTCTGTGCGGGCCAGGGACCTGAGTGGCAGGCCGTGCAGGTGAGTTTATCAAAGTGCACCGGCGGGATACCCGGATGCGTAGGAACAGGCGCACCCAGCCGGCCCGCTACCGGTGCTGATAATGGTGACTTTCCCTCAAGATGACAACTCTGACACGATGAGGTAGCTGCCAGCGGGTTTGTCGAGATAGCCCCCTCGCCCTCATAGCCTCGGGTAATGTTGTGGTCCACGCCGTTACGGTGGCAATCAACACAGGTCAGGCCTGCGGTAAGATGCACATCCACATCTGTTTGCCACTTTTCCGTCTCTTTCTTAACCAGATACATATTGGAATGGCAGAAATAGCACCGTTCGGCTGGGACCTTTCTGGCAATGTTAAAGAATACCTGATTCTTGGAGTCGAATAGCTTTTCGCGATACGTTATTGAAGGAGGTGTCAGTTTAGGGTCATCCAGGGCCTGAGGCATTAGAGGGTCGTATGTGTCAGGCATATCCTTAGCGGAGCCGCTAACCGAGGCAAATCCGCATGTTGCTGCCGCAGCCCAGCGGAAATTCTCACGGGCCGTCTGGATTGCATACTCGGCCTGGTTGTGGGCAGGGTCGGCATCGTGGCAGCTCATACAATTCGCTTCCAGCTTGCCTGATACAAACTCGCGAGTGATTTCGTCGGGGTCGTCGCTCTCCTGCTCCCCCACACCGCCGCCGGGTGTATGTCTGCCGAAAAGCCGGACAAACTTGCGCGATGTCAGACCGAGTTGCTCGGGTTTGAATGTCCCCGGCCAGCGGCGATGAGAAAGGGCAATCTGTGTGCCCGTCGCCGCATCAACAAGTATCCACGGCTGAGCCGGCCGGCCAGGCAGGATATTCGGGTCAGGGGCATTAAAATGCCAGCCTTTACTTACTACATTATAACTATGACACGCTCCGCAGGTGCGACTTGCGGAAAACGGCAGAAGCGGCTTGTCATCGGGCGTGATTTTTTCGCCCTCTTCGTTAAGCAAAGGGATAAGATGGACCGGATTTGCCCGGCTACCGTCACTTTCGTCGCCAAGCAGTTTCTGGTTGGGGTCGCCGGCATAGAGGGTCGATACCAGCCAGAACAAAACGCCTGTTGCTATCAATCCTTTTTTCAACGTACGGCCAATCCTTTTTTCTCAACGTATAAAGTGAGCAAAGACGCCCACTAAGCATTGTAGCTAAGCCGGGACCTTAAAGTCCTCCGGCTTAAACTCAAGTCTCTTCCCTGCTTCTATCGCCTCATTGACTTTCAATACCATAACAGCCGTTTCGTATCCGACCTCAGCGGGGCAATTGAGTTTGGCCTTGCCGCGAATCGCATCGAAGAAATTCTCCAGATGCGGCTGATGGTACGGCTTATCCATTGTCACCGGCAAATCAAAGCGGGGCGGCTTAGGTGACTCTCGCGAATCGACTGCACCCTCAGCCGTGGCAGCCGGCTTTTCTTCCTTCTTTTCCTCCACAGGCGCCTTTAGGTAACCCATCTTGACCCACTTGTCCCAATAGTCCTCCGGAAGGTATTTTTCACGATAAACATCGCCTCGCCCGGAAGCTTCAGAGATTAACATCGCACCTTCATCGCCCATAAAAAGTTCAAAATATCCGTTACCACTGTTGGTGGTTATTGTCTGATAAAAGGCCCTTACGATGCCCTGTTTGGTCTCGTACTCATAAATGGCCATTACATGGTCATACCATTCGTGGCCTTTCCAGTAATCGACACCGCCGCTGGCCATAATGGATTTGGGATTTGTCTCGAGGAACCAGCTATAGATATCAATCTGGTGCGAGCCGAGGTCAACTATAGGCCCACCCCCTAAACCCTTATACCATCGCCAGTTCCTGAACTGCTGCATGGATTTGAAACCGCATTTTTGCAGTGTTGCCTCGTCAATATCGGTGCCTTTTGGCCAAAGTAAGTCTTCGCATGCTGCCTTGCCGCGGTTCCACTGACCGTTGATTGTGGTAATGCGGCCTAACAGCTTCGCGTCCTTGATGAGCTTCTGATAGCAGTGAATATAGCGGGGGTTGCTGCGGCGCTGGTGGCCAATCTGCAGAAGCTTACCGGTCTCTTTGGCGGCCTGCACCATTTTTTTGGCGCCTTCGAGTGTGTTAGACATCTCCTTCTCACAATAGACGTGCAGACCCGCTGAAAGTGCGGCCACCGCATGCTCAGCATGCCAGAAATCGGGCGTAGCGATTATGACGGCGTTGAGGTTTTTCTCTTTGTCGAGCATCTCCTTGTAGTCGGTATAGGCATTATGCTCAATTTTGTACTTCTTTAACATATTCGAGACCCGTTTTAGGCTCCAGCCTTGCCAGACGTCACAGACTGCCTTGAAGCGAATACCCGGAATCTTCAGGCAGGCATCCATTAAGACCTGTCCCTGGGCTCCGGCGCCGAGCAGGGCCACGTTTATGTCATCTTCTTTTTTGCTGCCACCTGCTTGCCCCAGCACCACCGGCGACAATACCAGGCCCGCTCCTATGGCCGCCGTAGAACGCAGGAAACTCCGTCTGTCTATTCCTCTCTTTGTTTTTTGCTTACTCATAGCGTTATAACTCCAAAAGTTTACTAAACCATATCTCAGGCATTCACCAGACAACCCGCCTGACTGGATTTTAGGGCACTATCCCAGATCGCCAGGACCTTACACACAAAGACCGCAGGCTTGAGGTGGCATTTCTGCTCTGGTCCTGCCCTGCAGTCCCTGCAATCTTACACCACCATCTATTATGGCACTATTTCGGCTTTCGGTCAAGTGCGCATTTACGATTTTTCCACCTGCGCCACTGCAAAGCAATACCACAGGTTTGCGCTTGCGCTCGTGACATCCAGCTACTTAAGTAATGGTATTACAACGACATTACGATACGCCACAGGGCCGTGGTTGCCCTGGAACATAAGCGGGCCGGTAGGCGCTTCCTTGCCGGTAACGCCGCCGGGCGTCGGACCGGGCAGTTCGAGGTTCTCATGCAACACCTGGCCGTTAAGTTCCACCTTTATAAGCTTAGTGTTACCGCCGGCAATTTTATTGCCGCTCGCATCAAATTTAGGAGCGGCAACCTCAATCACATACTTCTGCCACTCGCCGGGTTTCTTGCAAGCGTTGACTGGCGGCGGAGCGGCACCATAAACCGCTCCCATGTCACCACTGCCCGTCTTTTCTCTGCCGTAACTATCCAGCACCTGTATTTCATACTCACCCATAACATAGACGCCGGAATTGGACTCCTTTGGAACCATCAGTTGCAGTTCGATGCGGCAGCCGCCGAACTTGGCCTTGGAGTATATATCGAGACTGTCGCCGTGCTGGGCGGCAAGATTTATCATTTCACTTCCACTGCCTTTGGCTACCAATAGCTTCGGATTGGCAGGTGAGACGGCGGCTGTGCCAACGACCCACTTGGATTTACTCTTATCGCCAGCAACTTCCCAATCGTTGAGGTCTTTGCCGTTAAAAAGCAGGACGGCGTCGCCGACTTTTTGCTGCAGGTGCTTAATGCTGATGTCTTTGAACTCGACAACCATCGGCGGCCCGACGTGGATTTGAAGTGCAAAGATGCCTTCGCGAGCACCGCCTTTGGGGTCATTGTCAATTAGTTCGATTGTCTGATAGCCATTAAGATACTGGACGATGTGATTACCCTGGGCGATGATGTAGTACTCGTTCCAGTCTTTTTCCTTGTAGTAACCGGCCTTGATAAGCTCATCTTTATCGGCGACCTTGCTGATGACATTTTTCTTGCCGTTTTCATCGATTACCACAAATTCGCCGACATTGGCCAAGCCTGCTCTGCCGCGTTCATCGTAGAGGAAGCCGACCTTCCCCGGTGAGTTTTCTACTTCGGCCTGGTAACCGCCGACGCGCCACTCGCCGAGGTCTTTGCTGCGGTACTGGATGCCGGAATTGCCGTTCTGGATGCGGAACTTTATCTTCAGCTCAAAATCTCTGAGCTTGCCGCCGCGCCAGATACAGAACGTATTGTTACTTGGAAGATTTCCGACGCTGGTTTCGCCGCGAATGGCGCCATCTTTAACCGACCAGAATCGGCTGTCGCCATCCCAGCCGGTCAGGTCCTTGCCGTTGAAAATTGATTGCCAACCGACCTGCCCCGATTCTGTGGCGGTCTGCTCTGGTTGGGCGGTGGTTCGTTTTAATTGCGCAGCAGTTTTCTGAAAGTATGGGATACACTGGGCAATTTCAGGGGAAGAATTTTCCCAGTTGTACTCGTACTCAATTGAGAACACACCCTTGAAATTCTGGCGGGCAAGCTCAGTCAGCATTGCTTTTACGTCGCACTTTCCTGTCCCCCATACCACATCGTGTCCCTGGTCGAGGTCCTTAAAGTGCAGGCTGACAATACGACCTTCGAGTTTCTTCAGTGACTCAAGAGGGTTTAACTCTGAGCGGAACCAGTGCCCCGTATCGGCGCAGGCCCCGATTCGCTTGCTGCGTCCCTTGCAAACCTTGAGCACGGTATTGGGGTCCCAGTAATACGAAGGTTTGGGATGATTGTGTATGGCAACGTTGATTTTATATTCCCCGCACAACTTATCTATCATCTCAAACGCGTCTTCCGGCGGCTCAGAAACAATCGTCTCGATTCCCATATCCTTTGCAAAATCAAACACCTTTCGGTTTTCTTGCTCGTTGTTCGACAGACCTACCACACCATAGTTCACTAACCTCACCCCGGCCTCCTGCAGTTTCTTCTTGACCTCTCCTCTTATTTCGGCAGACACATTATGGTCGAACTTGACATCGGGCTTTTCCTTGCTAAGTTGCTGACCGGGATAAGCCTCAATATAACGCAGGCCGAGCGCTTTGGTTTTGTCAATTGCCTCGTAAAACGTAAATCGATTGAAAGTATATGCTTGCATGCACAGCCGCCAGTCCGCCTTTGGCGGGTCAGCGGCGTGCGCCCTGGCTGAACACCAGATAAATGGAACAACCGCAACCAGAATAATAGTGAGTTTTGCCTCCCTGTTCATTTCTTCTTTCTCCTGTAAATTAAATGTGCTACTTTTAGGTTCTTATCTACAAGGTCCATCCCTTGCGATATTCTCGTTGTAGGTACTTGTTTGCCTCGGGGACATTTGTAATTTTTAGGTTCGGCCCATCCCAAGATAGCTTCTGCCCGGCACGAGCCGCCACGTTGCCAAGCAGGATAGTTTCTGTTAGCGGCCCCGAGTAGTCGAAGTTTGCCAGCGGTTTTGGCCCGCCCTTACAAGCCCTTATCCACTCCTGGTAGTGGTCAATGTCTCGTGGGAAAAGTTGTGCAGGTGGTTTGAAGCCCTTCATTTTCGATTCCGGTATAAGCCGTGGGCCATCCATGTGGGGCGCAAGCACGGTTCCTTTTTCGCCGTAGTATAGCCCCCCCTGGTCAGGGAGCTTACGGTCTTGCTCAAGCTCCGGCGGGCGAGGCGGATTATTGGCGCCGTCATACCAGGATACCACAACCGGCGGCAGGTTACCTCTCGCGGGAAACTCCCACCGCACTATAGTTGCCTCCGGATATGTCTCGTTATTAAACGGGCCAGGTTTTGCCTCCACTCTCGTCGGATACCCCAGTTCCAGAGCCCACCAAGCCGGGTCGATTATGTGGCAGCCCATATCGCCCAATGTGCCTGTTCCAAAATCCCACCAGCGGCGCCAGTTGCCGGGCTGATAGGCCGGATGATAGGGCCGCTCGGGGGCCGGGCCAAGCCACAGGTCCCAGTCGAGCCACTCAGGCACAGGCGGCGTCTCGGTGGGCCGTGTGCCCCCGCCCCAGTTCTTGTTGCTCCAGATGTCCACCTGCTGGACCTTACCAATCATTCCGGACTTAATTATCTCCACCAGCAGTTTAAGAGCCTCTGTGGCGTGGAGTTGAATGCCCATCTGGGTCATCACTTTGTGCTCGCGGGCTGCCTCGGTGAGCTTACGGACCTCAAATAAATCGTGCGTCAGCGGCTTCTGGCAATAGACGTGCTTACCCATTTTTATAGCCATCATAGCCGCGACTGCATGTGTATTGTCGGGCGTCGATACCGTGACGGCATCGATGTTTTTTTCCTTTTCCAGCATCCGGCGGAAATCGCGGTATTTCCTGGCGCTCGGAAACTTCTTGAACGTGTCTGCTGCGTTCTTCCAATCCACATCGCATAGTGCCACCATGTTTTCCGTGCCGACCTGCTCTGAATCAGATGCCCCCATTCCGCCGACGCCTATACAGGCGATATTGAGCTTTTCACTCGGCGGGATACGGCGGGGACCACCGAGCACGTGGCGGGGAACAATGGTAAATGCCGCCGCGGCAGCCGCACTACCCAGAAACCGGCGACGGGAAATCTGTTTATCTTTCACAACGCAACTCCTTAATACTCATCCACCTGAACATTATTAACTACGGACAATCACAAAGCCCAGCCCTGGCGGTACTGGCAGCGGAGAAACTCATTGGCCTCAGGTAAATTGGTAATCTTCATATTCGGCCCATCCCAGCGCAATTTCATCCGTGCCAGTTTCTCCCTCAGTTCCACACGCAGAGCAACATTGCCCAGCAAAACCACCTCGGCCAGCAGGCCGGCGTGGTCGAAATTAGAGCCGGCGGGTTTGCCTCCCTTGCAGGCTTCAATCCATTCCTCAAAATGGCCGGGCGACCTAGGGAGCATCTGCGGCGGCTTCTTGTATTCCTTCATCCTTGACCCAGGTATGAGTCTATGGCCGAGCATCTTGCCTTTGTCGCCTACAAACAAAACACCGCCCGACCCCATTTCCAGACCCTCATCCAGCTCCTCTGGCCGCGGTGGCCGCAATCCACCGTCATACCAAATCACCTTAGCCGGCGGCATATCGCCCCGGGCAGGGAATTGATAATGAACAATGGAGGCCACAGGATATGTTTCCTTATTCACCAGCGTACAAGCGGCTTCTACGTTTGTGGGGTGTCCTAATTTAAGAGCACGGAAAACCGGGTCAAGACTATGGCAGCCTATGTCCCCCAGCGCCCCTGTCCCGAAATCCCACCAGCCCCGCCAGGCAAAAGGCAGATAGCAAGGATGATAAGGCCGATATGGCGCCGGCCCAAGCCACAGGTCCCAATCCAGCGTTTCAGGAACGGGCGGCTCTTCCTTCGGCCGGTCAACGCCCTGCGGCCAATATACCTCGAAAAGACCTCTCGAAGGCCTATCAGTCCAGACGTGGACTTCCCGCACAGGGCCGATAGCACCATCCCAGATATACTCACACATCAGCCGCGTCTCCTCGGATGCCTGGCCCTGGTTTCCCATTTGAGTAGCAACCTTGTGCTCACGAGCCGCCTCGGCAACCTTACGCGCCTCGTAAACCGAGTGCGTCAAGGGCTTTTCACAATAGACGTGCTTGCCCATCTTGATTGCCATTATGGAAGCCACAGCGTGCACGTGGTCCGGCGTAGCCACCGTCACCGCATCAATGTTTTTATCTTCCTCCTCTAACATCTTACGGAAATCGCGATATTTTTTTGCGTTGGGGAAACGCTTGAAGGTGCCTGCTGCGTGTTTCCAATCGACATCGCACAGAGCGACGATATTTTGACTTTGCACACCCTCCAGGACGCTTGCACCTCGCCCTGCTATACCAATACCTGCAATATTGAGTTTTTCGCTTGGGGGGATACGCCTTCGACCGCCAACCACGTGGCAGGAAACAATAGTAAAGGCCGCCACTGCCGCTGCGCCACCGAGAAATTGCCGCCGATTAATTTTTCTCTTTTCCGACATTAGCTAATCACCTCAGAATCTTGCTTTTCCTTGATTATTTACCCATCAAAACCTGTGTATAAAAAAATTACAACTTTTGCCGACCAGGCAAATCTACTTGGCTAAAGGTTCTATCCTGATGTTGCGAAACCACACCGGCTTGCCGTGGTCCTGAAATCCGATATGGCCCACCCGCGGCATATCCTTGTAGGCTGTCCTAAATTTATTTTTCGTTCCGTCTGGATTCTTGCCGGCCTCGGTCCATTGGCTCAGGTCCATATTGATTATCTGCTCGCCATTCACTACCACCATAACTCGATTTGCCTTAGCTGTTATCGTCAGCCGGTTCCATTCCATGGGTTTTTTGACCATATTCTTGGTCGGGGCCAGACAATCGTATATCGCCCCGCAATCATACTTACCGACTGTGGTTTTGCCGTATGAATCCAGAATCTGAACCTCTATCCCTGTTTGGACCGGGTCGTTTATGTTGTCAGTGCGGAAAAAGACCCCACTATTGGTGTCTTTATCAACCTTGAACTCCAGGTCCAAGATAAAGTTGCTGAACTTTTCCTTCGTCCAGATATCTCCGCCGCCCTTGCGAGCCAGTGCCCCGTCCTCGAGTGCCCAGCTCCCCTCTTTATACGTCCAGTTGGACAGGTTTTTCGCCAAAAGGCTGCGCCAGCCCTCCTTGTCACTTGTCGCTGGATAAGTCTCTACGCCCGCTGTCTGCGGCCTTGAACAGGAACTTAAAAAAACAACCGTCGCCCCCAACAAAAGAATAATAAATTGCGCCCTGCTATTCATTTTATCCTCACTTCTAATCTCTGATTTCAAGGATGCCCCGTGTTCTCTACAATGTCCAGCCCTTGCGGTATTCTTGCCGGATATACTCATTGGCCTCAGGCAGGTTGGTAACTTTCATATTAGGCCCGTCGTAATACAGCTTAAGGCCTTTTTCATATAGCTTCTGGCCCAATCGAACAGCGATATTGCCCAGCAGAACTACCTCAGCCAACGGCCCTGCGATGTCGAAATTGGAACCTGCTGGCGGACCTCCTTTGCAGGCGTTTATCCATTCCCGGTGATGTCCCGGCGAGCGGGGCAAGGTCTGCGGCGGCTTTTTGTATTCCTGCATCTTTGACTCGGGGATAAGGCGATGGCCGAGTATTTTGCCCTTGTCACCGACATATAAAGTATCATCGGCCTCGCCGAAATGTCGGCCATCCTCGAGCTCCGGCGGCCTCGCAGGCATCAGGTCGCCATCATACCAGGTTAGCGTAAGCTGTCCGCCTCGCCAAAAAACCGGCGGCAAATCATCCAATGCAGGAAACTGGTACCTGACTATCGACGCTAAAGGCGCCGTCTCAGAATTGACCCCACTTGAACAGGCCTCAACGCTGGTCGGGTAGCCAAGTTTGAGGGCCTTGAAAATTGGAGAGAACTGATGGCAGCCAATATCCCCTAAAACGCCCGTCCCGAAATCCCACCAGCCACGCCAACTGAACGGCAGATAACAAGGATGATACGGACGATATGGCGCGGGACCAAGCCACAGGTCCCAGTCCAGCGTTTCAGGAACTGGCGGTGTCTCCTTGGGACGCTCAAGACCTCGAGGCGAGATTGGCCTGTTGCACCAGGAATGAACCTCACGAACCTGGCCGATTGCACCAGCCCAGATAAATTCGCAGACCAGCCGGCGCTCTTCCGAGGCCTGCCCCTGATTTCCCATTTGAGTTGCAACCTTGGCCTCGCTGGCTGCCTCGGTTAGCTTACGGCACTCGTAGATTGAATGAGCAAGCGGCTTTTCGCAATAGACGTGCTTACCCATCTTGATTGCCATCATGGCGATGACCGCGTGCGTGTGGTCGGGCGTAGCGATTACTACCGCGTCGATGTTCTTATCTTCCTTTTCGAGCATTATGCGGAAATCGGTATATGCTTTGGCATTGGGATATTTTTTGAAGACACCACCCGCATAGTTCTTATCGACATCGCACAGTGCGACTATGTTTTCGCCGCCGACCTCGTCAAGGTCGCCTGCGCCGCGGCCGCCTATGCCGATACCGGCTATATTGAGCTTCTCGCTCGGAGGGATATTTCTTGGACCTCCAAGCACGTAACGCGGCACAATAGTAAAGGCGGTTACCGCTGCTGCCGCGCCTATAAAGTCACGGCGCGATAACCGCCCATCGCCGGCACCTATCAAACACTTTTTATCAAATTGACCGCCGCACCTATTAGGGGCTGTACTCCCGTCTTTCATAACAGCATCTCCTTAACAGCAACTAATCGATAGTAATTGGCTACCCTGCCGCCGGCGAAACAAACTACTAACAACTAATACAGATTCACATCCTACAATCTTTTGCAAAACGAGCTTATATCGACCATCCCTCGCGGTATTTCTTATTGATGAACTGGTCTGCCTCAAGGGCGTTGGTCGCCTTCATCTTCTTGGAGTCCCACTCGATTCTCTTGCCCAGCCGAACAGCCAAGTTGCCCACCAACAGCGCCTCTGTAAATGGACCTGAATACTCGAAGCCTGCCATTGCACCCTTGGGATTATTATCCTTGCAGGCCTGTATCCATTCTTTGTGGTGTCCTATCGACCTCGGCAAAGTCTTGGCCGGCCTCTTGTATTCCTGCATTTTTGATTCAGGGACAATCCTCGGTGCGCCGGCCCAGCCGCCGCAAACAATCGTTCCTTTATCTCCGACTAACATAATGCCGTTATCCTCCAGCTTGCGTCCCTCCTCAAGCTCCGGTGGACGCGGGGGCATTTTGTGGCCATCATACCATATAACTTTTACCGGCGGCTGGTCGCCGCGAGCCGCAAAGTAGTACGTGATAATCTGCCATTTCGGGAAGGTCTCGCTGTTGATGCCGCTTGTCTCGGCCTCAGCAGCAACCGGCGCGCCAAGGTCAAGGCAGAAAAAGGCCGGGTCGGCATTATGCACAGCCATATCACCCATCGCGCCGCATCCGAAATCCCACCACCCGCGCCAGTTAAACGGCACATAAGCAGGATGATACGGCCGCTGCGGAGCCGGACCAAGCCACAGGTCCCAGTCCAGCGTGGGCGGCACGGGCGGAGTATCTTTTGGCCTGTCGATACCCTGTGGCCAGATAGGACGGTCGGACCAGACATGCACCGTATGGACCTTGCCGATTGCGCCATCCTTAATGAACTCGTAGGTCAGGCGCAATCCTTCGCCGGCGTGACCCTGGTTACCCATCTGCGTAACTACCTTCATCTGACGGGCAACTTCTGCCATTTTGCGGGCCTCAAAAATTGTGTGGGCCATCGGCTTTTCAACGTAAATATGCTTGCCCATTCTCATGGCCATTATAGCGGCCGGAGCGTGGTTGTGGTCCGGAGTGGCAATCACCACCGCGTCAATGTTGTTCTTTTCCTTCTCCAGCATCTGGCGGTAATCGCGGTAAACCTTCGCGTTGGGGAACTTCTTGAAGGTCTCCTTGGCCTTTTCCTGGTCAACATCGCACAGGGCCACGATATTTTCGCTGCTGACATTATTGATGTCACCTGCCCCCTGACCTCCCACGCCGATACCTGCTATATTGAGCTTTTCGCTCGGAGGGGGATTGCCGGCCTGTCCCAGCACATGCCGGGGCACAATCGTAAAAGCCGCTACCGCCGCCGCAGCGCTGCCCATAAAATCACGCCGCGAAATCTTTTGTTTCTGGTTCTTCATACGTCGCACCTCTTTTCTACAATTAAATTTCCTTCAACTATTGTCGCAGAAGTATGAATCTATTTCTAAAGCTCCAGTGACCATCCCTCACGACAAGGCTGTTTTACATATTTATTGGCCTCTTCATCATTAGTAACCTTCATATTCTCACCATCCCACAGCAACTTCGCACCCAGGCGATGAATGGCAAGATTACCCATCACAACGGCCTCGGTGAATGGGCCGGAGTAGTCAAAGTTTGAGCAGGCGGGCTCGCCGCCTTTGCAGGCCCTAATCCAGTTCTGTTCGTGATGACCGCCTTCTATCCGCGGGAGGGTTTCCGGCGGACGCTTGTATTCTTTCATCTTTGTCTCGGGTATCAGCCGTGGGTTGTCACCGTACTCGCCGCACATCAGTTTTCCTTTGTCGCCGATAAATATCACGCTGGTCATCTGTCGGCCCCGTTCCAGCTCGTCAGGCCTGGGTGGTTTCATACCACCGTCATACCAGTGTAGCTTAACTGGCGGCATATCCCCACGGGCAGGGAACTCATAACGAACGATGGAGGCCAGCGGAAATGTCTCATTGTTGACCTTGGTCGCGCAGGATTCAACACTAATCGGGTATTTTAGTTTAAGTGCCGAGAAGACCGGGTCAAGCAAGTGGCAGGCCATATCACCCAGTGCCCCGCACCCGAAGTCCCACCACCCTCGCCAAGCAAACGGCAGATAGCAAGAATTATAAGGCCGCATCGGCGAGGGGCCAACCCAAAGGTCCCAGTCCAGTGTGGGAGGCACGGGCGGCGTGTCGGAAGGCCTGTCAATCCCCTGCGGCCAGATGGGCCTGTTGGTCCAGGCCTGCACCTCACGCACCGGGCCGATAGCCCCATCCCATATCCATTCACATATTAATCGCACGCCTTCGCCTGAATGGCCCTGATTACCCATCTGCGTGGCAACCTTATACTTTCTTGCCGCCTCCGTCAGCATCCGTGCCTCATAAACCGTGTGAGTCATCGGTTTCTGAACATAAACATGCTTACCCCGCCGCATTGCCGCCATAGCAGCTACCGCGTGGGTATGGTCCGGCGTAGCCACAATCACAGCGTCAATGTCCTTTTGCTCATCCAGCATCTTGCGGAAGTCCTTCCACTTTCTCGCCTTCGGATAGCGATTGAACGTATCCTTGGCTCGCTCGTCATCGACATCGCACAATGCAACGATGTTTTCGCCGCTGTCGCTGCAAGCGTTTATGTTGCTCGCGCCCATACCGCCGGCGCCGATGCCGGCTATATTAAGTTTTTCGCTTGGCGGCTTATTGCCAGAACCACCGAGCACACGCCGGGGCACAATTGTGAACGCCGCTACCACTGCTGCAGCGCTGCCCATAAAATCACGCCGGGAAATTTTTTTGTCTTGCTGCTTAGTTCTCTTTTTCTCGTTTCTCATATTACTATCCCTTGAACAATTGCTATTCTGAACTCTCTAACAACACAACCAAGAACCCGCATATCGAAACTATAAACTAAAAACGAAAAGTTAAATCCGGCAAAGACGTCCTGCCGGACCACAGTTTTTAGTTTTGCATTTTACGTTTTAAGCTTCAACTCCACCAGCCAGATGTTCCGGAATTGGACCGGATTGCCGTGGTCCTGCAGATATATGCCGCCCGGCTGGCTCACATTGCCATCCAAGGCCCCGCCGGTCGGCCCGGGAACCTTTATTTTGTCGTGTATTTTGACACCGTTATGCACCACTGTCAATAAAACATCGCTGAGCTTGGCCCCGGCGATGTCAAACCGCGGGGCACGGAAAGTGATATCGTAAGTCTGCCACTGCATCGGCAGTGCACACATATTCACACGCGGCGCGGCAATCGTGTAGAGTCCGCCGCACTCGTTGTCCAGACCTTCAAGACCGTAGCTATCAAGTACCTGGATTTCGTATCGCCCTTGCAGATACACTCCGCTGTTGCCGCGGCCCTGGCCGCGAGCATCAGGCATAAACGGCGTGCGAAACTCTATATGCAGATTGAAATCGGTGAATTTCTTTTTGGTCACGATTGAACCGCCCCCAGGCGCAACTTCCATCGCCCCGCCGGGCAGCAGTTTCCATCTCGCTTCCTTTTTATCGGCTTTGACGACGGATGTTCCTATCCGCTCCCACTGGTCGAAGTTTTTTCCGTCAAAGAGCACAATCGCACCGGCTGGCGGCTTGGCTCCTAATGTGGGCGAAAGCCGAACCGTCTTTTCCAGCTCTAATGTGCCGGAGACATCATCTCCTTCCGCGGTTTGCCCTTTGAAATCGCCGGTGAACTTGCCGGCTTCAATGACCGCCAGAACCTGGAGTTTTGCACCTTCGTATTCCGCCCTCCCTACAAAAGGCAGCTTCCCGCCCTGGAGCTCGCCTTCAAATACGGCTATTGGCGGGACGCGCTGGTCGAAAACGTCCAGCAGATTTGCCCGATACTTTCCCTTGCCTAAAGCTATCACCTGCGCTACAAGCCCCCCAGATTGACTTCCGTCACCCAATCTCCAACTACCTCCCCAATCTCCCATAAACGGCTCGACACTCTGGCTTTCCGAAAGCGCCTCCGCAAGTTTGGTAACGCTACCCGCACCTTTCGTCACAGCGGGTCCTGCGCAGGACGTCAACACAAAAGACGAAACGAAAGCCAATACGATAGTAGCAATTTTGCAAAAGCCAATCACAAAACGACCGCTGACACTTTTCTGCATTACTTTCAGAACCATATTATTCTCTCCTGTATAATACCTGGCATCGTCCATTGCAAAAGTTCCAGGTTCCTATCTGAACCACCAGCCACGAATTCTAAAAAGGTGGGTTGCTTCTAATCTCCTACCTGCACTTTCAATCCCTCAAGCTTACTCCCGTCAACCTTACAGAGGCGAGCGCAAACAGCCCACTCTCCTCCGCCTTGCGTAACTTTCAATAGCAACTGGTTCCAGCCCTGCTTCAATGTCACGTCTGCCTTATCCTCACCAGGATTGACAGCTCGCGTGGCATTATTAGCGTGGACAAGCTGGCCATTAAGCCACACCTTAATCCCATCGTCACTGCCTATTTCCAGCCGGGTCGTCTGCTCCTTGTCGGACCAGACTTTAGTGCGTAGATACGCTGCCCTGTTATCTCCGCCAAACAGTTTGTCTAACTCCATTAGCCAGGGCCTATCTGCACTGGTTCCGGCCGGCATAACACGCCAGCTCACATCTTGACCTCCCGGCTGCTCAGGCGCAAAGGCAACATCAAAAAGTCCTGGCCCATCCGTTCCCTCTTTGGTGTAAGGCCCGCTCGCCTGCCACGCGGTCAGGTAGTCATCGAATCGCTCAATCTGATTTATGACCTCCTGGGCGAGCTCTCGCAGTGAATCATTTTTTGAAGTCTGGATAATTTTCTTTAATAAGTCTTTACTCTCCTGAGGATAGCTGCCATAGATGGTCTCGGCGATTTTGACCACCGCAAATTCCGCCTCCTGGTGCAAATCCTCATCCTGCAAATAACCGGCAGCCATCTGCATCGCGGCAAAAGATTTGGTATTGGCCAGGCCTGAAAGCACTTTTTTCTTTTCCTCTGCGTCCGGTGCCAGGCTCATCGCCTTCTTATACATCTCAATCGTCTCTTCTGCCGGCCGGCTGCTTTCAAGCCCCAGCAGCCGCACAAATCCCCGCAGGGCAAGAATCCTGTGCACTTTATTGTCGGAACTCTGGGCCACCTTTAATAGGTCCAAAACCGGTTCAGCAGTAGGCCACTCCGACAGGGCGCGAATGGCAGCATCTTGCACCTTAGCATCCTGGCTACCCAGAGCAGCACGAAGTGCAGGCAAAGCGCTATTGTCTCCTATTTTGCCGAGCACGCTCAATAGAGAGCATTGGCTTCTGACATCTTTAGCCGAAGGCAGCACGGCCAATACCGCTTCGGCCTGGCGGCTCTTGTCCGGGATTTTATGCGCAACGGCTGCTATGGTCTTCTCGGCTTCACCGCGGTCAGAATCGCTTTGCAAGCTTAAAAGAAGTTCTACCAACGCCGGCAAATCCGCCTTGCTCGCAATAGTCTTCAAGACCCTTAACGATTCCAGCCGGACGTTGCGCTCTGGGTCCTTTGCAGTTTCCAACAAGGTTTTCACGCCCGCCGTTATATTGCGCTCACCGACACTACTAATCAGTTCGACTTTTGTCTTGGGGTCGGCCTTTGGTATGCCCGCCAGGATTGCCCCATCGACCGTCTGCATCCCCACTGTAATTGCTTTATCTACCGGCGGGCCGCGGAGCCGGTACAAGCTCTCGCGAGCAGCTTTCTGCTCATCACCGCTGCTCGCTGCCGCTCTCTGTGCCAGCAGCATAACGCTGGAAGCGTCACCCAGTTGGCCCAATGCCTTCAATGCCGCAATCCGAACGGCCTCGTCCGTAGCCTTTGTAGCAGCAATAACCGCCGGCAAAGCCGCCCGGTCACCACGGTCTCCAAGGGCAGAAAGTAGTTGCACCTGGGCGGCAGGCGCAAGGTTCGGAAGCTCCTTGGCCAAAGCTTTTGTTATCTCCGCCCCCGGCATCTCTCTTAACGCCGCTATGACCACCGCTTGCCTTTCCGGGTCGCCGCGTTTGATCTCATCGAGGATAGTTGCGGCAGCGTCATCCTGCGCCTGCACGGGTGCAACCGCACAAACGCCACAAGCACAGAGCAGGACACCCAAAAACCCATAGGTAACGCGACTGCTTTTCATTTTCCTCCCCTACCTTTTTTCGCATTAAGCTCGCCTTGCAGCGCAGCGATTTGTATGGGTTTAGGCATATTTTCTTTCTTGAGTTCCCCATAAATCGCCAGTGCCTCGGCTTTCTTGCCTTCAGCCACAAGCTTGTCGGCGCACCTCAGATAAGCATCCAGAACCAGCATTTGCAATTTGCCGGTCGTTTTGCCTTTAGCGTCTGCCAAGACTTTAGTCGCCTGCGCATCGGCAATTTGCCCAAGAGCGCTAACCGCAGCAGCAGCCATCATCTGGTCGGAATCGCCCACCAGACCGCCGAGAGCAGAAACCGCCTTGCCGTCATGTCGCTGACCCAGAGAATTGATTATGCCGACCTTCGTCTTGCCGGACGTTTTCGCCAGAGCGCTCCGCAAGGCCTCATCAACAGCCGCTCCGGGTATCCGCTCCAGGGCATACCTGGCCATATCGGACAACTTCTCATCCGCCAGCATCGCACCCAAAGTCGGCACAGATTGTTCGGCGCCAATGATGCTCAATTCCCTGCAGACAAACTGCTTGCCGGCAAGCGTCGCATCTGACTTGAGCACCTCCAGCAAGCTTTTCTCAACTTTGCTCCGCTCTTCAGGCGAGCCATGTGATTTACGCACAAGGTCACTCACCTCGGTGAGTGCTGCACGGCTCTGACCCCAATCATACGTCTTAATTTTTGCGAATAACTCATCCATTTCTTACCCCTTTCCAGAACTAATCAAGGTTTTGGTTTTGTATCAACTTTGTAATCTCCAAGTGCGAATTGGATACCATCCAGATAGTGCTGCAGAATCGCCGGATTCCAGAATATCTCGTCATTGTGCCCGAGTGAGCAATAGAACACCCGACCTTTGCCCCACGTCTTCACCCAGCTAATGCCGGTATCTTGGTCAGTCTCCTTGAAATCTTTGACGTTTCGCGTGTCTGGATCGTTTGTATCCAGACTCATCAGAACAAGCTGTTTGGAGCGCGAATACAACGGCGGCTCCGTGCGGTAAATCTCATCCTTCACCTTGAAGCCCTTGCCCTTAAATGCGGCCATCAGCGGATGATTCGGCTCATCAATCTTGATAGCCCATGTCCCGCCGCCGCCCCAGGGATGACCTGTGAACTTGCCGCCCATCATTTCCATTCCTTCCGGCCACCGATAGAAATTGTCCGTCGCCGCATGAACACCTATGACGGCCTTGCCCGCCTTAACGAAATCCATCAGCGCTTTGCACCGGTCCGGAGTCTGGTTCGGGTCAAACTTGAGGTTTGTCGTATTGTTCAGACAGACCGCGTCAAACTCCTTCAGCTTTTCAGACGTAAAGGCCGAGTAATCACTGGTACACAGCGTCACCTCAAACGCCCTTGTCTTTTTCCCCATTATTTCGAGTGCTTTGTTGACGACCGGAATCGACGTGTGAAAGAACCCCTCGCACCGCCAAAACACCAGAATTTTTCTCGGCCTAGTTGGGACAACTGTTGGTTTTGCCGGCATCGCGGAAGTAATTTTCTCAATCTCTTCGGGCGAAAGCTCTCGTAACTGGCGCGGTTTCTCAACTGCCGGTTTCTCTACCGCCGACTTTTTTGCTGCGGCTGGCGCATCCTGTCCCCTCCCATACCCAGCCAGCATCCCCACCACAAAAACAACAGCAACAACCAATGCTCTCCGAACCATCGTTACTCCTTTCCTTCAAACACTGCAACTTGTACCTTAACGCTGTGGCACGGCCATTCCTTCGACTATGCTTAGGACAAGCTTGGCCGTGTCTTCACTCGTCTCGGCGACTCGTCTTGGCGAAGGCCAAGCCGTAGTCCCGAGAAGCCCGTGCCACGAAGCCCATTTAGCATAACGCCAGCAAGTTTACCTGGCAAATTAAAGATGCCACGGACTGCGGAACGGCCGTGACAACATTCTGTTGGCCTCATCATCGCCTGGAAAGATTTCCTTATCGGGGTCCCATTTAAGTTTTCGCTCAGTAAGCATCGCTATCTCGCCCAGAAGCCCCACGCTGATGGAGCGGTGAGCAATCTCTATGGGCGCGATAGTCTCCTTGCGGCTTCTGACACAATCCAAAAAGTTCTGCTGATGGTCTCGACTTTCATACAGCTTTATCTCGCTGGGGCCAATGACTTCCTTAAGAATGGCCGGGGGGTCGGACGCAATCCTGCCGCGGTCCACGTGTACCCAGCCTTTTTCTCCATACCAGACAGCGCCCATACCCTTTTTCTGCTGGCGGTCATTAGCGACTATCATCGTCAGGCCGTCGGCATATTTGCAGGTGAACTTGTACTCCGTAGCAACATCAAAAATGCCGTCCTTTGGATAAACACCCTTTCCCTCAATCTCGACCGGGCCGGTGCGGTCCAGACCCAGACCCCAGTGGGCAATATCAATGTGATGACCTGCCCAGTCGGTAAGCTGCCCGCCTGAATAATCCTTAATCCACCGCCAGTCCCAGTGGCTGACGCCCCTGTAAGGCACCCACGGCGCCGGACCCAGCCAGAAGTCCCAATCCATACCTTCGGGAACGGGCTGAACGGGTTTATTGTCGGAGCCGCCTCCGGTCGGCAGGCCAACCTCGACTAAATGCACTTTACCAATTCGCCCATTACGAACTAACTCACAGGCATGGTGGAAATCTGCAACTGAACGCTGCCAACTGCCGGTCTGCCATATCCTGCCGTAGCGATGAACCGCTTCGACCATAGCACGGCCTTCACGGATAGTGCGGGCAAGCGGCTTTTCCCCATACATATCTTTGCCTGCTCTCGCTGCCATAACAACAGGGATGGAATGCCAGTGGTCCGGCATCGCTAACGAGAGCGCATTAATATCTTGCCGCTCAATGACTTCGCGAAAATCCGGATATGCCTTACAGTCGCTATTACGATATTTATCGTCCACTATTTTCTTGGCCTTATCCCGCTGCCTCTTATCGACGTCACAGACAGCCACAACCTGGACTTCATTCTTGCCGAGGAAGCCCTGCATGTTGCCGGTGCCCTGCCCGCCCACGCCGATACAGCCCATTACGATACGATTGCTGGGGGCCACACTGCCGTCCTTACCCAGGACCGATGACGGAACAATGTAAGGAAATACTATTGCACCACCGGCAATCCCAGCTGCCTTTTTCAAAAACTCCCGACGTCTAATTTCTTTCCTATTCATAAGAGAACTCCCCTTAACTACCGTCAAAAAAATAATCAATTCATAAGTGCCACGGACTTCGCATAGCACGCGAAAGCAAACGATTGGCCCCGCTATCATTGACAAAGACTTCTCGCTGCGGGTCCCATTTCAGCGGCCGGCCAAGCCGGTAGGTAATATTGCCCAGATGACAAACGGTTACCGAACGACAGCCAATCTCTATATCGCAAATCGGTTTGGTCCGCGTCCGGATAGCATTAAGCCAGTCGGTATAATGGTTCTTGCTGTCATAAAGGTGAACCTCATTGGGCCCGATTTGCTGGCTTTGCAGAGTATCAGGCCAGGTCTTCAAGTACCCGCGATTAACCTCGACCTTGCCTTTAGTGCCAGTAAATAGAATTCCGTTGGCTTTATCGCGGGTCATAATAACGCCGTTAGCGTATTTATATGTAAGCACCTTATAATCCTTGCCGTCAGGCGGAATGATTTCAACAGGGCCGGTCTCGTCCATACCCAGTCCCCACTGGGCAATATCGAAGTGGTGTGCGCCCCAGTCGGTCATACCGCCGCCGCCGAAGTCGCTGTGGTAGCGCCAATTAGGAAATCCGTCAAAGCTTATGTGGGGTGAAAGGTCGGAATTATACGGTCTCCAGGGAGAGGGGCCGACCCACATATCCCAGTCAAGGTAATCCGGCACCGGCTCCGCCGGTAAGGGTTTATCCTCAGGCGGACCGCCGACATCAATCGTAACCGTTTTTGCTTCGCCAATATAACCGTTGCGAACCAGCTCGCAGGCAAAGCGGAACTTATCATCCGAGCGCTGCATGCTGCCGGTCTGGAATATCCGCCCGTAACGCCTGACCGCATTAACCATCGCCCTCGCCCCTGTGATAGTCTGTGACAGGGGCTTCTCGCAGTAAATATCCTTGCCCGCCTGCGCCGCCTGGATAACTGTAATGGCGTGCCAGTGGTCCGGCGTGGCAATCACCACCGCATCAATATCATCTCTGGCAAGCAAGTCCCGAAAGTCTCCATAACCTGCACAACCTTTGTACATGCCGCCGCTCTGCTTGGCATAATGCTCCTCTGCCATATCCAGAGCACGCTTTAGCTTTAGCTTATCAACGTCGCAGGCAGCAAGCATCTGGGTTCCGGGCGAGTTCAGAAACGAGCGCATTAGATGCTGGCTCTGCTTACCCGTCCCGATAAAGCCCATCGTAATACGATTGCTCGGTGCAACTGTCCCCGCCTGCCCCAGAGCCGACGCGGGAACAATGTAAGGAAATACTACCGCACCACCGGCAATTCCCGTTGCTTTTTTCAAAAACTCACGCCGACTAAACCCTTTCCCATCCATAGGCAAGTTTCTCATATCCGCCTCTAATAGAAAATAGTCAATAGAAAGTAATCAATTTATAGGTGCCACGGGCTGCGCATTGCTTTACCGAGCATCCTTGTCGCGGTCGGGTCATCTATGATTTCCTCCGTGTCGGGGTTAAAGCGTATCTTGCGGCCAAGCAGCATTGCAATCTGGCCTAAATGTCCCGGCGTCGCCGAGCGGTGCGCAACCTCACAGGGCGCTATTGTTGTGTCGCGGCTTTTAACACAGTCGAGAAAGTTACGCCAATGACCCGGCGAATTGAAAAGGCGTATCTCATCAGGGCCGAATTTCTCCTCAAGCAATTTCTTGGGGTTTGCGTCAATCCCGCCGCGGTCCACCCAGACCCACCCATTCTCGCCTATCCACTTTGTCCCGCTGCGGATGTCACCGTGCCCTCCGGCGATAATCATCGTAATGCCATTGGGGTATTTGGCCGTGATGCGATATTTTGTTGCGGTGTTCCATAAGCCATCCTTTGGGTATTCGCCGCTGCCTTCGATTTCATAAGGGGCGACGTAGTCGAATCCCAGCCCCCAGTGAGCGATGTCCACATGGTGTCCAATCCAGTCCATCAACTGCCCGCCGCCGTAGTCGAGGTGCCATCGCCAGTTTTTGTGCACACGGGCAGGACAGTATGGCTCGTAAGGAGCCGGCCCAAGCCAGAAATCGTAGTCGAACCCTCCAGGCGGCGGAGAAATTCCTTCTTGGCCTTTGGTGCCGCCGAAATCGGTATGGCCTGCAGGCAATCCAACCTCAACGGTGTGCACTTTGCCGATTCGGCCGTTTATCACCAACTCGCAGGCGGAGCGAAAGTTGGCCTGCGACCGCTGCCAACTGCCGGTCTGCCATATCCGACTGTAACGCTTGACCGCATCACACATCGCCCGGCCTTCCCTCAAAGTATGCGACAGCGGCTTTTCCCCAAAAATGTCCTTGCCGGACCTTGCGGCCTCTATGGCAGGAATTGAATGCCAATGGTCCGGCAGCCCGAGCGAGACCGCGTCTATATCCTCTCGCGCCAGCAGCTCGTGAAAATCGCTGTATGCCTTACAGTCTTTGTTTTTGTAGTGGTCGTTCACGAGATTGACCGCGTTTTGCAGATGACTCTTATCTACGTCGCAGACGGCAATGATTTGACAATCGTTCTCGCGAATGAAAGAGTCGAGGTTGCTCGTCCCCTGCCAGCCGACACCTATGCAGCCCATAGTAATGTGATTACTCGGTGCGACATTCCTATCCTTGCCCAGAGCCGACGAGGAAACGATATACGGAAAACTTATTGCGCCGACAGCAGTACCGGCTGCTGTTTGGAGAAACTGCCGCCGACTAATGTTTCTATTCCGCACCACTTCTTTATACTCCCTTTTCAATAACTAACTATATGTTCCTCTTTCGTGGTTCATCGTCAATGAACTACGAACTATGAACTATGAACAACGAACTACGAACTTTTATTTCTGCTTCTCAAACGCCGCATCGAAGGCGACTTGTGAGCGCTTAAAGTCTTTCTTTTTGATAAACTCGCAGGCCTCTTTTGCACCGTGTTCACGGTCCATCCGGCCGTCTTCCCACTCAACCGAAAGCGGTCCCTGGTAGCCAACATCATTGAGGGCTACGATAATTTCCTCAAAGTTGATGTCGCCGTGCCCGAGCGAGCGGAAGTCCCAGTAGCGTCGTGGGTCGGCAAACTCGGTATGGCCGCCGAAGACGCCCACGGTGCCGTCACCGTGTCCCCACCACACATCTTTCATGTGGGTGTGGAATATGCGGTCCGGGAACGTGCGGATAAACTTTACGTAGTCCACGCCCTGGTAGCCGAGGTGACTGGGGTCGTAGTTAAATCCGAACGCCTTGTGGTTTTTGACGGCCTGGAGGGCACGCTGGGCCGACGCAATGTCGAAGGCAATCTCAGTCGGGTGGACCTCTAAAGCGAACTTGATGCCCAGCCGCTGGAAGGCATCGAGGATAGGTTTCCAGCGTTTGGCGAAGTCCTTGTAGCCGGCCTGAATCATATCAGGTGAAACCGGCGGGAATGAGTAAACCAGGTGCCATATAGAACTGCCGGTAAAGCCGTTGACGACCTTAACGCCGAGCTTCTTGGCGGCCTTGGCGGTGTCGATGACCTTCTGGGCCGCCCGCTTGCGGACTCCTTCGGGGTCGCCGTCACCCCAGACATCCGGCGGCAGTATCGCTTTGTTCCGTTCGTCAATCCTGTCACAGACGGCCTGGCCGACAAGATGTGTCGAGATGGCAAACACCTGAAGCTTGTACTTTTTCAGCAGGTCAAGCTTAGCCTTGCAGTACTTATCGTCTGCCAGGGCATTGTCCACTTCGAAGTGGTCGCCCCAGCAGGCCAGCTCCAGCCCGTCATATCCCCAGCTTGCGGCCCTTTCAGCCAGCACTTTCAGCGGTAAATCCGCCCACTGCCCAGTAAAAAGTGTTACAGCTCTTGCCATTTGTATTTCTCCTTATCTAAAATTTTAGACGCTTTCCGTAAAATGCGCCGCTCTACAGGAAAAAACGCTTACGAGTATCGTTTTATTGCAATTTCCTCCATTCCAGTCATGGTTACAATATAACCACTTCTCCCAGAAAAACTTACACTCAAACAAGGATTGTTCATTCCATAGTCATTTTCAATGGTTTTTAATTATAACCTGCAGGAGTTCGTCCGCAAGCTTAAATCTCCTCATAGAGGAACAATCCAGATATTGCGAAACCACACTTCGTTGCCGTGCTCCTGAAGCAAAATGACCCCAGGCTCCGGCCCTTCCGGACGTCCGGCGCCGGTCTTACTTGGCAGCTCCACATCATCGTGAATCAAGACCCCATTGTGCACCACAGTGATACGCGCGTTTTCGACCTTTTTAAGATTTTCGCCCTCTCCTTCGAAACGGGCGGCACGGAAGGTAATGTCGTAGCTTTGCCATTCACCCGGCTTTTTACAGGCGTTTTTGTCCGGCGCTTTTTGCTTATACAGCGACCCGCAGCCGTCTTTCGTCGGCTCCAGACCATAAGAGTCCAGAATCTGAACCTCGTAGCGGCGCTGCAAATAAACGCCGCTGTTTCCGCGGCCCTGCCCTTTGACATCCGGCGGCATCTGCGGAATCTTAAATTCGATGTGCAGCTTGAAATCCCGGAAATTCTGCTTTGTAACGATGCTGCCTGTATTAGGGATGGCCTTCATATCGCTATCTTCAATCTCCCACCGCACAGGTTTCCCATCCTCATGCGTCCAGTGTGAAAAATCTTTACCGTCGAACAGAGTGATTTTATCGGCTTTGGATACCGGCTCCAGCTTAACGTTTGGCGGCTCGGCATAATCGCACCATATACGTTCGGCATCGCCGACGTTGACCTTTCCCTCGTGCACATAGAGCCGATACCGGAAAACGTAGTCTTTGCCCGGCTCCATTATCCAGTCACCCAATTGTGAGGGTGCGAAATTAAAGAAGACCTGTCCCTCAGGCCATATCCGTATCGGTTCCGGATGACGGAAATTCCCGGGATGGCTCATTACCGTCAGACCCTGCCATTTGTCGTCGATTCGCCCGGCCATATCACACCAGCGGGCCCGCGTGCCGTGACCATCCTTGCGAGTCTTGCCTTCGCTGGTAAGATACATTCCGTTCTCGCCCTCCCATTGGGCGGCACCCCTGAACCCGAACCCACCGTAGCGATATTCCATTTGATACAGCGGGCTGTCACTAGCGCAACGCTGCGTTGATACAAAATCCCAGAGCCAGTAGCCCTTCTCCGGCCCGCCGGAGGCGGGCTCGACCCCGTCCAGGGCTTCACCCTGGCCGCTGATGTTATACACTCGAACATCCCACGTCTCCTTCAAGACAACCTTCTCACCTACCGAAGTCTTCAGAGCAACATGGTCATGTTCAGCCTGGAAGCCACCATAGACAGGCCCGCTTGTCGTCGAGAGGAACTTTACGAAGCGGACCGTGCCCTGGCCCTCGCCGAGATTCCAGAAATCGACCTCCTCGTCTTCAAATTTCGTCTTTGTCCAGGGCATCCAGATTCCGAGGTGATGGATATGGTCCGCCGGATGGATATTTGTCAGTATTGCACCGCTCGGCGACCAGAGCGGGTGAATAAATCCGCTGCGGGTAAAAAGCGGACTCTGTCCCGCTGGCGGCGGGACAGAAGCATGGTTATATCTTAAAATCTTTCTGGCACCCGCCTGAATTTCTAAAAACGAATCGTTTTTTGTTACCTCGATACCGGATACCCCAGCACTCTGTCCCCTAACAAGTTCGTATGTTCGCTCACTGCCTGCCGGCGTGGTGCCGGAGAGTACCCACCATAGTTTTGGCGGGTCGCCCGGCTCAATCTGCGAAAGCACTGGAAGGCGTTCAGAACCTCTAACCTCCATCAGTCCTATTGGAGCACGTCTCATGGCGTCAGGTATCGCTTCCAGGGTCGCCGAGACGGGGGTGTCTATCCGGGTCCGGCTACCAGCTTCAACCGTGATTTTAGCCAGCGGTTGGCCATAAGAAACTGATTGAGGTCCGCAGACAAGGAATAGAACAAAAGCAATAATCGTGCTTATCAATACTAATATGCGGTTGCGCATTGTTCGCTCCTTTCGATTCACCCTGTGTTACATACCAACTTCTCTGGTGCAAAAATCAAAATTCTAATACTGATAAGCGGTTCAATCAAGGATTATCTGCCAAAATTCACTATCCTAACCCGCCTACGGTGAGTGCACAAAATCGCTTACCACCCACATTTTGAGACATCTCTTTGCGCCCCGCACCAGATAAGAAAGGCAGAGTGCCAATCTCCTCAAAGAAATTACTGCTGGAATAGGTGGGCCAAAACGAAAGACTAATGGAAGTGCCTTAGCAGACAAATTCCCTGCCGAAATCCTCGACCAAAAGTCTATTATGTATCTTTGAGCAATTTGTCGATTGCGGCTGCGATCTCTCTTTTACTAATTAAGCCGACCCATCTTTTCTGCACGCGGCCATCCTTGAATAAGATAGTGGTCGGTATCCCGCTTATGCGGAATTCCACAGCACTATCACGCGCCTGTTCGGTATTAAGCTTGCAGACCTTGGCCTTGTCCGCATATCCGTCTGCAATTTCCTGGATAATCGGAGCCATCACCCTGCAAGCCCCGCACCACGGTGCCCAGAAGTCAACCAGCACCGGCACGTCAGAACTATGCACAACCTCATCAAGAGTAGCATCGGTCAACTCAATTACATTCTCGGCCATCGCTTTATCCTTATCGAGTCCGCCACATGCGGATTTCGTAGTAACTCGGGAAAACGCAGCCTTCCAAATTCTTCCCCAACGCCAGACCCATTTTAGTAACCAGCCCAGGGCCCGTCAAACACTAATCTGCCGCCTGATGCTCACGTTCTTCGCTGGGCTGCCCACCGCCGGCGGGTTGCTGCTGGATAGCTGCCCCCGTGTCTTCTGTCGAAGACAGAAACGGGGGCGGCAACTCAGCGATCGGAATGGGCACACCTCCGGCCTGCTCCTCGGCGGGCTGCTTTTGCACCTCAAGCCCGGCAGAACGTTCTTGCCGGGTCGATTTACCTTTAGAAGGCACTTGCGAAATTGCGACGGCTGGCTGTCTTTGCCGTCTGGCTTGCCCAGACCTTTCATTCTCAGCATCAGCAACAGCGAGGATGGCACTCCGCACCGCCTGCTCGGCGGGCTCATCGGTCAGGGGCCGCAGGTATATGGAAGACGAGGCCGCCCGCTGCTCGGCCCAGACCAGCTTTTCACGAATCAATTCCAAAAGCGCCAGGAATAATCCTATCATCCTGATGCGGCCGACGCCGCCCTCAAAGATACGCTCGAAAGTCATAGGACCTTCTGTCTGCAAGCGGTGCAGAATCTCTATCTGGTATAAATCAATGGGTGTATCATCCTTGATATGCCCCATTTCGACCCCCGCTCCGGTGGCCCTGCATATAGAGTCAAAGGCCTCCAGGAGGTCCCAGATGCTCACCTGCTCAATGTCAATCTCTGGCTCGGTATCCGGGCTTAATCGCTCGATAATGCTGTCAGGACGAGCGAAGCGTTCCATCTGCCTATCAGCAGCGGCGTCAAGCAGATTAGCTGCATCTTTGAACTTCTTGTATTCTAAAAGCTGACGGATAAGCTCAGCCCGAGGGTCGGCAAACTCATCGCCCTCAAGCTGTTGCGTTTCGGCCCTGGGCAGAAGCATCGCCGACTTTATCTGCATCAGCGTTGCGGCCATTACCAGAAAGTCCCCCGCCAGGTCCATATCGAAACTTTTTAGCATCTCGACGTAGCGGAGGTACTGGTCGGTTATCTGGGCAATCTGAATATCATAAATATCCACTTCCTCTTTGCGGACAAGATACAATAGCAAATCCAATGGCCCCGCAAATATCTCGAGATTTACGCGATAATCGTCCAACTAATCCTCCTGCGTGTCGTGGGCTTCCAAAATTTCCTGCGCCTGCTGCCTCTGACTTTCACAAACCTGCAGTTCCACAAGCTGCAAAGGCAAAGCCGGGTAAAGATTTGCAAAGTTCTCGCCGAGCACAACCGATTCAATTCCGCAATCGGCAAGGAGCTGCCTTGCCAGATTGGCCTGGCAGGAGTCACTGAACTTCGCGATTGTAACAAGTTTATCAGCCACAGCTAAATCTCCAATCCCATAGCCCTTCGCACCTCGGCAAGCGTTTTAGAAGCTATGGCCTTTGCCCGCGCAGCTCCGCCGGCAAGGACCTTTTTGACATAGCCGATGTCATTTTCAAGCTCCGCCCTTTTCTGCCGGAACGGCTCAAAGTATTCTATCAATAGCTCCGCAAGACGCTTCTTTGCCTCGCTATATCCCATACCGCCGCTTCGGTATCTGTTCTCCCACTCAGCCATTTCCTGCGGCGAAGCAACCAGCTTCAAAAGTGCAAAGACATTGCACTTGCCGGGGTCTTTGGGTTCTGCAACCGGCGTAGAATCGGTAACAATCCGCATAACCTTCTTTCTGATGCTGTCCTTCGGCTCAAACATCTCTATGGTATTTCCGTAGCTCTTGCTCATTTTTTGGCCATCGGTGCCCGGGACAACGGCCACAGATTCGATAATGTATTCCTGGGGCACAGTGAAAATTTCGCCGTAGGTACTATTAAAGCGCATTGCGATATCACGCGTTACCTCGATGTGTTGCTTCTGGTCGGCGCCTACCGGCACCAAATCGGATTTATAGATAAGGATATCCGCCGCCTGAAGAACAGGATACGCAAACAGGCCATGATTGGCACTTATCCCTTGCGCGACCTTGTCCTTGAAGCTGACGCATCGCTGCAATAGGCCCATCGGCGTTATGCACGAAAGAAGCCAGGTCAATTCCGTAACTTCCGGCACATCGGACTGCCGCCAGAAGATAGTTTTCTTAGTGTCCAGACCCAGTGCGATATAATCCATCACAACATCAAGCGTATATTTGGCAATATCAGCCGGCGAAGGATTGCTGGTGAGGGCATGGTAGTCGGCAATGAAATAAAAGCACTCGTGCTCCGCCTGCAATTGCAGGTGCTGGCGCATCGCGCCGAAAAAGTTGCCTATATGAAGCCGGCCGGATGGCTGTATGCCCGAAAGAACTCTCAAATCAATCTCCCGCCCCGATAGACTACTGCTTGAGAACCTGTCATGCTGAGCCGAAAGGCGAAGCATCTGGCATCAGAATTAAATGATGCCCATTACTTCATCTGTGACCAAGTAGTCCATCAGGAACAAAAATGACATCGAATTTTCGGGTTAGAATAACACCCCCAAAGCCGAATGTCAACAATCAAGGCCTGCTGTTCTGGGATGGAAAAGGAACATAATCTGGCCTCTCTGGCAACCCGCCAATCTTTGCCCCGCTGACTCGTTTGCAAGGACTCAACAAGGCCTTAATTTTGTAATTATAAGCCCTAATCTCGCCTTGTCAAAATTAAAAGAATAATTTTTTCTTCATTCCAAAGAATTCTCTTGCGTATTCCTCCGTGCTTGGTAGGATTGTGTTGATGAATCAAATAGATTACCGTAATTTAGTTTAAGGAGCTTACACAATGGCTGAGGCAAAAAAGACGCATAAAAAAAGTCCCGTATATCCATCTATCGGCTTAAAAAATGCTATCACGAAGGTTAAGATGCTATACGATAAAGAGAAGAGAAATTCCGTCCCCAAAAAAAGGGCGGCCGAAGCAATGGGCTATAAATCTATTTCTATAACTGGCAGTGCTTTACAATTACTCTCTTCTCTTTATCAATATGGGCTGATTGTTCGTAAAAAAGGAGAGGTGAAACTCTCTGATGATGCTTTTACTATCTTGAACGCTCCCGAAGATAGTCCAGACAAAACTGAAGCTTTGACTAATTGTGGTTCAAAACCAAAAGTCTTTAGTGACATCTATGCTAAATATCCAGACGAATTGCCCTCCGATGCGACTTTGATATGGTTTTTGCAACAGCAGAATTACTCAAAGAATGCGGCAGAAACAATAATTCAGTGCTATAAAGAGACGATTGAAATCGCAAATCTACGCGAAAAAGAGCTAAAATCGAATGTGCAGGAAAATGCTGATGTTCAAAAAATTACTAATGCTCAATCAGATACGCTACATATAATCTCCTCATCTCAGGACACCAACTTTCCAAGCCCAAAACCTGTTGTTTTGATGTTTCCTTTTGGCGAAAAATCAGCCTCTATCACAATTACAGGTGGAAAACCCAGTCAAGATGAAATGACCTTGCTTATTAGTATTTTGGAGGCTTTTAAGAAAACATTACCAGTCAAAAAAGAAGAATAGGGCTGCCCTCCGTAAAGAGCAGCCCCATTGTATTGTAGGCCCTCTAAATCACACGGAGGCAATTTAGAGGGGTCGGGATAGAATCCCGAAAGCCATTTATCATTATCGGCTTTCATCCCGATTTGTCAACAGCGCCTCCGGAAAGGAGTCCGGATATGATAAAGCAAAAAGTCTTTATCAGGCCTATTAGGCACCATTGGATATTTATGTCCATTGGCAGCTAAGGTCAGAAAACGCCCTACAATCAAAGTGGGGCGTTTTTTATGTTTGTCTTAAAAGTTGATGACTAAAGAACTTTTAGCTCTCAGGATATTTTGGGGATGTTTCACTGAAACCCTTTTTCTTGTGTAATCGACGAGCAGTAAAAACCTGCTTAAGAATTCTTTTACGCCCAATAGAACAAATGGCAAGTCGCAAATTACGCCGATACGGCATTGAGAAATAGTATGAACCACCTGATTAGTATCAACTGTCCCTCTACTATTCATCTTAAAAATATCAATTTTGAATGTATGCGGATAAACATTGAAGTTGCCCGAAGCACCAAATCCAGGCACTGGTTGAACAGATTGTATATTGTGCCCTAATGTTTTGGCTATATGTTCAGGTATTGCTGAATTCGCAGCTCCTGTATCAATTAAACCCCACGTCAAGTAATTGAAATTATTGTGCGGGTTAACAATTCTAATAGGCAAAATAGGCGAAGGAAGAAGGATTTTTTCGTTTGTTTTGAATGGGTAATTATTGATGGGCATTTAGAATATGTAAATCATAGTTGATTTTGGCACATATACAACCACAGGAGATTTAGCCCCGTTTTCAATAGCTCTTTGGCGCACTTTTATTGGGTCATTGCCGGATGCAATAACTTTGCCATGGTTAAAAGACTTTGTGGCTACATACTTACCTTGGTATTTCTCGCCCCTTGGAACAGAGCAACTGTGATTGGCCTTCGCCATTTTACCACTCCTTCTTTTGGGTGTACTGAGTTTACCCATATAAAATCTAACCAATTCGAGGTTCTTTGTCAAGGGAAATAACCATTTTCTGCCACCTAAATTTTACAAGTCAAGTAAAATTTTTCTAAAAACGCCATACGATAAACTTAACTACTTATCGACACATTATTTATGTTTGATAATTTTTTTTGATTTTTTTCAAAGAATTGAACGCGTTGCTGTTAATAACTACGATTTCAATCAGGATTTGTTTGAAAAAATCGTCATTTTTGGGTTAAATACCGCCATCGTCTCTTGTATGTGGCGCCGCCCTATTACTTTTTTCTCTCAAATTAGGACACTATCCCTTTTTCAGTATCAGGCAGCACAATAGGCTGACAAACTGCGTTCGGCCTTCCTTAAACAAAGTGGGGCGAGCCAGCGATTGGTAATTCTCGCGGCTGTAGAATGGCTCCTCGAAGCCGTGCAGCCAAAACAGGGTCATTTTCAATCTGCCGAACTGGTGAGCCATCTCATTTAAGATGGCTGCCGGCGTGTCAGTTACAAGGTCATACATCAGGGCATAGCCCCCGGGCTTTAGCACGCGATAGACATCATTCAGCGCCGCTATTGGATGCTTCCAATGATGAATAGAACCTGTGCTCACGACTATATCGAAGGACCTGTCGGCGAACGGTATCTGGCTGGCATTTCCTTCTGTAATTTCAATAACATCGGATAACCCGGCCTCTGCCATATTTTTCCTGGCTTTGGCAATCATAGAGGGCGAACTGTCAATACCGACCAATCGCACTGCCGGCGACTGCTGGTGAAGTTTTAATAGCAGCCATGCCGGCCCGGTGCCGATATCTAAAAGACTTCCCTGCGCGCAATAGCTCAATATCTCCGAAGCCACCAGTTCATAATGGCCCTGAAAGATAGCGGTTCCGCTTATCGCATTATAGATAACTGAGCCCGGCCAGGGAATACCCTCTGGGTGAAATAGTTTCAGGAACCTGCGTCCCAATGAAAGTTTGGCCATACCAAAATTACTCCTGGTCGGTTTCTGCTTCCGTCCTGTTTTCCCCCGAACTTGTCTGCTTAATGCGATGGCTGAACCACAGAATTACTACCCCGAAGATGACACTAATCGGCCCTTCGCTAATCTTCCAAAAAAGCGGCATATCCTCAACCATATCGACGACAAAGAGTGCTATGCCAAGGAAGATAATTGCGACGCCGAGATACTGCAGCACAAGACGATTTCGATGCAGGTGAAAAGACACTACCCACAAAAGCCCGCCAAGCAGCGCATAAAATGCCGATGTTGACCTGGCCAAATACCCAACTATCGGCTCATCAGGCAGCTTGCCCATCCCCAGCCATTGGTGGATAGCGTCCATCCAGGAGTAGGGCATCACCACCGCGAATACAGCCAGACCAGATACACTGCCCATTATCCGCAGGAACAATTTAATAAAACGCCTTTGATTCGTCATTCTTCGTGCCCCCTTTGTCACTTACGTGCCTGACCGTTGAGCTTTTTGCGGACAGATTACAATACAGAAACGGGACTGTCAAACGAGAAAATGGCTGACCCGCCCCCCGCTTTGCAAAAGGATTTCGGCGAGAAACCCCTTACAAAATCCGCAGCGATTTGGTATTCTAATGAGGGCAATCTTATCAGAGCAGTTTCACCGTTTAAGCGGACAAATATGGTCTGGTGGTCGCGGGCGAGCCAGCAACGACCCGCGGGCAGGATATGTATGAAGTCGCGGGCACAAGTATGATTTTCCGGATATTATCAATGACGGCGAAAAAACGGCGTCTAACCGGGCGGCCTGAAGGGGGTTTTACACTCATAGAGTTGTTGGTGGTCATCGCCATCATTGCACTGCTTATGTCGATATTGATGCCGGTTCGGGCGGCCACGTACGTGGTTGACCAAGCGGCCCCCGGCGCGGCCGACACCAACCCCGGAACTGAGGAGAAGCCCTTCAAGACCGTGCAGCACGCCGCCGACGCGGCCAAGCCGGGCGACACCGTCTACATCATGGCGGGCAAGTATGACGAACGGGTCAAGGTGAAGGCCGGCGGCACGGAGGGCAAGCCTGTCACCTTCGTGGCGATGCCCCGGCGCTCGGCGTCCGTGGGCGGCTTCGACCTGGGGGCGAGCTACATCCGCGTCGAGGGCTTCGAGATCACGTCCGACAAGCCGGCCACCGCGGTCCAACTGGGCGGGAGCCACTGCGAGGTCGTGGACAATTACATCCACGACATGACGCAGGCCGTCGCTGGGACCGGAGGCAATCGCAGCGCCGATGGCAACACCCGCGACTACTCCGCGGTGGCGCACAACCGAATCGCCTACAACAAGGTCTACCACTGCGAGTACGGCTTCGTCCTGGGCGGGGACGACTGGCTGGTTGAGAACAACGAAGTGAGCCGGCTGTTCATGTACGCCGGGGGTCGGGGCAATGACGACGCCGACTACACGCGCTTCTTCGGCAAGGGCTGCATCCAGCGGTACAACTATTACCATGGCACGCTCACGTCGGAGATCAAGGTCGCCCACGTGGATTGCATCCAGACGTTCATGAACAACGGCGGGATGGCGCAGGACCTGCTCTTCGAGTTCAACACGTGCTTCGACTGGGGCCAGGGGGCCATGGTCGAGAGCGCGCCGTACATCGGCAGCGTGCGGAACTGGACCTGGCGGGGCAATATCTACTCCTCCAAACTGCCGACCTACAAAGGGGCGTGGGGGCTGGACGTCATCCAGACGCCCGACGTGACGATTGAGAACAACACCTTTGCAGGGATCACCTGGTGCGGGGTGGGGCTGCGGGGCAAGGAATCGACCAGCGGGCAGATCCGCAATAACATTTTCTGCGAGGCGCAGCGGGCCGTTGTCGATGGCGACAGCGACTTCACCCCGGCCAAGCCGGTGGTCGAATACAACCTGACGTTCAAGACCGCGCCGCTCGCGGACGAGAAGAACATCAACGGCAAAGACCCCATGCTTGTGGACGCGGAGAAGCGGGATTTCCGTCTGAAGAAGGGCAGCCCGGCCATCGGGGCGGGCAAGGGCGGCATGACGATCGGAGCCTTGGAGTACCCCAACGTGTATTACGTCGATCCTCGTCACCCGGCCGCCGTGGATGAGCCGGCATGGGGCTATCCGGCAGTGCCGCTGGCGAGTCTGGCCAAGGCGTGCGCGATCGCCCAGCAGGGAGAGACGATCGTGCTGCGGGGCGGAGTGTATCGCGAGGTCTTGGCACCGAAAAACGATGGCGTGACGGTCCGCGCCATGAAGGGCGAGAAAGTGATGATCAGCGGGGCGGACCTGATCGAAGGCTGGAAACGCGAGGTGGACGGCAGTTGGTCGGCGACCCTGGCCGCCGAGCCAAAGAAGCTGCTGCGCGACGGCCAGCCGTGGAGCGAGTTCAGCTATGACAAGGCAGACAAGCGAATCATGGTGAAATCGGGCGGCGACCCTCGGCTGCACGTCTTCGAGACGGTCCTGCGGGAGCAGGGCATCGACCTGGTCGGCAAGAAGGACGCAAAGATTGAGGAGATCACGGTAGTTGACACACTGAAGGCGGGCGCGGCGAATCCGTGAGGGAGCAGGTGGGATGTCGAATCGGCTGCGCATCGGTTGAGCGGACAAATATGGTCTGGTGGTCGCGGGCGAGCCAGCAACGACCCGCGGGCAGGATATGTATGAAGTCGCGGGCACAAGTATGATTTTCCGGATAGTATCAATGACGGCGAAAAAACGGCGTCTAACCGGGCGGCCTGAAGGGGGTTTTACACTCATAGAGTTGTTGGTGGTCATCGCCATCATTGCGCTGCTTATGTCGATATTGATGCCGGCGATGGCTCACGCACAAAAACAGGCGCGGGCGGTGGCCTGTCGGTCGAACCTGAAGCAGTGGGGAACGCTTTGGGCTATGTACACAGACGACAATAACGGCTATTTCCCCAGGCGGACGAGCACCTCAGGGCGGTGGATTGATGTGCTTTTTGACTACTACTATAAAGACCCGAAGATACGCTGCTGCCCGATGGCGAAGAAGATTGCTTTTCCGGATTTCCCACCCGGTGCCACTGACACATTGCAGGTTGGCGGGGGTCCGTTTACCTCGTGGGGCAAGCTGGGCGAAAGCGCCGGCCGTCCCGCAGGAACCTGGGGCAGCTACGGGATTAATGGGTGGGTCAATGTCCCCGGCGAGGATCCGCTTTATGGCAAACCGGCTGCGTTTTTCTGGAGGACGCCGAATGTAAAGGGAGCATCCAATATACCGCTCTTCCTGGACTGCTGGTTCTGGTGCGGTTGGCCTGAACATACGAACAAGCCGCCAAGTTTTGACGGTGAGAGGTGGGCGGGAGATGAGGATGTAATGCAGCGTTACTGCATCAACAGACACCAGCAGTCTATCAATGGAGTATTTCTCGACTACACCGTTCGGAAAATCTGGCTGAAGGGATTATGGCGGCTCAAGTGGAGCAAGGGGTTTGACATCAATGCTCCCAAGCCGGACTGGGCGACGCAGGCACCATGGATGGCCCAATTCAAAGACGACTAACCGACCCTGCCGTCTCCATCGATATCGCTTCCGTGAATCTCCTCGAGCTTCTTCACTAAGGCACGTAATGTGTTCTGCGTCAGTTGAAGCTGGTCTTCAAGAGATTGAACCCGGTCCTCAATCGAATTGGATTTGCGATGCTGACCATACATCAGGCCGGTTTGCACGATTTCCCACAGAATCCCCATTTTTCTCCTCAATTCATTTCAAGATGTTTTCACTATTTCTTTTCCAAAGGGTGATAAGGCCAATGCTGCAAGTTTGACATGCTGCCTGGCAAATGGTATGCCGATTATCGTTACAGCAAATACCAGCGCAAAAAACAAGTGAGCAACTGCTATTTCAACTCCAAACAATAACAACCAGAGGACATTCATTATAACAGCAACTGCCCTTGTGCTTTTTTCCTTGTTTCTCACTTCTTTCCCGAAGGGAGTCAGGGCCATAATCGATATTTTGAAACATTGAACACCAAACGGTATCCCGATGACCGTAATGCAGAGGATAATGGCGCCCAGACAATAATACAAAAATATGATTATCCCACCAAGAATAAGCCACAAGATATTCCCTAATATGCGCATTTGCTCTACCTCCTTTTTTTGGGGGGGGTAATTCCTATTTTATTCTTATATAACTGGATGTTTCACCTTCGCCTACTATCATCGCCGACGTGTGCGTCCGCTGGAGCATCTTGTTGGGCATTGGTCTTCGTCATCCTTGCACACCTTACCCCACGCAGAAAATAATGTATGCCCAGTTGGCAAAGAACAAAACCACAACCAAAATCCAGGCAATCGAGCGTTCGGTGTGTGCCGGATGGACTTGGATGGTTCGGCCAAAATTTATTCATAGCAAGACAAAAACTTGGATAAAACTACTAAAAATCGGCAATAACTAATATTTTCTGTGTGATAGTGCTGCAAAGCCCGCACCCAAAACGCCGAAGCACAGCATTAACACAAAGACTATTGTGCCTATCAAAGTTAGCACGCCCATAATAATAAAATAAGTCTTTAGTTTCGAGAGAGACCTTGTCATAGCGTCTTTGCTGTCGGTTTCGTGTGCTTGCTGTATAGCACTGGCTGACTGGAACAATAAAATACCGGTCCAGATAGGCAACCATGCTATAATAATCCCAAAAATTGTTAATACATAGAGTGCTCCGCCAATAATAGACATCACACCGAGTAATTTCATCCATCCTTTGCAATGATACAAAGGAAAACTTATCTCTCTGATTATCCCCGTTTGAGTATTTGTTTCATCCAGCATACGTGACTCCTTTCTGATTAGTCAGGTTCATCAGGCTTGACATGTAACTTAATTAGGCTCTACCATTTCTATCCATCTTATATCTACAATTATTTTAGGTAATTGAATATAAAATACCCAAATTGCGATGACGCGCCAAGAACAATTCCCGAATAAGATGTGAAAATCAACCACATTGCAGCAGACGATGTCTAAAAGGAGGCGTTCACGATTCAGCATACACGGCCTGAATGAGGGCCTTTATGTACCCAAAGCCAAAGGCAAATCCCTGAAGCTGTTCCGGGTCATCAGGATAAGTCGGCACGTGGTCCGGCATCACCATCCCGCTGTAGCCAACATCCTTCAAGACCTTCACTGCTTTATACATATCCACGTCACCCTCATCAGGATAAACTTCCTGGAAATTGTCACGTCCGCCTCGTATATTGCGCAGGTGCACGTTGAATATCTTCTGGCGCTCGCCGAAATAGCGAATCACATCAAATATTTCGGTGGCTGGATTGTGCAGATTGCTGGCGATAGTCCCTGCGCAAAAATTAAGTCCATTATAAGGACTTGGCGTAAGTTCAATAAACTTTTTAAGTCCCTCAATTGTGCCGAGCACCCGTGCCTCACCTCGGTAGCCCGGCTCAGGCACGCCGGGGTCGTGCGGGTGACAGGCCATTCTAACCTTGTATTCAGTAGTCACCGGAATCACCCGCTCTAAAAAATATGTAATTCGTTCCCAGAAAACATCAGCCGGCAACTGCGCCGCTTCCGGCAGATTCTTCGGCGCTTTCTGGTATGCCCAGACGTTATACATAGACCCGGCACGCCCCGGACTATGTCCGGTGCGCAGAGCGCCGAGTACAGATAAATTGTATTTAATGGCCCCAATACCCACTTTTGCCGCCATTCTTATTTGCTCACACGTCTGCTCGATTTGCCTGTCGCGGTATGCCTTGTCACCGACCAGGCCGACAGAAGTTGGCATTCCCAGAGGCACCATATCTAAACTGATGCCATTCGCCTCGCACCGCTCTTTCAGTTGCAACAGTCCCTCTCGCGACCACTGCTGCACCTCTCCGCAAACATTGTTGACGCCGCATCGCTTATAGAATTGCAGCATTTTATCTGTTGAGCTCCCTTGTGTCCCCACATGCATTTGCGCTTTTTGGGATTCGGCGCGCTTTCCTGTCAGAACGCTGCTGTCCCCGGCAAATAAAGTTTCGCTCAAACCAGCACCAAGAGTAATCGCTCCGGCTGCGCGGATAAATCGTCTTCTGCTAACCATATTTTTTTCTCTTTCAATAAAAAATGAACCTGCACAATGAAACTTGCCCCTCTTTGCGAAAACTACAGATTCGGAATTGCTGCGGTAGGCAGGATTATGCTTTTCTAAAGACCGCCACGACGTTTTCGACTTCGACCACAAACAGACGATTATCGCCCTCAAAATCAACGGGGATAGCGCCTTTGGGGTTGAACAGCACCTTGTCATATTTACGTAGCGGTATATCCGCTGAGTTTTCGACTTCAACCGAGACCGCTACGACCCGGCCGGTTATCGTAGGAATTTCTATGTTGTCAGGCAGTTGAATGCCGCCTTTGGTCTGTTTTTTGTCCTCGTCCTTGCGAATCAGAACGCGTTTGCCTATCGGCTCAACCGTCTCAAACGTCTTTGCTTCAGTTTGGTCCTTTTTATTCATTTGCGTCACTCCTCGCAAGACAAGCTTTTAGAACACACGCCGGTATTATATCATTCAACGATTCCTCCTGCAACTCTTTCGGCGTTGTTCTGCCCCCGTTCTTCGGATGAGGATAGGTTCGGTGCTGCATAATCTCCGGACAGTTCCTTTGCCCTGGCATCATAAGCCATCGCTGCCGCTTTCCTTTATCGAATGGGACTCAATAAAAACCTGACCTTTTGAACCCGCCGGAGGCGGATAAAATTGGGTTTGATTGGGTTTGTTTTTTACGGCGTCTGCAAAGTCGTTGCTTTTCATAATACTTTGTGAGACTGAAGCTTATGTTCATTTGAGCATTCAGCAAATTGGGTTTGTTTTGCATAATTACCTCATAGCCACAAAGCCACCAGGACACAAAGAAAAAATGTAAGAAATAACCATGAATAAACACGAATTTTCACTAAATATGTTTAGCACCGCGTTTTCCTGGGATTTTGTCATTCTGAACTTTTTTGTGGCCAAAACTGTCTGATTCGTGGAACTGCTGTTCCCTTTTCGTGCGGTTCTCCGCTGCCTGCTTGCCCCGCAATGTCTTTATGCGGGGCCTAACTCACCCATATCGCGTTAGTATTATACCAAACTCCGCCTGTTTGTTCAATAAAAATCTAACAATTTCAGCAAATTTTCCCCCTGCGAACTACGGTTTGAGGATGGAAGTCTAATATTTTAATGTTCGTTGGCCATTGTGTTCAATCTGTGAAATTCGTCCCCACAATTCGGCAGCGAACTTTGAACGGGTGCAAAAAATCAATGTATAGAGTGGATGCCCTTTGGCGTATATTCTTCGATATTCGAAATGCTCATAACCAAGCGATCTAATTTGGGAGACATATAACTTTCGAAGGACTTCAGCGTGACGGTCAGGAGGCGTTTCCTTTATCGAAGAGCGCCAGTCACAGTTTGGGCCTAAGCAACGATCCAGGTTTGAGTTTGGATCTTCCGCATAATTCTTTTCCCAATTTCGCAAAGCGTCAAGGTGATCGGGAAAGAAGACAATGAGATCGGTCCTTATTTCCGAGAGGACCTGTAGCGTAGGAAAATGAAGATGGAGTCCATAGGGGTCGAGAAAGGCAAGCGAGAGAGTTCCCTGCGGAATTTCTTTAATAATCTCTTGGATTTTTTTATTTGCATCACCACAGAGAAGTTGTGAATCTGGTCTTATTATTGTGATTCTTTGCTTGAGAGCACTATATTTGCGAGTGCTTTTTTCGCACAAATGGAGCTTGTCAAAGGGGTGTGGAGCATAAGCAGCGACCAAAGGGGAGCCCCAATCGAGTTGTCTTGAAGTTTGTAGTCTTTCGATTCCAGCACCGGCAAAGAGATCTATGTAGTGTAGGCCTGACCATTCTTTGCCTTTCATAGAAGTAGTAAAAGCGCGAATATATCTTGACAGGTAATAATGCTTATCGTGAGACCATTCCCCCACAGTTGGAATGTATAGACCGTCTTCTTTAGGTGTGGGGATTTCAGGCATAAGTTAATTCCGGTAGTTTGGGTATCTGGTTCCAAGTTTTGCCTTCGAGTATTCGGCCGGTCTTCTTCTTGTTTGTTCCGCCCCATTGCTTGAAGAAGAAAGGGACATCTGCGGCGAGACATTGATCGCGGATATCGGTAGCCCATTCCGGCTGCATTGGTCTTGCGCCTGGGCCGGATTCACCGCCGACGATGACCAAGTCGATATCTTCGAGGTTTATATACGGAATGGGACCTAAAAGCGGTTCAATCGATAAAAATTTCACTGCCGCAGAAGTTTTTCTCAAATGGTCGATTCGTTCTAGATAATCAGCGGTCTCTACAGTAACTCCTGCCCACACATTTTCAGGCCAGGGCAGATTGCAAGCCATCTGCTGAAGACGCAATGAACGTTTAGTTAGTAATTGAAACTGATGTTGTGTCGCCTTTGACATTACTCTAAAGCTCTCGGCCACGAAATCATCCGGCACGAGTCGATGAAACATATCGCCCATCGAATTGACAAAAATCTTCCTCGGGCTGCGCCATTTGAGTGGCAAATCAAGCATATGTTGATGAATGGTAACATTGAAACCGTTGCGATAATTAGTTTGCCCCATAGCTTGTAGCCGCAATGCCATTCGCTCGGCATAGCAATGCTTACAGCCGGGGCTGATTTTTGAGCAGCCTGTTACCGGATTCCACGTACATTCCGTCCATTCAATTTTAGAGTTCTTAGCCATTAGGATACCATTAAGAGAATATACTATGAATAATAATACTTTGAGGAGAAAAATCAAGCATTTTTAGGAACTAAATCATCCGGCTCCGATGTTCTCAGGATGTCAAAGACATTTATCAGATGACTATGATTTTAGCGAAATTTTCGTTTTTTGCCTGCCTGGCTACGGCACGCTCCGCCGTGACGAGCCACTATCTATTTTGGGGTCGCTGCTGATTTCTTAGTTTTCTTTGTCCCCAGTATTTCTTCGGCCTGCTCGATTGTTTTAGGCGGCCACTGTCCTTCTGACTGCAATTGTTTCAAATGGTCCAGCTCCTTATAGCTGACAATGGTCCTGCACTTCGGGAACCTGTTGCAGCCCAGGAACGGCCCCTTTTTACCCTGCCTGATAACCAGCTGGCCATCTTTGCACTTATAGCAGTTGATATTGGTCGGCTCAGGCGCCGCTTTTGCCGGCAGGATATTGCCCTGCTTATCTAACTTTAGAGTTGTCTTGCAGTTCGGATAGTCGCTGCATCCTAAGAATGACCCAAACCGCCCATTTCTGAACACCATTGGCTTGCCGCAGACGGGGCATTTATGTTCGCTCTCTTTGACCTCAACCATTTTGCCTTCCTTATCACACGGGGATGCAAATTTGCACGCCGGATAACCCGAACAGCTTAGAAACCTTCCCTTTTTGCCGAATTTATAGACAAGCTTCTCGCCGCATTGCGGGCATTCATACTCACTGGGCGTCACTTCCGACCTGGCGGATTTCATTTCCTCTGACGCCTTCTCAAGGTCCTGCTTGAACGGCCCGTAAAAATCTTTTAGAACGCTCAGCCAGTCTAAGTGCTGTTCTTCAATCTTATCAAGCTGCTCCTCCATATAGCGGGTAAAAGCAATGTCCATTATCTTCGGAAAATACTGGTTTAGTTTGTCGGTAACTATTTCCCCCAGGTCGGTGGCAAAGAACTTCTTCTCCTTATGCTCAACGTAGCCCCGTTCCTGTATGGTGCTTATTATCGCGGCGTATGTGCTGGGCCTGCCGATACCTTCTTTCTCGAGCGCCTTCACTAATGTCGCCTCGGTATATCGAGCCGGCGGTTTAGTAAAATGCTGCTCGGCCTTAATGTCAACTACCGCCAGTTTTTGTCCGACTCTCATCGGAGGCAGTTCCTGCTCGCTCGAGGGCACCAGCCAGACCTTTGTAAAACCGTCAAAGACCAGCACCCGACCTGTTGCCTTATACAAGCACCGGCCCAGAGAAGTATCCGCAGCGATATTCAGGTTCGTTACATCCCACTTGGCCGGGTTCATCTGGCAGGCGACAAATCGCCGCCACACAAGGTCATAGAGCTTAAACTGCTCATCGGTAAGAAACGGCTTTATATCAACCGGTGTAAGGTCAACATCCGTTGGCCGGATGGCTTCATGGGCCTCCTGAGCGCTCTTTTGGGAAGCATAGAAGTTAGGTTTCTCCGGCAAATAATCCGGCCCAAGATGTCCACGAATATAATTGCGCACCTCCTCGAGGGCTTCGCTTGAGAGCTGTGTGCTGTCCGTCCTCATATACGTAATAAGGCCCAGAGAGCCCATTGAACCCAGGTCGATTCCCTCATACAACTGCTGAGCCACAATCATAGTTCTTTTTGTGCTGAAGAAGAGCCGATTTGCAGCCGCCTGCTGCAATGTGGAGGTTATAAAAGGAGCCGCAGGCCGCGAAACGGATTCTTTGGTCTCTATCTCACCGACCTTAAATTCCGCCTGCTTAAGGGCGCCGACAATCCCCTCGGCCTGTTCTTTGTTGGATGCCTCAAATTTCTTGTCGCCAACTTTATACAGCTCAGCCGTAACCGCATTATGCTCCACCAGCCACTTGTTCCGTTCCGCGACGCCCGGTAGCGCCTGGCCTTCCGTTTTGACCCCCATAAAACCGAGCCATTCCCGGTGATAGTCCATTTGCAAATCGGTGGTGAACACCGCCGGAATGAGCCAGTATTCCACCTCCTTGAACCGGCGAATCTCCCTCTCTCTTTCGACTATCATTTTGACAGCAACGGACTGGACGCGGCCGGCCGAGAGTCCCCGCGTGACTTTTTTCCAGAGCAGCGGACTTATCTGATAGCCGACGATTCTGTCAAGGATTCGCCTGGCCTGTTGTGCCATAACCTTATCGATATCAATCTTGCCCGGCTCGGCAAACGCCCGGCTTATAGCCGATTTGGTTATGGCATTGAATATCACTCGGTAGGTTTTCTCTTCCGGCACGCCGAGGATTTGTGCCAGGTGCCAGGCAATTGCCTCACCCTCACGGTCAAGGTCGGTAGCCAGAAACAACTTGTCACAGTTTTTCGCCGCTGCCTTTAACGACGTCACGGCCCGCTTCCTGCCGGGCAGTATTGCGTATGTCGGCTCAAAATCATTTTCTATGTCAACGTTAAGACCTTTCGAAGGCAGGTCCCGCACGTGTCCCATAGAGGCCTTTACTTCGTAGCCGGCGCCTAAGTACTTGTTTATGGTCTTCGCCTTGGCCGGCGATTCAACAACCACCAAAGCTCTGGTTTTAGATGAGTTCGATTTCGCCATACATTTACTCTTCGGCCAATCAAAAAACAAATTTCAAAACCGGACAAATAAACCTGCTCCTCTAAAATGTCAAGAGAAAACAAACGCAGACCGATAATCCCCTGCATACTACGGATAGGAAAATGAGAGTAACGAAGCGGCGAACCTGCCCCCGTCTTCACGCACACTTCAACAGCTTCACAAGAAGAGGTTTTAATTTCCGCAGGGCATTTCCGCGATGGGAGACTGCGTTTTTCCCATCCGTAGTTAATTGGGCCACAGTTTTATTCGGTCCCGGCACAAAGAAAATCGGGTCATAGCCAAAACCGTTTTCCCCAACTTCCTCCTCCATTATAAAACCTTCCACTGTCCCCTCAGTTTCGATTAAAACCTTTTCAGGACTTGCAAGACAAAGGCGGCAGACGAATCTGGCCGTCCTTTTTTCTTTAGGCACACCTTTAAGAAGCATAAGGACCTTTGCGATATTCTGGCGGTCTATCAGCTTTCTATCCGCGCCTTTTATATTTTCTCCGGCGAACCGTGCAGATTTTACGCCCGGCTCTCCGCCGAGCACATCAATCACCAGCCCCGAATCGTCGGCTATTGTCCACAGACCGGTCACCTTGGCGTATCCGAGTGCTTTCTTGCGGGCATTTTCGGCAAATGTAACTCCATCCTCTTTTATTTCACCGATACCCTTGAAATCCGCAAGCCCTACCCACTGTATATTGCTGCCCAGCATCGCCCTTATCTCCGCCAACTTGCCGGGATTAGTACTAGCAACAAGAATCCTTTTGTGAATTGGCATCTTAAAATATCTGCCCCATCAATTCCAACGATATGGTTTTTTCATTAACTCTTCGTGCAACATAGCAAGAAGGTCTGGGGCAATGCCGTCAGTAGCTTTCATCTTCAAATAATAACTGTTATCTAATCTTTCCTGCATCACAAGGGCACTTAGCGAGCAGTTATACAAAATAACATCCTTTGCCTGCTCGTTGTCATAACCGTCTGCCAAAAGTCTTTTGAACAGGTGATCAAATGTAAACCTGTCAAATACTTCATAGTTCTCTCTAACATAACCTAATAACTCATCTTCCATTATCTTCAGTCCTCGATGTCAATACCAACTCCATTTCCTTCATTACCTTCATTAAAAACAATTTTATCAAATAATTTTGCGCTCATGATACGCAAGTTCTGAGATACCGGCGAGAGAGTTATTGTATCTGCGAGTTCTCTACCTCTTAATTGAGTGAAATCTATTTTATCCCCTGAGATTTTATTGCTGAACCAGAGCACTTGATTGTACCAAAGGTCTCGTGGATCCCCCATATCGGTTACAACCTTATCAAAAAAGTTTAGCATTTTATTAAAATAATCCTCATCCTCTTTTCCTCCAAAAACACATGGCAAAATTTTTAATGAAATCGTTCTTGGGAGTGCTTAAAGCATCTCCGATCTTTTTGTTATTTTTTGCCCTTTCGAAAAATGCGTGTACCTCTACTGAACATAAGAAAATATATGCGTCCACAACACTATTCAAGTCGTTGATCTTCTCAACTTTATCACAAGGAAGGTTTTCCAACTTCAATAAATTTTCTGCGGCTATTTGCGCTGCGATACAAAAAGAACTGAAAGCTTTTTGTTCGAAGTGATTGATTACTTTAGACTTTGCAAGCTTGTCGATTTCGGTTAGCGTGCAATCTCCTATGGTTCCAAAAAGATGAACGAGGTTCTGTTTCATAAAACCTCAATAGACCATTTTGTGTTTTGTTATCATTAAACCGTACCCACCAAAAATGCCTGGTCAATAGGAACATCAGCTCAAAAGTTTTTTCAAAAGTGCTCGCTGGAAGTGCAGGCGGTTCTCGGCCTGGTCGAACATAATCGAATTCGCCGACTCGGCGACATCATCGGTGATTTCAAGGCCGCGATGAGCCGGCAAACAGTGCATAATCTTGACGTTGGCCGGCGCCGTCTTGACCAACTGGGCGTTCACCTGAAAACCTGCAAAATCCGCCAAACGTTTTTGGCTTTCCTCCTCCTGCCCCATACTGACCCAGGTGTCGGTATAGATAATATCCACGCCGGCAACAGCCGCCACCGGGTCGTTGGTCTGCCGGACACAGCCGGGCGATACCTTGTTCGCCTTATTGATTGTTTCGGCATCCAGCTCATATCCTTTCGGCGAAGCAATAATCATTTTCATACCAAGTTTGGCGCCGGCAAAGGCCAGTGACCGGGCCACGTTATTGCCATCGCCGATAAAAGCGATTTTGACGCCCTCTATTTTCCCCAGATGCTCCTGAATCGTAAGCACATCGGCCATTGCCTGGCAGGGATGCGACCAGTTCGTCAGCGCGTTTATCACCGGCACCGTCGCAAACTGCGCCAGCTCCGTGATGGTGCTATGCTCAAAGGTGCGTGCCATTATCCCATCGACATATCGGCTCAGGGTCCTCGCCATATCCTTAATTGGCTCGCGTTTGCCGATGCCCCCGATGTCTTCCGGCTTAACGTAGATTGCACTGCCGCCCAGGTCCGTCATCGCAACGTGAAAACTAATGCGGGTCCGCAGGCTCGGCTTTTCAAAAAGCATAGCCAACGTCTTGCCCACAAGGCACAAATCTTTGCCGCCGACGCTGTATAAACTCTTCAGCCGGGTGCTTGTCCGAATCAGCTCTCTTAATAGCTCAACGGAACAATCGATTATGGAAATAAAATCCTTCATTTTCAGCTCTCTCTTAAAACAGCATCAAGAATCTCAATTGCCTCATCAATCTGTCCTCTGGTGACAATCATAGGCGGCATAAACCGCAGAACCGTCTCATTGGTGCAATTTATTCGCAGCCCCTTCTGCAAACACTTATCCACTATCTCGCCGCCGGGCCCGGTCAATTGGACGCCAATCATAAGACCAATGCCGCGAACACTGTCGATAATGGGGTGCTTGCGATTCAACTGCTCAAGTTTATCTTTTGCATACCGGCCAAGCTCTGCGGCATTTTCCAGAAGCCCATCTTCTTCTATCGCCTCAATAACCGCAATACCGGCAGCGCACGCCAGGCAATTCCCCCCGAAAGTGGAAGCGTGCTTGCCCGGAGACAGCGCCGCAGCAACCTCTTCTTTAGCCATCATAGCTCCTATTGCAACACCGCCGCCAAGCGCCTTTGCCATCGTCATAATGTCCGGCTCAACCCCAAAATGCTGATATGCGAACCATTTGCCGGTCCTTCCTACTCCGGTCTGGACTTCGTCAAGAATCATTAAGGCCCCATTCTCGTCACAGAGCCGGCGAATCGCCTGCAGATACTCGGCTGTGGCAATGTTTATTCCGCCCTCGCCCTGGATTGGCTCAACCATAACCGCCGCAACTTCACTGCTGAATGCCGACTCAAGCGCACCAATATCGTTAAACGGCACATAGATAAAGCCCGGCAGCAGCGGAAGGAATCCCTCGTGATACTTCGGCTGAGCGGTCGCCGTAACCGTTGCAAAGGTCCGGCCGTGGAAGCTGCCCTCCGCGGTGATAAATTTGTATTTCTCTTGCGCAGTGTAAAGACGTGCCAGTTTCATTGCCGCCTCGTTGGCCTCGGCGCCGCTGTTGCAGAAAAAACACTTCCCGCCAAACGCCCGCTCACTCAATAGCTTTGCAAGTCTTCCCTGCGGCTCGGAGTAGAAGGTGTTATCTATATGCAGAAGCTCGCCTGCCTGTTTGCGGATTGCCTCAACAACTTTAGGATGGCAATGTCCTATCCCGCTGACAGCCCACCCCGGAAACATATCCAGTATCTTGTTGCCGTCGGCGTCATACAGGTAACAACCCTCGCCCCTGACAATAACCCGGGGCAACCGCCGGTAGTTAGCAATAACATATTTATCAAACAAATTAATTGTCTCCTGCGTCGTCATAACTCTAACCTTACCACTTCCTCAATTTTAACTTTGCTGTGTAGAAAAAGACCTACCGTCATTTCGACCGAAGTCCCCGCTCCTGTCTTCCGACAGGAAGACACGGGGACAAAGTGGAGAAATCTGGGTTAGCAGCACTGTTGCATGCAGCTTTCTCGACTCGCCTATAGCTCGCTCGAAATGACGCTCTAATCTGTTTTCTACAAAGCAATCTCGTTATTTGTTATCGTCGTTCCTGCTTCAATCTATTTACTTCTTCAGTGAGTCTTTCCACTTCCGTACGAAACTGCCGCCTTTCTTTGCTATTTTGAACAAGATAAATCACCAGAAAACAAATCATAAAAGCAACTGGAGTCGCAACAACGACAAGAAACACAATAGCAATAATTACCAGCTCTGGTAATCTTGGGGCTATAAAAGCTAAAAGTTCTATCATTTTTGCTCCTTTCTGCTCCTGTCCTCTCTATTCTGAATTATTTCTGTCCCTATCCCCTTGTCGGTATATATCTCCAATAATAGCGAGTGTGGGATTCGGCCATCGATAATGTGTGCCTTCTTGACGCCGCCATCCAGCGATATCAGGCACGCCTCAACCTTGGGCAGCATCGCATCTCCAATGATGTCCACATCAATCATTTCCTTAATCTGCGCCTCATTCAAGCTCGAAACCCTGCTGTCGGGGTCCTTAAGGTCGGTCAGGATTCCGTGGGTATCGCTTACGACAACAAGCTTTTCAGCGACGACTTCCGCGGCAACCTTGCCGGCTGCACTGTCGGCGTTGACGTTTAAGTTTCCGCCGGCCTTGTCTTTAGCTATTGATGCGATTACCGGTATAGTCCCTGCTGCACACAGCGTTTTCAGCAATTCGCCGTTTACCTTCGTAACCTGTCCGACAAGTCCGAGGTCGAGCTTTCGCCCATCGTCACTATTTAGCCGCAGCGTCTCGGCAAACAATACACAACTGCTCAGCGAATGCAGTCCCATCGCGTTGCATCCCAGCTCAGCGAGGGTCTGGCAAATCGGAGTATTAATTTTGTGCACGAGCGTATGCTCGGCTATGGTCAAAGTTCGCTCGTCGGTATATCGCCGGCCCTGCACCCACACCGCTTCAAGACCTGCCTCGTTCATCGCCTTTGTAATGGCCTTTCCGCCGCCGTGCACGATAATCGGCTGCATCCCCACGGTAGCCATAAAGGCAATATCGGTCAGCAGTTTCTTTTGCAGACAAACATCATCGAGAACGCTGCCGCCAAGTTTTACTACCACGATTCGGCCGCGAAAGCTGCGGATGTACCCCATCGCCTCAATAAGCGCGCCGGCCTTTGCTATTGCCTCTTCCACACAAATACCTCCTGAAAACCCACAATCAACCTGCCGTTGGCCCGCCTCTGGCGGAAACAAACCATTGAGTTTATTACTACCGCCCCAATCCGTCAAGCTGTATTTCGTCCGCATTACATCCTAACCCGCCTCCGCCACGCCAGGACCTGCGCCAAAACCTGCTCTCGTCCTTTTCCGACAACTTCACCCCAAGCTTCGGACCGCTGCGCTGCTCTCCTTCGCCGATGGTAATCTCAACCGGCGCCGACACTGCCTTTTGCTTGAGCGCCGACAGACCCTTACATCCCCTTATCCAGAACGTCTTTGCTTTGACCCAAGAACCTCGAACCGTCCCTGCTCGTCCGCCCGCGGGTCGGTTACGCTGGCTCAACGGTTGCACCACGTGCAGCTAAACAAGGCGTGCGCAGCATCCCGCTTCAGTGACCCCGCTGCGACAGGAGCAGAGTCCAATCGCCTGCATCAGGTGTTTTGAGCTCGCAAAACTGGCTGACCTCCAAATTGAACTCATCGCCGAACTGTCCCTCGCGTGGGTTAAACCAGCGGGCGGCGAGCCGGCCTTTGAGACACCCCAAATCCAGCGTCACGCTGCCGCCAGTGGGGAGATAGGCGACCAGTTCACTGGCCGACGCCATGACAAATGCAAAGCCCGATTTGACCAGTGCGTCGTCAGGCTGCATTTCCCAAGGCTTAAGGCGCTTCACGAAAGCAGCCAGATAACCAATTTGGCGGTGCAGCCTCGCGCGCTTGTCCAGCACGGGATTAGCACGGAACTCCAGGCTGTCGTCCATGTAATTGAAATGCCCGCCGCTCAGCACCGCCGTCCACATCGCCTTGCGCACCTCATCGTCGTTGTCGTTGATGATCCAATCAGTGTCGAAGATAAGCGGCTGGCGGAGGCGGCGCTTCTCCAGCAGAGCAGCGCGGACGACCTTGGGGTCCCACTTCTGCACCACGCTGCTGTGGTTCAGCAGGTCCAGTGGCATCAGCACGTGCTGGCGGGGCTTGGTGCGCTCCTGCTCGCGGATGAACTCGCACAAGTGCCGTTCCCAGTCGGCGCTGTAGTAGTTCTCGTTGGCAATCTCGATCAGGAGGTTGTCGAAGTCGTGGACAGTGTCCACCAACTTGCGGAGGTAAGCCTTTTGGAACTCTATCACTTTGGGGTTGCCCATCGAGCAGAATCCTTGCTGGCCGTCGGTGCCTGTGCCTGTGTTTTGTGGGTCGCCGTCCACACCGTTGACGTTGTTGTCGCGGTGAAAGGCATGAAGCTTCCACAGGTGCGTGTGCTTAAGCATCCAGGCGTCCATGGTGATGAGTTGAAGGAAGACACCTCGCTGGCGGGCCGCAGCGCACAGGTCGCGCAGCCGGTCGAAAAACGCCGGGTTGAACTGGCTCAAATCGTATTTGGGCCGGCCGTCGTTGGCCTTGCCCGGTCCGGGCCGTAGAAACGGCTCGATGTGCAACTTGTCGTCTGGCGGCGGGAATTGCTCCGCGCCCCACCAGAGCCAGACACGCGCGAAGTTCAGGCCGTTAGCCTGGAGCGTTGCGAACTGCGCTTTGTAGTCGAAATCAGCGTCTGAAAATGTGCCCCAGGTGTAGTCGCCGATGAGCACCACAGACCTGCCGTCGGCGGTCTGGAAATAATGCGGGTTGTGGGGATAGATGGCCAGCACGCCGAACTGGTTACGGACTGTTGACTGTTCGGACGCGTCACCTTCACCTCTTGCCGCATTAGCTCCTCCAACTCCTCCCTGCCCCACCGCCAAAATCAACATAACCACCAACAAGATAACAATTGTCCCCTTCGAACTGTCGGTTCCAGCCTTCACCAGAACTCACCGCCTTTCGTTTCTAACTGCCGTTCTAATCACTATATCCCTGATTCGGGTGCGGCAGGCCACTAACATTGAAATTCATTCCCGCGCACAGCGTCCCACACTCAACCAGCGAAAGGACAATGACCGCGAAGGCCCGATTACTTCTCCGGCTGTTCCTTCACTTCGACTATGCCGACGTCGATGTATTGCCCGCCTGCGGTCTGATGGCAGTGCACAGCTAAACAATTACTGCCGACCTTCAGCGCTGCCCTCGCCTTTTCGCTAATAGCAGCCCGCACATAATTCGAAGTAAATCCGCTCATCTTTGCCGCGAGCTCGCCGTTAATATAAATCTCCGCATCCTCATCGTGATGGATTGACAGATATAGCTTGTCGAATTTCTTATTCTTCAACTCAAACGTCCGCCGAATCCATATATCCGGCGTATTCCACTCGGTCCGCACAACCGCTCCGGGCGTCCCCTTGGTGCCGAACCCGCCCGCACCTTTCTGCCAGGATGAGTCATCGAAATCCTCTCGCTCCCAGCCATCAGCCGGTTTGCTCGTCGTATATCGCCACTTTTGCCCTTCCTGCTGCGATGTAGGAACAATCATCTTGACAATCGGCGGCGGCAGATACAATCGCCTGTTGGCCGCAGTAATTTTGCCCTCGTCCATCTTTATCATCGCACGGTCGTATGTCATCATCCCATTGACCTCAACCTCTACATCGCTCGTCTGCGTATATACTGCCGCGCACAGTCCTCCGCCAATCAGCGAACGCAAATTCTCTATCAGCACAAGATACGCATCGGTCAGCTCCTCGCTGGTCTTGAAACTGCGGTAGCCCCAGCTCTTTTCATCGTGCCAGGTATGTCCCTTAATAGGTATGCCCAGGCCGCCGAATTCGCCGAGCACGATAGCACGCTTTTCCTCAACAAGTGGTGTCGCCGGACCAGGGTAACTGTGAATATCGTGGACGTCGCCGACACCGCGGTCAGTCCAGCCGCTGGCACAATCCACTAATCGGGTCGGGTCAAGCCTCTTAATCAACTCCACTATCCTCGGCGTATCAAACTGTCCCCAGCCCTCATTAAACGGCACCCACATAATGATGCACGGGTGATTCCGCAGAAAATTGATGACAAGACTCAACTCTAAGTCGAACTGCTTTGCTGATTCCTCGCTACGCACAATGTCCGGGTCGTTGCCGCCGATGAACCTGTCGCCGCTCGGCATATCCTGCCAGACTAATAACCCAAGTTTATCGCACCAGTAATACAGGCGGTCCGGTTCTACCTTAACGTGCTTACGCATCATATTGCAGCCCAGCCGCTTTAATACCTCGATGTCGTAACGCAGCGCTTCGTCCGTCGGCGCAGTGTACAATCCATCCGGCCACCAGCCCTGGTCAAGCGGGCCGAACTGAAAGAGCGGCTTGTTATTTAGAAACATCCTGGTAACGCCCTTATCATCTTTACCCAGTGCAATCTTCCGCATACCAAAATAACCCGAAAGCTCGTCAACTGCCTTTCCGTTGTGGGTGAGCGTGACCTTGAGGTCGTAAAGGAACGGCGAGTCGGGCGACCATAGCTTTGCGTTTTTGATAGCAAGCTTGATGCAAGGTGTCGCGACGCCGCCGGTTCCACCGCCTGACATTTTGATTTCTCCTTCGGCGACCTGCTTGTTCCCGTCAAGCACGGCGACTTTGACGGCAACTTCTCCGCCCGGATACGCAACATTCACGACAACATCCACTGCCTGGTCGTCCACATCGGGCGTGGTTTTCAGCGACTCGATGTGCGCGGGCGCGACCGGCTCCAGCCAGACCGTTTGCCAGATTCCAGTAACCGCTGTGTACCATATACCATCGGGCTTCCGGACCTGCTTGCCACGGGGCTGATAGCCGGTGTCGGTTGGGTCCCACACCGACAGAACAATTTCCTGTTTCCCCGTTTTATTCAGCGCACTGGTAACATCAAAAGTAAACGCATCATAGCCACCGCGATGAGTGCCGACCTGTTTTCCGTTGAGCCACACCGTAGCATCCCAATCCACAGCATCAAAGTGCAGCAGTATGCGCCTGCTCGCCCATTCTTTGGGGATTTCAAACGTGCGCCGATACCACAGCCGATTTCCTTCACCCACAGCTTTTTTCACGCCCGACAAAGCTGACTCAATCGCGAACGGCACAAGTATCTGCCCATCGAATTCTGGAGGTTTTGACTCGTCTTTGGGACGAATGGCGTAGTCCCACAAGCCATTAAGATTCAGCCAATCTTTGCGAACCATTTGGGTGCGCGGATACTCAGAGTGGACGTTGTCCGGCGAGACCTGCTTTGCCCAGCGCGTCATAAGGGGGCCTTCGGCAGGCTTCCAATCGGCCCAAGCAATTGTGCAAATCCATAAAATGGTGCAAGTTACGAGCCAAAAATAGTTTCCGTTCATATATGACCTTTTTTCGCTGCGTGTTGTTGCCATTGGACGACTCCTTTCGAATGATTCTAATTCCTGCCTAATAATGAAGTTACAACACTACGGCTCGGCCCTGCAATACGTGCCAGCAGTGGACAGCCGAAGCCGGAAATTTACAGTCAGGTTATCTATAATCAGCCGGTTTTGCAACGAAATTACCCAGCAGAAACAGGCGGGTGAATGGTGAGTGGTGGGTGGTGAACGCACAGGTGGATATCTCTCAATTTAGACACTTGGTTTTTGGGAATTTTGGTGAAAATTTATGTAAAGTCTTTAGTTGTAAGAGGTTAGTGTTTAGAGAGAGATATTTCAAAAATTGCTGTTTTTTTGCATTTTTTGTCATTTTTTTGCAAAAATTTACAAAAATTATCAAAAATGCGCACTTTTTGGACCGAAATTTCACCACCCCCAAAACCAGAGCAAAAATAGGAGTCGAAAAGTCAATGGGGAAAATAAAAATTTTGTAATAATTTTCTCGCAGATTTTTATGGGACGCGGTATTTTGCGGTTTCAATAGCGGGTCTTAACTGATATAATAACCATGAGGGAGCGAAAATGGCAGCCGGGGGTCAAGGACGGATAATCCGTAATGGTGAGGATGGCGTTGTTTTTACGGAGGCATGGATTTTAAGCTACATTCGGAGAAGAAAAGAGATATGAATACGCTTTATCTTGGAGTATTTGCTTTGGTGTTAGTTGGGGCGGGGGTGAGCGAAGTGCAAGCGTATCCTGTCACACGGCTGACTTATGAATCAAGCGTCGAGGCTTGGCCTGCGTGGAGTCCGGATGGTATCAGAATTGCTTTCGTGTCAAATCGAGACGGGAATTGGGAGATTTATTCGATGAAAGCGGACGGGTCCAGCCATCGCAGATTGACAAACAATACTTATTATGATGCCATCCCTGCTTGGTCACCTGCTGGTGATACAATCGCCTTTAGTTCCGGTAGGGACGGGACTGGTGGGATCGATTTGATGAATTCGGACGGCACCGAGCAGAGACGGGTGATTACGTGCGACAGTTTGGATGTGCTCGGACGCAAATGTTCTGACTGTAGTGAGCCAGCCTGGTCTCCTGATGGCTCAAAAATAGCTTTTTCGGCCGGTTGGGCAACTGCCGGTCACGGTTACTATGCTGTTGCTGATTTATACGTGTTTGATTTGGATTTAGGATTGCTGTCTCATTTTACCGACGGTCCCTACAGAAATATCTCGCCGGGTGCTGATGTTGACTCATCTCCATCTTGGTCTCCAGATGGCGACTTAATAGTTTTCACCTCTAATAAGCCGGGACAAGGATTAACAGTAAAGAGTATTAGCGTTAATACTCCCAGTTACGCTGTTCTTGAACCGGAGCCCGGATGGCTTTTTGATACTGTTGAGTGGTCTCCGGGAGGGGACAGTTTAGTTTTTTCGACGGCCGGGTTTTCTCTTGATATATGGATGCTGCCAGTGGAGAGGCAAACAGGTATCCCTAACGGCGAACCCATTCTAATAACCCAGGGTTTGCACCCGTCTTGGTCCCCTGATGGAACGAAGGTCGCATTTGACCTTAATGGGGATATCTGGATAGTGTCCGGAGTGCCTGAACCATCTTCGCTGGTATTGTCAATCGGGACAATGCTGGTCGTTTTCTTGAGTCGGGGTCGAAGGCGTAATTGAGATTTGTTAGAGTTGCCAAAATTAGATAACTTTGATAGCAGTTATTTGGAGGGCACACAGTCATGAAAATAACAGTGGTCCGCGGGATTCTATGTTCAATTTTGGTGCACACATCTATTGTCTATCCGAGTGAAGAGGTCCTTCTAAAATCAAGGCGTTTTGTACCTGAACCAGGAATAAGTACCGTCGCGAAAGAAAAAATAGAGGCCGTCCCTGAAAAAGCTCACGTGCTTATACAATTGAAGGAAATCCCAACAATTAAACGAAGGAATGAGCTTGAGTCCAAAGGAATCAAGCTGTTATCGTATGTTCCAAACAAGGCGTGGTTTGCTTCGATACCTTCGGATAAAGCAGGTGAGATTGCAGTTCTTTCGAATGTTAGAGCCGTTAATGAAATTATGCCTGAGGATAAGATTTGCCCGCATATAATAATGGGGGAATTCTTCTGGAAGCGGGTAAAAGACGGAAAGGCGTCCGTGAATGGCCGAACCGGAAGCCGCAACAGCAGAAATTTGGCGTTGACTTTTCTTCAAAAATATGTTAAAATACCTGTCAGTTTGCCAGAAGGTAAACGATAAAACGCCCCGATAGGCGGAGATCAGATTGCATATCGTAAGTGGCTAAGCCACAAGGTCTTTTCCCGAAACTAAGAACAATGAACAATGTTGAAGCAACGCTAATATCCCGACTGGTCGAGAAACAATGGACTATTAATAATGAATTCCGATCAATCAAAAAAGAGTGGTTATGTAAAACAAACCCAATTTCCAAAAAGCCAAAATGAACTTAACCTGTTATATGACAATTGAATATGAAAATAAACTCGCGCCTAGGACCTCAGAAAAACAAACCCAATCAAACCCAATTTCAAAGGGCAGGCAATCAGGCGTGAACCAATTGGGCGGCGGGCCGAGGCTGTTTCTGCCGGGCCTGCTCGACAAAGGCCTCAAGACGAGTTGTCAAGGTCGAGTCCTCCTGGCCATCGAAACTCAAATTCAGAATCGGCATTCCGCCACACTGGGCGCTAATGTTCGGCGAGATGCCGCTGACAATGGTCGAGGGCATACAGGTAAAAGGCATTACATTCACCACGCCTGAGAAGCCATCGTGATAATACTCGATGGTCTTGCCGATAGTCAGTATTGCCTCGCCCTCAAACGAATGGTGCAGATAGGGCTCGGCCAGCTCGATTACGTGCTCAATGTTTCCTTCGGCCAGTTTGCCAAAGCTTTTTTCAAGAGGTGCGGCGAGCTTTCTTTCAATACTGTGCTGGACGCGGTTGAGGATTACATTTGTGAACAGGTCGCGCCACTCTCCCCTGCGGCGAGCCGTAAGCCGACGTGTGAAGTTCGTGTAATAAATCCACTCGGCAAGCGAGGCCAGGTCGCAGATTGCACCAAGCTCTTCGAATCGGGCGACGATATTACTATTGGCAAAGGGGTGGCTGCGGACATAGATTTCCCCGACAATTCCTATCTTAGGCTTGCTGAGCTTGCTGTCGTCCAATTCCACCGACGAAAATTCGTCGGCGACACTTTGCATAAGCTTACGCATCGTAGAGAAGCTTACGCGTTTTTCAACCGCCTGCACCCACCAGAGAAGTGCGCGCTCGTAAGCCCTCTGGACCTGGCGGGGGTCAGAAGCCACCGGACGGAGGCGGAGGACTACCTTGTGCAACAAGTCGATTCCGATGATACCTATCCAAACAGCAGTCATAAAGCCGGTGGCGCTTGCCCGATGGGAGCCGTTAAGAGATTCCATAAATTCGCGATAGAAGCTGCTATCCTGATTGGGGGCAATGACAGGGGTGTCCTGGATGCCGGCATACCTGAGGATGAGCTGCTGGAGACAATTATACATTCCGAATCTGCAAGGGCCGGAGGCGGCGGGCATAAAGAAGGCGGCCTTGGCGGAGTCGAAGCCCTCGGCACGTATCAGCTTTATCATATCGCCTGTGGTTATAGCACAGGGCAGGCACTCTTTGCCGTTCGTGAATTGCCTGCCCTGCAAAAGGGCAGCTTCGTCCCCCAGCGGGAGAACCTCAGCGGGCTGGCCATAAGCCCTAAAGCAGGCAGCCAGGCCATAAGCGGAATCGCCCATATACGGGATATACAATGTCCTGTTTCTATTAAGCCGGCAGGGACGGGGCGGCGCTTCTATTGCAGCGGCCTGCTCCTGCGAGCCGATGCGATAGTTCTTTAAGCTTTCGAGGAACGCTTCCAGCCGGGTAAGAACACCGGCATCGGCGGAATGCTCATCTATTTCCAGCTGCAGGCAGGGTTTTTGACCCATTATGTCCTTGAAGAAAGTTGAAATGAACGAGTCGGGGCCGCAACTAAAATTCGATAGATAGATGCCAAAAAGCCGCGGGTCCCTTCTTATTATCTCGGCGGCCCTTAAAATCCTCTGGCCGTAGGACCAATAGACGTTCTCGTGCAGTGACTGGTCTGTTAGCTCGGCGGAAGAGAGGTCGAGCATATCCATCGGGATAATCTGGGCGCCAAGCTCGGCGAGCTTTCTGGGCAACTGCAGGTTCATCCCGTCATCACAGCCATTATAGGGGCGGGAAATCAGGACAAAGACTTTCTGGTCTGGGCCGACTCGGCTGAGAATTTCTTTCCCTTTATACCTGAGGATGTCCTCGAAACCAGCCTGGGCGGCGAGCGCCTCTTCGACTGCTTCGCGGGCCTGCGAGGCGGGAACGTTCAGCTCCCTGCCGAGAGCGACGAAACTTTTGGTGATGAGCGACTTACCCTCACCGAGGCGGATGGGAGCGGTTATGATTTTTGTTTGGCCGAGCTTGCCGGCAAAAGCCGCTCTAACCTGATGGGCGAAGGACTGGACATAGGGACAAATCTGATTGTGCTTGTTCCGGGGGAAGCTGGCCATCGATGAGACCACGCTCGGCAGAAAGATAAGGTCAACCTTTTTCTCAAGCAGCTCGGTGATGTGGCCGTAGGCTACTTTTACAGGGAAACAGGGTTGAGAGGTGACGGATTCGACGCCTATACGAATCAGGCGCTTATCGGTCTGGCTTGAGAGGACGACCTCGAAGCCGAGGGCCTTGAGGAATCGCGAATACATCGGCAGATACTGCCAGGAAATCAGGGCCATAGGAATGCCGACTCTGGCCTTACGCCGGCTGCGCACACCCAATTTGCCGGGGAGGCCTGCGTATTCGAGCAACATTCGCCTGCGATATTCAAATGCTCCAAGCTCGGCGGTCTTTTTTACCTTTTTCTTGAGGTTGTATCTGTCGCAGCGTGAGCCATAGTGTAAGGGGTCGGCCCCCGGCAGCTGCACTTTCTTTATTTCGCAATGGTTCGGGCAGTGCTCGCAGGTGAAAGATTCGACGGTATATTTGAGCGAAACGAGATTTTCAAAACCTCTGAAGGAGCTTGCGGGGACCTTGCCTTCTTCGGCGGCCCTTTTTTGCATATACTCGGCGGCGATGGCGGCTGCGCCTAATGCGCCCGTGACCTCGTGATGGTCGGGGACCAGAACCGGTTTGCCGACCACCTCCTCAAAGGCAGCCCAGACCGCCTTGTTATAGGCGGTGCCGCCCTGGAAGCAGATATTGTTTCCGATTCTGCGCCGGCCAACGACACGGTTAAGGTAGTTGGCGACAATTGAGTAACTCAGGCCAGCCACCAGGTCGCCGGTCTGTGCTCCCTGCTGAAGATAGCTTAGCAGGTCCGACTCCATAAACACGGTGCACCTCTCACCCAGCTTTACGGGGGCCTGGCTTTCAAAGGCGAGTTTTGCGAATTCATTGTTAATGCTTATGCCCAGCCGCTGCGCCTGCTCTTCAAGGAATGAGCCGGTGCCGGCGGCGCAGGCGTGATTCATTTCAAAATCGACGACAACGCCGTTTTCCAGCGATATGTATTTGCTGTCCTGGCCGCCAATCTCGAATATGGTATCGACCTGGGGATTAATTATTGCGGCGCCGGCTGCCTGGGCGGTGATTTCATTTATGACTATGTCGGCGCCTATGAAATCGCCGGTAAGATACCTGCCTGAGCCGGTGCTGGCGGCACCGAGGATTCTTACTTTTCCGGCGACTTTTTTGCCGACTATATCGAGGCCCTGACGTATGGCCTCTAAGGGTCTGCCTGCCGTCATCAGATACACCTTGGCGAGGATGCGCTTTTGCCGGTCCATTACCAGGACCTTTGTGCTCAGTGAGCCGACGTCGAGGCCGACATAGGCATCTATCGGCTCGGTCGCATTCTCCAATAAATTTTCATAAACAGGATTTTCTGGAGGAGGTAAGGCGGGTATTTTCAGCGGTTGCCGGCGGGGAGCATGCTCAAGGGTGGAACCTCTTTTTGATAGATAGCTATCGAGCTTCTCGAGTTGGATTCTGCCACTATGGCTACCCATCTGCTTAGCGACGAGCACCGCACCAATTGCGCCTGTAAAAAAGTGCATCTCAGGCACTATCAACTCACCGTCCGCCACCTCGAAGACTTGCTTGAGGGCCTTTACGACCCCGCTATTGGCTGCCACGCCGCCGGTGAATATAATCGGTTTGACAAACTCTCTGCCGCAGCCGAGGTTGCTTTTAAGGTTGGTAGCCAATGCAAGGCACAGGCCGGCTAATATATCGCAAAGCGGTGTGGCCTGCTGCTGAAGATGAATCATATCGCTCTTTGCGAAGACCGAGCAGCGGCCAGCCATTCGCGGCACGCTTTTGCTCTGTAAGGCCAGGGTGCCGAACTCGCCCTCAATGTTGATACTAAGACGCTGGGCCTGCTGGTCAAGAAAGGACCCTGTGCCTGCTGCGCAGACCGTATTGAGCGCGAAGTCGCGGATTCTGGCGGCGCCTTGCTCAACCGCCAAAAAGATGAGCTTGCTATCCTGGCCACCCATATCTATTACCGTTGCCTGCTGGATGTGCGGATACAGGTGGTATATGGCCGCTGCCTGGGCGGGAACCTCATTTACAAAGGGAATGTCGAGGAGCTTAGCCAAGAAGCGGCCAACGTTGCCGGTCGCCGCTGTAAGACGAACCTGTGATGGATTTAGCTGCTTGAATACCTCTTCTAATTGTGAGCGCACTGTCTCTATGGGCCTTCCAAGGGTGCGTTTGTAATCAGAGAAAACAACCTTGCTTGTGTCGTCAAGGACAACCACGTCACTACTGGTTGAGCCAATATCGATGCCTACATAAAACCCGCCGCGAGCACGCAGCGGCTCCGCCAGCCGCCGCTTTGCAGCACCTGATACTGTGATATCTGGCCGAATCCTATCTTCCATAACTTTCCTCCATTAAGCTCTGCGTTTTATCCTTTCACATCAGAGATGGACTCTGAGTAAGAGATGCTTGCGCGAACTTTTTCGAGCGCCTGCATCATTTTTGTCTGCTCTTTATCGCTCAGGCCCGCCATTATTCTCCTGACCTCTTTGGCATAAAGCGGCTCGATTTTGGTCAGAACCTGCCTGCCGCGGTCGGTCAACTGGATAATGTTGCACCTTCTGTCGAATGGCGCCGCGGTCCGTACGACGAGGTTCGCTTTCTCCATCCGGTCGATGAGGGATGTGATGTCGGCACGGTTGACGAGCATCATACCGCTAAGCTGTGCTTGGCTTAAGCCGCCATTTGACATGCTCTGGTGCTGCAGAAGCATCAAGAGATTAAATTGGACATCCGTTAGGCCAAACGGCCGGAGAAATTCTCCGGCCCGTTTTCGCAGGCGAGTAGCGGTGTAGTAAATACTCATCAACGCCTTATGGGGCGGGAGAATTATTGGCTTTCTGAAACCAATCTCTTCTTCCAGCGATATTGTACAGTCCTTGCTTATCATTGTGCCATCCTTGCTCATTATCTATAATATTCACATATATATTGTTGACTGGTGAACGAGATTGTCAAGAGAATTTCCGAAAAATTTCTGAAAAATTTCCGGTTGTGAGGCGGCCCGGAATCCACAAAAACAGCGGGGGATAACTTGTCAGCCGCCCTGTGAAATACGCTGGTTACTAACAGCACCCATCAAGGAAAGTAGCCGCTCTCGCTGAAGGCCTAACATAAACATGCTTGCTTGCTATCAGGTTTTCCACAAACAAAAAAGTGGTTTTATAACTATAACTACCTACCACACAACTCTTTATAATCCGCTATGCTATGGCTGTAACAATTTAACTACTGATAAGACTAATACTACTAATTATAGAATAAATATTAGACCACTATGTAGCATCCAATCTTATTACAAGCCAGCAAAAAAATCATACTGACCTTGGAGGCAGGATAAATATGTTAATAGACCAGAGGCTGATAAGCTGGGTATAGAGTAATTTTGTTGCACCATAGGGTCCGATTAGTTTTTAGCGGAAAAAGATTGTGGTTTAGGTCAAGCTTGTGTAAACTATAGCCCTATATCCGTGGTATTGTTTTCTATATTTCGGTTGTTCCTTAATGGTTTAACATAGAGGGTTATTATGAGAGTCAGCTTTAACCGGGCCGCTTTCGCCGACGCATTAGGGTTATTAACTATTGTAGTTCCGGCGCGTACTCCTAAACCAATACTTCGCTGTATTAAGATTGTTGCTCAGGAGCAGGGGGTCCGCTTCTGTGCCACAGACCTGGAGGTCGGGATTAACTATTTAGCCTCTGAGGTGCAAGTAGAGGAGCCCGGCGAGATAGTTGTGCCTGCAGACCGACTTGCGGCCATTGTGCGTGAAAGCGCTGATGATGTTTTGCTGTTGGAGGCTGCTGAGGGCGTGTGCCACATAAAGGGAGCAGACAGCCACTTTACGGTTTATGGCCAAGAGCCAGGGCAGTACCCAGAGGTGCCAGTGTTTGAGGGAGCCGCAGATATGGAGATTGCTCTGGGGAATCTTAAGATGGGGATTGAGCAATGCCTATTTGCCACGGCGCGCGAGAGCAGCCGATACGCGATTAACGGTGTGCTTTGGGAGATTAAGGACAAGAAGCTACTTCTGGTCGCCACTGACGGCAGGAGATTAGCTCGCACCAAAGTCGGCCTCGCACAGGCTCCGTCCGCCAAAGGCGGACTAAAAGCCGGGGCGAATGTAATAGTACCAGCCAAAACGATGTCCCTGTTAGAGAAGGTCGGCGACGGCGAGAAAGAGACGGTTGCGGTAAAGCTGCACGAGAACCAGATACTATTCAGGTGCGCCAATGTGATTATAAGCTCGAGCCTTGTTGAGGGGAACTTCCCAAAGTATGATGACATAATCCCCACAGACTACGATAAGAAATTGAAGCTATCAACTGAAGTGGCACTGAGCGCGGTTCGACGGGCGGCGCTACTGACCAGCGAGGAGTCCAGAGGCATTAAGCTAACAATAGGGAAGGATAAAATAGTATTTTCCTGCAGGGCCCCAGAGACAGGCGATGCGGTGGTTGATATGGCCGTCAATTATGCAGGTGAGCCGGTTGAGATTGGTTTTAATCCGCAGTTCTTGGTAGATGTGCTGCGGGTTATAAAGACGCCGGAGTTTGAATTTGAGTTAGGTCAGTCTGACAGGCCCGGTCTGATTAAGAGCGGGGCGAATTTCCTCTATGTCCTGATGCCGATTAACTTAGGTTAGGAAATTGGTGGGCTAAAGCCCACCCTACAATATCTAACTTAGGATAGTTATAAGGCCGGATTCCCGCTCCTTCGGCTGCGCCCAGGACAGGCTTCGCGGGAATGACAACAGATATTAGCGGCGATTTGAAAATTATGGAAAGCGAAACACAAGAGTATGGTGAGACAACCGGGAGCAAGCAGAATATGGCTACTGAACCAGCCCGCCGAAGGCGGGAAGCGGTCCGACTGGGTGATGTGGTCAGGGAGCTTATGGATAATCAGATTTCGCAGCGGCAAGCAGATTTTCGCTCGGCAGAAGAATTCTGGAGCTCCACTTTGCCGGTTGAGCTTTTACAGCACTGCAGAATCGCCGGTATTTCCGGCGGGAAACTAACGGTAGAGGTGGATTCGCCATCCTATATGTATGAGATGCAATTAGCAAGTTACGAGCTTCTCAAAGGGATGCAGCGGCAATGTCCGCGAGTTCCAGTAGAGAAAATCAAGCTCGTTCTTGCTTGAGACACATCCTTTGGCGTGAGGAGAAAAATTTTCGACAGTTTTTAGCGGGGCAAGCCCGATATAGATATATAACGGCGGAAAAATTGTATGAAAGACCAAAAATATGATGCCAGCAAGATAAAAATACTGGGGGGCATAGAGGCGGTGCGCAAACGGCCTGAGATGTATATCGGCGACCGCGGCAGCGGGGGCCTCCATCATCTTGCATACGAGGTAATCGACAACTCTATCGATGAGGCACTGGCTGGATTCTGTAATGAGATAAGCGTGCGTATTCATGCTGATGGTAGCTGCTCAGTGGAGGACAATGGGCGAGGGATACCGGTAGAAGAGCATAAAGAGGCGAAAGTAAGTGCTCTGGAGGTTGTGCTTACAAAGCTGCACGCCGGCGGAAAGTTCGATAGCGATAGCTATAAAGTCGCCGGGGGCCTGCACGGGGTCGGCGTAAGTGTTACAAACGCACTCAGCGAATGGCTCGAAGCAGACGTGTATCGTGACGGAAAGCACTATCATTTTGAGTGTGCAAGGGGTGTGAGGCGCGGGGTGGTAAAGGAGATTGGCCCGACCGCCAAGCAGGGAACGAAAATATCTTTTATGCAGGATGGGCAGATATTCGGCGACGCCGAGTTTGACTACGATACGCTTCTCTCCAGGGTCCGAGAGCTGGGGTATTTGAATGCTGGGCTGCGGATTAGCTTGCGAGACGACCGGGTCAATAAGAGGGATGCGTTCAAGTTCGAGGAGGGCATCAAGGCATTTGTGCGGCATCTTAACGAAGGCAAAGAGGTGCTGCACACAGACGTTATTTATCTATCCAAGGAAGACCCTGAATCGAAGATGAGCTGCGAAGTGGCAATGCAATACAACAATGGATACACCGAGAATGTGCTGGTCTTTGCCAATAACATACGGAACATAGATGGTGGCACGCACCTTTCAGGATTCAAGACCGCACTGACGCGGACGACGAATTATTATGCCAGGACCAATAATCTGTTAAAGAATGGGCAGGCACCGGTCGGCGAGGACCTGCGGGAGGGACTGACTGCTGTTGTGGCGGTGAAGGTTGCCGAGCCGCATTTTGAGGCGCAGACGAAGGTGCGGCTGAGTAATCCGGAGGTAGGCAGTTTCGTTGAAACGGTCGTTAATGAGCAGCTTGGTCATTATCTGGAGGAGCATCCGGCGGAGGCCAAGCGGATTTTGAATAAGGCGATTCAGGCGGCCGCAGCCAGAGAGGCCGCCAGAAATGCGCGAGAGCTGACCAGGCGCAAAGGGGCACTTGGCTCGGGCAACCTTCCCGGTAAGTTGTGGGACTGCGCGAGCAAGGAGAAGGAGGGGACGGAGATATTTATTGTGGAGGGCGATTCAGCAGGCGGCTCGGCGAAGGCCGGGCGAGATAGAAATATCCAGGCGATTCTGCCGTTGAAGGGTAAGATTCTCAATGTAGAAAAGGCCCGACTGGAAAAGATGCTGGCGCACGAGGAAATCCGGACCATTATCAGCGCTCTTGGGACCGGCATTGGGGCCGATGAGTTCGATTTGTCCAAGTGTAGATACGGCAAGATAATCCTGATGACCGATGCCGACGTAGATGGTGCACATATCCGGACGCTGCTATTGACGTTTTTCTTCAGGCAGATGCAGCAGTTGTTTGAGGAGAGGAAGGTTTATATTGCCCAGCCGCCTCTTTATGAGGTCGCGGTCAAGGGCCAGAAGAAATCCGAATATATCCTTAGCGAAGGGGAAATGCGAAGGCGGATGATTGCCCGCGGGCTGGAGGGCACAGAGCTTGTTATAAGAGACGAGAAGAAGGGCAAAGAGAAACAGCAGGTTTCCGGCAAAGAGCTCGCCGAGCTTGTAAAGATATTAGCTGAAGTTGAGCGCAATAGTGCTGTTCTTACCCGGCGCGGGATTAATTTTGCGGATTTTGTCAGCGATTATTATAGTCCGCGCAAAGGGGGGCTGCCCCGGTTTCGTATCTGCGTTGAAGACCGCGAGGAGGTTTCTTATGAACTGGATGATTACGAGAAGCGGGTAGATGAGCTTAAAGACCGCATCAAGGGCGAGGAGGAGTCGGTTGTTGCCGAGGAGCTTCATGAGGTTGGGCGGATAAACCAGGTGGATGAGAAACTGAGAAAACAATTCGGCCTGGCCTTAGGGGATTTCCTCTTAAAGCCGGCCAAGGATGTTTCCGGCGAGGTCCTTGTGACCAAGTTTCAGCTCACCAGCGGGCAGGACAAGTATGAGATTGCCTCGCTGGGCGAGATTTGCTCGGCCATCAGGCAGATAGGCGGCAAAGGAATTGAGATAAAACGATTCAAAGGTCTGGGTGAGATGAACGCCGAGCAACTGTGGGAGACGACAATGAACCCTCAAACCAGAACGTTGCTTAGAGTCAGGGTCGATGATGCCGGCGAGGCGGATAGACTATTTAGTATATTGATGGGGGATGATGTGGAAGAGCGCCGGAACTTTATCCGTGACCATGCACTCGAAGTCCAAAACCTTGATATATAACCCGCATTCCGGACAGAAGGCGTTATTCTAAAATGAAACGAATAAGGGCGAGCCGGTTTGACTCGCCCTTATTATTAGAAGTGTTGGTTCGATTCGGTCAGTTCCGAAGCTATATTGCGTCCACTTGTTTGATACGTGTGGATGCGGACTTTCTGGCGGAACTGGTCGAAGGTTACCTGTCCCTTTGAGAATAGGTCGATGTCGGATTTTTTGGTGCGAATGGTCAGAACGGTAGAGGCAACAGAACGCTCATCGGATATGATTTTTTGGACAGGCACGCTGCGTGTTGCGCTTATGGACTTGGAGTGAGTTCTTGACCCGTGTTCTTCGCGTTCAACGACAGTCTCTTCAATGACTGCGGGGGGTGCACAGCCCTTGACAGTAATAATTACAGACTCATCGGATTTTAGGTTTCGGAGGTTGGCTGCGTGCTTTAGAGACTTGACAAGTGTGGTTTTTAACTGCTCAACCTTTTCGGGGTCGTATTCTTCGCTGAGGTGGTCTAAACCGGACCTCATGTAAACGACACCGAATCTGGTGTGGTCGGCGTCTTCATTTGTTGAGTAGAGTTCATGCCTGGTTTCTTCCCAGAGGGGGTCGCCCTCTTCTTTGGGTTGTTCTTCTTTTTTGGTTTCGGGCGGCGGTGTAAGGGGGAGGTTGACATTGAGCACAAATAGTGCTCCATAGCCCTCGAGGTAAATGCCTTCGGTTTCGGTGTCGCCGCCAAAGGGCAACAGGGTTCGGCGAGTTGCAATCCGTGCCTCCTGTTCAAGTTTTTTGTCTAATACGCGGCACATTATGCCAACGTCCTCGGTTATTGTGGCAAGGTCTTCGGTTTTAATTTCATCGGCAGGGATGACCAGAATGGACTGAGGGGTGTATCGTAATAGGTCTAAAGACCGCGCGGGCAAGGCGCTGGACTGGACTGCCAGGGCGTACGCCAGGGAATCTTGCTTTGCAGCAGCGTTATCGGCGTCTTTTTGGGCGGCATCTGTCTGGTTTAGCGACTCCTGGGATTGCTGTTGTGCGTCGTTAGCGGCAGATTCTGCATCTGCTTTCACGGCGTCGAGGGCTTTCTGAAGTTCCTTTTCGGTAGAGGGTTGGGCCGGGGCAGGGGTCATTACCAGAGCGAGCGAGACAAGAACAGTAATTGTCCAGATAAGGGTTCTCATTTTTTACTCCTTTCTATTTGATGGATTTGGGGTTTGTGATAGGTCTGGTGTTACAGTGTTAGACAGGAATTGAGCAATGTCATTTTTAGTTTTTAGAAGCTGGTCATCAGTATAGACGGCCAGCTTTATCAGGCCATTGCTGAGCTGGCTTTTATCCTGTAATCGGTTCGATTCTATTTGCCGTAATGCTGCTGTAACCCAGCGGCGGTCCTGCATCTGGGCGGTGTTGATGGATTCGATGAGTTCTTCCAGCAACTGGTTTGTTACGGCAGTGGAGGCAAACAGGGTCTGTGCGGCGAACTGGTTTAGGTCCTGGTGATACTGCTGGTCAAGCTGGTCTTTGAGCCTGGCATAAGTAGTTACCAGGGCCAACTGCCAGTATTGCTTCATCTCGCCGAGCAACTGTTCGTGGATAACCGGTTCGAGGGACGATTTCAGCGAGGGTTCCAGGGCAGAGCGGAGCTGCTGGATATCCGGCGATCCAGGGGCCGACAAGCGGCCTGCGAGGTAGCCGGCAGCAATCAGCAGAACTGCTGCTGCGGCAAGTCTGGGAAGGCCCTTTGCTGCTTTGAGTCTTTCGAGAATCCAGATTTGCTTCTGGCCGGTTACCAGGGGGGCCGAGCCGGAAAGTTCGGTTAATTTTGCGAGCGTAGCATCGACGGTTTGCTGTGGAGGTCCAACTGAAACCGGCGTCTGTGCGAGGGCGTCAGCAGCTTTGCTTAAGATGTCTTCTTGTTTTTTCATAATTATACCTCGTCTTTCTGGTTTTCATCAGCTCAAAGCTCAAAATGCCGTCGCAGCTTCGCTCGAGCGCGGTGGAGCAGGACGCCTGCGGCGTTAGTTTTGATACCGAGCTGTTTTGCTATTTGTCGGTAGCTCATATCATTTAAGTATCGCAGGCAAAAGACCTGCGCCTCCTGCGGCGGTAACTGACCCAACGCCTTTCGCAGTCTGGCGGCTAATTCGTCCTGTTGTGCCTGTTGAACCGGGCCAGGATTTGCACTTGGGACAGCAATCCAGCTGGCATCCTCGGTGTTGGATAGCGGCTGGTGCGACCGCTGGCGCAGCCGGTCTATCGCTCTGGCAGTAGCCAGCCGGGCTAAAAGTGCGGGAAAATTCCGCACGGGCTGGCGCCGGGAAACTTCCAGGGCAGAAACGAACGTTTCCTGGAAACAGTCCGCAGCATCTGTGTGATTGGCCAGCAATCTGTATGTGGTTTTCCAGACGAGCGGGCCGTGTTTTTTGATAATTACCTGCCAGTCAATAACTTGCAAGCGAATCTCCTTTTGGCCAGCCTGCCAAAGGTGCGTTAATATAGTAGTCGCTGAGCATGCTTATTTTATTACAAAAACAAAGATAAGGTTCAGTGGTTTCGCAAAAAATGGGACGATGGGGAGCGGCGATAAATTATAAGGATTACTACAGTTCCAGCAAAAAAGATGATTTTATTTTACGGATTGCCAATTTTTTTCTTGCAAAAGCTGCAGCAAGCTGTCACAATAACTTGCTGCTGCCAGTTATGGTGCGCAGTCCACTTTGCATAATTAAAGAGGAGTGGAAGCGGTGCCGTTGGAGGCGATGGATGCTGGGTCTTAGAAAATTTGCGATGCTGTTGGTTCCGGCTTTTGTGATTTGCTGGCCATTGCTTGGGGGGTGCAACGGGCCGCAAGAAGCTGCAAAACCTGATGTCCCGGGGTCTGACAAGGTGGGGACGACAGCGGCGGACCTCAAGAAAGCGAGCTTGCTGAAGGAACTCGACCGCAAGTTTGAAAATCCCGATGCCCATTATGAGCTGGGCGAATTGTATCAGGCTGACGGTCTGTGGTCTAAGGCCGAGTACCACTATAATATCACTTTAAGCTTTGCTCCGGCTCACAGGCCTGCCCAGGCGGCAATGGTGAGGGTGCTCCAAGGGAGCGGCAATACGGGCAGGGCCAAGGTCGCTGCCGACCTCTACATCAATCAGGTTTCCGGCTCAGCGGAAGAGTCGCTTAAACTGGGAATGGCGTTTGCGAAACAGCAGTTCGATGATTATGCGCTGGCTTGTTATCAGCAGGCGCTGAATCTGGCGCCGAATTCAGCAAAGATTAACAGGCAGATGGGCTATTATTATTTGAGCAAGAAGGATTTAATTCGGGCGAAGGAATATCTGACTCGTAGTTTTCAACTCGACCCTGTGCAGCCGGATGTGGCCGGTGAATTAGGCCGGCTCGGCGTGGCTGTGCGAGTACCGCGAAAGACCGAGACGCAGACTAAGAGACTGGATAAGATTGTCGAAGGCTCAGGCGAAGTAAAGAAGTGAAACAGACCCTTGGACGCGATAAAGGGTGTTCGCGGTATGGATGGAATTGATGTTGCTTTTTTCATTGCCCCGCGGCGAAAGGATGCGCTGCGGGGTTTTTTTATTAGCTTTTGGTCCGGCCCGGCAGGACGTCTTTGCCGGGTCGTGCCGGACTGAAGTTTAATCGCAAAGGATAAACTCTATGCTGGGATTGCACCCGCTGGATGTTGTTGTGCTGGCTTTATACTTTGTAGGGATGACCCTCATCGGGTTCAAGGTTGCGAAGGGAATAGAAAGCCTGGCGGATTTTTTTATGCCCCGCAAGGCGAACAAAGTGCTGATGATAATGCACGCCTTTGGGAGCGGCACGCATGCGGACCAGGCGGTCGGGGTGGCTTCAAAGACCTATACAAACGGCCTGTCCGGTATATGGTACCAGTGGTGCTGGCTGTTCCCGACACCATTTTACTGGCTGATTGCGGCGGTGATGAGGCGTTTGCGGGCGATAACGACCGGAGATGTTTTTGAAGCCAGGTTTGGCCCCAGTGTGGCGATGCTGTTTGCTGTTGTTGGGATGCTGAATCTTGCAGTTAATGTCGGGGTGATGCTCAAAGGCTCCAGCGCGGTTGTCCATGCAAGTACGGCAGGGAGCGTTCCGGCAAATGCCGCCATCGCTGTGATGACGATAGTAATCGTGATATACGGGATGGCCGGGGGGCTATCAGCGGTGATTCTGGCCGACTTTATCCAGGGAATTCTCACCATTATCTTTTCCTTTATGCTGCTTCCATTTATTTTAGGCGCGGTGGGCGGGATGGACGGCATCCGTGCAGCGATAAAGGACCCGTCGATGCTGTCACTGGTAGCACCGGAAGAGATAGGCTTTTTCTACATAACTATAATCGCCTTCACTTCGCTGATAGGTATTGTGACGCAGCCGCACATTATGGGCAATTGTGCTGCGGGCAAGACGGAGATGGAGGGCCGGGTTGGAATGTTGTGCGGAAACTTCATTAAGCGGATATGCACAATTGCCTGGTGTTTAACCGGACTTGCGGCGGTTGTATATTTTAGCGGGCGTGACATCAATCCGGACCACATCTTCGGATTAGTGGCGGCAGAATTTCTGCCCAAGGTGTCTTACGGCGTGCTGGGTCTGTTCCTGGCATCGCTTTTGACCTCGGCGGTGGGCTCCTGCGACTCATTTATGATTGCCTCGGCGGGACTGTTCACGGAAAACATTTATAAGCGTGCGCTGCCGGATAGAACCCAGAGGCATTATCTTTTTGTTGCTCGTGTTGCATCGGTCGCGGTAGTTGGCGGCGGCGCGGTTTTTGCCTATTGGCTGCCCAGCGTCGTCAGGGGCCTTGAGGTGTTCTGGAAGATTTCCTCTATGATGGGCATCGCGTTCTGGATGGGACTTTTCTGGAGGCGCACGACCGCAGCCAGCGCATGGGCATCGACACTGACCGCGTTCGGGGTGTGGTGGCTGACCACGCAGCATTTCTTTATCTGCTGGCTGAGCAGTCTTTCAGCGGCAGAGCCACTTCGGCTCACATTCGTTCGCGATGGCATAGCAGAAGTGTATCTACCCTGGCAAATGGTCTTTTACCTTACTGCAGGACTGGCTGTCGGAATTGCTGTAAGTTTGTTCACCAAGCCGGTTGCTCGGGAGAAACTCGACAATTTCTATGCGCTGGTGCGAACTCCTGTGACACCGGGCGAGAAGGTGCCTGCACCCTGCACCTTGCCGGCTGGGGCTGTGGTTGGCCGTAAGCGAAGCATTTTTCCGGGCACGAGTCTTGAAATACTGGTCCCATCACGCATCTCAGCCATCGGATTTTTGCTGGCGTGGGGTTGTGTGGTCTTGATTATTTACTCATTCTATCTTATAGTGAAGGCGTAGGCACGGAGAGGGAACAGCAAAAATTGAAAATTAAAGTTTAAAATGACAAAGCAAAATTCAAAAAGAAGCCACAGATTGACACAGGGTTGCTAACCACGGAGATTTCAAAGAACACGGGGGACGTATGATTCTGGGTAACTATTCATTCGGGACAGGAGACAGGTTTGGACGACAGGGAAAGGCCCTGCTTGCTGCCATAATTAAGGCAAGGCAGGAGGGGGTCAGTATCACTCCTGTTTGGAATAAGTCGCACAGGGAACATAGCATCATAGGGACAAAGCCGGCGGATACTCGCAGGGAGGCGGATGAAGCCGTCAGGACGTGCGGGTGGGATGGGGCCTATTTTGTCGATGCCGACCATATTGGGCTAAACACCGTTGACCAATTCATCAAATCCAGCGACTTTTTCACGCTCGATGTTGCTGGTTTTATAGCCAGGACGGCGGGCGAAAGCGAGCTGAACTCCTTCATACGAAAGCACGCCAAATACATCGGCAGGGTTTTGATAGAGGGGATTGATGCCGGCTTTAATATACCAGAGGAGCGAATCCGGGCGATAGCGGGCAAGTTTCTTCCGGCGGTCAAGCAGGCGGGAGAGATTTATCGCCATATCGAGGCGGCCAAAGGCGCCGGCAACTTTGTAATAGAGATTTCGATGGATGAGACGAGTGAGCCGCAGACGCCGGTTGAGCTGTTTTTTGTCATCGCTGCGATTGCCGACGAGGGAATTCCTGTGCAGACGATTGCGCCAAAATTTGTGGGGCGATTCAATAAGGGGGTGGATTACGAAGGTTCCGTTGCAAAGTTTGCAAAACAATTCGAGGAGGACCTTGCGGTGGTTGCTTTTGCGAGGAGGGAATTCGGGCTGCCTGGAGACCTCAAATTGAGCATCCATTCGGGCAGCGACAAGTTTTCGATTTACCCGGCAATCAATAGGACACTGAAAAAGTTTGATGCCGGGCTGCACATCAAGACATCGGGGACGACATGGCTGGAAGAATTGGCAGGTCTGGCGATGGCCGGCGGAGAGGGACTTGCTATCGCAAAGCGAGTATATGCGAGTGCACTATCGCGGATTGATGAGCTTTGCCAGCCATACGCGACTGTTATTAGTATTGATAGGGCGAAACTGCCAGCGGTGCAGGAGGTTGAGCGGTGGGATGGGGAGAGATTTGCGGCGGCGCTGCGACACAATCGGTCCGCCACACGGATGGCGGATAAATCCTGTAAGGATTACAATCCGAGCTTTCGACAGCTTCTGCACATTGCATACAAGATTGCTGCTGAGATGGGCAGGCGGTATTTAGATGCAGTTGACACATACGAGGATATCATCGCAAAGAACGTGACGGAGAATATCTACGAGTGGCACGTAAGGCCGATATTTTTAGAATGAAGAAGTAAGAAGTCAGAAGTAAGAAGGACGAATGTCGAATTTGGAATGAGGGAGTTTGACTGTTATTGGTGGTCTTCGAGCCAGTGGAAGGCCATAAGGGCGAAGTCTTTGAGGTTCACTTTGCAGTCGCCGTTTATGTCGCCGGCGACAATCGTCTCGCAGACAGGTTCGCCAAAGTATGATTTGCTTGCTTCTGCTGTGCCGCCATAAGCGCCCATATTTATTATTCCGCCGTTGGGAAATGGCTCAAGACCGATAGGGCTATGTGGGTCTCCGGCATCAATACACGAACTTGTCCTATCGTCTTTCGTCCATCGTCCTTCGTTTGCATTCCATCTGCCTGCCTGAGACTTCAAATGATAATCGCCATAGGCGGCGTCGGCGAACCGCGGATCAGCATCGATATTCCCGTTGCCCCAAATGAGGCTGGAGCCCTCTTCAAGGAATATCCCTACCTCGCAACCTGTAATGTTGCTGTAGCCGACTGTCAAGATGGATGGACTATGCGTCGGCCATCGCATGGCGGCAATCTCAGGGCCGATGTCAGCAGTATTACCCCAAAGGATGCAATTCGTGATCGTCGGCGAGCTACTAAGGCAACATATGCCGCCGCCGCGGGTTGCCTTGTTTACGGCTATCGTGTTATTCGCGATCACCGAAGATAAGTCGGCGAATTGCAGGGATATGCCGCCACCTTCCCCAGCGCTGTTCCCTATGACCGTGTTGTTCGTGATGGTCGGTGAGCCATCGCAGGCTATACCACCGCCAGGGTAGCCGGTTCCAGCGTCTGCGATTCCAGTATTCCATGTGATTGTGTTGTTGGTGATTACCGGTGAGCCACTGCACAATATGCCACCACACCAGTGCGCTATGTTTCTCGTGATGGTGTTGTTCGCGATCACTGGTGAACCAGCCCGACAGTATATCCCGCCGCCGAAGTCTGCCGAGTTCGCGACGATCGTATTGTTGGTGATCACTGGTGAACCATCGCACCATATGCCGGCACCCCAGTGCGCATGGTTCCTTGTAATCGTATTGTTCATGATTGTCGGTGACCCGCCGTCGCACTTTATCGCGCCGCCATAAAAACCATAGACGTTGGTAATCGTGAACCCGTCCAAGATGGAGTTTTCATCCTCGCCACTGTGGAAATAGAAGCCGCATCCTGATGCCTCGCAATCAATAATGCAGTTGGTGGGGCCATTTTCACTGCGCACCGTGATTGCTTTTCCTTTGAAGTCGATATCCCTGTTGCCATCGCCGGTATAGGTCCCATCCTTCACTACAATTGTATCGCCGTCATTAGAATCATTGGTAGCGGCCTGGACGTTGTTAAAGTCGGCAGGATTGTCGTCATCGACGTAAATAGTTTTGGCTGTGGTGATTGCAGGAGCGGTCAGTAGCAGTAGAAAAATCGAAAATGCAGTGCATTTTCTTAATGGATATTTTTTCCCATACATTTTTGCTTCTTTCAATAAAAGTCCTATAAGATTATAGCAAATTAGTGAGGTCAGAGACAAGAACTTTTTGGATTTTCGATTTTGGGCAAGGATGTCAGGGCGGGTATTGTGCAGAAAAGGGGGAAGGGCTGCCGATATAGAATCGTGGCTCGTGGTTCGTGGCTCGTGACTCGGGTCAATATGAGGTTTTTATAGGACATAATAGGAAGTCAGGGCGTGAGGCGAAAAAAGTCATACAGGAGCATTGTTGCAGAAAAGGCAAGTCGCTCAGGTGCGTGGAGAGCACTGGCGTGTCTGGGGATTGGGGTGTGCTTAGTTCTTCTGTGCAGTTGTCTTACTTTCAACATCGGTGACTGGCCGAGCAAGTTTGTATATCCTCATAATGACCTGTCAGTTAATAGGTGCGGCTGGATAGGGGCTTTTTGCGCGTATTATCTATTGTATTATATCGGGCCGGGCGTGTTCGTGATACTGGGAACGATAATTTGCTTTCTGGTTGCCGGTCTGGCACATCGGCCTGGGGGGCAGCCGATTTTTAGGGCAATCGGCCTATTGCTTATGACGGTTGCGGCCTCGACCAGCTTTTATTACTTGTGGCCTCACGGGGTCTATAATTTTCCGACGGGTTCCGGCGGGGTGCTCGGCGTGGGGACGGCACAGCTTTTGCGGAGCAATTTTGCGTGGTTAGGCACGCTCATATTAGTTTCGGCTATATGGGTTGTGGGGTTTCTTCTTTTAGCGGACACCTTTGTTCTGATGGTTTTGGGCGGGCTTGGTCGTGCGGTCTTAAGTATATTCGGCATTGCGGCGCCGGCGATTTCTGCGGCGAGGGAGCATTCACAGGCGCTTAGTGATATATGGCAAAAGTTAAGCGTCAGGTCCGCCAAAAGTGGACCTGCCGTTGGGTCGCCAGCGACGAGCCTTTCGAGCTTCAACAGAGATATTAAGTTCGTGGAGAAACCCGCTACACGTATGGCGGGCAAGCCCCAAGAGAAATTTGATGCCGCCTCGCCGAAGGCGGGTCCGGCTTCAGCGGCGGAGGTGCCTGCGGATAAAGAGTTGAAGCTGATAGCGGATAAACACAGACTGACACGGACAGAAACACAGACGGACACTGAAATGCCTTACGAGGTGGAGGAGTATAAGGATTATGTTCTGCCGCCGCTGGAGCTGTTGGCTGAGGCGGAGTCAGGGTTCGCGGCGGTGCAGGAGAAGGTTGTCAAGGCGAAGGCCGGTGCGCTGGAGAAGCTATTGGCGGAGTTCGGTATTAATGTGCGGGTGGTTGCTGCTGAGACCGGGCCGGTCGTAACGATGTTTGAGCTGGAGCTTGCCGCCGGCGTTAAGGTCAGCCAGATTAGCACCCTTACAAATGATATGGCCCGCGCACTGGGCGTGGGTGCGGTTCGGGTTGTGGCACCTTTACCGGGCAGGCATACGATAGGTATTGAAGTGCCGAACAGCGAGAAGGAAAGGGTCCGGTTTAAGAGTATGATGCAACTGGCTGGGGATGCACCTAAGGGTATGGAGATACCGCTGTTTTTGGGCAAAGACTCGTCGGGGGCGGCGCTTGTGTCGGACCTTACCAAGATGCCGCATTTACTTATTGCCGGCACGACCGGCTCGGGCAAGAGCGTCTGCATCAATAGTATCATTGCGGGGATAATGCTTACCAAACGGCCGGATGAGGTGAAGCTGATTTTGATTGACCCGAAAATGGTCGAGATGACGGCGTTTAATACGATTCCGCACCTGATGTGCCCGATAGTTACCGAGACACAAATGGCTGTCCAGATACTTGAGTGGGCTACTATGCAAATGGATGAGCGATATGAGCTTTTGGCCGAAGCCAGGGTGAAGAATATCGCTGAATACAATGCGCTCGGAGCCGAGGAGATTGTCAGGCGATTTACCCCTGCCAGCGAGGAAGAGAATGCGAAGATTCCGAAGCGGCTGCCGTATATTGTGATAGTGATTGATGAGCTTGCGGATTTGATGATGACGGCAGCCAAGGAGATAGAGGCGTATATTGTTCGGCTTGCGCAGAAGAGCCGAGCGGTCGGGATTCATATAGTTTTGGCGACGCAGCGGCCGCAGGCGACGGTCGTTACGGGCCTTATAAAATCGAATATGCCTTGCCGGATAGGATTCCGCGTTGCGGCGAAGATGGACAGCCGAATTATCCTCGACCAAAACGGCGCCGAGACGCTGTTAGGTGAGGGTGACATGCTGTTTCTAAAGCCGGGCACCAGCGACCTGATTCGTGCCCAGGGCACCTTCGTTGACGAGGCGGAGATAAAGGGGATAGTCAAGTATCTGAAAGATGTTGCCCAGCCGCAGTTCCATCCTGAGCTGACCGGGCTCAAGAAGGTCGATGCGGCCGATTTCAGTAAGGACGAGCTTTTCGATGAGGCGGCCCGGATTATTTTAGAGACACAGCGGGGTAGCGTGTCACTGCTTCAGAGGCGGTTGAATATCGGGTATGCCAGGGCTTCGCGGATAATTGAGATGATGGCTGCGGCGGGGGTCTTAGGGGAGTATAAAGGCAGTCAGGCACGTGAGGTTATGATGACGCTCGAGGAGTGGGAGCGTATTCGAGACCAGATGGATGCTGAAGCGGAGGCGAAGTCTGCTTCTGGTCCGCTGGAGGATTCAGCCGAGCCGGCTTACGTCAGCGAGGAGCACAACTCGGTAGATAACGAAGATGACTGAGGCGTAAAAGTCAGCAATTGCCTTAATTTTGCACGTCTTTGTGAGGGGGTAAAATTCGACAATAGCCCGTCTATTCTGGTAAACTATCGGCTATGGACAAGGACCTCAAAGAAAAAACCCTTGCCGAGCTTGAGCAGATAGTCGTCATGCTGGGCCAGAAGAAGTATTTAGCCGGATATATTTTCAGTTTTATCCACGATAAGGGTATCGGCGAGATTTCTCAAATTACACCTTTGAGTAAGGCCTTGCGAGCACAACTGACCGAGCAGAACTATTTCATTTCTCAGCTTAAAATCCTTCGCAAATTGACCGACCCGGACGGCACGATCAAATATCTTTTTGAGTTGTCTGACGGTAATCGAATCGAGACGGTGCTTTTGTTTGATTCACCCCTAAGAATTAACCGCCGAGAACGCAGAGAACGCAAAGAAGAAATTGAAATTAAAAACTCTGCGACCTCGGCGTGCTCTGCGGTAAAAATGAATGGTATGGGAGGAAGTAATATCTCACGGGGTAAAGGACGAAAGACGTTGTGTGTATCGACCCAGGTCGGCTGTGCGATGAACTGTGCCTTCTGCGCGACGGCGAAGGTTCGGCTGCGGCGCGACCTTACAGCGGCCGAGATTGTTGACCAGGTCAACGCCGTGCAGAAAGATGAGGGCAGAATCAGCAACGTTGTCTATATGGGGATGGGTGAGCCGCTCTTAAATTACGATGCGGTGGTCAAGTCGGTCCGGATACTCAATGACCCAGCGGGTAAGAATATCGGCATACGGCATATTACTGTCAGCACGTGCGGCGTAGTGCCGGCGATTAAGAAGCTGGCTGAAGAGGATATTCATCCGCGCCTTGCGGTGTCGCTGAATGCGCCGACGGATGCTTTGCGAGCGCAATTGATGCCTGTCGGTGCAAAATACTCCATAGCCGGTCTAATCGAGGCTGCAAACCTTTACCGGCTGAAGGCAAAGCAGCGCGTTACTTTCGAGTACGTTCTGATGAAGGGCGTAAACGACACGGTCTTACACGCGCAGATGCTGGCGAGGCTGTTGCGGCATATCAGGTGCAGGGTAAATCTGATTGAGTTCAATCCGCATCCTGGCTGTGAGTTTGCCGCCAGCGGGAGGGAGCGGATTGAGCGGTTTGCAGGGGTTCTGGAAGAAGCCGGCATTAAAACGACCGTTCGTTTTAAGATGGGGCAGAGCATAAAAGCGGCGTGCGGGCAATTGGGGGGCCGGGTGGGATGGGAAGGGCGAAGAATGAAGGACGAATTGGAAGACTCAAGACCCAGGACATGCGATGAGAAATGATTGTTCGATTATCACGGTTGGGCTTTGTCCGGCGTGGGATGTTACCTGCTATGGTGAAGGGCTGGATTGGGGAGAGCATAAGCTGGTGACATCGACAAGTCCTCAGCCGGCGGGCAAGGCGTTAAATATCTCGCGAGCACTTGCGTGGATGGGCGAGAGGGGCATTGCAGCGGGCCTGTGGGGCAGGGATGATTACCAGCAAATGCTAAAGGCGATGCGGCCATTGAGGAAATTCATTAAGGTAAGAATGACAGCGGTAGAGGGCAAGACGCGGCGGAATATAACGGTCGTGGATACGCTCAATGAGAGGGAGATGCACCTGCGGCACCGAAGTGAATTGGCGACGAAGACGAGTTTAGCGAGATTAGAGGCGGATATGGAGAAGCTCGTGAAGAGCAGCAGCATTTGCGTTTTTGCGGGGCTGATGCCGGAAGGTAAACTTGTTGGTGACGTTGTTCGGGTCATAGGGGCGTGTCATAAGCATGGGGCTAAAGTTGTGCTGGATACTTCCGGTGAGGCGATAAGACAGATTCTTGATACCGGTTCCGTCTGGCTGGTAAAGCCGAATGTTGAGGAACTGCGTGATTTAGTTGGCGGGGAGGTTAGAGACGAGGCGGTTAGTTTAGTGAAAGCCGGGCGGAGACTATTAGATAAGGTTGGGATTGTTCTTATAAGTCGCGGCAGAAAAGGGGCTATAGCCGTTACCAAAAAGGGAGCGTGGTGGGGCCGATGCGTCGGGCGCGGAAGGGTACTCTTAACTGTTGGCTGTGGCGATTACTTGTTGGCAGGATTCCTGGAGGGCTTGAAAGATGGGTCTGATGCGGATTATGCGCTGCAGACTGCGATAAAGGCCGGCACGGCGAAGGCCTGGGGCTGGATAGAGGCCAAAGACTGGCTGGAGGTGCAAGAGCAGGTGCGAGTGGAGGTTAAGCAAATATGAATCCCAAAACGGCGCGAAAAAATTCTGGTTATTGGCGGCGGTTTGGGGTAGTCTGTTTACAGTTTTAGACTTATTTTTAGAAAGAGAATTTTGGAGATAAATGAAATGAAAGACAAAAGATTCCAGTTGGCCGCTCTGGCGGCTGCTTTGGTGGGCGTTGTGGTTGTGGTGGCCGATGGGGAGGAGAAGGTGCAGTACAGCTTGAAGCTTGAAAAGGGCAATAAATACTACATCCAAATGATTACAGAGCAGCAGATTTCCCAGACCGTGATGGGCCAGGAGCAGAATGTAGAGCGGACGATGGGGATGGGTATAAACTTTGACGTCAACGACGTGAATGAAAGCGGCAGTGCGTTGGTCAGGTACACATACACGTGGGTGAAGCTCGGGCTGAAAGGGCCGATGGGAGAGGCCGTGTATGACTCTTCGCAGAAGGATGCGCCGGTGCCGCCGATGGCGCAGAGCTTTGCCGGGCTTGTGGGGGAAGGATTTTCGGTCAAATTGACACGACAGGGCAAGGTTGAGCAGGTCAGGGACCTGGATAAGATGCGAGACAATATTCTCAAAAAAATGTCCGAAGGGCCGATGCGAGAAGCGATGATGAAAAACCTGGAACAGTTTGTCAGCGAAAAAGCAATAAGGGAGTCTGGCGAAAGCTCGATGGCATTATATCCGGACAGGCCGGTTGGAGTCGGCGATAGCTGGAATAAAACGATTGTTTTGTCCGTCGGGTTTCCGATGATTATGGAAAACAAATGGACATTGAAAGAGCACAAGGAGGGTGTTGCAACTATCGAACTTGATTCGACGATAAAGCCAGACCCCAACGCGAAGCCGATGGAAATGGGCCAAATGAAGATGAGCTATGAACTATCCGGAAGACAGCAGGGGCTTATAAGGATGCGAGAATCAACAGGCCAATTGATTAACAGCAAAATGGAGCAGCAGCTTTCCGGGCAGGTGAGGGCGCAGAGTGCCGGCCTGCAGCCGCAAGAGATGGTCGTGCCTATGAAGATTAAGGGCGTTGTAACTATGGAAATGACTGAGCGAAAAGAAGGGCAGAATAGGTAAATGCGAAAGCGTTAGAGGACACAATGGGGGTTTTAGTGGCAATTTTCATCTGATGGTATAGTTGGCTACAAGAGGGACGATTTGAAAGGGTTTTCCTTCTTTTTGCGGTTTTTTGCGGTAATTATAGGGCGGACGCGGCCTTTTCGGCAAAGATGTCGCCAGATTTTTTAATAAAAAGAGGTTGATTTCTCGGCTCGAATCGGATATTGTAGTTCAGTTACGATTGCCCTGTCGCACGGGGCCGGAAAGAAGGTAAAAAGTTAAAAGTAGAAATTTTGCACTTTTACTTTTGCGTTTTTAACTTCTGCGGGGTCAGCAGAATCACGGCGTGGCTGACTCAAGCCTCCGACAGGGCCAATCCGGACCGGGACAAGACGGTCTCCGTGACAGACGATTGATTATTTATTATTTACTATTTATTATTTATTGTTGGCGCGTGAAGAGACAGCTTGAGTTCTCTGCAGAGCGTCGAGATTCGTCTATTTACCCGGTGGTGTAATCGGTAACACAGGAGGTTTTGGTCCTCCCATTCCAGGTTCGAGTCCTGGCCGGGTAGGTTGGAAAAAAGCTAAAAATAAAAAATTAGTGGAAGCACTGTGAGTGAACAAGTGGCAATAATACTGGCTGCGGGTGTCAGCAGCAGGATGAATACGGAGCTTGCAAAGGTGCTGCACGAGGTATGCGGTCGGCCTATGCTGGCATACGTGCTTGACGCCTGCCGGGAAGTCGGCGTGGAAAAAACATACGTCGTGGTTGGCTACGGAGCCGAGTTGGTCAAGGAGCGGTTTGCCGATGACCAGGACGTTGTCTGGGTTCAGCAGGACAAGCAGCTCGGAACCGGCCATGCAGTGCTGTGCTGTAAGGAGCACCTTGCCGACTTTGACGGGCAGACGCTTGTGCTTTGCGGCGATGGGCCTTTGATTCGAGCCGGGACTCTTACCATACTGATAGAAAAACACGGGACGGAGCACGCGGCAGTAACGCTGGCGACGGCGGTTCTGGACGACCCAACCGGCTATGGGCGGATAGTCCGCGATGTGTATGGTAATATCCAGGGTATCGTTGAGGATAGCGATTGCACGCGAGAGCAGTTGGCTATTAAAGAAGTCAATCCCAGCTATTATCTATTCAACAATAAGATTCTTTTTGGTGCTCTGGAAGAGGTCAAGCCGGATAATGTTAAAGGGGAATACTATCTGACGGATGCGCTATCGCTTATAATTGCGAGCGGTCATAAAGTCGTGGCTGTTACGGCGGTGCGGCCGGAGGAGGCAATGGGTGTCAACAGCAGGGCCCAGCTCAGCACCGCAAGCAAGATTATGCAACAGCGGATTCAGCAAGAGCTGATGGAGCACGGCGTGACAATAGTTGACCCGGATAATACCTGGATTGATGCCAGGGCAAAAATCGGGCGGGATACGATAATTGAGCCGTTCACATATATTCACGGCAAGGTCAAAATCGGGCAGGGCTGCCGCATCGGGCCGTTCGCATATTTAAGACACGGGACGGTTCTGGAAGATGATGTCGTGCTGGGTGTCTTTACGGAAGTTAAAAACTCCACATTGGCTGACGGCGTTCGTGCCAGGCACCATAGCTATATCGGCGATGCTGCCGTGGGACGCAATGTCAATGTCGGCGCCGGCTCGATAACGGCTAATTTCGATGGTGTTAAGGTCAGCCGCACAACCATAGGCGATAACTGCTATATCGGCTCCGGCTCGATACTGATAGCGCCGCTGGAGCTTGAAGACGGCTCACATGTAAGTGCAGGGACAGTCGTTTCGCAGTCCGCAGGACACCTTACGGTGGAAAGTGTAGTACGGGCGGTTCGCGAACCGCCCCCTACACAGAAGGGAAAAACGGATGTTTCTAAATGATGGTCTGAAGATATTTACCGGCAATAGTAATCCGGCGTTAGCCGAAGCGATTTGTCAGTATTTGGGTATTCCACTCGGCGGCGCCACGATAGAGAAGTTTCCTGACGGCGAAAAAGTTATCAGGATAGAGGATAATGTTCGCGGCAGGGATTGCTATGTCGTGCAGTCCACTTGCAGGCCCGTTGATGAGAATCTGGTGGAGCTTTTAATTTACTTAGACTGCTTGCAAAGGGCCAGTGCCCGGCGGGTCACTGCGGTTATCCCTTACTTTGGGTATGCCCGCCAGGACAGAAAGGACGAGGGGCGAGTGCCCATTACAGCGAAACTTGTGGCCAATATTATTACCGCTGCCGGAGCCGACAGGGTGTTGGCGATAGACCTGCACGCCCAGCAGTTGCAGGGATTTTTTGATATACCGGTTGACCACCTGACCGGGGAGCTGGTGCTCAGCAGGTATTTCAAGGATAAGAAAATCAGCAATTTGACAGTCGTTTCGCCGGATGTGGGCAACATCAAGACGGCAGCTAAATATGTGGCGCACTTAGGGGGGGACTTGGCGATAGTGCACAAAAGGCGGGTCAGCGGCAGTGAGGTGAACGCATACGAGATAATCGGGGATGTTGCGGGCAGAAATATCCTGATGTGCGACGATATCATTGCCACCGCGGGGACGGTGTGCAGCGCTGCCAAGCTGGTCAAGCAGCGAGGGGCTGAAAAGATATATGTTGGCGCCACGCATGGGGTTTTTGCGACGCCGGCGTTTGAGCGGTTGGCACAAAGCCCTATTGACGAGGTGGTGGTTACCGATACAATCCCATTGTCCGAGGAGGCTAAAAAGCGAGGCAATATCAAGGTGCTCAGCGTAGCGCCGATGCTGGGTGAGACGATAAAGAGGATTTACAGAAATGAGTCGGTCAGCAGCTTATTTAACAATTCTTGAGGATAGAGGGCCGGCCGATGTGTTACAATGTGATAACGATGGTTAGATTAAAGTGAGAAGATATGGGAAAAGTGGTACTTTTGAAAGCAGAAGTTCGGGACAAGACCGGTTCAAAGTATGCGCGCACTCTGCGTGAGCAAGGGCGGATACCTGCTATTGTCTATGGACATAAGGAGGAGCCGGCGGCTATTTCGCTGGACGCTCGCAGTTTTATCGAACAGCTCCATCATGGCCATCGGCTGATGGATGTGCAGATAGGCAAAAAGAAAGAAAAGATAATTGTCAAGGACCTGCAGTATGACCATCTGTGTAAGGACATCATTCACGTGGACCTGGTGCGGGTTGATGTCACCGAGACAATCAGGGTAGCGGTGCCTGTCGAACTTAAGGGTATAGCCTACGGGGCGCATGAGGGCGCCATCATTGAAAAGCGTGTGAATCACCTGGAAGTTGAGTGCAAGGCAACCGACATTCCCGAATCTATCGTTGTCTCGGTGAAAGACATGAATATTGGTGACGTCGTGCACGCTCGCGATGTTACGCTTCCGGAGGGTGTTAAGCTGATAAGCCCGCCGGAGACATTGGTGGCTGCGTGTAGTGTGGTTATTGCTGCCAAGACCACAGAGGAAATTGAAGCAGAGGCGCCGGCTGCACCCGAGGTTATCACCGAGGTCAAGCGACCTGAAGAAGAGGCTGAAGAAGAGGAAAAATGAGTACGCCACAGGCGTATAAATCTGCCTTCGGCAAAGTAAAAATAAATTATGAGCCAGATGAAGATGGTGGTCGGCCTGGGTAATCCGGGCGAGGAGTATGTGAATACGCGGCACAATATCGGCTTTAAGGTGATTGGTTCGCTGGCAAAGGCGTTAGCGATAGATGTAAGAAAGAGAAAGTTCGGCGCTCGTGTTGGTTTGGGCGAGGTTGGAGGTAAAAATTTAATACTGTTGAAGCCGTGGCAATTTATGAACCGCAGCGGCGAGGCGGTTGCCAAGGCAGTCGGGTTTTATAAGCTGCCTTTGAGCGAGCTGCTTGTAGTAACCGATGATATGGCTTTAGAGCCAGGCAGGATTCGCATCAGGGCAAAAGGCTCAGCCGGCGGACATAAGGGTCTGGCAGATGTTATCGATAAACTCGGCACCAACCAGTTTGGGCGGCTGCGGGTCGGCATCGGGTCGCCTTCGGCCCGCCTCTGGCGGGAGCAAGAGGCGATAGATTATGTTCTCGGTGGGCCGACGCGGGATGAAAGGCCGTTACTGGATGAAGCCATCGAGAGGGCAAAAGAGGTGGTGCTTTGCTGGCTGGAACTTGGTATCGAGGCGGCAATGAATAAGTTTAATAGAACAGATATAAGCTCGTAGTTGTGAGTTCGTGGTTCATAGACGATAAACAACGAACAACGAACAATGAACAATGAACTGATTTAGCGGGAGGTAATTAGTTTGGAAACTGCGGCCAAGAAGTTGTATGAAGGGATGTTTCTTATCGATTCGGCTCAGGCGACAGCAGACTGGGATGGGATTCTGGCGACGGTCAGGATGATATTGGAAAGGGCCGGAGCGGAGATTGTGTCGTTGAGGAAGTGGGACGAAAGGAAGCTTGTGTACGACATCGGCGGCAAAAGCAGAGGGACGTATATCCTTTCGTATTTTAAGGCGGAAGGGCGTAGAATCAGGGACATCGAGCGTGATGTGCAGTTGTCAGAGAAGATTATGCGTGCTCTGATTCTAAACACCGAGCAGATGACGCCGGCAGACATCGAGAAAGAAACTCCTGCTATGCAGTTGGAGAAAGATAAGGAGAAACAAAAGGCTCCTGAAGAGGCCGTCTCCGCCAGACGTGCGGCGGATAAATCTGCCGAAGGTGCGGCTGAGGGAGTGATAGGCGAAGCCCTGCGAAAGTCCCAGGAAAAGGGCGAAGCGGCAGAGACGCAAGCGTGAATGAGTCCGCCACATTCCCGCCCCCGAGGGGTGGCGGGATGGCGGATAAAATTTTGGATTTTGCATTTTGACTTTGCAAAAGCAAATAGTGAGTAGTGAGTGGTGGGCACTTAATTAACCAATTAACAACTCACCATTTAACCAATTATTTTCCCAGGGGTTGAGTATGGCTGGTTTTAACAAAGTTTTGCTGATGGGCAATCTGACTCGGGACCCGCAGTTATCATATACGCCCAACCAGACGGCGGTGGTCGATTTCGGGCTGGCGGTCAATCGCCGATGGACGAGTAAGGGCGGCGAGGCCAAAGAGGAAACCTGTTTTGTGGATTGCAGGGCGTTTGGCAGGCAGGCTGAAAATATAAACAAATACCTGACGAAGGGCAGAGCCATTTTTTTGGAGGGGAGACTAACGTTCGATAGCTGGACCGCTCAGGACGGCACCAAGCGCAGCAAACACAGGGTTACGGTTGAAACCTTCCAGTTTCTGCCCGGCACTCCCACTGGGGACGCCCAATGGCGGGCGGGTGCGCCGCCGGGCGAAAGCGAGTCCGGCAAAGACGTCGTGGCGGACCAGAGTTCCACCCTCCGAAGTAGAACTTCTACGGAGGACGGGGCAGGTCCGGATGCCGAAGCCGAGCCCCCTGCCACGGGCGGCGGCAATGATGATATACCGTTTTGAGAAATGATTATTTTCAAATGATTATTGATTATTGTCAAAAACAAAAGCCATTGACCAGTCTGGATGGTAAAATTATCAATAATCAATCATCAATAATCAATTATCGACAGGGATAAAAGGCAGGATAGAGAATGCAGAATTCAGAGTATCGTAGAGATTCATCCTTCGGAGACCTACGGAGAATGGACAAAATGGTAGAGAAATCTGACAGGAGACTAAACATTACAGGCCGGCCTCCCACTGGGGACGCCCAGCGGCGGGAGGCCGGTATGATCAAACCCGCCTTCGGCGGGCGTGAGCAGACCGCGTGTCGATTTTGCAGAAGAGGCGTAAAATACGTTGACTACAAGGACATTGAGACTCTGCAGAAACTTCTGACAAATCGCGGCAAGATATACTCACGGAAGCGCAGTGGCAACTGCGCCAAGTGTCAAAGAAAGGCCAAAAAGGCGATTAAGCGTGCCAGGTATATGGCTCTTTTGCCGTTTACGGCATAATCTTTCATCCTTCGTAGTACTACGGAGAATGGACGATACTGGATACTGGATAGTGGTTCGTGGATAGTGGTTCGTGGATAGTGAATCGTGAATCGAGCATCGAGCATCGAGAATCGAGAATCGAGAATCGAAAAACGAGACTGGAGATTGTTATGAAAGTTTTGCTTTGTGGGGATGTTAAGAAGCTCGGCTGGCTCGGAGATATTGTTGAAGTCAGCGAGGGATATGCGAGAAACTATTTGCTGCCGCAGGGGAGGGCTGTGGTTGCTACCGAGGCGAATATAAGGGCCATAGCCAGGGAGAAGGCCGGACGTGCCGAGCAGAGGATACGCGAGAGGGGGCGGCTTGAAGAGGCGGCCAAAGCGGTTGCGGGAGCGGAGGCTGTTATTGCGGCCAAAGCCAATGAGGAGGGGAACTTGTTCGGTTCGATTGTCCCTCGGCAGATAGCAGCCAATCTGCGGTCACAGGGGTTTGAAGTCGCCGATGAGGTTGTGCAGCTACCGGAGCACATAAAGTGTGTCGGAACCCACGAGGTGACACTCAAATTCGCCGATGATTTGACTGCTGCGGTCAAGGTGGTAGTTGTGCCTGAGCCCGCCGAAGGCGGGTCAGATCAAAGCCCCAGGTTTGCCAAAGGCCGTTCTACGCCCGACATAGCAGGCTCCGCGACGGCGGGCGAGGGTGAGCCAAACGGAACATAAGACCGTGAGTCGTAGTATGAATGAAAACCCCCGAATGTTTCTGTCGGGGGTAAAAATCAAAAGTGTGGAGTCCGCCAGACGTATGGCGGACGATGTCCTTAATCCGCCACACTCCTGCTGGGGACGCCCAGTGGCGGGATGGCGGATAAAATTTTGAATTTTGCATTTTGACTTTTTATTTTCCTACGGATTGATTATGGCAGATAGAGAAGGAACTCGAACAGTGGAGGTATCCGGTAGCGCTCATGCTCAGTCGAGTGCTGCTGGTAGATTGGCTGTGGGGCGTAGTATGCCGGAGTCGTTAGCAGCCGAGGCGGCGGTGTTGGGTTCGATGATAATAGACCCCGAATGTATCAGCGAGGTTGTTGAGATAATTGGCTCCGGGGCTTTCTACCGGCTTGAGCACCGCTACATATTTGAGGCGTTAGTTTCGCTTTGGGAAAAGGGATTTGCCACAGAGAACACAGAGGACACAGAGAATCAAGGGTTCAGGGGGATAGACGCGGTGTTGGTTCGTGATGAACTGGAGAAGCGTAAGCAGCTTGAAGCGGTTGGCGGAGTGGAATATATCGCCAAGATTCTCGACTCGGTGCCATCCTCGGCAAATGTCGGTTACTATGCGGGGATTGTCAAAGACAAGATGCTGCTGCGCGAGCTTATTGCTGCTGCCGGCGGGATTCTCGATGACGCATACAATCAAAATGGCGGGACGCCGGAGCTGCTTGATGAGGCGGAGCGGAGGATATTTACCGTTGCGGACAGAAATATCAGCGGCTCCGCGGTGGCCTTGAAGGATGTGGTCGCTCGAACATTTGAGCTTATATCGAAGCGACAGGGCAGCCACGTTACGGGATTATCCACCGGCTATTACCTGCTTGATGAGTGGACCTGCGGGCTGCAGGATGGGGAAATGATAATCATTGCCGGCAGGCCGAGTATGGGCAAGACCTCTTTAGCGCTGAATATGGCCGAGCACATTGCACTGATGGAGAAGATTCCGGTTGCGATATTTTCGCTGGAGATGGGCAGGCAGCAGCTGGCCGAGAGGTTTTTGTGCAGTGTAAGCCAGATTGACAGCCAGAGCGTCAGAAGAGGGCGCCTTAGTGATGAGGATGGCAAGGCGCTTGCTGATGCGTGCGCACAGCTTGCTGACGTGCCGATTTATATAGACGACAGCTCGTCACTGACGCCATTGGAGCTTCGCGCCAAGGCAAGACGCCTGAAAAGTCTGTATGATATACGCTGCTGTTTTGTGGACTATCTGCAGTTGATGCATATAGGGGAGCGCAGGGTAGAGTCACGTCAGCAGGAGATAACCGAGATTTCCAGGTACGTTAAGGCATTGGCAAGAGAGTTGAATATTCCTGTTGTGGTTCTTAGCCAATTAAATCGCTCGCCGGAGGGCAGAGTGGACCACCTGCCGAGGATGAGCGACCTGCGTGAAAGCGGCAGCATCGAGCAGGATGCCGATGTTGTGATATTGCTGCACCGCGAAGACTACTATCATCGCGGCGAGAAGGATTACAACCCAGACAATAGAGCGGAGCTTATAATAGCCAAGCAGCGTAACGGCCCGACCGCCAGCGTGGAGCTGGTGTTCAGAGAGAGAGTCACGCGTTTTGAAAACGCTTCCCAGGTAAGTGAGGCCGCCGAAGGCGGCTCTGATCGGAGGCCGGCGGAAAGCCGGTCCCAATCCGAGGCGGTGCCGTTTTAGGAATTTCAGCCACGAAGGCACAAAGGCACAAAGAAATTGTAAATGGTTAATTGGTTAAATAGTTAAATGGTTAATTAACTACTCACCAATTAACTACTCACCACATTGGTGTCTTGTGGTTCGACGTTGCTCACCATCCTGAGCTTGTCGAAGGAGTGGCAAAAAAGTAGGCGGAAAAGTGGGAAAAAGAAAGGGGAAAGTGGAAAGTAAGAAGCTAGGGGACAGGTGTGCAAAACTTTCATAACAATCTCCGTGGAAATATCGAATAATGAATAACGAACTTCGAAATTTGAAATTCTCCGTTTGGTGTTCAATATTCTTCTATTGTGCGGTTCTATTGGCTCCAGGGTGCGCATCTGCGCCCAGCTCATCGGGCCAAAGGCAGGAACTTGAGCGGGTTGGAAAAGGCGATAAGAGTGTCGTCAGGTCGATAGAGTTTCGGGGTAGCCACACTTTTAAGGATAAAGCCCTTCGCGAAAAGCTGGACTTCAAGGCGGGCGATTACCTTGACCTAATTCTGGCAGAATCCGGCAGAGCAAGCTTATCTGAATTTTATCGCCAGAAGGGTTTTCCTGACGCCCGCGTGACGCTGGATAGCAGCTGCTTACCGGAAGGCAAAGTCATTTATATTATTGACGAGGGACCGAGAGTCAAAATCAGGCAGATACGGTTCAAAGGAAATAAGGCCATAAAGACCGCCGACCTCAAAAAGGCGATAAAGATACAGACGCGCGAGTGGTTTCTCTGGCCGACTTACTACACCGAGGAGAAAATAGCTGCGGAGGTGGAGAGGCTGCGAAATATTTACTATCAGAGGGGATTTCTTAATCATAGCGTCCGGGCTGAAGGCCAGGGGTATGTTACCTTCATAATTGATGAGGGGCCGCGATACAAGGTCGGGAAAGTTATTATCGCGGGCAATAAATTCTTTGACCAGCCTGCTCTGGAGCGGCTGCGAGCGGGGCTTGAGCCGGGCCAAGTCTATAATCAGCGAAGCGCAGACTCGTATGCCGCAGCCATTCTTAGGCATTACCGCGAGAACGGCTTTGTGGATTCGGATGTTGAGCAGCGGGTTATATTTGGACCCGCCGAAGGCGGGTTTGAACAAGCCGGCCTTCGGCCGGCCGGCACAAACATTGTTGATGTGGAGTTTGATATTACGGAGAACAACCAGTTTCGGATAGGGCAGGTTGACATAAGCGGCAACGAGGTGACGCACGATAAGGTTGTCCGGCGGATACTGGATGAGTATGGCTTTACGCCGGGCCAGTTGTATAACGCCGATATAGCCCCGAAGGAGGGCGGCATGTTGGAAAGAGATGTGCAGAGGATGCTGCTTACCGAGCAGACAATCATCAGGCCTGTTAATCCTGCCGACGGGGCAACAGACCGCAAAGATGCCAGGGTCGATATAAAAGAAGGCCTGACGGGTATGTGGAGTCCGGGTATCGCCGTCGGCAGCGACGCCGGGTTGATAGGCCGGCTGATTTTTCAGCAGCGCAATTTCGACATTACAGACTGGCCCGAGAGCTTCGGTGAGTTTATCACAATGAAGGCGTTCAGAGGTGCAGGCCAAACTTTTCGGATGTCCCTCGAGCCTGGCACCCAGGTCAGCCAATATTCGGTTTCCTTCACCGAGCCATACTTTCGCGATAAACCCGTATCGATGGATGTAGTCGGCTCAAGCTACATAAGGGGCAGGGAGAGCTACCTTGAGGAACGTCTGCGGTCGTATCTGGGATTCGAGCAGCGGCGCAAAAACCGCTGGCGCAGGTCTCTTGGCTTTCGGCTTGAAAATGTCGATGTAGCGAGCGTCGATTCTGACGCACCCAAAGAAATCAAGTCTGTGGAGGGCGATAATCTTCTTGCCGGTGTCAAGGTTGGTGTCGGCAGAGATATGGTCGATGACAGGTTTACCCCCAGCAGGGGTTATAGTTTTGACGCCGGCTACGAGCAGGTTACCGGCGACGAAAATTTTGGGGTACTGAAGGGGGTTTATGTATGGTACAGGACACTTTATGAGGACTTGCTCGGGCGGAAAACCGTTCTGGCTGCGAAGCTGCACGGAGCTACCGTGGTGGGCGATGCGCCGCCCTTTGAAAAGTTCTACGGAGGCGGGACAAGCGCCTACGGCATCAGAGGATTCCGGTATCGGGGCGTAAGCACAAGGGGTCTGCAGACCGGTGTCCCCTCGCCGGAGCGCAAAGACCCAATAGGCAGCGACTGGATATTTATAGCTAGTGGCGAGGTGACTATGCCTTTGATAGGCGAGAATTTTTCTGCGTTGTTTTTCGTGGACAGCGGCACAATCGACACTGGTGGCTACCGTGGAGCGGTGGGAACAGGCATACAAATACAGATACCACAATGGTTCGGGCCGGTGCCGATGAGGTTTGAGCTTGCGATGCCGTTTATGAAGGATGACCAGGACGAAACGCAGACTTTCAGTTTCTCCGTAGGCGGATTGTTTTAGAAGCACCCCCGCGTCTTGCTGTCGCAAGACAGCAGCGGGGGTATATCAATTTGGTGCGACCGGCCGAAAGCCGGTTCGAGCAAACCTGCCTCCGGCGGGTAAAATTCAGGAAAGGATTTGGTTATGAGAATTAAGGCGATAGTTTTGGGCTGTTTGATGGGTGCAGCGGTTTTGTTTGTGAGCTATGAATACAGCCAGGCCCAGGTGAAAACAGACAAACCCTCTTCAAAGATAGGAGTCTTAAGTGTCAGGAAGGCCTTCCGTAATTCCAAGAAGAATTCCAAATACAGAGAACAAGCGATCGCCGAGCAGACCAAGATAGAGGCGGAAGATGAAAAGCTTTCCAAGGAGATTGAAGCACAGGAGGCAGGACTGAAGGCGCTTAAGCCCGGCAGCAGCGACCATCTGGCGCAATTCAAAGTGATTCTGGAAAAGCGTGCCAATCTCGAAGCTCAGCGTCAGTTCAACAAACAGCATAGGGGACTGAAGGACCATCGGTGGACCGAAGAGCTTTATAGAGAAATCCTGCGGATAACCAACGAGATGGCACAGCAGAAAGGTCTGGACCTGGTGGTGGAGGCAGATGAGCCGGAATTTCCTGTGGAAAGTGCCAACGAGCTTATGATGACTATCAGCACCCATAAGGTGCTGTATAGCGTGGGCTGTTTGGACCTCACAGACGAGGTCGTGGGTCGGCTGGACGCACAGGAAAGCACAACCAAGTAGCAAAATGGTATTGACGGTTGCACAATTGGCTGAGCGTCTCGGCGCTCTATTGGTTGCTGACGAGGCATATATCGGCAGGCAGATTACTACTGTTGGGCCGATAGAAGCTGCCGGCGAGAGCGAGGTCACTTTCGTTACGGGCGATAAGCATTTAGCCACCCTGGGGAAGTCACGTGCGGGAGCGGTTATTGTTGGCCGGCGTGTCGATGGTTTTGATAGGCCGCAGTTGATTGTCAAGGATGTTAATGCGGCTTTGATAGAGGCCCTGAACATCTTCGCGCCTGAATTGAAACCTGTGCCTGTGGGCGTTGACCCGAGCGCCAAAGTCGGGCACAACGTCAGGATAGCCACAACTGTGGCTGTCGGTGCGGGCGTGGTAATTGACGATGGGGTTGAAATCGGCGAAAATACTATAATCGGCAGTGGCTGCAAAATGGGCCAGAATTCACGAATCGGCAAGAACAGCCGTCTTGATAGCAATGTTGTTATTTATCACAACTGCCGATTAGGTAACAACGTCATCGTTCAGGCAAACAGCACAATCGGCTCGACGGGTTTCGGATACGCGTTTATCGATGGCAGCCATAGACTTATTCCGCATAACGGCGGGGTGATAATCGAGGATTTTGTCGAGATAGGAGCCAACTGCTGCGTTGACAGAGCGAAGTTCGGAAATACCATAATCGGAGCCGGGACCAAGATAGACAACCTTGTGCAAATTGCTCATAACGTAGTGATTGGCAAGTGCTGCCTGATAGCAGGCCAGGTCGGCATTTCAGGCAGTTGCAGGCTGGGCGATGGTGTGGTGCTGGCCGGCCAGGTCGGCCTGGCGGATAATATAGAGGTAAACGACGGCGTTACGATTGGCGCTCAGGCCGGCGTTATAAGCGATGTCCCTGCCGGCCGGCAGTTGGCCTGGACACCGGCGATTGAGAGGAAAGAGGCATTGCGGATAGTTGGTCTGGTGATGCGACTGCCAAAAATTGCTGAACAGTTAAAGCAGCTAACAAGGAGGCTCGAAAGACTTGAAGCTGCAAAAGACGATAAAAAGTGAAGGCAAAATTGCCGGCAAGGGAATGTTCGGGGGTAAGGATGCAAAGGTGGTTTTTCGCCCTGCACCTGCCGATTCCGGGATAGTGTTTGTGCGGACTGATGTCCCTGAGCCGGTGCGGATTAGTGCTGTTGTGCCCAATCTTGCCGAGCGGAGTCGCCGCACCACGATAAAAAGGGGTTCTGTCAGTATAGAAACCGTGGAGCACTGTCTTGCTGCGTTGAGCGCGATGGAGATTGACAATGTGGTGGTGGAGGTTGAGGGCCCGGAGTTACCGGCTCCGGATTGCAGCAGTGCCGAGTATTTCAAGGTCCTCAAGCACATCGGAGCGGTTGAGCAGGATGTTGGCCGAAAAGAGTTTGTTATCAGAGAGCCGATTAGTATTACCGCCGGTGACGCGTCGATATACGCCCTGCCAAATTCTGGTGACGGGTTGAGTATTATCTACGACTTGGATTATGGCGGGCATATCGGTATCGGCAGGCAAATTTTTAGCTGTCAGGTGACTGCGGAGAGTTTCGAAAAGCATCTGGCGCCGGCCCGAACGTTTTTGCTTGAAGCGGAGGCCAAGCAGTTTCAGGCCCGCGGAGTAGGCACACATCTTAGTCCTCGCGATATCCTGATTATCAACTCAGAAGGACCGATTAAGAATAGTTTCAGATTTCCCAACGAGTGTGTCAGGCATAAGATTGTTGATTTGATTGGCGACCTTGTGCTGTTGGGCCGAGCCGTTAAGGGCAGGATTGTGGCCTATAAAAGCGGGCATTCGCTCAATCAGCAATTAGTTAGACGATTGTATGAGGCGGCCCAGCAGCAGGAGCGCATCCGGAGGTTCGGCACCGAAGCGCTTCTGGATATTCGCCAGATTGCCAAGATTCTGCCGCACAGGTATCCGTTCCTGCTGGTTGACAGGGTGATCGAAATCGAAGGCGATACGCGGATAAAAGGGATAAAGAATGTAACCTTTAATGAGCATTTCTTCCAGGGACATTTTCCTAGCACGCCCATTATGCCCGGAGTTCTTATTGTGGAGGCGATGGCGCAGGTGTCGGGGCTATTGTTTGCGCAGAGACTGGAACATACCGGCAAATTAGCGGTGCTATTGAGTATGGATGATGTAAAATTGCGAAGGGCAGTCGTGCCAGGTGACCAGCTTATCCTCACTGCCGAGGCGGTCAGGGTCGGGAAAAAGACCGCACAGTGCCGGTGCAAGGCACTGGTGGGTGAGAGATTGGTTGCCGAAGCGCAAATAAGATTTATGCTCGTTGACGATGAGACAGTTATGAGAACGGATATTTAGGATTTTGTATAGGTAATAGAAGGTATAGAATGACTACCATACATCCCAGTGCAGTGGTTGGTAAGGGTGCACAATTAGCTCCGGATGTTGTTATTGGGCCTGGTTGTGTGATTGATGGCGCCGTCTCAATCGGGCCGGGCACCGTCCTCGATGCCAATGTGGTCATTGAGGGTAATGTCAGGATAGGCAAGAACAACTGCTTTTTCCCCAATTGCACGCTTGGATGCAGGCCGCAGATATTGGCTTTGGGGTCGGACGCCCGAATCGGCGGGCTTGTAATAGGTGACGGAAACACGTTCCGCGAGCAGGTGACAATCCACCCCAGTATGCATCCGGACGGAGTGACGAAAGTGGGGAACGATAACTTCATTATGGTCGGCGCCCATGTCGGGCACGATTGCATACTTGAAGATAAGATTGTTATGAGCAACTGTGTGCACATAGGCGGGCATTGCAAGGTTGAGACGGGGGTGTGGCTATCGGGTATTGTCGGGCTGCATCAATTTGTTACTGTCGGCAAGTGGTCATACGCGGCGGGACTTGCCGGGATTAACAGGGATGTTCCGCCATTTCTTATTGTCAGCGGGCATTATCCGCCGAGGATTCGCGGCGTTAATAAGCGAGGTCTGCAGCGAGCCGGCTTGACGGATGAGCAACAGCAGCGGATATTCGAGGCATACGGGAAGCTCTATCGCCAGGGCGGAGCATTGCTGGAGAATGCAAAAGCTCTGGCACAGGATGACGGGCTTGATGAAAATGTCAGGGCGATGATTGATGCGATAACCAAAAGCAGCAAGCATCAGTTTGGCAGATACCTGGAGACGTTTAGAAAGCATTGATAGAGGATAGGATTTGCGATTTACGATTGTCGATTTTCGATTAACTCCGAACTATGAACTCCGAACTCCGAACTAAGATACGCACTGCTGTTGTGGGCGCAGGCAAGATGGGCACAATCCACGCCAAGGTCTATAGCCAGTTGCCCCAAAGCCAGCTTGTTGCCATAGTCGATATTGACATCCAGAAGGCGCAGCGTCTTGCCCAGGAATATAATTGTCAAGCCTTTGTCAACTGTGCAGATATCCTTGATAAGGTCGATGCGGTAACGATAGCGACCCCGACGGTGACACATCTGGAGCTGGCGAAGATTTTTATCAAGAACGATAAAGCTGTCCTGATTGAAAAGCCGCTGGCAGCCAATGTTAAGGAAGGCAGAAAGATTGTAGCACTTGCCAAGAGAAGTGACAGCGTTGTGGGCGTCGGACATTCCGAGCGCTGCAATCCGGTCGTTCAGGCAATGAAGCGGCTCGATATCGAGCCAAAGTTCATCGAGGCCGACCGCATAAGTCCATATCCGTTCCGCTCCACCGATGTCGGCGTTGTGCTGGATGTGATGATACACGATATAGACATTATTCTGTCGTTGGCGGCGAGCAAGGTTAAGAAAGTCGATGCCGTAGGGGTCAGTGTTATTGATGAAAAGGAAGATATTTGTAATGCGAGGATTGTTTTTGAGAACGGCTGTATCGCCAATATCACCGCTTCGAGATTGGCTCTGAAGACCGAAAGGAGGGTCAGGGTATTCAGCCGACAAGCGTATTTGAGCGTAGATTATCTTAAAAAGAGCGGGATTGTTATTAAGCCCGGCCCGAATATTAATGTCGTCAAGTGGATAAAAGAACATAAAGATGCCGGGGATTTTGACCTGACAGCGGTGAACTGGCTGAACCTGTTGCACATCGAGGAGCTTGAAATAGATGACAAGGAGCCGGTCCGTTTGCAGCAGGAGGCCTTTCTGCGGGCCGTTGCGGATAGGGCATTTGAACCTGAAGTTAGTGCCGAGGAGGGCTTGGCCGCACTGGAATGTGCCGAGAAGATTCTGAAATCTGTCAGGAAGCACAAGTGGGGAGTAGGAATAAGGTGAAAAATTTTGCCCTTTGGCTTTCCTCTTTTTCTACATTTTGCGTCTTTTTATCAGTATCCTCGCGCCCAGGCCGAGCAGCAAAAGCGTGACCGGTTCCGGGACAGGCGTGAAAGAAAGGTTGTCATACACGAACACACCGTCGCCGGCGGCTTCCTGGAGAATGATATACTTAATACCGTCTGCCCAGGAGACACTTAAAGGTCCCCAGGCAGTGGTTGTAATCGTGTCGGTGTCCACCAGCACATCAGCGGCGTCATAAGCCCGCATAGTAAATGTGTCTGGCCCATATCCACCCGCAGCATAAATTGAAACGTCGGTCATCAAATAATCGAACAGGATGGTCTCGGGGTCGTTTGCCGCCCCGCCATTCGGCCACAGAACGTCTTGATTGAAGGCCAGGAAGTTGGCGCCACTTGCGGCAGAGATTCCGAAATTGCCGCACTGGTTCAGGATTGCCCCGCCGTCATTTCCGCCCGGCCCATGGAAATGCACGCCTAAAGAGGCGTATTGTTCGCTCAGGGGAGTTGTGTCCGCAAAAATGCAGGGAGCGGTAACATCGTCGAAGCTGATAAGCGTTGTGCCCGGCAGCGGGTCCAGGGAAGGGTCGGAACCATCTTTTTCTGTTCCGCTTTGCGTTACTCCGTTGACCACAGGCACGGCCAGGACGCGCGGTCCGGCCATAACCAAGATTACTAAGGCCGCCAGTAGAAGCGTGTTATTTATCCCAAACGAAACGACCGAAATCTGCGATTTTCTGCAGCTTTTCATTTTCTCCTCCTAATACTTAAGCGCGTACATATAGACCTTTTCTGCTCTAATCTTCGCCGTCCATGTTTTATGCAAGAACATGCTTTGAGGTGGGGAAAGTTTGGAGGAAAAAACGCCTTCACACCACCCTTCTCCTTTTATAAAGTAATTTATCTTTTTTTGGAAAAGATGTCAAGGAAATTTTAGGATTTTTTTGGGATGGGAAGGGGGATTTATGCCCAGTCGTTCCAGAGCGAAGGCCGGTTTTGGGCGGTTTTGGCTAAGTTTTTAGCTTTAGGCTGCTGGCCAGTTGATGGGCAAGGCGGATAGGTTCGGGCAGGCGATACCGCGACGTGCAAGCGAGGGTGATTCTTATTGCATCCTTTAGCAGGCACTTATTGCCCACCGATACGAAGAGGGGCTTAACGCTGGTTCGGGTTCGAACTACTGCGCCGATGGTTTCGTATCTTGCATCTCGTATCTTGTAGCTCGCCTCGGGCTTAACAATCACTTTGTCATTCAACAGATTGTAAGCGCCTTTTTCCGGTGGCGGTTCTTCAAAGGTGCCGATTAGCCTGCTTTTTGCGCAGCCGATGGTTGGCTTATCGAAAAACAAACCCAGATGAGCCGCAAGACCGAGTCTGCGAGGGTGGGCGATACCTTGTCCGTCGATGAGAAAGACATCAGGGCAGCTTTGCAGCTTCCCGACCGCAGCAATGCAGGCGGGTGCTTCCCGGAAAGAAAGCAGCCCTGGTATGTAGGGAAAGGTCACCTTCAGGGTGCTGCTTGCTGTTTCGATGACTTCAAAGTCCGGCAGCTTCAAGACGACCACGGCGGTAAAGATGTACCGGCCATTTTTGCTGAGGGCACAATCGATGCCGCCGACCAGTTTTGGGGGTTCTCTTATGGGCGCGAACTGCACTTTGCGGGCCAGCCGACGCTGCAGGTCCGCAGCCTGCGAGTAAGATAGGTTCCAGTTGTGCAGCTTTTTCATCTTTAGCCTAACAAGATAAGACAATACTATGGATACCAAAATCTTAGGGCAGTTGGAAGAGACTTTGGTAATGAATTTGCGTCTGCCGGAGGCGGACTGAATAAGGTATTGGTGAATCTGCCGCTTTTTGTTAAAAAGTTTCACTTAATGCTTGCCCTAAATCGCGGGATAATGTATATTTCCACCTGATTGAAAGGTGAATGGAGACAGGTTGGGTCGTTTTATTGAGGTGAGATGAAATGGCAGATTTGAAGGCATTAGCTCAAGCAGTTATTGACGGTAACCAAAGCGCTGCAGTGGAGATTACAAAGGCGGCCCTTAAAGAGGGCACGGCAGCCAAGAGCGTTCTCCATGACGGACTAATTGCGGGTATGGACGTTGTTGGGGCGCGTTTCAAAAAGAATGAGGTTTATATACCCGAGGTGCTTATCGCTGCACGGGCTATGAAGATGGCGATGGAGATTCTTGAGCCGGAACTTGTTAAGGCAGGCGTCAAGCCGGTCGGGAAGTTTATGATAGGAACGGTGCAAGGCGACCTGCACGACATTGGCAAGAACTTGGTTGCAATGATGCTCAAAGGCGCAGGTTTTGAAGTTATTGACCTCGGCGTTGATGTCAAACCCGAGAAGTTTATCGAGCGGGCCAAGGCTGCAGGCGTGCAGTTGATAGGTATGAGCGCGCTTTTGACCACAACGATGCCGAGTATGGAGAAAACCCTAAAGGCCCTCAAGGCGGCCGGTGTCTTGGCCAAGGTTATGATAGGTGGTGCGCCCGTAACGCAGGGTTACGCCAGCAAGATTGGGGCCGACGGATATGCTCCCGATGCTGCTTCGGCTGTCGATGTGGCTAAAAAGCTTGTCGCCTGATATTCGCTACACGTCTTATTCCTCCGGCAAATCCGAGAACAGCCATAATAAATGGCTGTTTTTTTTCGCCCGATTTGGTAAAATGGACACCTGGTTACGGTGGGAAAATAGCCCACGAATTTAGAATGTAGAATTTAGAACCACGATTTGGGGACTATGCGACAGATAAAGGATCGCAATCTTGCGGAATTGTTGATGCAGCTTCGGTTTACGCCCTTCAAGAAGCGCCAGAAGCAGCTCGATGCAGCTACGAAACTGATTGCAATTATCGACAAGGATAAGGAATATCCCTTCGATTTTGTGCATTTCCATATAACAGGGTTTCACTCGAAAGGTGCAATCGAGCAGCAACTTATAAGAGGCGAGGAGTTGTTGGAGGATTTGCGAGTTTTCATTTCCAAGCTGAGCAGCCAGGTTGCCGGTCCTGCCGCCCAGCAAAGCGAGAAGGTTTACTCTATTGAGCGGCTTGCGGCTTCTTTAGGTGTTTCGACAAAAACAGTTCACCGCTGGCGAAGACGAGGCTTGATTGCGAGGAAGTTTATTTTCGATGACGGCGTAAAACGCTTCGGGTTTCCGCAGTCCGCGGTGGACCGATTTCTTGAGGCGAATCCGAACCTTGTCGCCAAAGCAAAAAGCTTTACGCGCCTGACAGATAAGCAAAGGCAGCAGGTTATAAAGCAGGCCGTCAAACTTGCGAATAGCATGGCCCTCTCCCGGTACCAGATAATAAGTAAGATAGCGGCCCAAATCGGCAAGGTCCACGAGACCATCAGATACACAATCTTGAATTATGAAAAGGCCAATCCGGATAAGCCTATTTTCACCAGGCCGGCAGGGGTAATTGGCTCCGAGCGAGCTGCCGAGGCCTATAAACTTTTCAGGCAGGGCTGCAATATCAAAGATTTAATGAAGCGATTCAACCGCAGTAAAAGCTCGATATATCGGATTGTGAATCAGCGAAGAGCGAAGGACCTTCTGGCTAAAAAAACCGAGTTTGTCGCCAGCGACGAATTTCTCCAGGAAGGCGCGAAGGAGAAGATTTTTGGGATGCCGATTAGCAGTGCGAATCCGACTCCGCCGAAGGCGGATAAGAGGGTTGAGCCATTCGAATTAGCCGGCACATCGCTACTCCCAGGGTACTTACAGGCGTTGAAGGATACCCCTGTGCTTAATAAAGAGCGCGAGGCGGAGCTGTTCCGCAGATACAATTACCTCAAATTCCTGGCCTGCAAAGCCAGGGCTGAGATAAAACCAAATCGCGTCTCGAGCGCACTATTAAAGCAAGTAGAGGACTACTTGGCCGAGGCGGAGAGCGTTAAGAAAATGATAATCGAGGCAAATCTGCGACTTGTTGTCGGCATTGCAATCAAACATACCGGCACCGGGGCAAATTTAATGGACCTGATTAGCAGGGGAAATCTTTCCTTGGTAGAGGAGGTTGAGAAATTCGATTATACGAAGGGGTATCGGTTCAGCGGCCATGTTTCCTGGGCCATAGCCAAGAGCTACGCCCGTAAGCTTCCTGCCGGGGCCGCTCGGCCTGATAAATCGCTGGCAAATGTCGAGCGCGACCTGCGGACAGCGGCAGCGTCGGATGTCACCCGCCTCCTGCAGGTCGAGAAGGCCCGCCAGAGTCTGGCACAGGTTATCAGCAACAATCTTAACGAACGGGAGCAATATATAATCTTAAATCATTTTGGCCTGCTCGGCTCGCCGGCCAGGGCGAAGCCCTGGACGGGATCAAGCCCGCCTTCGGCGGTGAAAAAGAAGATAAAGACGCTCAAGCAAATTGGCGAAGACCTGGGCTTAAGTAAGGAAAGAGTTCGCCAGATTGAACTGCTTGCCTTGCAGAAGTTGAGGCAGTCACTGAGTATGGCAGAGTTTGAGCTGCTGACCGGCGAATCTTGATGGCAATAGATTATAGCATGCTTAATATAACCTCAGTTGCCTCGTAAATGGCGGCTATAGCCAGAACAATTGCCACCAGCAAATTACCTCTGAGATTCATTAGCAGCGCTCTGCCATATCGGCGTGGTATGCTTGGGCCTTCGGCCTTGCGGAAAAGATAAACCAAAATCAACAGCCCGAAGAACGCCGCTATAATGTAGGCCTCGCCCTCGAGCAATATAGTAAAACTATGCGGGAGCATCGCTCCGGAGAGCGCATCAAAAGTTGGAGCCAGCAACAGTCCCCACATTATAGCTCTGAAAGTAGCACCCAATACCCCGACTGCCGGGATGATAATAGAGGGGATAGTGATATAAGCCAGAGACCCAAGTAAAAGATTGATAGCAAATGTGGTCACGGCAGCCCTTATGATGTTTTTGCTCATATATGCCTTGCCCGCTACGCCGAGAGGGCCTGAGCCATCCGCTACCTGGGACTTTATCCCTGCCAATAGGCAGACCTGAAGCTCCGGCAGATAGTAAGCTACAAGCATAAACAGAATAGCGACCCCAAAGTAAATAAAATGCAAAGCAAGGAAAAGGCGCTTGTATTTGCTAATCTCCAGCAAAGGCAACCGAAGCCAATTATTGACAATCCTTCCGGCCAGAAAACAATAGACCTTAGAAAGAACAACGGAACCACTTATAAAAAGAATCGCCATTCCCAGAATGTAGAGAAAAAAGGGCCTTTGCTCTGTCCGAATCAGCGGCTCGTATGTGGCAAATTGCGACTTCGGAAAGGCCTTTTTAAGCTGTTCTAAAACTTTTGAATCCCGCAATCGCTCTTTTGGCAATTGAAGTATATAGGCATTTTGGACGGATTCGTGATTGGGGTCAAACAACTCGCCTGCTGCGGCGCCATCGCTAACAAGATAGCTATCTATAAAGAGCCGAACCTCTTTCTTAAATTGTCCAACCACGTCAAGTTTGTGGCCGTCAATGGTGACATTTCCTTTATTTTTTGTGCAGTAGCCGGCGAGCACTTCGTTGGAATCGGGCGAAGGTAAACGTCCCCATTCAAGAATCTGATTTGTGAAGTCGGAAGCAATGTCAGGATACAAAACGAATTTTTCCTGGAAACAAACGCGATAAGACTGCTCGATATGTGAGCCGAAATTACGAGCCAACATTGTAAAATTCTGCGCCCGACCGGACATCGGCAAAAGGCGGATTGGTCTTTTGGTATATTCCAGCCCTTCAGCTTCTGAATTTGGGTCGGCCTTACTGATATACATAAAGGCATATTTCCACGGATTAGAGTCTGGCTGGTGCTGATAATTAAAATAAGAAAAAGCCATCAGAACAAAGCCCGCTGCTGCTATAATTAACCAGTTGATTAGTCCTTTCATCGGGCATCTTTCTAAAAATTTTATGAAAATGAGCCTAATTTGTGGCCGGGGCCAACGGTGTATAGCCGTTTTTTCGGCTTGGTGTTGATATGTGAGGCAACGACCTTCCCGACAAAAATTATATGGTCGCCGGCAGAGATTTGCGATTCGAGTGCGCACTCGAAATTGGCCACAGCATCGGCCAGAAGCACCGAGTCAATTTTTTTGGCGGGCTGAGTTTTGCAAGGGAATTGGGCGAATTTGTCGGTATCGCGGCCGGATTTTGAGCCGAAAAATAAAGCGGCATCGGCCATTTGCGAGGATGGGAACGCAATGGTAAAGCACTTCGAGTGTCGGGTGGTCTTGATTGAGTAATGCGTCTTTGCGACGGCTATCGCCATCATAGGCGGCTCGTAGGAGGCAATCATTGTCCAGCCGAGCGTAACGGGATTGGCTTTACCCTTTTTGTCTCTGGCGATGGCTATTATGACCTGCTCGGGGTATTTGGTTTTGATGGCCTGTTCATATTTGACTTGTTTTTGCATTGTCTTTCTCCATAATCAGTTTTATATTTAGCGCAGAAAGATTGTGGCTAAAATTATAAAGGCCGGCGTCAATTTTAACAAGGAGAAAAAGGTGGACAGAATCGGCTTTGTGGGAAGCGGAAATATGGCTGAGGCCCTAGTAAAGGGCATAATAAGCGCAAAGGTTTATGCGCCTGCGGACATCCTCATAAGCGACATCAGGGCGGAACGGCTAAAGTCCCTTGCCGGGAAATATAATGTTACTACTGTGCCTGGTAACGCCGAACTGGCGGCGAAGGTGGAGACGGTCGTCTTGAGCATCAAGCCCCAGAATATGGCGGATGCGCTGAAGAGTGTAGCAGGTGCTATGAAGAAAGACTCTCTGGTCATATCTATTGTGGCAGGGAAAAGGGTTGACGGTATTGCTGCCGTGCTGGGTGATGTTGCAATAGTTCGTGTTATGCCGAACACGCCTGCTTTGATTAGCCAGGGGGCCAGTGCGTTATTCGCTAACCAGAAGGCAAAGTCGATGCTGAAAAAGGCGATGCGAATTTTCTCATCGGTCGGAAAGGCAGTTGTCGTGGACGATGAAGATTTGCTCGATGTCGTTACCGCCGTAAGCGGCAGCGGCCCGGCGTATTATTTTCTTTTGATGGAGGAGATGATAAAAGCGGGTGTTGAATTGGGCCTATCTGAGGAAATAGCGAAAGGGCTGGTTCTACAGACTGCCAAGGGGGCCGGCATGCTTGCAGTTGAGGCTGATAAGAATGCGGAAGGTCCTGCCAGTCTTCGAGAAAAGGTTACTTCGCCCGGCGGAACGACCGAAGCTGCACTAAAAATCCTCGCAGAAGGTAAATTCGGCTTCCTGATTGCTGCTGCTGTCAAAAAAGCCAAAGAGCGGAGTCAGCAGCTTTCGAATTGACAGTTTGTAATTGGGATTGCTCGCCACTTTGTGCCTAACAATAACCTGTGACTTAGCCCACTCTATTTAGCTTGAGACGGCTGTGGTTATGCGCGGCGGGTCAGATTGTATAGAGGTGAATTTTTTGGTCAAGTTTCAATTCCATATTAACTATATGGAACTTTTTGAGACGGTAGTTGTATAACTGGGTGGATAGCACCAAAGTTGGTAGCCGATCAGGTTTTGCTTGACAGTGAATGAGAAAGAGACCATATCGCAGGTTCTTAGAGGGGATGTTGACGCATTCAGGTTGCTGGTGGAAAAATATCAGGATTCTATTATCAGATTTGCGGCGAATTTGATAGGGGATAGCCATATTGGTGAGGATGTTGCTCAGGAGGTCTTTTTTGCCGCTTATAAAAAGCTCGCCTCGTTTGACTCTGCAAGGGGCAATTTTTCAACGTGGCTATTTAGTATTGCTAAAAATAAGTGCATAAACGAAATGCAGAAGAAGAGAGTTATTTCAACCAATGAATTGCCGGAAAAGATAACGACCAAAGATTCATCCGATGGGCTTGCCAATCAGGAACTGTTTGCTGAATTGGATAAAGCATTGCAAGCCTTGCCCGGCAGGCAGAAAAGAGCATTTATTTTAGCTGAGTTTGAAAGTCTTCCTTATCACCAGATAGCCCAGATTGAAGGTGTAAAAATCGGCACAGTCAAGTCAAGGGTTAACAGGGCAAAGAAGAAAATAAGGGCTGTGCTTGAGATGCTTAATGAGGAGACTACATGAAAACTGAAGAAATTCTAAAACTCTGGAAAGATGGAAAGCTTCAGACGGAAACTGAGAGAGATTTCCCGGATAAGGTAATGAGCCGGATATATAAGTATGAGGAGCAAAGCAGAAAACCCTTGTTCGATATAAGCTGGTTAGTTGAAATTGTCACTTCAAATCCGTTGGCAAAGGCAGCGATGATTATGACCGCAGCTATGGTAGGTGTTTTAAGGGTAGTGTTTTTGCTGGGCACGCTTTTATGGTGTTAGATGCTGGAGATATAAAATGTTCACTCAGGAATCAGGATGCAAATACAAAAGGAAACCTTTAGTAGCGGCAATGCTTTCTCTTATTATGGCAGGATTGGGCCATATCTATTGCGGCAAGGTAATAAAGGGGTTAATTTTTGTTTTTCTTTGCACAGTGCCTTTTGCTGTTATCGCTGGTTTGTTTATTCACGATGCGACCATCAAAGTATCGTTTATGATTATAACAGGGTTGGCGCTTTCGGTCGTGAGCCTGGTCGCAATAATAGATTCGTGGTATTTGGCCAAACATACAAAGCCGGATTATGAGCTAAAAGAGTATAATAGGTGGTATGTTTATTTGCTTTTATGGCTAATCAGTATGGGTGGGTCTACGACATACAGTTTGTATTTCAGGGATAATTATATGGAGGCATTTAGAATTTCGACTGCTTCTAATTATCCTACGATGGCGCCTGGCGACCGTTTTTTGGCAAACAAGCTTGCTTACAGGAACAAGAATCCTAAAAGAGGTGACCTTGTAGTTTTTGTAAATCCGCAAAACAGGCGAGTCAATTTTGTTAAGCGAGTTGTGGCGATTGCCGGTGACACGGTGGAGATTAAGGGTAATGACCTTTATATAAATGGGCAAAAACTTGAGCGCAGCAAACTTAGTGATTCAATATTGAGCGAAATCAAAGTAGAAGTGCAGGGTGAAATGCTGAAAGGAGACGTATACGAAGAAACTAATAATGGTGCTAAATACAAAATATTCTTAAAATTCGGAGTTGATCCTAATTCGGCTAATTTCGCGAAGGTAACCGTGCCTAAGTATCACTGCTTTGTGTTAGGCGACAATCGTAATCAATCCGAAGACAGCAGGCACTTTGGCCCTGTCCCTTTGGCAGCGATAAAGGCCAGGGCAGATTATCTTTATTGGCCCGCTAAGGACTGGGCTCGATTCGGACGCCTGGGGCCTGACTGAGTTCGGTCTATATCCGCGTTTGGCTTATTCCACTATGATTGCCTCGACGGGACATTCATCAGCGGCCTGCTGAACAGCGTCTTCGTATTCGGCAGGAACCTCATCAACGATGACTTGTGCCATATCCTCGCCCATCTCGAAGACTTCGGGGCAGGTATCACAACAAAGCCCACAGGCGGTGCAAGTATCTCCAATACTGACTTTCATAACGAATCCCCTTTTTGTGACTATTGACGACCGATTATTGTGCCCGAGTATGTGATAGTCAATAGAAAATTGTTCGGCGGTTGTCAAGTCTGTGGGCAATTTTTTTGTTGTCAGGGGTCGGCCGGCAGCTTAGATGACCAGCCGGTCTCGGTGCCGTAGAGGTCACGTGCCTTGACACGGAACCAGAAGTGCCGCAGTGTCTGGCCAACCCGGACGGTGTATGTGCAGGGCTGGCCCGGTGCAAATGAAAGCCAGCCGCTGTTGTAGTGGCCATCAGTGGTGCATTGGAAATAGTACTCTACGGTGCCGCTTTCATCTGAGGCTTCTGCTGCTGTTATCTCAATCCACCAATTATCGAGGGTTCCGCACCGGTCAGGGACCATAATGGATGAATAAAACCGCGGTGCGAAATATCCTACCCCATTTTATTCGCCAGATGCACAGCTTGCAGCCGAATCCAAAGGTGGCATTACTATTCTTGAGGGTGTAAAGGAGGCGAAGAAGGGCTGGTTGTATTATGGCTGGGTGACCTGTCGCGCGCGATAACACGGTACGTAACACCAAGAACATAAGCTTTTTGTCCAATTTTTACAGTATACGTCCTTGGGTCGCCGCTAACATTATCTGAGTTTCTCCACTCAGGGCCTGAGTCTCCCTCACCCCCACTGCTGAAGTCGCTATCGCTGCATACGAATTTATACTCAACGCCACTCTCATCAGTGGCTTCTGCTGCTGTCATCGTGGCGTAGTAGTCCCAGGTTCCGCCGCCTCCGTATAGTACTTTAGGTTCGCCACCAGTAGCCCATTGCATCGGGTTGGGCGTTGGAGCCATGTGGTCTCTGAGGTCAATGGTAACAGCGTTTGAGTCGGCGGTAGTATTGTGATTGGGTGAGTTATCTCGGGCTCTGGCAACAAAGGTATAGATGTCCTCCGGCAGAGAAGTGGCCTCGTATGTGGGGCTATCCTGCCAGGAACTGCTGTAGCTGGGATGCGAAGTGCATTCGAAGAAGTACTGGACACCGCTATCATCGGATGCGGTGGTGGCAACCATACGAATTGAAGTGGATGAGGTTGCATAGGGTGGCGTTGCCCAGGTCATAGGGTCAGGCGTTGGCGGTTTGAGGTCAACGGTGACTGCAGTTGAGTTGCCAGTAGTATTGTGATTGGGCGACTTGTCCTGAGCTCTTACGACGAAGGTATAGACACCCTTTGGCAGGGAATTAACGTCGTATGTGGGACTATCCTGCCAGGAGCTATTGTAATTGGCATCTGAAGTGCACTGGAAATAATACTGGACGCCGTTATTATCGGATGCGGTGGAGGCAACCATACGGATTGACGTGGGCGAGGTTACATAAGGCGGCGTTGCCCAGGTCATAGGGTCAGGCATTGGCGGTGTAGTATCCTCTTGAAGAGTGGTTGCGGAAGCGGGCTGGGACCAGCCGGTTTCCAGCCGGTTGAGTTTATTGCGGGTCTTGACTCTGTACCAGTATTTGGTGACAGGGGTCAGGCCGGTGTCTTCCCACATAAGCTGCTGGCCTGGTGCAAATGAGAGCCAGCCGCTGTTAAATTGCGGATGCTCGAAGTCCTCAAAATAGTATTCCACGCCGCTCCAGTCGGTTGAGGTAGCGGTAGTAGCTATCATTGCGATTGAGTAAGGCGAGGTTGCATAAGGCGGTGTCGCCCAGGTCATAGGATTAGGCATCGGCGGTCCCGGACGCCAATTACCGACAAGAATGGCAAAATCCACGAGATTGACTATCCGGTCTCTATTGAGGTCTTCGGCCAGCAGGACTTGGTCGGAGAGCCACATTTCCGTCAGCAGGAGCATATCGTTGAAATCTACCAACCCGTCATCATCTATGTCGGCGACGTTACCAACAAGCGATGTTGACATACTCGCCTGGGGGGTTCCGCCATAGGCCCCTAAATTTATGCATTTGCCGTGCGGCCACAGTTCTGCAGTCCAGTCTGAATTGGGGTCACCGGCATCTATGCAGAGGCTGTGGCTGGTTGCGTTGTCTTTGACCCAAAGCTGGCTGGCAGGGTCCCACCTGCCCACCTTGGATTTGACGTGATAGTCACCGTCAATCCAGATGTCATCACTTGGGTCGGGGGTGCCTCTGCCATCCCACCGGCCGTTGACTGCAAAAAGCGGGTTGATGACCGCATCTCCTTTGCCCGGGACCGCACCGCCGCCGAAGTTACCGAGCTGGTTGGTCCAAAGGCCGTTATAGGAATTATTGCAGGGGCCGTATATGCCGCCCACTTCAGTTGCCTCGTTGAATGCCAGGATATTATTTAGCACGAAGCCGCCGCAGTTACAGATTGCGCCGCCGCGGAACGACGCTCTATTACCTACGATGGTGTTGTTGTATATGTAGCCGTTGCAGCCATACAATCCGCCGCCGCTGGAACTGACATTTCCTGCAATAATATTATTACCGATGTTCCCCAGGCAGCTGAGCAGCCCACCGCCCTCAGAATTTGCCCTGTTTCCGACAACATCATTATTGCTGATATTGCCATCACAGGCGTATAATCCGCCCCCCCTAATAGAGGCATAATTGTTTGCGATTGTGTTGCCTGTGATTTCGCCGCGGCAATCGAATAGGCCGCCGCCAAGACCCGGGGTAAAATTGGAGTTGTTTGAGACAACGTTGTCGGTTATTGGCCCGTCACAACCGGTTATGCCGCCATTGTTGCCAGATATGGTGTTGCCGGAGATTGGCCCATTACAGGAATGTATGCCCAGCCCGGCGTTGGATTTTATCGTATTAGCCGAAATAATAGGTGCGGCGTTGCTTTGTCCCTCAACACCATTATTTGCACAATCTCTGATAATGTTCTTTGAAATAGTTGGTGACGTGCCGTAGCAGTAGATGCCCCGTCCGGTGATGGTGAAGCCGGTGATTACGGAACTGCCGACTTCGGCAAAATCAAAGGTCATACTGTAGCCGGAGCTGACGGTAATAATTGTTGACCGGACAACATTTAGGTTATTCGGGTCTTCGCTTGTGACCGTGACGGCTTTACCACTGAAAATGAGGTTCTGGCGGTAAGTGCCCGGTTTAACAATAATAGTATCACCGTGCCAGGAGTTGCTGATTGCATCCTGGATATTGTCGAAATCCGCAGGTGGTCCATCGTCATCGACCCACCAAACACGGGCCGCCTGCCCACCCGTTGGCAGGCCGAAGATGAGCAGGCATGCGAGGGCGAAAATAAGTTTTCTCATATTCCTTATCTCCTCCAATCTCCTACTGGAACGCCACTTTGCAGTATTCTACCACAAAGAGCCTGTCAGGTCAAGTGAAAAAGGTTTGCCTATGGCAGGTCAAATTCAATTTTTGCAAGAAAACGCACTTTTTCGGACTAATCGTTCTTGCCGTAGAGCCAGCCGGCATCGGTGAACTGATAATCGAGGATTTCTTCAGGCCCGAAAAATAACTCGATTTCCTGTTTCGCAGACTGCGGGCTGTCGGAACCGTGAATGAGGTTGTATCCTCTTGAGCAGCTAAAGTCCCCGCGGATAGTGCCTGGCTGGGCATCGTAGCCGAAGGTGGCTCCCATCATTTTTCGCACCATATCTATGACGCCCTCAGCTTCCCAGACTGTTACAAGGGCCGGTGCCGAAGAGAGATGTTTTACGAGGCCTTCATAAAATGGTTTGCCTTTGTGGATGGCATAGAGCCGGCCGGCAATCTGCTGCGGAATTTGCATAAATTTTGCCGCGACGAGCTTAAGGCCCTTTTTCTCGAACCGGCTGATTATTTCGGCGACCAGGTGTCGTTGAACGGCATCCGGCTTGATAATAATTAGAGTGTGCTCTGCCATTGAATCGCGACTTGCGAATCGTGGTGCGTCGTTCGTATCTCGTAGTTCGTGGTATCAACTATCGACCAACGACCAACGACTACTCCCTATTCGCTATCTCTTACTATCAGACTCCCTCGGGGACAATATAAATTTCGACACGCCTGTTTTGCTGATTGCCTTTTTTGTTTGGTGCATTCGGTGCGACAGGGCGATATTCACTAAAACCCCGAATACTCATTCTTTTCGGGTCGAGGTTATTTGTTGCCATCACATCCAGCACGGATATTGCCCTGTGAGCCGACAGGTGCCAGTTAGTTGGGTGCTGTGCGCGGGTGTCGGGCTTGAGGATGGGAAGGTCGTCGGTGTGGCCGGCGATTATGATGTCGAATTTTTTGCCTTCTGCAGAATTTAAGATTCCGCAAAGCGACTTAACGGCTTCGGCAGCCGCAGGCGCCACTTTGTCACTACCCTTTTCAAAAAGCAGGTCGCTTTTGAACTTTACTATGCCCGTGTTCGGGTCGAAGCTGACCAATTGCTCGTTGGCTTTGGCAAAGTCCTCCAGCTTGGCGCTAAGCTCAATAGGTAGAGCTGCGCCGGAAAGCAGCCTCTGTTGCATCGAAGCAATCAGCTCTTTCTTTTTGGCCAGGTCTTCTTCGAGCGCGGCAATTTTTTGTTGCAGCGTATCTACCTCGACATCGCCCTTTCCTTTCGCATCAGTAAGTTGTCTTTTTAATTGCTCAAGCTGCAAACCTGTAGCTTGAAGCTCGCTTTCCAGTTCTGCTATGCGCTTTCGCTGGGTGTCGTTCTGGATTCGCAGGTCTTTTTGCTGCGGCGACTCGCAGCCGGTCAGCAGTAATAGATATGCACAGACGATAGAAACAACCGAAAGTTTAAGCGCTCGCATTATTCAACCCTTTCCAAAATTAAAAAGTTTCCTTTACTAACCTAAAATCCGCACCGCCTAATTCACTATCAATCCGCCGCAAATCTGGCGGCTAAACTCATACTAACAAAATGCAGTTCTCTTCACCACCCTCGGCTGCAAATAAAACAGATTTGCAGCAAGTCGTCAAGAATAAACTTACAAAATTCCCCCGCCTTTGGCGGGCAAATTCTCAATTTTCGAGCATTTTCGGTTGACTTTCGAAGCGAATATAGGTTAGAATTATGGTGCCAGCTCAATCAAGGCCGGATTTTTAAGGAGGCAGAATATGAAAACCTATTCAATCCTCATATCGCTTTGCAGAAAAGGGTTAGGAATGTCATTTCGAGCGAGCCGTAGGCGAGTCGAGAAATCCCTCGACCTGGCTCGGGACAGGTCTGTTTTTGAATGGATTTCTCCACTTAGCATCCCTTGGGGACGCTTCGGTCGAAATGACGGCGGGTCTTTTCTGCAGAATATTCTCATATTGATAATAATGGTTTTATGCACGGGGACTCCCGTAAACGCCAAATACAGCGGCGGGACGGGTGAGCCGAACGACCCTTACAGAATCGCAACAGCAGAAGACTTAAACGACATCGGCAATTATGAAGAAGACTGGGAGTGAACTTTCGCATTTTTCATAATCGATTATGCTGCCGAAGCTAAGGCATTGATAAAGAATTCGATAATTCGTGCAGGTACGGTATGATTGCCGAACATTGTAATAATTCGTTTCCGCCACAGCACC